>Ga0307375_10000208_pt1 | contig 80472 bp, 78 predicted proteins | sample TR1MG_FD_202531 | JGI IMG/M metagenome (GOLD analysis project Ga0307375, IMG submission 202531) | Soil microbial communities from Risofladan, Vaasa, Finland - TR-1 | ecosystem: Environmental > Terrestrial > Soil > Coastal area > Acid sulfate soil | place: Finland: Risofladan, Vaasa | collected... | reverse complement strand
CGCTGAATCGGTCGGGGTCGATGTGGGCGACAAAGTCCTCAGTCGAGGTAAAGACGAGACGCTGGAACTCCCTGAATGCACCGAAGTCGCCGATGCGCTGGTGCATCATGTCCTGGACGGTGCGGGCTTTGCCGTCGTCGACGATCGCCAGGGCCATCGCGCTTGCCCACTGGGGGTTGAACTGGGGAGGTGGCCCGCCGGCGAAGGCGGCGCTGGCGTCTTCAATGAGTACCTGGTGAACGAGCGAGAACGCAATTGGCAGCACGCCCGGTAGGGCGACGTGATTAACCGCCTCCAGATCCATTGTCGAGATCGCGTCGTAGTACAGCGAATGCACCGCGCGCAGGCGTCGCTGCAACGAGGATCTGTACTCGAGGTCCATCGTTTCAGTTTGGCCGATGCACCTGCTCTCCGGGGCATTTTCACCCCCCTTGTTGGCGACAGGGCATCTTGTAGGCTTCGGGCATGGACATTGCTGCACTGTTAGGTGACGAGGCTTCGTCGCTCCTCGACCACCACGCCACCGCTTTTCCCAAGGAATTGCTGACGATTCCCGGTCCCAACTACCTGGACGACGTCTTCAGTGCCAGCGATCGTTCCCCGACCGTGCTTCGCAACCTGGGCACGCTCTACAACCATGGGCGACTCACGGGCACGGGCTACGTCTCCATCTTGCCAGTCGACCAAGGGATTGAGCACTCGGCGGCCGCAAGTTTCGCGCCAAACCCGATCTACTTCGATCCCGCTCGTCTGTGCGATCTGGCCCTCGCGGCGGACTGCAACGCAATTGCATCCACCCTGGGGACCTTGGGTGCGGTGTCGCGTCGCTACGTCCACCGGATTCCCTTCATCGTGAAGTTGAACCACAACGATTTCTTGAACTATCCGAACACCTACGATCAGATTCCGTTCGCCTCGGTGCGCCAGGCCGCGGACCTGGGCGCGGTGGGCGTGGGCGCCACGATCTACTTCGGCTCTCCTGAATCGGGCCGCCAGATACGCGAGGTCTCAGCGGCGTTCGCCGAAGCGCATCGCCTCGGTATGTTCACCGTGCTCTGGACCTACCTGCGTAATCCGGCGTTCAAGACGAGCGAGGCCGACTACCACGTGAGCGCGGATCTGACGGGTCAGGCGAACCACGTCGGTGTGACGATCGAGGCGGACATCATCAAGCAGAAGCAACCGGAGAACAACGGCGGCTACAACGCGCTCAAGTTCGGAAAGACCAACCCGCGGGTGTACACCGAGCTCACGACGGCCAACCCTATCGACCTGACCCGCTGGCAGGTGGCGAACTGCTACGCCGGACGGATCGGCTTGATCAATTCGGGAGGCGAGTCCAAGGGGTCAAACGACCTGGCGATCGCCGTTCGCACCGCGGTGATCAACAAGCGTGCGGGGGGACAGGGATTGATCGTTGGTCGCAAGGCATTCCAGCGACCCATTGACGAAGGCGCCGAGCTGGTGCACGCCGTGCAAGATGTCTACTTGGATTCGTCCATCACCGTCGCCTAACGTCGTCTCATGTCGAGCGACTCGGCGCCGGACGCCGGCTGGTGGACCTGGCCCAACCTGGTGACGATCGTTCGTCTGGCGCTGCTGCCGATGTTCTTGTGGATTCTGTTCAAGACTGATCACCGGGCGATTGCCGCGTGGCTCCTCGGGTTTCTCGGTGCCACCGACTGGATCGACGGCTACCTCGCACGTCGCTTGCACCAGGTATCGGACGTGGGAAAGATCATCGATCCCGTCGCCGATCGAATCTTGGTCATGGTGGGGCTGCTGGCGGTCGCGGCGGCTGGCGCGGTGCCGTGGTGGTTCGCCCTGGCCACGCTCGCACGCGAGTTGATCGTCTCGGCGCTCACATTGGTGCTGGCCGCGCTGGGTGCGGCGAGGATCGACGTGTTGTGGTGGGGCAAGGTATCGACCTTCGTCCTCATGACGACCTTTCCGCTCTTCCTGCTCGCGAGCAACCCCCACCACCGTGCACTGGCGGGCTGGCAACAACTCGCACGCGATGGGTGCTGGGTGATCGGCCTGGTGGGCCTCGCTCTCGCGTGGGTGGTCCTGGCTGGCTACGTGAAGCCGGCACTTCGCGCCCTGCGCACTGGGCGCCAGGGTCGCCGGATCTTGTAGATTCAGGACCTATGCAGATACCTGAGGACCTTCGATATTCAACCGACCACGAGTGGGCCCGGGCAGACGGGAACGTTGTGCGCATCGGCATCACCGACTACGCCCAAGATGCGCTGGGTGACGTGGTCTTCGTAGACCTACCCAAGGTGGGTACCGAACTCAGCTCGGGTGGCACCTTGGGCGAGGTGGAGTCGACCAAGTCGGTGTCGGAGATCTACGCCCCCGTGGGCGGCGTGGTGAGCGCGATCAACGAGACCCTGGTCGGCGCGCCGGAGGCCATCAACACGGACCCCTACGGCGAGGGATGGATTTGCGAAATCTCTACGAGTTCGACGAGCGACTTTGAAGCACTTCTAGATGCTGAGGGATACCGCGCCCAAACGAACAACTAGCCCCGACGGTCGGGCTGAATCTTCAGTAGGGTTGCTCCCGTGAACTGCCGTCGATGTGGGGAGATCCTCAACGCGAACGCCAACTTCTGTTGGTCGTGCGGCGCACCCCAGCACGCCGCGGCTTCACCCGAGACCGTCGCGGTTCCCGTGATTGGCGCGTTCGAGGCGTTGCATCCTCAGGCGGACATTGGCCCGCGCGTGGCACATCTGGATGAATTGGTGATCGTTTCAGGTCAGTCGGCCGGCACTCGTTTCGAACTGATGGGCGAGACGACCTCAGTGGGACGCCACGAGACGAGCGACTTATTGTTGGATGACGTGTCGGTCTCGCGACATCACGCGGTCTTCACGCGCACCGCCAGTGGACGCATCACGCTACGTGATCTAAATTCACTCAACGGCACGTACGTGAACGGCGCCCGGGTGGAAGAGACGACATTGCACTCAGCAGACGAAGTGCAAATTGGGAAGTTTAAACTGGTCTTTTGGGAGGCGACACAATGAGTGTCATCGTGGGCAAGATGCGAATTGGTGAAGTGCACACCCTGCTTCGTCACGACTACCCCGACATCGAACTCTCCAAGATTCGCTACTACGAAGATAAGGGGCTGGTGCAGCCGTCGCGCAGTCGCAAGGGCTACCGCCTGTACTCCGAGCGTGACGTGGAATGTCTGCGTGAAGCCATTCGTCTCGCCCAGGAGGAGTTCGTCCCGCTTCGCGTGGTGCGACTGCGACTGATTGAGCAGGGCCTGCTGGACGATGTACCGACCGCGCCGGTCGCCAAGCAGGTGGCGCGTGAGGCTCAGAGCAACACCGTCAGCGCTGCGGCACCACCGGTCGCACCTCGCACACCGCTCAGCGTGGTCCCAGCGCGCGGTGACGAGTCCACTGCGGACGTCAACGAGCGGTTCTTCTCGACCACGGACTTCTTGAGCTCCACGGGATTGGAGGCGCACGACGTGAACCAGATGGTGTCGCTTGGCCTGCTCGTGCCCGTGTCCGATGGCGGTGCGACGGCCTTTACCGGGTTCGACGTGCGCGTGGGACTCGTCGCGACGTCGCTGCTGGCCCGGGGTGCTGACCTTCGGTTTCTCGGTTCGCTTCGACGGGTAGTGGAACGTGAGCTTGGCGTTGTCGAAGATCTCACCTTGGCCCTGAGGGAGCCGGGAAGCCGATTGAGCGACGAGGAAATCAGGGCGGTGACGGCCGAGGTTGTATCTGAGGTAGCCGTGCTGCGCAGCATTCTGCACGAACGGGCGGTGCGTGACTTTCTGGGTGGTTAGCGCAGTCCACATTCACGCTTTCGGGGTCTAGGCTGGAGTCATGGTTGAGGTGATCTTGCGGGCGGTTCGAGTCGATGTCGGCTCGTCGACGCCGCTACTCCTGCTCGAAGAGGTGGGCGGAGAGCGCGTGTTGCCCATCTTCGTGGGAGCACCCGAGGCCACTGCGATCGCGTACGCGCTCCAGGGCGTCGAGACGCCCCGACCGATGTCGCACGACCTGCTCGGCAACGTAATCACCGCCCTAGGTGGTCGGCTCTTCGCGGTTGAGATCACCGAACTCATCGACAACACCTTCTACGCCAGTCTCCGCATCGTGCGTGACGGCAACGACATCATCATCAGTTCGCGACCGTCTGACGCGGTAGCGCTGGCGCTGCGCGTCGGCGCGCCGATCCTCGTGCGCGATGAGTTGATGGCCGATCAGGGCAAGATCCTCCAACTCGACGACGAGGGCGATGACGCCGAGCAGTCCGAAGCGGAGTTGGTGGCCGAGTTGCGCGAGTTCCTCGACACCATTCGCCCGGAGGACTTCAATCAGTGAGCCGAGCGCTCAAGACGTTGGGAATCTTCTTCGCGTTTCTGGTGATCTTGACGCTTAGTCGCCACGCCATTTCGCCGAGTTCGACCTCCACTACGACCCAGGCGAGCACCTCGTCGACCTCGACGACGACCGCGGGGACCGCGACCTGCACCGCGGGCGATTTTCGCGGCGTCTTCAATCAGGGTCAAGGGGCCGCGGGCACGGTGTACGCGAGCGTGTCGCTCGTGAAGGACACGTCGGGGACCTGCACGCTGAAGGGCTGGCCAATGCTCACGTTGCTCGACCGCACGGGTGCGGTCCTGCCCTCGACGACGATCGATCTGCCGACGACCAACAGTCCTATCCAGTTCCCGATCACTCAGGCGAACACGCCGCCCACGACACTCGCCCTGCACGACGGTTCGCGGACCGACTTCTCACTGGCGTACTCCGACGTGCCACGCGGCACCGAGGTCTGCCCGTCGGCCACGACTCTCGCCGTCCAGTTGGTGCACAACGGGCCGGTGGTTGACGTTACCGCCCAGTATCCCGTGCAGCCCTGCAACAATGGTGCCGTTTGGGTGAGTCCCTTCTACTAAGTCACGTGAGGTCGTGACTTAAGTCACATCGATAATCTCCGGTTCTTTGGCGCCATTTCCGCTACGTTTCTGCCCAGGCGTTGTCCGCAACGCCTGGGCGCGCAACGAGGCGCGTTCGACGATGAGCTGGAGGCACTATGACTGATGGGTTCACGCCCGATTCGCTTGGCGCGAAACTGGAGACTGCTGGCAGTCACCACGAGCGACTGCACCAAGGCGCATTGGGACTGATCGATATCGCGGCAGCCACGATGGCCAACATCGGTCCTGCGATGAGTTTCTTCTTTGGGTTCGGGTTCCTTGCCTACACGACGGGCCTGGCCTCGCCGCTGGTGATCATCGTGGCGGGCGTGGCGATCTTGTTGCTCGGTAACACACTCTCCGAGTTCACGAAGGTCACGCCGTCCACCGGTGGATTCATCACCTTCATTGGAAAGACCTTCGGGGGGCGCGCAGGAGTCACCACCGCGATCCTGACCGGCGCGGGCTACATTGCGGCCATGGCGTCGGTGGTGGCGATCGTGGGTGGCTTCATGCAAATACTCCTGCAGTACTACAAGGTGCCCGGACTTCAAAACGTGCCCTGGATCATCTGGACCGTGCTCTTTCTGGCCTTCGCCGTCTTCATGATGGTGCGTGGCATCTCGATTTCGACCAAGTTGGCGGGCGCGTTCTTCGCCTTCGAAATGGCGGTGCTGCTCATCGTGAGCGTTGCCGCGCTGATCAAGTTCCACAGCCACATCTCGTGGGGACCCTTCGAGCCGAAGAACATCAGCGGCGGTCTCAAGGGCCTCGCGGTGGCCTTCCCGCTGGCCGTCTACCTCTTCATCGGATGGGAGAACTCCGCAGCACTCGCGGAAGAGACGACGAACCCGCGAAAGAACGTGCCCAAGGCGGTGTTCACCTCCATCATCGTGATGATGCTCAGTTACGCGCTGTTCGCGTTCGCCACCGTGGTGGGCTTTTCGAACGACGTCACCAAGATCGGCAACGACTCACTTCCGCCGTTCATTTCGGTGGCCCTGGGGATCTTCGGCGGCGTGGCCTTTCTGGCCTTTCTCGCGGGGATGACCTCCACGCTGGGCGCGTTGATCGCTGGAACGAATTCGCAGGCGCGTCTGATCTTCAACGCCGGGCGCGAGGGTCTGCTGCCCAAGTTCATCGGTAAGGTCCACCCGACGCGCCGCACACCGGTCAACGCCCTGTTCTTCTTCTTGAGCCTGGCGCTCACCATTATCACTGTCTGGGGCCTCGGACACATTCTGGGCGGTCACGCGACCTCAGGCTCGATGTCGGCGACGAACTTCTTCTTCGAATCGTCGACCTTCGGTACGATCCTCGTATTGGTGGTCTACGCGCTCTCGAACCTGGCGCTTCCCTTCTACTATCGCCGCTATCACCCTGAGCTGTTCAACTGGTTCCGTCACGGTCTCGTGCCTATTGTCGGGTTCTTGGCGATCGGTATCCCGCTGTACTATCTCACGAAGCCAGGTCAGCCCACACCGTACGACTGGTTTCCCTACGCTGCACTCGTCGTAATGGTGCTGGCTGTCTTCTACGCGGTGGTACTCGTGAGTCGTGATCCGGGCATTGGCGACCGCGTGGGTTCAATCGTCGCCGACGAGTAGTACTTCGACGGGGTCAGGCTCCCGAGGTTGGTTTCACGAGAATCCGACCCCGGGAGCGCCCGTGGCGAATGTCCTCGAGCGCGAGGGGAAGCCCGTCCAGTCCGATCTCGCGGTCCACGAGGGCTTTGAAGTCGACGCGGGGGGCCGTCTCGCCGAGGGCTTGCCACACGTGTGCACGCATCTTGGCACGCATCTCGACCACGTCGATGCCCAAAAGGCTGACCGAGCGGGTGATGAAGGGGTAGATCGTCGTGGTCAGATCCGTGCCTGCCACTAGTCCGCTGGCGGCGACTGCCGCGCCGTAGCGTAGCGAGCGCAGGATCTGGTGCAGCGTGTCGCCTCCGATGCAGTCGACCGCTCCGGCCCAGCGTTCGCCGGCGAGCACCCGATCCGGCTTGTCGGCGATCTCGTCGCGTCCGATTACTCGAGTAGCTCCTCGATCGAGCAGCCACTCGGCCTCCTCGAGTGATCCGGTCGATGCCACCGGTGCGTGTCCCCGTGCCGCGAGGAAGGCGATCGCCATGGAGCCGACGCCTCCGGTGGCGCCGGTGACCAGTACCTCACCCTCACTGAGGTCGTGGTTCTCGAGCGCCAGCACACTGGCCATTGCCGAGATGCCGGCCGTGCCGATGATCATGGCGTCGCGGGTGCTCAGCGAGTCGGGCAGTGCACTCAGGTAGGTGCTCGGGGCGTAGACGAACTCGGCGAAGCCGCCGTCGCGGGCTACGCCGAGGTTGCCACCGTGCACCGCAACCCGCGTTCCGGGCGCTAGGGCCGCGTCGTGCGAAGACTCGACGACACCAGCGGCGTCGACTCCGCCCGCCAACCGCGGAACCCGACGCACTCGGCTCGCGGCGGTGGCGACCATGGCGTCTTTGAAGTTCACACCGCTGTAGTCGACCCGGATAAGGAGGTCCTCGGGTGAGGTCGCGGTCGGTTCGTGGTCCTGTACCGCGATCGTGAACTGGTCATTGGCTTCGGAGATCATGAGTGCACGCACGCACCAACACTAGATCCGACCCGGCGTGGGTTTACCATGGGGCATGGTGATGATCAAGCTGAACGGCCACCGCTCGTGGGCCACGATCGCCAAGGGCAAGGGCAAGGGCAAGAAGCCCACGGTCGTCCTCTTGCACGGCGGCATGAGCTCGAGCGCGAGTCTGCTGCGCGATCTAGCGCCTCGGCTCGCGAAGCGCTTTCGTATCGCCGCCTTCGATCGGCGTGGACACGGACGCACCGGCGATACCGACGAGCCGTTCCACTACTCGACGATGGCCGACGAGACGATCGCATTCATCGAGCACCTCGGGGTTCGCGCTCATCTGGTGGGCCATAGCGACGGGGGAGTGGTGGCACTGCTGGTGGCCATGCGCCGACCGGACCTCGTGCGTCGCCTCGTGCTCATCGGGGCGAATTACCACTATCGCGGGCTTCACGACGTGGTGGAGTTTCCACTGAAGGGTCCGGTGTTCAAGCAGTGGCGTCGCGAGTTCGCCAGGCTTTCGCCCGACGGCAAGGGCCACGCGAGAGAGGTAATTCAAAAGGCCATCACGCTCTTTGCCACCGAGCCCACGCTAAGTTGCGACGATCTGGCCACGATTAAGGCACCAGTGCTGGTGATGTCGGGTGACGATGACGTGGTCAAGCTCTCGCACACGTGCTCGATGTACGAGTCGTTTCGAAACGCCCAGCTCGCCATCGTGCCCGGGACCTCACACAGTCTGCTTAAGGAACGCAACAAGCTGAGCACTGGGATGATCCGCACGTTTCTCACCGGCGATCTGCCGCCGGTCACGCTCTGGCCAGTGCGGCGCGCCAGAACCCGATAGTTACCCAGTTCTTATGATGCGCCCCCAACAAGCGGGCTAGAAAAGGGCACACTCAGTACACTTGTGGAGGTGTTGGCGCAGTTTTCCATCGTGCGCACTCGCTTCGTTGCTCGGTGGGTGGCGCTCAATCCCTTGAGCGGCGACGGGCTCTTCTACGTGGCCTCGGCCCTCTTCGCGCTGGCCCTGGGCGTCACGTCGCGCGAACCGGCGCAGTGGCACTGGGGCTACCTTGCGGCCGGCCCGTACGCCGCGGTTGGCGTGCTCGCACTCGTACTTGGAGCCAGGCGGCCCCGGCGGGCCACCACACTTCGCGTCGCGCTACTCGCCCTGGTGGTGCTCGGAGCGGTGGCCGTCCCGCTGGGACTCGAGGCGCGGTGGCGTCAACTGGACCACGGAGTCGGCTTCGCACAGCCCGAGGTCACGGTCATTGAGCGCTCGGCCACCTACCTGAGCCACGGTCAGGATCCGTACCGCTCGTACCTGCACAACGGACACCTCGTGGACGCGGTGCACGGCCTGCCCCCCTACGAGTCATTCTTCCCCTACTTTCCCCTGATGGGCGTCTTCGGCCTGCCGTCGGCGGAGACCCACCGCGGCGCGGGACTCACCGACGCGCGAATTGTGATGTCGCTCATGACCTTGCTGGTCAGCGGTCTGGCGCTGGGACTGCTGCGTGCGTCGCGTGCGAAGAAGATCAGAGTCGCCCAGGTGATGCTGGCCCTGCCCACCGGTGCGCTCTTTCTGTCGACCGGCGGCGATGACATGCCGATCCTGGCACTCTCGCTGCTCGGGGTCGCCGCTTTGCAGCGGCGCTCGAACTACGTGGCCGGCGTCAGTCTCGGCGTGGCGGCCGCGATGAAGTTGACGGCGTGGCCGATGGCGGCCGGAGCGCTGCTGGTGGCCCGCGGGCACGATGGACACCGGGCGTGGCGACGAATCGCGGCACTGGTGATCGCAATCGTCGCGATCACGGTGGTACCGTTCGCCATGAAGGCGCCCTGGGCCTTCATGGCGAACGTCTTTGCGTTTCCGCTCGGTCTGGCCGGGGTTCGCTCACCCGCGGCGAGCGCGCTGCCCGGTCATATTCTGACCACGTGGTGGGCGCCTCTCGGCCACGTGCTGGCGCCGATGGCGTTCGCAGTGGGGGGCTACTACGCGGCCAAGTATCTGCGGCGCCACTGGCCCATCGATCTCACCCAACTACTGGTCTTGATGAGCGTCGCCTTCACGGTGATGATCGTGGTGGCGTCGGCCACGAGGGTGGGCTACGTCATCTATCCGCTGAACTTCGCCCTGTGGTCGTGGGTGTGCGATGAGCAGCCTGCCCGGGTACCCCAACTCGTCTAGATCGACGACGAGTTCTGGTAGATGCGGAAGGTCCACTGCGACGTGTTCCCGTGCACGGCGTTCACCGTGATGCCCACAATCCAGTAGAACGTGTCACTACCGGCCTTTTGAAACAGCAATTGGGCCACGGCATGGCTCGAGCCGTGCGAGAAGAGACTCCAGCCCTGAGCCTGCAGCTGGGCGCTGTAGAAGCCGAGCAACTCGCCCGGCGACGCAGTCGTGGCCAGCGGGCGCAGGCAGTCGTAGTCCCCAGCGCCGCCGTTGGGGTGCACGATCGCGCCGGTGGCGCTCGTCTTGACCGGCACGATCAGTGAACCGATCACGTTCGATGGCGGACTGCCCGCTTGGATGCAGCCGTGCAGCACCGGATTCGCCTGATCGAGCGCCAGGGCGCCCACCACGATCGGCACTGTGGTTGACGAGGTGGCGACCCGGGGATTGGCGATGAAGTTGATGGCGAGAAACACCACGAGAGTTCCCGCGGCGATGAGCAGCACGATCATCGCCGGTACGATGCTCGTCGTCGTGGTCAGAGGTGGCTTCGCCTCGCTCACGTACCCCAACCCAAGTGGTCGATCGGGCCGTGGCCCGCACCGAGATGCCAGTCGGCGGCGCCCTGGAGCGCGGCCAAGACGAAGGATTTGGCGTCGCGGGTCGCGTCAAGAACACTCCGCTCGTAGCCCAGTCCAGCGGCGAGTGCGGCCGACAGCGAGCAACCAGTACCGTGATCATTGTTGGTGGCGATACGCGGCGCGTCAAAGACCGTGATCTCGTCGTTGCTCACCAAGATATCGGGCGAGCGACGTTCAGTCAGCGTGGACCGAGCGAAGTGGCCTCCCTTGACCAATACGTGGGCCGGGCCGTACTTCAAGATCGCCCGCGCGAGCTCGACCATGTCGTCCTCGGTGCGAACGTCGCGCACGTCGACGTCGGCGAGTACGGCCGCTTCGCGCAGGTTGGGCGTGACAACGCGGGCATAGCCGAGCAGGGCGTCGCGATAGGCCTCGACGCCGCCCTCACTCATGAGCGAGTGGCCGGTGGACGAGACCAGTACGGGGTCGACCACGAGGTTGACGAGCAGACCCTCGCGCGCCATGGCAGCCACTTCGTGCACGGACGCCGGTTGACCCAGCATCCCCGTCTTGACCGCGCCCACCTTGAAGTCGCCGACCACCGCCTCTACCTGGGCTCGCACGAGCCAGGGCTCGACGTTGTATACACCCGTGACGGCGAGTGTATTCTGCGCGGTCACGGCGGTCACCGCCGAGGTTCCGTGTACCTCGAAGGCGCTGAAGGTGCGTAGGTCGGCCTGGATGCCGGCCCCGCCGCCGGAGTCGGACCCGGCGATGGTGAGTGCGGTGCGGGGTTCCACGCCTCAACCCTAGTAACCCCCTACGTGCGTGAGTACTCTGGAAGTCGTGGGTGATCTCTTTCAAGTCGGTTCGCTGAGTTCATCGTCGCGTTTGGTGATGGGCACCGGCGGCTTTCGCTCGATGGAGATCCTCGAAGCGACATTGGTGGCCTCGGAGTCCTCCGTGGCGACGGTGGCGTTACGCCGGGTCGATCCGACCGTGAAGGGGTCGATCTACGACCTGTTGGCACGCCACAACTTCTCGCTGCTGCCCAACACCGCGGGCTGTTACAGCGCGCGCGAGGCGGTCAAAGTTGCCGAGCTGGCGCGCGAGGCCTTTGCCACCAATCTGATCAAACTCGAAGTGATCGGTGACGATGTCACGCTCCTGCCCGACACGACAGAGACCCTGATCGCGGCCGAGGAACTGGTGCGAGATGGCTTCGAGGTCTGGGCGTACACGTCCGATGACCTCATCGTGGCCCAGCGTCTGGAGCAGTTGGGCTGCGTGGCGGTCATGCCGCTGGGTTCGCCCATCGGTTCGGGTTTGGGTATTCGCAACCCCCACGCCATCGCCATGATTGCCGAGCGTGTCGTGACGCCGGTGCTGCTCGACGCGGGAGTGGGTACCGCGTCGGACGCCGCACTCGCCATGGAACTGGGGTGTGACGGCGTGTTGGCGAGCTCTGCCATCAATCGGGCGTTGGAGCCCGTCCTGATGGCGGGGGCAATCCGTGACGCCGTGCGTGCGGGCTACAGTGCCTTTCACGCCGGACGGATTCCTCCGCGAGTGCACGCTGAGGCCTCCACCTCGAGTATCGGGCGGCCGGACCTGCTGGGCGATTAGGCCCGGGCTAACTACATATATGTAGTCCCTCGCGGTAGTCTGGACGTACCTCGGTCGGGAGGAGTTACGAATGACAGAGTCTCTAACTGCAGGATTTAGTGGCCCGATGGTGTGCCGTCTCACTGGCGTCACCTACCGTCAGCTGGACTACTGGGCGCGTACGGGTCTAGTCACGCCCTCGATCACGCCTGCCAAGGGGAGTGGTTCCAAGCGAACCTATTCCTACGGCGACGTCCTCGAGGTCAAGGTGATCAAGTCGTTGCTGGACTCGGGGCTGTCGCTCGCACGTGCGCGTCAGGCCGTGCAGTGCCTGCGAGACGCGCTCGGCGCCGACGTGGCTTCCAGCAGTCTGGTGATGAGTGACGCTGGTTCTGTTCTCGCGCACACCGACGGTGAGCTGGTGGACCTGCTGCGCGGCGGCCAGGGTGTCTTCAACATTGTTCCCCTCGCCGGCGTGGTCGCCGAACTCACGACCACACTTCGCCAGATTCAACTACCAACGTCGGAGAGAGAGACCCGTACGGCGTGACAGTGGACCAGCCGAGTGGACCAGCGCTTCACCGGCACCCGAGCGAGGCCATCGATCCGAGCTGCAACTTTGCCCATCCCAGTGAGCGGCTCTTCGCGCGTCTGCTGAGCCTGTACGGCTTCACGTGGCTGTACGAGCCGATCGAGTTCCCTCTGGCCTGGAATGAACAGGGTCAACCATCGCGGGCATTTCGCCCGGACTTCTACGTGCCCAGCCAGCGGTTGTTTATCGAGTTGACGGTGCTCGAGCAGCGTCTGGTGACTCGCAAGAACCGCAAGATTCGCGAGTTTCGCCAGCTGTACCCGGAGGTCGAACTGCTCGTTGTCTACCAGCGCGACTTCCGCGACCTGCTCGAGCAGCATGATCTCGGTCCCCTGAGCGACTTCGCAGCGTAGTGTGACTGGCGTGAACAACCGCCCCTACCTGTTCGAATCCCACGTGGCCCTGGGCGCCAAGATCGTGCCCTTTGGTGGATGGGAGATGCCCCTGCACTACGGCCAGGGAACGCTGCACGAACACTTGGCGTGTCGCAACGACGCCGTCGTGTTCGATGTGAGTCACCTGGGTACGGTGCGCTGTGACGGGCCCGACGCGTTTGACGAACTGCAGAACACACTGACCAATGACCTGCGCAAGATCGCCCCGGGCCGCGCCCAGTACACGCACCTGTTGAACGAGGACGGCGGCGTTGTGGATGACATCATCGTGTGGTGGGTGGGCGACGAGGAGTTCGATGTCATGCCGAACGCGTCCAACACCAGCGGGGTACTCGGGGCGCTCTCGGGTCGAGACGTGACCCGAGAGCGATGCGTGCTGGCCGTGCAGGGACCCAACGCCCGGGCCAAGGCTGCGCGCGTCGATCCCCGATTTGGCGAGGTCGCGCGCTTTCGCGTTGCGCGTTTCGACTACCGGGGGGTGAGCGTTCGAGTAGCGGGTACCGGATACACGGGCGAGGCGGGCCTCGAGATCGCGGCGCCCAACGAAGTTGCCCCCGAATTGCTTTCGGCCCTGATCGACGCCGAGGTGACTCCGGCGGGACTCGGGGCGCGTGACACCCTGCGCCTGGAGGCGGCGCTCCCGCTGTACGGGCACGAATTGGCTCTTACCTCAACCACGCTCGAGGCCCGTCTGGGATGGGTTCTCGGGTGGGACAAGGAGCACTTCCGCGGACGCGACGCCGTGCGTCGCGAGGCTGACCGGGGACCCGCGCGGCTACTGGCGGGTGTGGTGGCCGAGGGACGCCAGCCCCTACGTGAGGGGGCGGAGGTGCTCGTTGGCGAGAGGGTCGTGGGAGTGCTGAGCTCGGGGAACTTCTCGCCGATGCTCGAGCGCGGCATCGGTCTGGGCCTGCTCGCGGGCGACTTTGATCCGGGTACCGCGGTGCGCGTGCGTCTACGGGGGCGCGAGATTCCCGCCGCGATCGTCGCGCTGCCCTTCGTGCGAAAGGTGAAGTGACGTGGCCGATTACCTGCCCCACACGAGTGACGAGGTGGCGTCGATGTTGGCGTTTCTGGGGATGGATTCACTCGAACAACTCTTCGACCACGTTCCCGCCGCGGTGCGTTTGAACCAGGGCCTGGATCTCGCTGACGGGATGAGTGAGCCCGACGTGGGGGCGCACTTCGCGCGCTTCAGCGCGGCGAACCGGGCGACGAGCGCGGCGATGACGTGTTTCGCGGGCGCCGGAGCCTACGACCACGAGATTCCCTCGGTGGTGAGGGCGTTGGCGTCACGCTCGGAGTTCGTGACGGCCTACACCCCCTACCAACCCGAGGTTGCTCAGGGGGTGCTCCAGGCGATCTTCGAGTACCAGACGCTGGTGTCGCGCCTCAGCGGGCTGACCATCGCCAACGCCTCGCTCTATGACGGTGCGACGGCGTTAGTCGAGGCGCTCAACATGGCGGCGGGCGCGACCGGTCGCTCCACCATGTACGTCTCGTCGGGTGTGCACCCGCACTGGCGCGCCGTGGCCCGGACCTTCGCCCAGGGCACGGGTCATCGGATTGTGGAGGTGGCGCTGCGCGACGGAATGACCCAATGGGACAGCGTCGAGGTGAGCGACGCGGCGGCGATCGTGGGGGCCTATCCGAACTACCTGGGTGTGCTCGAGGACATGGGCGAGTACGCCCGCCTCGCTCGAGACAGCGACGCGCTCTTCGTCTTCTGCGGAGATCCGGTCGCCGCTGGCGTCTTGAAGACGGCCGGCCAGTGGGGGGCGGACGTCTTCGTGGGTGAGGGTCAGCCCTTGGGCACTGCGCTTTCCTTCGGCGGCCCGTACCTGGGACTCTTCGCCTGCAGCGTCGAGCAGGTGCGACGGCTGCCCGGACGGATCGTGGGTGAGACCGTTGACTCCAATGGACGCCGAGCATTCGTGACGACCCTGCGCGCCCGCGAACAGGACATTCGCCGCGAGAAAGCGACGTCAAATGTGTGCACCAACCAGACCCTGATGGCGGTCACTGCCGCCATCCAACTGGGCTGGCTTGGAACGCAGGGCCTGCGTGCGATCGCCACGCGCTGTGCCCAGGGCGCGCACTACCTCTTCGACCAAGTGGTCCAGATCCCCGGAGTGGAGGCCGCCTGCGACCAGCCCTTCTTTCGCGAGTTCGCCCTGCGAGTGCGCGGGGGTGCGCGCGAAGTGCTCGCCGCCATGGCCGAGCACGACGTGCTGGGCGGCCTCGAGGTCGCTGCCCTGACCGGGGGTGAGGATCCATCGGTGCCCGAGGGAATCGACGACCTCGTGCTCGTCGCGGTGACCGAACGACGCACTCGCGACGAATTGGACAACTACGTCAACGTGCTTCGAAAGGTGGTCCGGTGAATCAGGTGCACGCGCTGGCCGGGGGACGAGCGGCGTCGGCCCCGCTCATGGGACACGAGACCGAGCCCACGTTGTTCGAGTTGTCGGTGCCCGGGCGCACCAGTTATCAACTGCGAACGACGGGGGTGCCGGAGCGACCCCTCGTCGACCTCGTGGGCGCTGAGCACCTGAACGATCAGGTGGTGGCGGTGGCCGAGGTCTCCGAGCGAGATCTCGTGGGACACTTCACCCGCCTCACGCACCGTCAGTTCTCAGTGGATTTGGGGGCGTACCCTCTGGGCTCATGCACCATGAAGTACAACCCGAAGTTCTGCGACACGGTAGCGGTCGAGCCCGGATTGGTCACGGTGCACCCGGGCGCACCGGGCGAGCTGACCCAGGGCTGGCTCGCGTTGCTCGTCGAGTTGGAGGAGAAGTTGTGCGCCATCACCGCGATGAGCGCCGTGACGTTGCAGCCTGCGGCGGGTGCGGCGGGCGAGCTGACCGGACTGTTGTTGATGCGCGCGTACCACCGCGCCAACGGCGACGAACGGCGCCGCGTCCTCATTCCCGATTCGGCCCACGGCACCAATCCCGCCTCGGTCACCTTGGGTGGCTATGAGGTGACCACCATCCCCTCCAATGATCGCGGACTGGTGGACCTAGACGCGCTGCGCGCCGCGCTCGGCCCCGACGTCGCGGGCATAATGCTCACCAATCCCAACACCGTGGGTCTCTTCGAGGAGCAGATCGAGGAGATCGCCAGCGCGGTGCACGAGGTGGGCGGGTTGCTCTACTACGACGGCGCCAACCTGAACGCCATTTTGGGCGTGGTCCGTCCGGGCGATATGGGCTTCGACATCGTGCACATGAACCTGCACAAGACCTTCGCCACCCCTCACGGCGGTGGGGGACCGGGCGCCGGGCCCGTTGCCGTCTCCGCGCGGCTGGCGCCCTATCTTCCCGGCCCCAGAGCAACCCGGACGGGCGAGGGCGTCTACGAATGGACGACTCCGGCTCACTCGATCGGCCGCGTGCACGGCTGGCACGGCAACGCCATGGTGCTCGCGCGCGCGCTCGCGTACATCGATGTCAATGGGGGCGACGGACTCACCCGGGTGGCCCAGCACGCGGTGTTGAACGCTAACTGGTTGCGGCGTCGTGTGTCGGCCACTTTGCCGGCCGCCTACGACCGCACCTGTATGCACGAGTGTGTGCTGAGCGCGACGCGACTGAAGGCCGCCTACGGCGTGCGGGGACTCGACGTGGCCAAGGGCCTGCTCGAAGAGGGCTTCCACGCTCCCACGGTGTACTTCCCGTTGATCGTGGACGAAGCGCTCATGTTCGAACCTACCGAAACCGAGAGTCTCCAAACCCTGGAAGCGCTGGCCCAAGCGATCGAACGCCTCGCGGAGCGGGCCGCGAGCGACCCCGAGTCGCTGCATCGCGCGCCTCAGAGCACGCCGGTCTCGCGAGTGGATGAGGCGCGTGCGGCGCGCCATCTGATCGCCACCGAAGACGCGGCGCAGCGCTGATCAATCAGAGGTGTCGACGTCGCTGATGTGACCGAGTACTAGGCGAAGGAGACGGGCGAGTTCGCGTTGCTCGGGTGCACTCAGCGCCCCCACGGCGAGCGACTCGTGACGGTTGAACTCGGGAAAGAGTTCCTCGATCAGGCGCTCGCCGGACTTGGAGAGCGCCAGCGACACCCGGCGTCGGTCATCGCGGTGCGGGATGCGACGCACGAGCTTTCGATTCTGGAGCGTGCGCACGACTCCGGTGAGGGTTCCCTTCGTGACGCCGGCCTCGCTGGCCACGTGTCCGGTTTCCTGCTCGCCCCAGATCCACAGCACCCAGAGCACCGTGAAGGCGACCCAACTCAGGTCGTAGTCGCCCAGCACTGCCCGTTCCATGTGATTGCGCACCGCTGAGCCGGCCCGGTAGATGTTCGAGACCGCACTCATCGCGGTGAAGTCCAGGTTGTGGGATCCGAGGCGGTGTCGAATGTCGCGCTCGGCGCCCGAGAGTACCGACGCGCGCGAACTGGCGATCTTGCGTGACACGACTACACCTCGAGCGTGGTGCCACCGGCGAAGGTGGTACCCACCGAGCGGAAGTAGCCGCCGATGATCTCGAGCGGTGCCAGTGAGGTCAACTCTTCGGTCGGCGAGTCGAACAACCTCAGGCTCGCGCTCCCCGCGTAGGCGGGCCCGAGCTCGACGTCGACGCCCGACACGGTGACCAGCTCGGCCAGGCTGTCACGACCGTCGAGCTCGATGCTCGGAAACCAGCGGTGATGCAACATGGGGTGCGCGTTGACGAAGCCATTGGAGTTTGAAGGTCCCTCCAGACGCACCGTGGCCTCGGCGAGGCGTCGGTCGCTGGCGGCCAGGGTCATACCAAACTGGCCGCCAGCTTCGAGGCGGGGGCCGGCCTTGCCGTAGGCCACTGGCCGCGTCTGGTGGATGGAGCCCATCTTCTTCGGGTAGCCCTGGAGGTGACCTCGCACGAGAGCGAAGTCCTTGTCAACCCAGATGAAGACGCACCGACTGAACAGGTGCCCCTCGTAACGACAGCGCACGACCACGAAGGCCTCACGGTACTGCGAGCGCACTGGATCGAGCAGTTCACTGGCGTCGTCGCCACAGCTCTGCCAGTCGGCCCAGATGAAGGCCACCGCGCCGGGGTCCTCGTCGTCGTGGGGCATCGAGAGCCCCTCGGGCAGCAGGGCGGCAATCGCGGAGGGATCGGTGCGGTACTCGACGGTCAACAGATCGCCCGAATAGTGCCACGGCGGCGGCGGCAACAACGACGCGCGGCCCGACCGGGTCCGGGGGAAGGGCAGGCCCCTCATGATGCGGCTCGCTCGCGGGTCCAACCGCCCTCGGGACGATCGAACCACACGTGGATCTGACCCGTGCCAATGGCGTTCTCGTAGTCCGAAAAAGCACGTCCGGGAGCGATACATTCCTCGCCGCCCAGGGCCGCGACCATCATCTGGTAGTGGCCGAAACGGCCCTCGGGCCGGTACGCCATGTACTCGTGCAGTCCTGCAATGACGCGGGCGTGGTCGCCGTGGCCCCACGCGTCCAGCACGGCGTGGTCAGCGTCGCGCGCCGCGCGCGAGAAGATGTGTTCCTCGCCCGCCGCTTCGTGCTGGCGCAGCGTGCGCAGGGGGTGGAACGTGTGGCTGAGTGCCCCAGAGGCGAGCAGCACGACGCGCAGGTCACTCTCGTCGATGGCGCGGGCTAGAACCTTGCCCACGGTGGCGAAGTCAGCTGGTTCGGCCGTCTGACATACGCTCAGCGAGATCCAGGCCTCGTCGCCCTGGAGAAACGGCAGCAGGTTCGTGGTGGCGTACGTGATGGGCAGGTGCTCGTTATCGATCGGTGTGATCCAGCACTCGTCGGTCGTTTCGGCGATGCGCCCGACGAGTCGGGCGAAGTCCGGGTTGCCCGCGATGTCGTAGGGCACGCTCGACATGCCTCGGGGCAGCTCCTCGGAGGTGAACAGCCCACGGCGCCGCTCGTGGGCGGTGATCACAAACTCGACGGTGGTGAACCAGTGTGAGTCGAACACCACGATGAGGTCGGGCCTCAAGTCGTCGAGGACCTCGCGCCTCAATGCGTGCAGGCCACTGTAGAGGGTGCTCTCGTTGCCGTTGTTGAGGGCCCGGCGTTGCTCGTCCGGAAGGACAATGGTGGGCACGTGCGCCACGACGCCCGCGCCGATGATCTCACCCATGTGTGGTGTTCTCCTTCACTTGGTAGGTCTTGAGGTCGCTGTAGAAGTCGAGGGCGTAATCGCCGCCTTCGCGGCCGATGCCGCTGATGCCAGTGCCGCCGAAGGGAGCGCTCAGATCGCGAACCAAGAAGCAGTTCACCCAGATCGTGCCCGCGCGGACTCGTTCGCCGAAGCGGTCGGCTCGGGCACGGTCGGCGGTAAAGACCATCGCCGACAGTCCGTACGGGGTCGAGTTCGCCAGGTCGATCGCCTCGTTCTCGTCGGCGAAGCTCTGGATGGTCAGCACGGGACCGAAGATCTCGCGCTGGACGATCTCGGCGTCGTTGGAGCGCGGCTCGATGAGGGTGGGGGAGAACCACAAGCCGTGTTCGCGGAACCTCGTGCCGCCCAGGAGCACGCGGTCACCGTGCTCGACAGCGCGTTGGACGAAACCTTCGACGCGAGCGAGGTGCTCGGGGTGGATCAGGGGCGACACCGTCGTAGCACGGTCGCGGCTGTCACCGAGAACGTGGCGATTCGTCGCCGCGATGAATCGGCGCAGGAAGTCATCGCGCACGGCTTCGTGCACGAGCAGGCGCGTGCCCGCCAGGCAGACCTGCCCGGCGTCGTCGTACATCAAGACGGCCTTGTCGACCGCGAGGTCGAGGTCGGCATCGTCGTACACCACGAAGGGGCCCTTGCCGCCCAACTCGGCGGTGAAGGGCGTGAGGTTGCGAGCGGCGGCGACGCCAATGGCCCGGCCGGTCTCGGGTGAACCGGTAAATGAGATGCGGCGCACTCGTGGATCGGCGACCAGGGCAGCACCGACCTCTTCGCCGATTCCCTGGACGAGGTTGAACACGCCCGGAGGAAACTGCGCCTCTTCGACCAGGTCCATCAGCAGCGAGCAACTCAGTGGCGACCACTCGGCCGGTTTCAAGATGACGGTGTTGCCCGCCGCGAGCGCGGGCGCGCACTTCCACGTGGAGAGCATGAAGGGCGCATTCCAGGGGGTGATGACCACCGTGGGCCCCGCCGGCATGCGAAGGACTGAGTTGTGCGTTCCGTTGGAGTCCCATCGCCGTGGCTGGTACTGCTCGGCAAGTTCGGCGTACGCGCGAAAGTTGCGCGCCCCGCGCGCGATCACGCGCAGGCGCAGGCTTTCGTGCAGCATCGCCATGTCGAGACACTCGACCGCGGCGAGCGGCTCGATTGAACTGTCAATCAGGTCGGCGAGGCGTCGCAGGTAAACGCCGCGTTCGTGACTCGACAGACCAGCCCACGCCGGAAACGCCCGCTGGGCGGCGGACACCGCGTGGGCGGCCTCGGACTCGCCACCACGCGCAACGTCGGCGAGTTTCAGAGTCCAGTCCAGCGGCGAGCGGTCCTCGAAGGTGCTCGCCGAACCAACGCGCACGCCGTCGATGAAATGATCAGGCGAGACCTCGACACCGCCGACGTTGACGCGCGCGCTCACGCTTCGTACCTCGGGCGAACTCGCGGGTAGGGGAGTGACGAGCGTTCGGTCGGACGGGGACGACGTTGGCCGCGATACTCCCAGTCACCGCCGAGAGCGGTGGAGAGCACCTCCTCGGTGGAGGTAGGTTGGGCGCCCACTTCGTCGCTCACCGGCTCGGGAGACGCGACCACGTGGTTGGTGAGTGAACCCAGGCCCTCCACTTCGACCGTGACGATGTCGCCCGGCTGCACGGGACGCGAGACGGCCGGCGTACCGGACAAGATGATGTCGCCCGGCTCCAGCGTGATCAACCGCGCAAGGTCGGTGACCAGGTAGTGCATATCCCAGGCCATCTCCTCGGTGGAGCCGTCCTGACGTAACTCACCGTTGACGTAGGTGCGAAGTGACTTCGCGCGAAAGTCCCAGTCGGTCACGAGACCCGGACCCACCGGGCAAAGCGTGTCGGCCCCCTTCACCCGAAGCATCGAGCCCGCGTCGGTATCGCGAAAGTCGTGCAGACCGAAGTCGTTGGCGATGCTGTAACCCGCTATATGCCGTTCGGCGTCAGCCAGTTTGATGTTGCGCGCTCGGGTGCCGATGATGATGGCAACCTCGCCTTCGTAGTTGAGGTACGTGCAGTTGGACGGTCGCACCACGGCACCCCGGTGTGCGTTCAGTGCGGAGACGGGCTTTTGGAACCAAGTGGGCGCGGGGGGTAGTTCCACGCCGAACTCGCGCACGCGCGACACGTGATTCAGGTGGCAACAGAGAATCTTGGTCGGCGTGACCGGCGCGAGGTGCACCGCCTGTTCGGCATCGATCGCGCGACCATCGGGAGCGACGAGCCGATTGCCGTCGCGCCGCACTTCGACAACATTGCCGTCGAGAAGCACTCGTCGAAACTCCACAGTTCCCCCGCAAGTCGTTTGTTAGCAAATGATTCACTCACCTTACAAACCAGAACGGCCCGGGCGTGCTACTTTCGCCAAAGTCAGTAGGGGGGATGTGATGAGCGAAGGATTCAATCGAGTGCGGGTGCTGTGGCCCGATCACCTGGGCCTGGCACGGGGTAAGTACGTGCCCGCCAGCATGGCCGAACGGGGCACCCATCACTGCACCGGGACCTGGGCGCTCGGCTACGACCGGGGCATGACTCCCGAGACTGTGGGAAGCCACTGGAACGAGGGACTGCCCGATTTCGAGGCGACCTACGACATGGCCGACCTCCGGCCGAGTTGGGAGTCCAACACTCGCGTGGTCGTCGCCGACCTCGAGCGAAACGGTGAACCGGTGAGCGTCGCGCCGCGCACGGCGTTACGCAAGGCGGTGGCGGATTGGCGCGAACTGGGCTACGAACCTCAGGTGGGCATGGAGTTCGAGGCATTCGTCTTCGCGCCCGACGGCGACGGCGGCTGGGTGCCGCTCGATACACCCGGCGCGTTCGTGTACGGCACCGGACCCAGTGTCGATCCGCACGGATTGGTAGACCAGATCTGGCAGGCCTGCGAGCAGTCCGACATCCCCCTCGAGTCGGTGAACTCGGAGTACGACTCGCCGCAGTTCGAGTTCACGATTCGCTACGCCGACGCGCTTCGCGCTGCCGACGAGGGATTCCTCTTCAAGGTCCTCGCCCGCGAGGTGGCGCACCGCATGGGACTCCTGGTGACCTTCATGGGCAAGCCCCTCTCGGACCGCGGCGGGTCGGGTCTGCACATCAACTTCTCGTTCGCCGATGGCACCGGCGCCAACGTGATCAATGATCCGGCCCAGCCCGATGGAATCTCGGTGCTGGCCAAGAACACAATCGGAGGCCTTCTCTCGCACCACCAGGGTCTCGCGGGTCTTTGTGCTCCTACCGTCAACGCGTACAAGCGCCTACGGCCGGCGTCGCTTTCGGGGTACTGGGCAAACTGGGGCTACGACCACCGCGGGGCCACCATTCGGATCCCCGGCGAGCGCGGCGCCGCTGCCCGACTCGAGCATCGGCTCAGTGACGGAGCCGCCGTCGTACACACCGCGGTGGCCGCCGTGTTGCAGGCCTCACTGCTCGGGGTCCGCGACACCAGCGATCCGGGCCCCAGCGAGGGGGGCAACGGTCTGGACACGATCGAGGCGACGGTTGGTGTACCGGCCTCGTTGGCGGACGCCCTCGACGCCCTCGAACGCGATCACGATCTCGTCGAGGCGGTGGGGGCCGACTTGGTCGCCCAGCACGTCGCGGTCAAGCGGGCGGAGTGGGAACGTTACACGGCCGCCACGACCGACTGGGAACTGCGCGAGTATCTTCCGTTCCTCTAGCGCCAACGCACTGCGACTGGCAGCTTCTTCACGCCGCTGATGAAGTTCGAGCGCAGCCGTTCAGGTTGGCCCGCGGACGCCACGTGCGACCAGTGTGCGGCGATCTCTTCGACGATGACGCGCATTTCGAGCCGTGCGAGGTGGGCCCCGAGGCAGAGGTGGGGGCTGTGCAGTCCGAAGGTCACGTGGCTGTTGGGCGACCGGTCGGCTCGAAAGTCATAGGGGCTATCGAACTGGTCCTCGTCGTAGTTGGCCGACACGAACCACATCACCACCTTGTCGCCCGCGCGCAGATGCTTGCCGGCGAGTTCGGTGTCGCGGGTGACGGTGCGACGAAAATGCATGGTCACGCTCGACCAGCGCAGCATCTCCTCGACGAGTAGTTTGCGCTCGTCGAGCGACATCGAAGGGATCGAGCCGAAGAGCGCGGGCCGCTCGATCAATGCCTGCAGCCCCGAGGTCATCGAGTAGCGGGTGGTGTCATTGCCTGCGGCCACCATCAGCGTGAAGAAGTTCTTGAGGGCCAGGTCGTCGAGCGTCTCACCATCCGCCGTGGGTTCAAGGAGGGCGGAGAGCACGTCGTGGGTCGGTCGCAGGCGACGGTCCTCCAGCGCCTGGTTGGCGTACTCGAACAACTCCAACGCCACGGGGCTGCGAAAGGGCAGCAGTCGGTAGTCCGAGGTGTCCACCTGGTCGACCACGTAGTCGGTGAAGTCCGGGTCGGTGTTTCCGATGAGGGCGTCGCCTCGTTGGACCAGCCACTCGAGATCGTCATCGGGCAGGCCCAGCAAACGCCCCAGCATGCGCATGGGCAGTTCGCGCGCCACCGAGCGCACAAAGTCAAATTGATCCTGGTCGCGCAGCGAGTCCAAGAGGTCGCGCGCGATCTCGCGCACGGCGCCCTCGTATTCACTGACCGACTTGGGTGCGAACGGGCGACTTACGAGACGTCGCAGGCGCGTGTGCTCGGGGGCGTCCATCTCCATGAGGGTGCGACGGGCCTCGGTCTCTTCGGGGTCCATGTCCTCGAGGCGGATGCCCTGTCGGCTCGAGAAGACTTCGGTCGTACGGCTCACGTGTAGCAGGTCGGCGTACTTGGTAACGCTCCAAAAGCCGCGCCCACCATCGCTCTCCTCGGTCCAGTGCACCGGATCGTTCGCGCGCAGGTAGGCGAAGGTCTCGTGGGGAACGCCGTGCACGTAGGTGTCGTGCGAGGTGAGGTCACTCAGGTGCTCTGCCATGCAATCCCCTCCGGTTTGCGGTTGTTCGTTACCGAACAATCTCGCCATTACAGCACACCGAGGTCGGCTCCCGTACGATGAGACCATGTTGAAGCCGCTCATTGGCATCTCCGGTCGGCGCTGGCCCGCCACCGCCCTGGGCGATCTGCTGCCATCGGCCATGCGCGATGTGCACTTTGATCTCCACTTCGCGGACTATCCACACTCGCTGGCTCTCGCGGGAGGGTTGCCGATCGAACTGGCTCGTGACGCCGAGCCGGATGAGATCGTGACGCGCCTGGACGGTCTGGTCCTCAGCGGGGGAGCGGACCTGGATCCCGCACTCTATGGTGCCGAACCCCACGATCGTCTCGGAGCGACCGAACCGGAACGCGACGAGTGGGAGATGGACCTGCTGCGGGTGGCGCACGAGCGCGGCGTGCCAGTGCTGGCGATCTGCCGCGGCCTGCAGCTCTTGAACGTCGCGTACGGTGGCACGTTGCACCAGCATGTCGAGATCGATGAGGGCGTTGGCCATCCGCGCTGGGAGGTCGACGGTCGCACGCCGACCCACGAGGTGCGCGTCGAAGACGGCACGATCGCGGCGTCGCTTTTCGGCGCAGTGGTAGGGGTCAACTCACTGCATCACCAGACAATTGATCGGGTGGGTGAGGGTCTGATCGTCTCGGCACGCGCCGCCGACGGCGTGGTCGAAGCCCTCGAAGCTCCCGGCGGTCGGGTACTCGGCGTCCAGTGGCATCCCGAGTTGCTGGCGGCGCCGGATCCCACGTTCACGTGGCTGGTGCGCGCAGCCACCGACTACGCCGCCTCGCAAAAGTAAGAAACTGAGAATCCTGGTTCTTGACCAACATCGTTTGAACCCGTACGGTTTGCGCACGGGTTCGAGCACCCGCGACGACATGACAGAGTCCGGGGGGATGCATGGCACAGGACAAGACGGCCAAGACGTTGCTGGGCGGCAAGCGCAAACTGACACTCATCGACACCATTGCCCAGTCGGTGGGCCTAATGGGACCGGTGTTCTCGATCGCGTTCCTCGTGCCGCTGCTGGTGGGCATGAACGCGTCGGGCAATGGTGCGGGCAACGCTGCTCCGCTGGCGGTCATCATCGCCGCGGTGGGCGTGATCGGTCTCGGCTGGATCGTGGCTGAGTACACGCGAAAGATCCAGGCCGCTGGCTCGCTCTACGACTACGTGACCGACGGATTGGGTGGGCGAGTGGGGAGTGCCGCGGGCTGGCTCTACTACACCGGCATGCTCGCCCTGGGTGCGGGCATCCTGCCGATGATCGGTGGCACGATTCACGACACCCTGCAAGCCGAGTTCAACATTGCGCCGTTCCCCCAGTTGGTTTGGGACATCTTGCTGTTGGCGCTCGTGGGGATCGTCATGTTCTTCGGGGTCGTGCTGTCGACGCGCATGCAGCTGAGCCTCGCGATGGTCTCGGTCACCGTCGTGCTGATCTTCTTCGTGTTCGTCATCGCCAAGAGCGGCGGGCTGCACCACGTGTCGACCGGCTTCTCACCCAGCAGTTCGCCGTCGCACTGGAAGGGCGTCTTCTTCGGCGTGCTCTATGGCGTGTTGTTGTTCACGGGCTTTGAGACGTCGGCGAATCTGGGCGAGGAGACCCAAGACCCGCACCACAACATCCCGCGTGCCGTGCTCATCTCGGTGTTGGCCATTGCGGGCTTCTACGTGATTGGCTCGTTCGCTCAGGTTGCGGGCTACCACTTCAACTTAAACCTGCTCGGCAAGAACGCGGGCGCCCCACTGTTCACCCTGGCTGGACCGGCCAGTCAGGGTGGCTTCGCCTCGGTGGGGGTGCGTCGGCTGGTCGAGCTGGTCGTCGTGCTGGACATGATCGCGGTGCTGATCGGTTGTGCGGTGTCGGCGTCACGGGGGATCTTCGCTTTGGCCCGCGACCGGCGCATGCCGGGCGCGCTGACCAAGATCTCGCGCCACGGGACGCCCATCGGCGCCAGCAACTTTGTGATGGTGGTCTACGCGATCATTATCGTGCTCGTCGCCACCACCAGCGCCTTCGCGATTCCCCAGTATCCCGAGTACGTGTCGATGTTCAGTTTTCTGTCGACCTACGGCGGCTTTTCGATAGCCGTGATCTATCTGCTGATCTCGCTGGGAGCGCTGCGCGGACTTCGCGCGGTTGACAAGTCGTGGCAACTTTACGCGGCGAGTCTCGTGGGTACCGTGGTGACCGCCGCAGCGATCTACGGCGCCGTCTACAAGGTAACTGCGCCCACCGTGTACGCGCCCTACGCCTCCGTGGTGGTCCTAGTAGCCGGACTCATCGCATCTGCCATGATGCCCCAGGCGCCGAGCGGCACCGCCGACTTCTCCGAGCTCGCTGAGGCCGACCAGGGCCCGCTCAAGATTTAGGAATCTCACCTCAGTGGGCGAGTGTCGCGCCCAACGAGAAGCCCAGTGCACACACCAGCGGGGTAGTGGTGACCAGCGCGGCGGCGTAGCCCCAGTGGTGTTCGCGTTGGAGGATTGCCGGTATGGCCAGGGCGGAGGAGAAGGTGGTCAATCCACCGCAAAACCCGGTGAGGATGATCTCGTGCAGGTGGGCGTCGGCTGGTGCGACGAGCTGGTAGGCCACCCACCCGGCGATCGCACAGCCGAGGGCGTTGGCGCCAACCGTGGCCCAGGGGCGAATCGTGGGGTGGTGACGTCGCACGGCGTACTCCATCAAGAAGCGCACGACGCACCCGAGGGCTCCGGCCAGCGTGATCAGGGCCAGGGTCATCGGAGGCGCACCCGCAAACCCAGCCATGCCGCCACTACCCCGCTGGTGAGCGCTGCCGCGCCGACGAGGATGCCAGCGGACACCGAGAGGTGCCAGATGTCGGCGAGCGAGGCGAACAAGCTCGAGTAGGACGTGAAGCCTCCCAGCACGCCCGTGATCACGAGGAGCCGCATGGGGTCATTGGGGTCGTGATGTCGAAGTGGTCCGCGCATGAGGCTCGTGGCCACCAACACGCCAACGAAGTTGATGGCGAGCAGCACCCAGGGAATCTGGCTTTGCCAGCTGGGGTGCGGAGAGGACATCGGCACGACGTGCTGGAACTTGAGCGTCAGGTCGCGCACCAGCGTGCCCGCAGCGCCCCCGGTCGATACCGCGATGAGCGCGACACCAAGTTGCTTCGGAGTCAGGGTGATATTCGCGCGCATTGGTACTTCAAAACTAGTTTGTGGCTCGCGGACGACCTGAGATGGTAGGTGTCGGACCGGATGTTTTGGGCATCATCGCCTGCGACTTTACATAACGAACATTATCGGCGTTCAAGGTTACCAGCCCTGTTATAGTGGCCTCATGCGTCGGGTACTTTTGGCTGCGCTCTTTGTAGCGTCGAGTGTGGGGATCTACATGGTTCCCGCGTCGGCCGACTCCAACCCGTCCAAGGTGACCCTGTCCTACGACTTCTCGGACAACGGCAACGCACCCAGCGCGAGTAGCGGCAACTTCACGGTGGTCGTCGACGTTCTGCCCGAACGCACGCCTGGACTCGTTCGTGTGGTGGCCGTGTCACCCCAGGACTCTGGTGTATCGAACCTGGTCTGTCGCTTTCAGGCGGTCGATCACAGCAGTGTGAAGTGCCAGTTCAACTTCACGGCCGCGGGCACCTGGTCAATCCACGCGCAGTACGAGACGGACCAGAACTCTGACATCTCGGCCTGGGCCGTCACCAACATCCGCGTCGGCTACTAGGCCCGACACTAACTCTGAGCTTCGAGTTCGCTCGGCTACTGTTTCAGCACCGGTGATCGACCATTCTCGCCCACCGACTGTCCTGGTCTCGCCGGGTTTGAAAGGGCCCGGCGGCAAGTTCCGGGTCCCCCAGGGGTGTTGTCCTACACTGCCTGCATGAACTCACTGTTTGACGTATCGGCGAAAACGGTACTGGTGACCGGCGGCAGCCGAGGTATCGGCGAGATGATCGCCAGGGGCTTTGTCGATGCGGGAGCGCAGGTCTACATCTCATCGCGAAAGGCTGACGCGTGCACGGCGCTCGCCGAGGAGCTCTCCGCGCTCGGCTCGTGCGTGGCACTGCCGGCCAACCTCGCCACCGAGGCCGGGTGCCGGCGACTCGCCGACGAACTCGGCGAGCGTGAGCAGCATCTCGATGTCCTGGTCAATAACGCTGGGGCCACCTGGGGCGCGGCTATGGCGGACTACGACGAGGCAGCCTTCGAGCGCGTCCTGGCGCTCAACGTCAAGGGCGTGTTTCACCTGACCAAGTTCCTGCGGCCCCTCCTCGAGGCGGCCGGCAGTGCCGAGGCGCCCTCACGAGTGATCAATATCGGTTCGATCGACGGACTCCACGTGCCGTCCATGGAGACCTACGCCTACTCCGCATCCAAGGCCGCCGTCCACCACCTGACGCGCCACCTGGCCAAGGCCCTCGCGCCCACGGTGACCGTGAACGCCATCGCGCCCGGTCCCTTCGAGTCCAAGATGATGCACGCCACGTTGGAGGCGTTCGGTGGCGAGATCGCCCAGAGCGCACCCATGAAGCGCATCGGGCGGCCGAGCGACATGGCCGGTGCGGCGATCTTCCTCGCCTCGCCCGCCGCCAGTTACATCACCGGCGCGATTCTTCCAGTTGACGGTGGGATCGCGACGTTGCTCTAGTGGGGCTGGGTGCCCAGAGTCACGTTGAGACTCAGGTGCTTTGAGCCGCGCACGATCTTGACCTTGATCTGATCACCCGGATGCAGTTCGGACAGGACACTGGTGATGTCCTGGGCGCTGTTGATCGTCGTGTTGTTGATGCCTACGATCACGTCGCCCTGCTTGAGGCCGGCCGCAGAGGCGCCCGTGTTGGGAATGACGCTCATCACGACGGCCCCACTGGAGACCTTGAAGCCGTACTGCAACTGGAGGGTCGGATTCATTGACATGATCTCGACACCGATGAAGGCGCCGTGATTCACGACACTCTCGCCCTTTATCAGGGACTTCAGCAGGGACTGGATCGTGGCGACGGGGATCGCGAAGCCGATGTTCTGAGCGCTCGTGCCGTCGGGCAGCGTGCCCGCCACCGCAGTGTTCATGCCAACGACATTGCCGTGCGCGTCCAGGAGCGGCCCGCCCGAGTTGCCGGGATTGATGGCCGCGTCGGTCTGGATCATGTTGTTGAGGGTCTCTGAAGTCGAGCCCGAACCGGCCGTCACGGTGCGCCCCAGCGCCGAGACGATGCCCTGGGTAACCGTCGGGGTGCCGGCGGCCAGACCGAGCGCGTTGCCGATCGCCACGACCGAGTCGCCGACGACCAGCGAGTTCGAGTTGCCGAAGGTCACGCTGGGAAGTCCCGAAGCGCCGTTTATGCGGATTAGCGCGACGTCATTCATGGGATTGGTCCCGATCAGGGTGGCGGGCAGGCTCTTGGTAGAACCCGAGCGCGTCACCGTGATGGTGCCACCGTTGGCCGCAGCCGCAATCACGTGGTTGTTGGTGATCACGTACCCGTTGGCGGCGATGATCATCCCGGTGCCCTGGTCCTCGCTCCCCTGACCCTTCACGTCGATCGAGACCACCGAGGGCAGGACTTTCTGCACGAGGTTGGGAATGGTCAGGCCCGAAGGCAACACCGCACCGGTGGCCGGCGTGGAGACCGCGTTGATCGTGACCCCATTGGTGCCGCTGTTCGAGGGTGCCGCGAAGTGCCCGGCGAGGCCACCGACCAGGGCTGCGACCAGGAGCAACGAGATTCGATTGGACCAGCTGGTGCGTGCGGATCGACCCTGGGAGGAAAGGGGTACTGCGTCGACGTAGCCCGGTGGCATCGCGGCGCTCGCCGAGGTGTCATCGTCGGGAGCTTGCGCGTGCTCATACGTCGTCGCGTCCGAGACGTCGGCGGGATCACTGGAGGGCATTGACGGGGTCGCCGCGGAGTGTTCGATGGCCTCGACCGGCGCTGCCCCGCCAGCGGCACCGGGGATTTCGGCGGGAGTCGCCGGCGCGTTCAAGTCGGGCGGGCTCTGGGGAGACGTCGCCTCGGAGCGTGCTTCTTCGTTGGGTTCATTGAAGGGGATCTCACTCACGGGGCCATGCTAGACACGCAATCGTAAAATTGGCTTAAATGTAGAGGAAATATTTGCTGTGACCGCAGCGACTAGATTGGAACCCTATGTCTCGTCGCATTGAGATCGAAATCACCAGCCTGAACGGAGACGTCGCTACGTGGCGTGCCGCGGGGGCGAAACTACCCAAGGGCGTGTTGAGCGCATCCCTGGTCCCTGGCGGACCAGTGGTGGGCAACGTGTACCGAGCGGACGTCGAACAGTACATGGAAGGCATGGAAGTGCTTTCGGTCATGGCACCGAAGACGGCATCCCCCCTCGACCCGCGAAACGAGCGACTTGAGTTGATCCCCAGCGCGAAGAAGGGTCCCGACGTCGTCGTGACCTACGCGCCCAAGGGGCGCGGTCCTCGACGCGATGGTGAACGCCGAGATGGCGATCGGCGCGAGGGTCGCCCCAGTCGCGAGGGTCGCCCCAGCCGCGAGAGTCGTCCCAGCCGCGAAGGCGCTGAAGCCGGGGCCAAGCGACCCTCGGGCCGACCCACAAACAAAGAAGCAGGGCGCCCCGAGCGCACCGGAGCCCGCAGCGAACGTGGCGCCCGTACGGGACGCCCACCTCGTCCCAGCGGACCAATCGCCCCCCCGATGACCACGACGCACCGCAATGCGCTCTTGGCGACACTCTCACCCGAGCAGCTACCCGTGGCCGAGCAGCTGCTGCGTGGGGGAATCCCGGCCGTGCGCAGCGCCGTGGCCGAGCAGAACAAGAACGCCACCGCGCAGGGCCGCCCCACGGTTGACCCGCTCACGATCGATCGGATCGCCGAGGATCTCCTCGGACGCACGAACCTCGCCTTGTGGAAGGACCGCGCGGCGGGCGCCATCGGCGCAGGTCGCGAGGTGCGATTGCGTGATCTACGCGCTGTGGTGACCTCGGCCAAGACCGTGTCACTCGACGACGAAGCGCGTGCGCAACTCAAGGAGTTGCAGGCGAGCCTCACCGCGCGCCTTGAAGTGCTTCGAACCCAGTGGAATGAGCGTCTCGAGGCTGCGGTGACCTCCAAGAACGTGCCGGAGGCGCTCCGACTGGTCGCGCGCCCGCCCGACATGTCCACACGCGTTAGCGCGGACATGGCTGTCCGGGTGGTGGCTATCGTGTCCGAAGCGCTGACCGCCGATCAGGACGTAGCGCGCTGGCAGGAAATCGTCACCTTGACAGTTGACACCTCGATCCGACGCAACGTGAAGCCTCAGGGCATTCCCGCCGACGAGTCGTGCAGGGCGCTGGCGGTCAAGAATGCCGGCGCGATTCCAGAATTTGCGAAGCTTCTCGGCATGAAGGTGCCGCCCCCGCCCCCGCCAACACGCACGCCGCGGCGCACGCCTACTCGGCGCGCATCGTAAGCAGTCGCGCCTTCCAACCCATCGACTCGTAGAGCGACTTGGTCGCCCGGTCCCCCGGCAGTGCCCACGCGTCAATCGGTGGTGTGCTGGTCGTGCCCAGGGCCCCAAGCACGAGGCGCGCGATACCCTGGCGGCGGTGCGCGACCGCGACGTACAGCGCTTGGATCACCCGTTCGTGAAGGATGACGAACGACTTGACCCGGCCCTCGTGCGTGGCCGCCCATACGCGCCCCCGGCTTACGAGGAGGGGCAGTAACTCATCGGGGGCGATCCCCTCGCCCGCGCTGGTTCGCAGCGCCTCGATGCCGCGCATCGAACCAGAATCGCTGATCGCTTCATTCCACAGGGCAACGAGTTCCGTGTCCGCCTCGGTGACTCGCTCGAGAGTAATCTTGCTCACCGCGCCGTACCGTGACGACGCGCTGGCGCGCTACACACAGTCCCGACAGAGCATCCTGGCCTGGTCGGCGAGCTGGCTCGTCTTCTTCAATAGACGGCACGAACTGCAGCGAAATTCGTCGACCTGCTTGGGAAGGATTGCTTCACTGGGGTCGATGCTGATGTCGACGTCACCGATGACGTCGTCATCGTCCTCGGGTGTCGTGGTTCGCCGAATGGTTTCGGCGAGCACCTCGTCGAGCGCCAATTCGACGTCGACGTCGTCGTCCATCTCCTCTTCGTCTTCGACGACCACCGGGCCGACGGCCGCGACCTCGTCGTCCTCGGTCTCGAGCGCCTGATCGATTTCGACGTCATCATCCTCGTCATCATCGACGACCACTACCTCGTCATCGATCTCTTCGACGTCGAGCTCCTCGCCGACTATCTCCTCGTCGAAGCCCTCGGCGAGCTCGTCTTCATCAAAAACTTCTTCTGTGTCGCCATTGCTAGCCATGTTTATCCTTCTCTGTAGCGCTGGCAGTGTAGAGCCTTTTTTGCTGACTGTGCGGTCATTTGGGATAAAGAATCGATAATTCTAAATTTGGTTCAAGAATTCCGCCGGGCTCGTTCCGCGGCCCGCTCCGCCTCAAGACGCTCCAGATCCGTGTCGGAAAAGTCGACGAACTTCATTGACTCGGCAATTCCCTGATGATCCGCTATTTCCCTGATCTGGCGAACCATCTCATGCGCGACACGTCGGTAGCTGGGATGCCCCTGGGGGCCCGAGCGGAGTTCAATGAGGTGCATCGCTTCGCGGGCATTCATTTGCACGCTGTAACGAATGCGATAGGCCAGCGCCACGCAGTACCGGCTCTGTCCGGGAAAGTCAGCCACCAGGTCGTGATACAGGTCGGCGGATCGCTCCAGGGATTCTTCGTAGCGTGATGCCAGCCCGGCCTCGCGAATCAGTTCGGGCACGTCATAGCCGAGCTCCACGCTGAGCGGCTGCCATTCGATGCTCAGCATGCGGTGGCGCTGGAGATCCCGGAAGGCGCCGTAGTCGGTGACGAGTTCGAAGCGGTAATCGGTGCGCTCGTACGCGCGTCCGGGACGATGCCGGCGGTTCTTGCGTTGACCAACGTAGGTGCGCAGCAAGAGGGCTCGTTCTTGCTCGCTGAGCACTTCCACAGCCCGTACGGCCTCGTCGTTCGAGAGCGTGGACGATTCGAAGATGATCGCCTCGAGCACTCGCGTCTCACCCTCGGGGTCAAAGGCCACGAGACGCACCTGCTCGGAGGCGACGGGTGACTCGTGCTCGTGGACGAGAGAGTCAACCAACCGGTGGGTGTTGCGCTTCGTCTCGGCGAGGTAGGCGGACCACGCGACACCGCGCTCGGCTACCTCGACGCGCTTCAAGAACGAGGGAATCACCTTCACCAGTTCGTCGAGCATGAGTCTGGCGTAGTCGCGCACCTCGGGCAGCGGGTGCGCGCGCATTCGCAAGAGCAAGGCCTCGTACGCCTGTCCCGACGCGTAGATCCCGAGGTTCGACAACGAACTCGCTGGCAAGAGCCCGCGGACCGCGTCCAGGGCCTTGGCACGAATTGCCTGGCGATACACGAAATCGGTGTCCTCGGGTGTCTTGGGGTACTTCTTGGTGAGCCACTCGGTCATCTTGGGCAGTAACTCGGCGTAGGTGTCAAACATTCGGTCCATCTCGCCGACGTAGCGCGCGCCGAAGCGTGATTCGAGCAGATCGTGATCGCGGTAGAAGCGGTAATGCCCGTTGGCGAGGCGTCGGTCGTAGCCCAGGTAGCGGGTCGACTGCTCGAGGTAGCTGGCCAGGCGTCCGCGTTCGAGCACCTTGGTCAACACGTTGCTCGCCTGCTCGCAGGCAAGATGCACACCACCGAGTTGGGCCACCGAGTCGTCCCCGTACTCGTAGAAGATCTTCTGATAGAGGTCATCGGCGCGCGCCAGACCGGTCGTGGCGTCGATCGAGACGTCGCCAGTGAGCTCTAAGTCGCCTACGAACTCGTCCAGGAAGAGGCGCCGAAGGCTCTTCGAGGACCGCGAATAGCGGGCGAACAGGGCGCCCTTGACCACCTCAGGCAGGTTGACCAGGGCAAAGACCGGCCCTTCGAGATTCGTGAAGTACCGGCGCAGGATGGAAGTCTCGGCTTCGGTGAATTCCTCGGCGACGTAGGGGTGCATGGAGTTACGAGATTAGAACTGAATCTACCCGAACGGGTGGACGCTGGAACTACCCGCAACGACACTGCGCAGCACGGCGTCGCGGGCCTCGCCGGCGACCTGGGCGAGGTCGTGCAATTGGCTCAATCGCGCCAGTTGCTCGCAGAGATCGGCCACTTGTTTGGCATTGCGCACGAAGTCCCCGGGCGAGGTTTGGCCCAGTTCAGCGTCGGCCAGGTCCAGGACCGTACCGAGCGTGGCCCCACGCGCCCACGCCGCGATTACGACGGCGAACTTGCCGTCGGGCTCTTTCATGTGCGGCACCTTGAAGCGATCTTCCACCAGGCGGATCGTCGCCGAGGCCATCGAGATCTCGTTGAGCCGCTCGACCAGAGCGTCGCGTCGCTGAGGTCCGAGCCGGTCGTGCACCTTCTTCTTGCGTTGTTTGGGTACCTGGTGGCCGGCGTGCGGCGCACGCGTCGCACGCTTGGACTCGTAGACAAAACAGGACAAGAGCCCGGCCAGTTGGGAGGGTTCGAGGTCGTCGAAAATTCCCGCGTTCAGCGACTCGGCGATAAGCAGGTCGCACTCGTGGTAGAGCGAGCGAAGCAGTTGCCCCTTCTCGTTGAGGGACCAGCCCCGGGCGTAGCCGAGCTCTTCGAGCACGTGGTGGCGCGCGATCATCTGATCGCCGAGTGAGCGCTTGGTCCCCTCCGGCCGGTGCCGGGCCTCGAATTGGGCGAAAGAACTGCGCACGACCTCCAGCGCGGTCTCGAATTCGAAGTGGTTGATCAGGTTGGCCGTCAGGTTGTAGGTGGGGCGAAAGGAGGAATGCAGGTCGGTGGGTGGCGCGACTGCGACTCGGGCGATGTCGTGCAGGGCGATCTCGTTGGCGAAGCACACGATCGCGTGTCCTTCGTCATCAAGGCCCCGGCGACCAGCACGCCCGGTCATCTGTGCGTACTCGCCGCTGGTCAAGACCTTGCGGCCGGCGTCGGAGTACTTGGTGAACTTCTCCAGCGCCACCGAACGCGCGGGCATATTGACACCGAGCGCGAGTGTCTCGGTCGCAAAGACCACTGCCAGCAGGTTTCGCTCGAAGCACGACTCAACGATTTCGCGAAAGGCCGGCACCATTCCCGCGTGATGCATGGCCAGCCCCCGTCGCAGACTGTCAACGAAGTCCTCGTACTCGAGGGCCTTCAGGTCATCGTCGTTGAACTGCGCGAGACGGGTTTGTGCAATGAGCTCTATCTCGCGTCGCTGCTCGGGCGTCGTGAACAACAGGCCGTCGCGACGGCACTGGTGGACGGCATCATCACAGGCGGCGCGCGAGAAGATAAAGACAATTACGGGCAACAGGTCCTCACGCTCCAGCGCGAGGAGCAATTCGCTGCGCCGCGGCGCGCGAAACGGCGGCGGCGGGGCGCTCGACTTAGGCCCCTTCCATTTGGGGCCGGGGCGAAAACGGCGAGTCGCCTTGGTGAGGTTGTCGATGCGTCGGGCCTCGGCCGAGGGACGCCCGTCCTCGAGCAGATCCAGGATCTCGGCGTCGACCTGGCCTCGACGCACCACGGCGATGTGGTTGTGCAGGGTAATCGGTCGGGTGCGCTCGACGATTACCGCAGTAGGGCCGCGTACGCTCTCGAACCACTCCCCCAGGAAGGCCGCGTTGCCCACGGTGGCCGAGAGCGCGACGAAGCGCACAGCCGCAGGTGTCAGGATCAGGACTTCTTCCCACACGCCCCCGCGAAAGGGGTCCTGGAGGTAGTGAACCTCATCGAGGACCACGAGCCCCAGCGTCAGGAGTTGAGTCGATTCGGTGAGCAGCATGTTGCGCAGCACTTCGGTGGTCATGACGATGACCTCGGCGCTCCGGTTGATCGATGTGTCGCCCGTCAGCAGTCCAACTCGTCGCTCGCCGTAGAGCGCGCAGAGTTCGTGGTACTTCTGATTCGAGAGCGCCTTCAAGGGCGTCGTATAGAACGCTCGCTCGCCGCGCTGGAGCGTGCGGCCAATGGCGTAGTTCGCAATTATCGTCTTTCCCGACCCGGTGGGAGCGCTGACCAGCACGTTGACGTGCTCGTCAATGGAGTTGATCGCCGCGACCTGGAAGTCGTCGAGTCCAAAGCCGAGGCCATCGACGAAGTCCTGGCGGTAGTCGATGCTGGTCACCTCTTCATCAACTTACCGATGCCAATAGCCATGAAGTAGAAGAGTGTAAGTGGGGTGGCCAGGGCCAGCATGGACAGTGGGTCGCCACTCGGGGTGAAGACCGCCGACGCGATCGTGATGGCAATCAACGCGTAGCGCCACGATCGCAGCAACTGCGACGGTGTGACCAGCCCGGCCAATTCGATGGCGACCAGCACCACGGGAAACTCGAAGGTCACACCGAAGATGAACATCATCATGAGGAAGAGCCCCAGGTACTGATTCGGGTTGTAGTCCGAGACCAGACTGTGGCCGCCGATCGACTGCAGGAAGGCAATGGCGTGACCGAAGCTGAAGTAAGCAACCGTGACGCCCGCGGCGAAGAAGACGAGCGAGGCGACCACGAAAGGCACGGCGTACTTGCGCTCACGTGCCTTGAGTCCCGGTGTGATGAAGCGCCAGGTGTGCCAGAACAGCACCGGGGACGAGAAGAGGAGTCCGCCGAAGAAGCCGATCTTGATTCGAAGCGTCAGGCCATCCAGCGGGTTGGTGACCAGGAACGTGCAGTGATGTGGGAGCGCGCGACAGTAGGGCTCTTGGAGAATACGAAGGATCTGCGGGTAGACGAGAAACGCCAGGATCGCGAAGACCACCAGAGCCAGGGCGGAGAGCAGAAACCGTCGACGTGCTTCGGCCAGGTGCTCGGCCAATGTCATTCCGCTGGCTGCCTTGCGAAAGTTGGACATGGGGCTGCTAGTTGAGCGACGGGTCGGGTGGCACCGCCCGCGCGTCGTCACGCACGGGCAGTGTGGGTCGAGTCTGCTTGGTCATGGGGCTTGACGTCTCATTGTCGAGGTCACCGGGCAACTCCGGAGGAGAGAACGTCGAATTCGTGGCGATGTGGTCTTCGGACTCCTCGCGCGCGTCGACCCGATCGGCGAGCTGGTTCAAGAGATTGACGGGGCTACGCGCGATGCGCGCGATGTCGCCGGTGCTGGGCAAATCCGGGATGGCCTCGCGCACTTCAGCTTCCACCTTCTCCTGGAGGCGCTTGAGAGCTCGCCAACTCGAGCCGAGCTTGTGGGCGACCTCGGGGAGTTTGTCCGGTCCGAGCAGCACCAGTACCACGGCGACAATCACCATGATCTTGATTGGACTCAAACTGAACACCGCACCATTGTAGGGGGCGCGTTGGCGTATTCCCTAGAGCAGGCCGAAGCGTGAAAGGGGCCAGATACGCAGGAACACCTTGCCAATCACGTCGCTGCGCGGCACCGAGCCCCACATTCGGCTGTCGCAGGAATCAGGATGGTTATCGCCCATCATGAAGTAGGAGTTGGCCGGCACGGTGACGTGGCCGATCGGCGTGCCCAGGGGCTCATAGTGCGTCCAGGTCTCTTTGAGCGGCGAGCCGTTCACGTAGATGGTGTTGCCCCGTGATGTCAGGTGATCGCCGGGTAGGCCGATCACGCGCTTGACGAGATCGGTCACTGGTGCGCCGCAGTGCTCGGACGGCGGCGCCTTGAAGACCAGCATGTCACCACGGTGGATGGTGCCCCACTGAACGCTCAACTTCGAAACGATGATGCGGTCACCCACCTTCAAGGTGGGCTCCATCGAGCCCGAGGGGATGAAGAAGGTCTGGATGACGAAGGTACGCATCACGAACGAGATGAGCAGCGCGATCATGATGATCACTACCCACTCGCCCACCAGACGCGTCGTTCGCTTGCGCGACCGCGGGTGCACGGACTCGTTCACGGGTGCGTCATTCGGCTCATTCACGGTGGCGATTGGCTCGGTGGGGACGTCTTCAGGCACAGAGCAAGGCTAGTCGCGGCGCTCATGACGTTCGAGCGTCACAAGCAGTTTTTGAAATCTGTCGTCATTGTTCTTGAAAGGGTCTTTGAGCAGTACGGTTCGCTGCATTTCGTCGTTGAGCTTCAAATGGACCCAGTCCACGGTGTAATCGCGCCGCCACTGCTTCGCCGCTTTGATGAATTCACCTCGCATGTGAGCTCTCGTAGTGAGCGGCGCCTCCTGAACGGCCAGCGCGATCTGCTCGTCGCTCACCATGCGCTGGAAGTGGCCGCGCGCCTGGTGTCGGTAGTAGAGACCGCGCTGGAAGTTCGTGTCGTGGTAGAGCAGGTCGATGAGGGCGATCTTAGGATCCGAGAGCGCTACGCCGGAGCGCTCTCGCTCGCGTTCGATGATCTGTAGCTTCGCGATCCAGTCAACCCGGTCGGCGAGCATCATCGGATCGCTGCGGTACTGTTCGAGCACTTCGCGCCACATGCGCACCGCGCGTACCTGGTCTGCGGGAACTTGGCGGTGTTCGATGAAAAGTTCAGCACGCTCGCAAAGGTCCTCTTGGATTTCGAGCGCGGTCATGTCGCGGCCACTCACCAGTTTGACCGGTTCCTTGCTCCACAGGTCGTAGGAGATGTCACGTAACGCATTGATCGGCGATGCGATGTTGTAGTCGCGCAACACCGTAGTCTTGTCCTCGATCATCGCGAGCACCACCGAGGCGGTGCCGACCTTCAAGAAGGTCGCGTATTCGCTCATGTTGGAATCGCCCACAATGACGTGAAGGCGACGATACTTCTCCGGATCTGCGTGGGGCTCGTCGCGGGTGTTGATGATCGGACGACTGCGCGTGGTGGCCGAAGAGATGGACTCCCATATGTGTTCGGCACGTTGACTCATCGAGAACGACGTGCCCTTGGCATTGGTGACGACCTTGCCGGCACCTGTGAAAATCTGACGGCTGATGAGGTATGGAATGAAGACCTGCTCCAGTCGGGTCAGGTCTTCGATGCGCTCGATGCAGTAGTTCTCGTGGCATCCGTAGGAGTTGCCCGACGAGTCCGTGTTGTTCTTGAACAGGTAGATGTCACCACGTATGCCCTCATCACTCAGTTGACCCTGGGCGTAGTCGACCAATTCGCGCAGGATTGTCTCGCCCGCCTTGTCCTGGGCGACAACGTCGAGGAGCGAGTCGCACTCGGCCGTCGCGTACTCGGGGTGGCTGCCCACGTCCAGATAGAGCCGGCTGCCGTTTTCTAGGAAGACGTTGCTTGATCGTCCCCAGGCGACTACCTTGCGGAAGAGGAAGCGTGACACCTCGTCGGGACTGAGACGTCGCTGTCCTCGTAGTGAGAAGGTGATTCCGTACTCGGTCTCTATGCCGTAGATCCTGCGCAGCATGGCATCGCCGTCGCTGGCTAGCCAGCGAGGAGCCCACTCACTTCACTATCGGGTAAACGTAGGAAGGTGCGACGCACGCCGCGGTCCTCCAAGATTCCCACCTCCAGGTCCCCTACTGGAATCGTTCGTTCAGGGCCGGCCAACGCCGCCGTGGCGTTCTTCAGGGTCGTCGACAAATCCATGTTCTCTACGTAGGTCGTGGCAAAGCGCGCCTTCACCGATTCGGCGTCGCCGCCGAGCACCGCGAAGTGCTCCTCGTCCGAGATGGTGCCTTCGTAGGCGATGCGATAGAGCTTCGTCTCACGAAAGCGGTTGCCGAGCTGGGCGACGAGAATCTCGACCTCCAGCGGCTTGGGACCCTCGCTGAACATGTCACCCATGTGCTGGGCGTAGTAATTGGCGAGAGACCGAGCCGCCACGTCGTCGCGTGAATACGTGAACCCGGTGCCATCGGCCCAACGGATGCCGGCCTCTCGCAGCCGGTCGAACTCGTTGTACTTGCCCACTCCGGCGAACGCGATCCGGTCGTAAATCTCGGAGATCTTGTTCAGCGACGCCGACGGATTCTCGGCCACCATCACCACGCCGAGGTCGTAGGTCGAAGCCAGTATCGAGCGGCCACGCGCGATGCCCTTCTGGGCGAAGGTGGCGCGGTCTTTGATCAGTTGCTCGGGCGCGACGTAGAAGTAGTTGGTCATCGCAGTGTTCCCCCGGGAATGCCACCGGTGCTGGTGCGACGCTCGTTGATCGCGCGAAAGCGCGCACTGACGTCATCGGTCGTCAGTTCGCGGAACCCGCTCGAGTCGATCACCACCATCATCGGGTAGATGTTGCGCACGAAATCGGGTCCACCCGTGCTTGGGTCGTTGTCCCCCGCTTCGTACAGAGCGAGCGCACCGAGTTCGAATGCACCCTCGAGATCCAGGTCGGTACGAAAGCCCAGGCGTAGCGCGCTCTCGGCGAACGGCGAGCCTGAACCGATAGTGGAGAAGTCCATGCGCTCGTAGCAACCGCCCGCCCCGTCGTACTCGAAGATCCGACCAACCTGGTGACTAGGGTCCCAACCCGCCAGCAGGGGCAGCACCATCAGGGGCGTGGTGAGGTTGTTCTGTTGGATGATCGGTGAGAGGTAGTTCGCCTTACCCTCGAGACTGAGGGCGCCGTCGGTCATCTTCTCATAATGCTCAAAGGACAACTGGGCCATGCGGATGAACTCCATGCCGCGTGCGGCAGTGCCAGATATGGCCAGTGCCGTGTAGCGGTCCGCGGGCTCGATCTTTCTCACGTCACGGCTCGCAATGTAGTTACCAGTCGCCTGGCGGTCGCCCACCAAGACGACCCCGCCCACGTAGCGCACCGCGATCACCGTGGTAGCGTGCGCGACCGTGGTGTCGTGGCTGCTGAGCGCGAAGTTCAGACCGCTCGCCTTGGCGTAGTCGTAGAAGGACGGACCGGGGTCATCGGGTGCACTGAAGAGCGGTAGACCCATGCCTACTGCCCGCCCTTTTGCACGTAGTTGCGCACGAACTCTTCAGCGTTCTCCTCGAGCACCTCGTCAATCTCGTCGAGCAGATCGTCAAGGTCGGCCTTCAGTTGCTCACCCTTGGACGTATCGACATTGACGTCGTGCGCCGTCTGCGCAGTGCGTGCGCTCCGCTGTTTCTGAATTCGTTCTTGCTCTGCCATACTTTCCGTTCTACCTGTCGAGAGCTGCGAGCAGTTCATCGGCTGTACGACTCGTTTCTAGCAAGTTCTGGGTCAGCGCTGCGGTACCCCTCAGTGGATCCATCATTGGCACGCGTTGTAGCGGTCCCTCGCCCAGATCGAACACGACCGAGTCCCAGTTGGCCGCGACGATCTGATCGGGGTATTTGGCCACGCAACTCCCCCGAAAGAATGCCCTGGTGGTGGGGGGAGGAGTGTGCACGGCCTCGTGGATCCGCTCCACAGGAAAGAGTCTTTGCAGACCAACGCGCTGGGCTAGGGACCGTTCGGGTCGTAGGTCGTGGTACTGAAGATCGATGGCACGCAGCTTCGCATCCACCGCGCTCAGTTCGTAGCGCTCCTGATAGCCGCGCACGATGCGCAACTTGGCCACCCAGTCCACGCGGTCGGCGACCGAGTCGGGCGAGTCGCGCACGCCGTCGATCAACTCTCGCCACTGGAGAAGGATGAGGCCCACCTGGTCCAGTGGGGCCACTGACGAGGTGTCGCGGGAAAGGGCGTAGTCCTGGGCGAGATGCCAGAGCTGGTCCTGGTAGTCCCAGGCGGTGCGGATAGTGCCGTCATCGCACTCCTCACCCGCGGCCAGCGTGGGATCCAGTGCGTAGTGGCGTACGGCGCGCACGGGATGGCGAGGCAGTGCTGGGAAAATCCCGGCCCCGCGGTCCTCGAGCACCGCGAGCAGCAGCGCGGTCGAGCCGAGTTTGACGAGCGTCGCCACGTGACTCATGTTGGCGTCACCGATGATGACGTGTAGTCGACGAAATCGCTCGGCGTCACAGTGGGGTTCATCTCGAGTGTTGATGATGGGTCGCTTCAGGGTGGTCTCCAGGCCGACGACCTCTTCGAAGAACTCCGCGCGTTGGCTCAACTGGTAGGACGGGGCGTGGGCCAGGGCGTCCTCGGTTTCGGCCCCCACCTTGCCCGCACCCACCACGATCTGACGTGAGACGAAGTGAGGCACCATGGCGCGGATCAGGTCATTGAAGTCGACGGTGCGGCTCACGAGGTAGTTCTCGTGGGTGCCGTAGGAGTTGCCCTTGCCGTCCGAGTTGTTCTTGTACAGCGTGATCGCGTCAGCGGGATCGAGGCTCTCGTTGGCAGCCACGAGCGCGCGTCGCAACACCTCCTCGCCTGCGACGTCATAGAGGGTGGCCTCGAGTGGGGTACGGCACTCGGGCGAGGAGTACTCCGGGTGGGCGTGGTCGACGTAGAGACGTGCTCCGTTGGTCAGCACGGTGTTGGCCAGGTGCGTCTCGACCACGGGCGCGAACGAGGTGAGCCCGGGCAACCCCCGTGCGTCGAGGTCGGGCGTCTCACCCTCGAAATCCCAGTTGGTCCGCGTGCGACCTTGCTGGGCGTACGCGTTCACGATAATGCTTGACGCCACGATGGGATCCAGTTCCGGCCCTCCGGCGATGCCGAATTCCGTCTCGATACCCAGTACGTTGTCGATGGCCACGGCGTCAGAGGTACTGGCCGGTGCCGACGTGTTGAATCGAACGACCGCCCTTGACGTCGGTCTCCTCTCGGTTGATCAGGGTGCGGATGAACACGATCCGCTCGCCCTTCTTGCCCGAGATGCGGGCCCAGTCATCGGGGTTGGTCGTGTTGGGCAGATCCTCGTTTTCGCGGAACTCCTGGCGGATCGACTCGATCAGGTCTTCACTGCGCAGACCACGCCCGTCGCCGGCGATCTCGCGCTTCACGGCCAACTTCTTGGCCCGGCGCACGATGTTCTCGATCATGGCGCCCGATGCGAAGTCCTTGAAGTACAGGATCTCCTTGTCCCCACCCTGGTAGGTCACCTCGAGGAATCGGTTCTCGTCGTCGATGCGATACATCGTGGCCACCGTCTCTTCGATCACCACCTGAATGGCCTTGTCGCGGTCTCCCCCACCCAATTCGCGCACCAGATGCTCGTCGATGGGCAGATCGCGGTGCAGGTAGCGCTGGAAGATCTGAGCAGCGGCGTCGGCGTCGGGTCGCTCGATCTTGATCTTCACGTCGAGACGACCCGGGCGCAGAATAGCCGGGTCAATTAGGTCTTCGCGGTTGGTCGCACCGATGACAATGACGTCGCGCAGCGACTCGACACCGTCTATCTCGGCGAGCAACTGGGGCACGATCGTGGATTCCATATCCGAGGAGATGCCGGTGCCTCGGGTGCGAAACAGCGAATCCATCTCATCGAAGAAGACGATGACCGGTACTCCTTCTTCGGCCTTCTCTCTCGCGCGCTGGAACACCAGGCGAATTTGACGCTCGGTCTCGCCGACGTACTTGTTCAGTAGTTCGGGCCCCTTGATGTTCAAGAAGTACGAGCGCACGTTTCGGTTGCCAGTCATCTCGGCCACCTTGGACGACAGCGAGTTGGCGACCGCCTTGGCGATAAGCGTCTTGCCGCAGCCCGGGGGTCCGTACAGCAAGATGCCCTTAGGCGCAGGAAGTTCGTAGTCCTGGAACAGGGCACGGTGCAGATACGGGAGCTCGACGGCGTCCATGATCGATTCGATCTGGTCGTCGAGGCCACCCACGTCGGCGTAGCTGATATCGGGGACCTCCTCGAGCACCAACTCCTCGGCCTCTTGGCGCACCAGACGTTCGGTCAAGAGATTGGAGCGAAGATCAAGAACTAGAGCGTCACCACTTCGCAGCTTGACGTCGCGCAGCACGTCGGCCACTTCGACGACGCGCTCCTCGTCCGCGCGGCCGTAGATGAGCACTCGTCGATCATCGAGGACCTCCTTGACCGTGACGACTTCTCCCTGACCGTCGGCCTCGCGCACGCCGATGACGGTGAAGGACTCGTTGAGCACGACCTCGTTGCCCCGCTCGATCTGAGCGGGGTCGATCCCCGGGTGCAACGCCACGCGCATCTTTCGACCCGACGCGAAGATGTCGACCGTTCCGTCTTCGTTGAGTTCCACGAAGGTGCCGTAGACCGCGGGGGGCTGGGTGAGTTTTTCCACCTCATCACGCAGGGCCGCGATCTGATCACGAGTCTGTTGAATGGTGATGGTCAACTTCTCGTTGTTGGATCGGGTCTGTGCCAACTGTCCCCGGGCCTCGAGCAACTGCTCTTCGAGCATCTCGATGCGTCGCGTGGCCTGGGCCGGGTCGCCGACGGTAGTTTCGCGTGCCGGGCGCACCTCACGTCCGCCCGGATTCGGTTCCGGCGAGTTGTTAGATCGGTCATGGCGCTCCATGAGGCCACCATAGGTGAGGTTGCGCTACTGCGAAAGTCACTGAAGCGGGCGACGGACCGCTAAAGTGGCAAGACTAGAGCGGCCATGGAGGGCATGTAGATGAAAGTTTGGATCGACCAGGATTTGTGTACTGGTGACGGACTTTGCGAGGAGATCTGCCCTTCGGTCTTTACGCTCTTGGACGACGGACTCGCCTACGTCAAAGAGGGTAGCGACGTCAAGAGCGCGCCCGGCGGCGCCGAGGGCCTGGCGGTGGTGCCGGCCGACCTTGAAGACGCCGTCATCGAGGCCTCCGAGGAGTGCCCCGGCGAGTGCATCTTCATCGAGCGCGGCTAGAGCTCGTCCAGCCGTCCCACGAGCCGACGAGCCGACGTCAAGAAGCCGGTGTGGGCCACCATGCGGTGATCAGGACGAACCGATCGGCCATCGATGTGCCAGGTTCGCCGAAGAATCTCGACCGTCTCTTCGAGCCCGAACGAGAACTTACGGAGGGTTTCGCGCAGCAGCTGCGTCTGATTGATGGTCGGTAGGTAAGCCAGCATGATGCCTCCGGGTCGCAGCGCCACCTCAGCGTGTTCGACCACGGCCCACGGTTCGGGCATGTCGAGCACGATCCGGTCCAAGTCCCGCTCGTCGATTCCCAGTGTCACGTCGCGAATCTGCACGTCGTAGGCGATATCCTCACCGAGCATGTCAACGACGTTTCGCTTTGCCTGAAAGGCGAAGTCCTCGCGAATCTCGTAGGCGGTGATCTTCGCCCCCGCGCGCAACAGTGTCATCGACAGCGCACCCGAGCCGACACCGGCCTCCAACACCCGCATCCCCGGCCCGATGTCCGCTTGCATCAGTATCGTGCCGAGGTCCTTGGGGTAGATCACCTGTGCACCACGCGGCATCTTCAAGACGACGTCGGAGAGGCTCGGGCGCAGCACCAAGAAGCTGCGTTCGGTCGACCCCTTGATCAGCGAACCCTCGTCGGCACCTATCAGGTCATCGTGTTGCACGATGCCCGAGTGGGTGTGAAAGGCGGCGCCCTCTCGAAGGGTGATGAGGTAGCGACGGTCCTTGGCGTCGATCAACATGACGCGCTCGCCCGCACGAAGTTGTGAGGCGCTCACGAGGAGCGTCGGCGCGCTCGGCGCGCCAGATGTCGGTTCACACCGTCAAACACGCGTAGCAGCACCACGAGTCCGGCCACCGACAGCCACTTCTTGGAGCGCTCAGACCACGCCTTGGCGAGCGATGAGGCCACGGCGAACTGGAACAGACGCCGTAGTATCAACGTCCGCGCCTCGCTCGAGAGCGACGTCCGCGCCACCAGCCCCATACGTAGCCGGTCAGGAGCCCTCCGATGCCCACCGTCGCCACGTTTGCCACGTCGTCCCTCGATCCGGCGACAGACTGGCGCTCTGGCACGAGAGAACGTAGCGAGTGCTCGAGTGCCTGGCGCGTGGATGACCGGTCGCTCACTTGGAACTCTTCAGGCGTCGTTGAGCGGCTCCGCTCATGATTCGCCACGCCGTCAACGCGATGACGAGCACGGCAAGCACGGCCACGATGAGGTAGGGAAGCCACGAGAGGGTGCCGTTCATTACGGGGAACTGCTCTTGGAGAAAGCGCAGCACCGCGAGCAGCAAGAACATGGCGCCAAAGCCCACGAAGATGCTGCCGAGGGCCCCATAAAGCGCGAAGCGACCCATGTCCTTCAGAGGTTGGACGGTCTCTTCCTTGACGTAGCGCACTGCGAGATCGCGAATCTCCTCCAAGTCGCGCTGGATACTGACCCCACGTATCCACTTGCGCCACGACGAGATCTTCACGTGCCCAGCCTACTCAGTGCGCTCCTTGACCAGGTAGCTCGAACTGGCCGTGGCAATGAGTTGTCCATCCTGGTCGGTGATACGTGCCTGGACGAAGGTGATCGCTCGGCCAGCCTTGAGCACTCCGGCCGAGCAGGTGAGCACCGAACCGGGGCGGGCGGGGCGAAGGAACGACACTTTCATCTCGGTGTTGGCCACGCTGACCTTACGGTCCCCGGCCGAGCTCACCGCGCAGGCACCCATGGCGGAGTCGGCCATGGCCGCCAGGAAGCCGCCCTGGACGAGTCCCGCCGGATTCACGAAGCGCTCGTCGACGCGCATGCGCCATACGCTGCGTCCCGGTGTGGACTTGTCGACGCAGTTGAGCCCGAGGGTCAAATCGCAATTTGGCGGAATTTGCAGCGGCACTACCAAAGGCTAGCCCTCCATCAACACAGAACCGAACGTGGATTCACTACGCTCGTAGCCATGGTCGACGAACTTTTCTATGGTGCAACCGAGTTAGAAGGGCGGGCCATACGAGAGATCATGGCCGCCGCCATGGACGCCCCTGCGGCGGCAAATTCTGGTCACAGCGGCACCGCGATGGCGCTCTCCCCCCTTGGCGTCATGCTGTTTTCTAGAATCCTGCGCCACGATCCGACCGATCCGCACTGGCCCGATCGGGATCGATTCATCTTGAGTTGCGGTCACGCCTCGATGTTGCAGTACGGTCTGGCGCACTCGTTCGGTTACGACGTCACCCCCGACGATCTGCGGGCCTTCCGCCAGCCGCACTCGCGTACCCCTGGGCATCCGGAGAACGGTGTGACCCCGACCGTCGAGGTGACCACGGGCCCACTCGGCCAAGGCGTCGCGAACGGCGTCGGTATGGCGATCGCAGAACGAATCCTGCGTCACGACTACGGCGAGGACCTGGTCAACCACCGAACTTGGGTGATTGCGGGTGACGGCTGCCTAGAAGAGGGCATCAGCCACGAGGCTGCGTCGTTGGCCGGATCGCTCGGGCTCGATCGCCTGACCGTGTTCTACGACGACAACCACATCACGATCGACGGCCCCACTGAACTGGCCATGCGCGATAACGCTCAACGCCGCTTTGAGGCCTACGGGTGGCACGTCTTGAACCTCGGTGAGCAGGCCAATGATCTCGAAGTGCTCGAGACGGCGGCCCGCGCGGCCATCGCCGAGGGCACCCGTCCAACTCTGATCATCGTCCGCTCGCACATTGGCTACCCGTCACCCGAGATGATGGACCGACGCGAGGCGCACGGCTCGCCCTTCAGCGCGAGTGTCATCAGCGAAGCCAAAGAAATCCTCGGGGTCAGCCAGGAAGCCTTTCATTTCGATCCCGAACTCCCCCGTCAACTGGTTGAATCTCTCGAAGTGCAGCGTCGCGATCGCGACGCCTGGACAGCCCGGCTCACCGCCGCAGGCGCGACTGGTCAGCGGCTAAGCGAACAGCTCGCCTCCAACGGGGCGGCTGAGTTCATCGCCGAGCCCGAACCTTTCGAGGCTGGGGCCGCGGTGGCAACCCGCAAGGCGCTCCAGCGCGCGATGGATGTCTACGCGCCGCAGTGCAGCGGGGTCATCGCCGGGTCGGCGGACCTTACCGATAACACCGGAGTGGTCCTTGCGCACGCGTCGCCCCAGGGCGCCGACAGCCCGGGTGGGCGCCAGATCCACTACGGCATCCGCGAGTTCGCCATGGGCGCCTCATTGGTGGGCCAGGCGCTGCACGGCGGCTTTCGCCCGATCGGCTCGACCTTCTTCGTGTTCAGTGATTACATGCGCGGCGCGCTGCGCCTCGCATCGTTGAGCCACGCCGGCGTCCTCTTTGTCTTCACCCACGACTCGGTGGGCGTGGGTGAAGACGGACCGACCCATCAACCCATCGAGCAGTTGATGTCGCTGCGCGCCATGCCGCGCCTGCACGTGGTGCGGCCCTCGGACGCCAATGAGACGCTCGATCTCGTAGGACACTTCTTGAGCACCAAGTCACCGCCCACGACAGCGTTGGTGCTCTCGCGTCAGGCCATGCCCGTGTTCGCCGGTGACGAAGCCGCGGCATCACGCGATGGAGCCCGTCGCGGCGGTTACGTACTGCGCGAACGCGACAATGCGGTATTCACACTCGTCGGCACGGGCTCGGAGTTGGCGCACTGTCTGCGAGCCAGCGACGAGCTCGCTGATGAGGGGATCATCACAAGGGTCGTTGCACTGCCGTGCTGGAGGTGCTTCGAGGAGCAGCCGCTCGACTACCGGAATTCGGTTCTTCGCCGAGACCTGGCATCGGTCGCGATGGAGGCAGGGTCCACGCTCGGTTGGGCAAACTACGTTGACGAGGCGTTTGGAATCGACACCTTCGGCCTCTCGGCCCCGGGAGATTACGCCTTCAATTACTTCAACATCACCGCCGCCACCCTCGTGGCGCACGTGAAAGAGACGCTGGGAGTGGCACAATGACCAAACTGAACGACCTCTACGACCAGTTCGACCAGAGCGCGTGGATCGACAATATCCGCCGCGACTGGTTGAACGACGGCACGTTGGCGCATCTCGTGGCCGAGGGCGTGCGCGGGGTCACTTCGAATCCGTCCATCTTCGCGAAGGCGCTCGCCACATCGACGGCCTACGACCAGGTCATTCGCTCGAGTGCGCACGGCGATGTTGAGGCGCTCTTTGAGCACTTGGCGGTTGGTGACGTGCGCGACGCGTGCGATGTGCTGGCCGACGTGCACGAACGTGCCCAAGGCGAGTTTCAAGCTGGACGCCGGCGAGCCAGCGACGGATTTGTGTCACTGGAGGTGTCGCCGCGATTGGCTCGCGATACCGAGGGCACGATTGAGGCGGCGCTGCGCTTGTGGCGCGAAGTGGGGCGCCAGAATCTCATGATCAAGATTCCCGGCACTCGCGAGGGGCTTCAGGCCATCAGTGAAGTCTTGAGCCACGGCGTTAATGTCAACGTCACCCTGATCTTCTCGGTCGAACGCTACAACGAGGTCATTAGCGCCTGGGCGGAGGGTCTCGAACGCGCCCGTGCCAATGGACTGGATCTGTCCGACATCGCCAGCGTGGCGTCCTTCTTCGTCTCGCGCATCGATGTGGCAGTCGACAAGCTCCTCGGAGCAGACGATCCGCGTCGCGGTACCACGGCCACCGCCCAGGTCGCACGAGCCTACGAGCTGTACCGTGATCGAGTCGACGAAGAACGCACGCGCCGATTGCTCGACCAGGGTGCGCAGGTGCAGCGACCCCTGTGGGCATCAACGTCCACCAAGGACCCCGCCTATGACGACCTGCTGTACGTCAATTCGATCGTCGCCTCCGAAACCGTCAACACGATGCCTGACGCGACCTTGGCCGCGGTGCTCGAACACGGCACCTTCACGAACTCGCTGCTCGCCAACGAGGAATCGATCGACCGTGCCGTCACCCGGCTCAGCGAACTGCCCGCAGATGTGTCGCTCAGCACGGTGACCGACGAACTCGAGCGCGAAGGTGTTGACTCGTTCGTCGCGTCGTACGAGGAGTTGCTCACCACGTTGACCACCAAGGTTGCCCAGGCGAGTTGATCCGCGCGACGCGCCCGCATCGCAGCGCGGTGTTTCGCCGCAGCGACCTAGGATGCAGCCATGACGAAGTTGAGAAGGTCTCACGCGACACTCGACCTTCTGGGGGCGCCGCTGGACGAGCTCGCGCGCACGGCATTCGCGCGTGCTCGCGCCGCGCACGGCTACGTGGTCACGTACTCGCCCAAGGTGTTCATACCACTCACCAAGTTGTGTCGCGACCGTTGTGGTTATTGCACCTTCGCCCAGGCGCCCGCTCACCTCACGTCGCCCTACCTCAGTCTCGACGAGGTGATGCAGATCGCCCAACGGGGTGCCGAGGCGGGCTGCACAGAGGCACTCTTCACGCTGGGCGAACGACCCGAACTTCGCTACGACGAGGCTGCCCGATGGCTGGCCGCGCGGGGCTACCGCTCCACGGTTGACTACGTCGCCAGTGCGTCACAGATGGTGCTGGAAGCCACCGGACTCCTGCCCCATTCGAATGCCGGCGCCCTGTATCGCCACGAGCTCGCCCAGCTTCGCTCGACCAGTGCTTCCCAGGGCATGATGCTCGAGTCGCTCGCCGATCTTCCCGCACATCGCCTGGCACCAGACAAGGCGCCCGAACGTCGAATCGACACGCTGCGTCTGGCGGGCGAGCTGCAGATTCCCTTCACCACCGGACTGCTGGTGGGCATCGGGGAGTCGCGATCGGACCGTCTCGCTGCGCTCGAGGCCATCGTTGACGCCCACGAGGACTTCGGACACGTCCAAGAGGTGATCATCCAGAACTTCGTACCCAAGGCCCGTACGGCGATGGCCCACGAGGCACCGGCGTCCGACGAGGAGTTCCACTGGACCATCGCGGCCGCGCGCCTCGTTCTACCCGATGACATCCACCTGCAGGCACCACCGAACCTCAGCGACGATCCCGCCCGCTTGTTGGAGTTCGGCATCGATGACTTCGGGGGCATCTCGCCGGTCACGATCGACCACGTCAACCCCGAGCGCGCCTGGCCCGCCATTGAAACGCTGGAGACCCAGTGCGCTGATCGGGGCTTTCACCTCGCGGCGCGCCTCACCATCTATCCCGAGTTCGCCCAACGCCACGAACGCTTCGTGGACCCGGCAGTGCGTCCAGCGATGCTCGCCCAGGCTGACTCGGCGTTTCTCGCCCGGCGCGACGGGTGGAGTCCGGGTCTGGAGCTCGCACCGCCACCCGCCCCCTCGTCCACGGTACGCACCGACGAGGTCGCGGCGATCCTCTCGCGTTACTACCCCGGCTACGCCTTCGACCGACACGAGTTGGTGACTCTGTTCAACGCCCGTGGCGGCGACTTCAACGCCGTGACTGAAGCCGCTGACGCGCTGCGGCACGATCTCGTGGGTGACGACGTGAGCTTTGTCATCAACCGCAACATCAACTACACCAACGTGTGCACCTTCAAGTGCCGCTTCTGCGCCTTCTCCAAGGGCCCGCTGTCGCTGAATCTGCGCGGTGATCCGTATCTCTTGAGCCTGGAGGAGATCAGCGATCGCGTGCGCGAGGCCGAGGTACGTGGAGCCACCGAGGTCTGTCTGCAAGGTGGCATCCATCCGAACTTCGACGGCGACTACTACGTGGACGTGATTGCCGCGGTGCGTGCCGGCTCGCCGACGATTCACATCCACGCGTTCAGCGCCCTGGAGGTCTTCGAGGGTGCCAGGCGCTCCGAGCAGGACTTGACGACCTACCTGACTCGCCTGCGCGACGCAGGGCTCAAGACCCTGCCGGGCACGGCGGCTGAGATTCTCGACGACGACGTGCGAGCGATTCTGTGCCCCGACAAGTTGAACAGCGACCAGTGGCTCGAGGTGCACCGCGCCGCGCACTCGGTGGGTCTGCGCTCGAACATCACCATCATGTTCGGCGCCGTCGAAAGCGCAGACGAGTGGGCGACCCATCTCCTTCGAACGAGGCAACTCCAGGCCGAGACGGGCGGATTTACCGAGTTCGTGCCGCTCCCCTTCGTGCACATGGCGACGCCGCTGTTTCTGCGAGGTCGCGCGCGTCGCGGGCCGAGCTTTCGCGAGACGGTGCTGATGCACGCGGTGGCGCGACTGCACTACGCCACGCTGATCAACAACATTCAGGTGTCGTGGGTCAAGATGGGCGTCGAGGGCGTGCGCCGGATCCTTCAGGCCGGGGCCAACGACCTCGGTGGCACGCTGATGGATGAGAACATCTCGCGCGCGGCCGGGGCCACGCACGGCCAGGAAATGGACGTCGACAACTTACGCAACCTCGTTGCCCCACTGGGAAGACCCCTGATCCAGCGCAGCACCCTCTATCAGACCCTCTGATCGTGAAGGCGTACGTCGAGGACTTCGTTCGGTCACTGAATACCGAGTCGCCCCAGAGCGAATTGCGGCTGCATCAATTGCGCTCGCTCGTGGAGATCATCGCGGAGTTGGCGGTCTCGCGCGTCGACCGCGACGAACTGGGCATTGCCGCGAACGCGCTCGCCGAGTTGTCCGGTGCGGCCCGGCTGTTCTCACCCTGGCGCGAACATCCGAAGTTGACGGTGTTTGGCTCGGCGCGAATGAAGCCCGACTCACCGCTCTACGACATGGCTCGTGACTTGAGCGAGCGCATGGCGAACCGGGGCTGGATGACCGTATCGGGAGCCGGACCAGGAATAATGGAGGCTGCGGCCAAGGGGGCGGGGCGCGAGCACACCCTCGGGGTCAACGTGGACCTCCCCTTCGAGCAGAGTGCCAATCCCTACGTCGACGCCGAGACGCGCCTTATCGAGATGAGATACTTCTTCACGCGCAAGGTCGCGCTGACCAAAGAGTCGCTCGCGTTCGCGTTCTTTCCCGGCGGTCTAGGCACGATGGACGAGGCGTTCGAGGTGCTCACCTTGTTGCACACCGGCAAGACCACCCCGTCGCCCGTGATCCTGATCGACACCGAGCATGGGCACTTTTGGGAGAAGTGGCTGGAGTTCATGATGGACTCAGTAATCGCTGATGGCTACCTGGACGAGCAGAGCCCGTGCCTCTTCCAGATCTGTCACACGCTGGAGGACGCAATCGCGGTGATCGATCGCTACTACTCGAACTTCGTTTCGTTTCGAGTGACCAATTCCCACGCGCAGGTCGAACTGCGCCACCCACCAACGCCCGAGCAGGTGGCAACCCTAGCCCGTGCGGTGCCCACGTTCGCCTACGGCGACGGCTATCGGTGTGACGGCACCACCGTGAGCTTCCCCTTCGACGGACGAAACTACGTGAGTGTTCGCCGGGTGATTGACGAGATGAACCTCTGGGTGGGCTGACTACGGCTCGCTCGAGGCGCGCAACAGCGCCTCGGCCTTCTGCAGCGCCCGTCGAACCTTGGCGAGGCGTCGCTCCAACTCCTTGGCGAGCTCGGCGTCGTGACCCCGCAACTGCTCTCGCACGGCGCTAAAGATAGCGTCACTGACCTGACGTTCGACCGCGGCGACCTCGTCGGCCAACTCGGAGAAGTCGGCCACTAGTCGAGGGTGATGACGTCAAGGGCGCCTTCGCTGTACTGCGCGCGAAGCACCTTCTTGTCGAACTTGCCCACGCTCGTCTTGGGTATCGATTCGACGAAGCACCAACGTTCGGGAAGCCACCACTTGACCACTCGTGAAGCCAGGAAGTCACGTAGCTCCTCGGCACTGGCCGAGGCGTCGGGACGAAGCACAACGCAGCACAGGGGCCGCTCCTGCCACTTCTCGTCGGGCACCGCGATCACCGCGGCCTCGAAGACCGCCGGGTGTGCCATCACGTTGCCCTCGAGCTCCACCGAGCTGATCCACTCGCCGCCCGACTTGATGACGTCCTTGGTGCGATCCGAGATCACCATGAAACCCTCGGCGTCCAGCGTTCCGATGTCACCGGTACGCAACCAGCCGTCGTGAAAACGCTCGGGCGCATCGACGCCGTAGTAGGAAGCGGTGATCCAGGGTCCACGAATCTCGAACTCCCCCACCGACTTGCCGTCGTGCTCGAGCACGTCGCCCTCGTCGTCGGTGACGCGCACCTCAACGCCCGCGACGATGCGTCCCGCCTTGACCCGGTAATCAATCTCCTGGTCAAGTGGAGTACCGGCGGGCGGGATCGAGACGGCCGCCAGCGGACTCGTCTCGGTCATTCCCCAGCCCTGGACCATCTGGACGCCGTAGCGTTCGAGGTAAGTCTCAATCATGTGGCGCGGTACCGCCGACCCACCCGCCAGAAGCCCCCGCAGGCTTGAGAAGTCGGCATCGGGATTTCCCTCGGCAGCGCGCAGCACGTCGTTCCAGATCGTCGGCACGCCCAGCGAGATGGTCGGGCGCAATTCGGCGATCATTTTGACGATGGGCTCGCCCTGCAGAAACATCTGCGGCATGATCAATTCCGTGCCCGCTAAGAAGGCCGTATAGGGCGTTCCCCAGCCGTTCACGTGGAACATGGGCACGATGAGCAAGCAGCGGTCCTTCTCGCACAGTCCGATCGAGTTGGCCGTTGTCGAGGCCAGCGAATGCAACCACAGGGACCGGTGCGAGTAGATGACGCCCTTGGGATCGCCGGTGGTGCCCGACGTGTAGCACATGATGGCGGCGGTGCGCTCGTCGAGTTCGGGCCACTCAAATCCGGGCTGTTCGGCGCTGATGAGGGTCTCGTAGTCCAGGGTGGCACCCAAGACGCCCGTCTCGTCGGGTCCGTTGACGATGATGTGTCGCACGCTCGGAATCTGATCGCGCACTTTGGCCAGCACGGGAACCAGCGTGTGGTCGACGATGATCACGTCGTCCTGGGCGTGGTTGATGACGAATGCCAGTTGATCGGGGAACAGTCGGATGTTGAGGGTGTGCAAGACGGCTCCCATGCACGGCACCGCCAGGTAGGCCTCCATGTGCGCCTGGTTGTTCCACATGAAGGTGGCCACGCGGTCGCCCGAGCCGACACCGAGTTTGACGAGCGCCGCGGCAAGCTGTTCGGCGCGCTTGGAGACTTCGTAGAACGTTGCCTCCTCGACACCTCCGGGCGTCACGGTCATGATCTTCTTGTTCGCGTAGAGCCACTCGCCGTGACGAACGATTCCGTTGATCAACAGCGGCGCGTCCTGCATAGTGCTCAGCATGTCTCCCCTTTTCGTTGCACCCAAATACGATGCTACAAAGTCGCCACCCCAGTGACTACCACGATGTGCTGTAGGGCCGTACTGGCGCCGGCAACCGAGAGGGTTGCCCGCTCAAGAAGGCGTCGAGCGACGACGCGGCGCTGCGGCCCTCGGCGATGGCCCACACGATGAGACTCTGACCCCGCACGGCGTCGCCGCAGGCGAACACCGGCGTTGCGCCATCCAGATCGAGCCGCCACTGGTCGGTTACCTTCAAGTTGGCCCGGGCGTTGAGGTGACCGTCGAGGCCCAATCCAGTCACTTCGGGTCCGAGGAACCCGGCCGCGATGAGCACCAGATCAGCGGGCAGTCGCACCGTCTCGTCGCTCAGGTGGTCGACCATGACGATCGAGTGGATCTCCTCCTCGCCCTGAAACTCCAAGGTCTCGGTCGAGAAGCGTCGTTGTCCGCCCTCCTGGTGGGCCGAGGTGATCTTCAACAGCCTCGCCATGGTGGGCCAGGGCTGGTCACCGGGGCGTCGCCGCGGTGGTTCGTCCATGATCTCGACCTGCACCACCGACGCCGCACCCTGGCGGTGCGCGCTACCGAGGCAGTCGGCTCCGGTGTCGCCCCCGCCCAAGATGATGACTCGACGGCCCCGCGCGTCAACGCTCGGCGCCGTCTGGTCACGCACCGCTCGGTTGGCACTCTCCAGGTAGGTCATGGCCGGGTAGACACCTCGTAGGCCCCGGCCCGGCACGTCGATGAGGCGCGGAATCGTCGAGCCGATGGCGAGCAGGACGGCGTCAAATTCGTGGCGCAGTTCGCCGAGCGTCGTCGCATCGACCGGCGACGACGGGTGAAAGATGACGCCGGAATCGACCATGACCTCCAGGCGGCGATCGAGCACCGACTTCTCCATCTTGAACTCGGGAATGCCGTAGCGCAACAGGCCGCCAATCGCGTCAGCGCGCTCGAAGACCTCTACGGCGTGACCCGCGCTTCGCAGCTGGGCCGCCGCGGCGAGTCCCGAGGGGCCCGAGCCCACGACGGCGACTCGTCGGCCCGAATTGGGTTCATTCGCACGCGCGACCGCAAAACCGTTGGCGAAGGCGTGCTCGGCCACCTCGTACTCGATGCGTTCGATGGTGACCGGATCGTCGGCGATGCCGAGGACGCACGCCGACTCGCACGGAGCCGGACAGAGCCGACCGGTGAACTCGGGAAAGTTGTTCGTGTCGAAGAGTTGGCGCGCCGCGTGACGCCAGCGCGTCTTGTAGACGAGGTCGTTGAACGCGGGAATCCGATTGCCTAGGGGACAGCCCTGCATGCAGAAGGGAATTCCGCAGTCCATGCACCGTGCGGCCTGCTCTACGATCTCGGGATCACTCTGGTGTTCGTAGACCTCGCGCCAGTCGCGCAGACGTACCGGCACGGGACGATACTGCGGGCCACGCCGTTCAAACTCCAAGAAGCCGGTGATCTTACCCATTGCGCTGCTCGTCTCGAATTCGCTGGTACTCCGACGTCTCTATTCGCACGAAGTCCATTCGGGCTTCGCGCCAGTGATCGAGCAGGTACCGCGCTCGAGCCGACGAAGTCTCGTCGTAGAAGCGGGTCACGAGCTCGACGAGGCGCACGTCGTCGTCGAACTCGAGGGGGTCAACCTCGTAGACCCCGGCACTCAGGTGGTCGTACACGGCGCGCTGGGGGTCGTAGAGGAACAGCGTGCCGCCCGACATGCCCGCCGCGATGTTGCGGCCCGTCTCGCCCAGGATGACCACCACCCCTCCGGTCATGTACTCGCACGCGTGGTCGCCCGTACCTTCGACCACGATCGTGGCGCCGGAGTTGCGCACGCCACAGCGCTCACCCACGACACCGCTGATGAAGATCTCGCCGCTGGTGGCGCCGTAGCCGATGACGTTGCCCGCAATGACGTTCAATTCACTCTTGAAGTCGGACTGGGCGAAGGGGCGAATCACGATTCTTCCGCCCGACAGGCCCTTGCCCACGTAGTCATTGGCGTCGCCCGTGAGCCTGATGGTCATCCCCGACGGCACGAACGCCCCGAGACTCTGGCCCGACGAGCCCTCGAATACGAGTTCCACGAGATCCTGAGGCAAGGTCTGGGCGCCCAACGAGCGGGTGAGGGCACTGCCGGTGAGCGTGCCAACGGCACGGTTCAGGTTCGTGATCGGGCCGACGTGGCGATAGGGCGTGCCCGCTTTCGCCGCCCTGAGCGCGTCGTCCAAGAAGACCCAGTCCAGAGCCCCCTCGAGGCCGTGCAGCTGCTTGGTGCTCTGACGGCGTTGCTCGGGGTCGACGGGCTGCAGAAGTGCCGTGAGGTCCAGGTCCGAGTCGGGTGTCGCGTCGTGAATGACGCCGAGGCGCGCGACGTCACCCACCACCTCATCAAGGGTGCGCGCACCGAGCAGTGAGAGGTACTCGCGCACCTCTTCGGCAATGAACTCGAAGAAATTCTCCACGAACTCGGGCTGACCGGTGAATCGCTCGCGGAGCCGTGGGTTCTGCGTGGCGATGCCGACCGGACACGTGTCGAGATGACAGACGCGCATCATGACACAGCCCGACACAACCAGCGGCGCGGTCGCGAATCCGAACTCCTCTGCGCCGAGCAGGGCCGCGATCACGACGTCGCGCCCGGTCTTCAGTTGCCCGTCAACCTGGACGACCACCCGGTTGCGCAGGCCGTTGGCCGCGAGGGTCTGATGGGTCTCGGCCAGACCGATCTCCCACGGCGTGCCGGCGTGCTTGAGCGAGGTCAGCGGCGCGGCACCGGTGCCCCCGTCGTGACCCGAAATCAGGATCACGTCGGCGTGGGCCTTGGCCACGCCCGCTGCGATCGTACCCACACCCTGTTCGGAGACCAGTTTCACGTGAATGCGGGCTTGATCGTTAGCGTTCTTCAGGTCGTAGATGAGTTGGGCCAGATCCTCGATGGAGTAGATGTCGTGGTGCGGCGGGGGCGAGATCAGCCCCACACCCGGCGTCGAATGCCTCGTGGCGGCGATCCACGGGTAGACCTTGGAGCCCGGAAGCTGGCCACCTTCACCGGGTTTGGCTCCCTGGGCCATCTTGATCTGGATATCGTCGGCGTTCACCAGGTAACGGCTGGTCACACCGAAACGTCCCGACGCCACCTGCTTGATTGCCGATCGCCGGTTGAATCGCGGGTCCGAAGTGTCGAATCGTTCCTCGTCCTCACCGCCCTCACCGGTGTTCGACTTCGCGCCCAGGCGGTTCATCGCGATCGCCAGTGTGCTGTGGGCCTCTTCGGAGATTGATCCGTAGGACATCGCGCCCGTCGAAAAGCGTTTGATGATGGACGCGGCGCTCTCCACCTCGTCCAGCGGCGTGGGTGTGGCTGCCGCCTTGAGACGCAACAGCCCGCGCAGGGTGGCCTTGCCGCTCGCCTGCTCGTCGACCAGGGAGGTGTACTCCTTGAAGATGTCGTAGCGCTTCTCACGAGTTGCGTGCTGCAACTTCTGCACGGTGCGCGGATTGAACAGGTGGATCTCGCCCTCTCGACGCCACTGATACTCGCCCCGATTCTCCAGGTGCAGCGGCGCGTGCGCCTGGGGACCGTAGGCACTGGTGTGCCAGCGCAGCACGGTCTTGGCGATGTGGTCGAAGGACACGCCGCCGAGTCGTGAGTGAAAGCCAGGAAAATACCGGGCCAAAACAGACTCGGAGATACCGACGGCCTCGAACAACTGCGAGCCGACGTAACTCGCAACCGTGGAGACGCCCATCTTGGACATGATCTTGACGATGCCCTTGTTCAATGCCTTGCCGTACTGGTAGCGCGCCTCGAACGCGTCCAACTCGGTCAGTTCGCCCGTATCGACCAGCGAGTCGATGGACTCGTAGGCGAGATAGGGACACACCGCCGACGCACCGAAGCCCAACAGCAACGCGACGTGGTGCACTTCACGCACGTCGCCGGCCTCCAAGATCAGTGCGGCGCTCGTGCGCAGATGCTCGTCGACAAGTCGGTGGTGCACCGCTGAGGTCAACAACAGACTTGGAATGGCGGCCCTGTGTTCGCTGGTGTTTCGATCCGAGAGGATGACGATGGTGGCACCTTCGCGCACACGGGCCACCACCTGATCGCAGATGTCGTCCACCGCGCGGGTCAAGATCTCTCCCGGCGCACGGTCGCCCGTCACCTCGAAGAGGGCGTCGATGATCGCCGTGATGAAACCCTCCGCGCGTTCGCTCTCTTCGATGTAGCGAATCTTCGCGAGTTCATCGACACTCAGCACCGGCGAGGGCAGCACGATCTGGTGACAGTGACGCGCTGTCTCTTCGAGCAGGTTTCCCTCTCCGCCAATGGTCACGCGCGTCGAGGTCACCAATTCCTCGCGAATCGCATCCAACGGCGGATTGGTCACCTGGGCGAAGAGTTGTGAGAAGTAGTCGAAGAGAGAGCGGGGTTGGCGCGACAGCACGGCGAGCGCGGTGTCCGAACCCATCGAGCCGATGGGCTCCTCGCCCACCTGCGCCATGTGGCGAATGATCAGTCGCAGGTCCTCTTCGTTGTAGCCGAAGCACTTCTGCTGGCGGACAATCGTCGCGTGCGAGGGCGTGAGCATCGCGAGCGGCTCGATCTCATCGAGTGACACCTGCTGGTCACGCAACCACTCGCCGTAGGGAGCTCGTGCGGCCAGCGTCGACTTCAGTTCAGCGTCATCGATGATGCGGCCCTGCTCGATGTCAACGAGAAAGACCCGACCCGGCTGAAGGCGCCCCTTGCGCTCGATGTTGGCCGGATCGATGTCGAGCACGCCCACTTCACTGGCGAAGATGATGCGTTGGTCCTTGGTAACCCAGTAGCGGGCTGGGCGGAGTCCGTTGCGGTCCAAGACGGCGCCCACCACCTTGCCGTCGCAGAAGGTAACCGACGCGGGCCCGTCCCAGGGCTCCATCAGTGCCGCGTGATAGCGGTAGAAGTCACGCCGATCACTGCTCATGGCCGTCGAGCGTTCCCACGCCTCGGGAATCATCATGAGTACGGCGTGGGTGAGCGAACGGCCCGACTGGACCAGGAGCTCGACCACTTCGTCAAAGCTGGCCGAGTCACTCATCGCCTCGGTGATGATGGGGGTGAACTCGGGCACCTCCAGTGCGAAGAGTGGACTGTGCAGCGTCGACTCTCTCGCCGTCATCCAGTTTCGGTTACCGCGCACGGTGTTGATCTCCCCGTTGTGCGCAATGTAACGAAATGGTTGGGCCAGACTCCAACGAGGCAGGGTGTTCGTCGAGAACCTGCTGTGCACGACCGCGATCGCCGAGGCCAATCGGTCGTCGCGTAGATCATCGAAGTACTGACGCAACTGCGGCGAAGAGAGCATGCCTTTGTAGATCAAGACGTTGGTCGAGCACGACGCCGCGTAGAGATCGCATTCGTGCTCGATGAGCTTGCGGGCGATGAAGAGTGCTCGCTCGAACTCGTCGCCGGCCATGGCGGAGCGCGCCACGATGAGTTGCTGGACGAATCGCGGTTCCACGGAGGCCGAGGTGGGGCCCAGGATCGTGGAGTCAACCGGCACCTCGCGCCAGCCCCTCGTCTCGAGCCCGACGCGTTCCATCGCGGCATCGATGATGCTGCGCGCTCGCGCCTCCCCTAGTTCTGGCGGTACCATCCAGTGCGCAACGCCGTAATCTCCCGGTTCGGGAACTGCCTCACCGAACACACTGCGAATGAACGAGTGCGGCATTTGCATCAAGATGCCCGCCCCGTCACCCGAATCCACGTCCGCGCCAGTGGCGCCGCGGTGTTCGAGGTTCTCTAGGATCGTCAGGGCGTCGGCGATCGTCGCAAAGCTCGCGCGCGCGCTGAGATCCGCCACCATCCCGACACCGCAGGCGTCGTGTTCAAAAGAGGGGTCGTAGAGAGTTCTGTTCATTGGCGTTACCGAACGGGGCAACGCTGACCCGCCTCCACTATAACGAAATTCCGCCCGCGGTAGTAGGCCTACGCTGTGGACGTGAACACTACGAAGCCCTCTGCACTCATCGTGGGCGGCGGCATCATCGGTTTGGCCAGCGCATTTCGCTTGGCCCGAAGCGGACACGCCGTCACTCTCTTCGACCCAAGCGTCGCTCGTGGCGCCACGTGGGCCGCGGCCGGCATGGTCGCGCCGTCAGCCGAGATCGCCCCGGGCGAGCAGAGTAACTACCAACTGCAAAAGCAAGCGCTGCAAGCCTGGCGCGACTTGAGCGATGAACTCGAGGCGATCACCGGGGAGCGGCTCACCATCAGCCAGCCGGGCACCCTGCTCGCGGGCTGGGATGCGGGCGACCGCCGTCTTATCGAACAGTTTTCCCTTATTGCGGAGCAATTCGATGCGCCGATGCAGCGCGTGACGCGTCGTGAGTCACCCGAAATCTTCGTTGGTCTCTCACCGCGAATGAATGACGGTCTCGTCATGGCCGATGACGCGTGGCTTGATCCGGACGAGGCCGTACGCCTGTTACGACTCGCGCTGGACGAGTTGGGGGTGACCGTGATCGCCGAGCGCGTCGTGCGAATCAGCGCGGATGCGTCACACGTTGTTGCGCACACCGAGCACGGCGAGTTACGCGGTGACCTGGGCATTCTCGCGACGGGCTCGGTACCGCTGCCCGAGGGTGCGTCCCCGAGCGGCGAGCACGTCGTGCGTCCCGTGCGCGGGGTTACCGTGCGCGTGCAGGGAATCGACCGCAGCGACCAGCCCATGATCAGGGCCTTCGTTCGTGGTCGGGCCTTCTACATGGTCAGCCGACCCGGCGGCTACTGCGTGCTGGGTGCCACCTCCGAAGAACGAGCCGAACCCGCCGTTGAAGTCGGCGAACTGCAACGATTGCTGCGCGACGGACTCGACGTCGTGCCCGATCTGGAGAGCGCCGTCATCTTGGAGATGCGCAACGGCCTGCGTCCGGCGAGTGCCGATCTGTTGCCATTCTTCGAACACCTCGGGATCGATGGATGGGCGTGGTCGTCGGGACACTATCGCCACGGTGTCACCCTCGCGCCGATAGCGGCTCGCACGGCGCTTGAATTCGCGGAGTCACCGGCGTGATCGTAGTGAACGGCGAGCCCTACGGCGCTGAGGATTTGACCGTCCAGGCGCTGGTTGAACGATTGACCATCGAACAGCGTGGCATTGCGGTGGCACTGGACGGCGAGATCGTACACCGCGGCGAGTGGTCGACCACGTTGGTGCGCGACGGTGCGAGAATTGAGATCGTCACGGCTGCGGCCGGCGGCTGAAGGGGGCCAACACGTGTCGAACAACGAACTCATCGAAGCGCTTGACCAGCGCATCCTCGAAGCGCTGCGCGCCAAGGCGACCGGCGAGACGGTGGCGTTTCTTTGTGAGGCGAGGGCGTGGTTGACGCACCCCGATCAGCCACACGGTGCGCACCGCCAGAGTTCGTGACGAGCCTGAACGGCTATCATTAGACGCTCACGGGCTGTGGCTTAGTTTGGTCTAGAGCGCTCGGCTGGGGGCCGAGAGATCGGGAGTTCAAATCTCCCCAGCCCGACCACATGGCGCACGGCTGACTGCCGTGCGCCGAGCGATCAGAGCGCCGCTACCGCCGCGTTGCGCATGGATCCGAGTTTGTCGATCGAAGTCTCCACGACGTCGCCCACCGACAAGAAGACGGGCGGTGTCTGACCCTGACCGACGCCGTGGGGGCTACCGGTGAACATCAGGTCGCCGGGTCGCAGTTCACAAACGCTAGATACGAATGAGACCAGCTCGGCCACTCGAAAGACCATGTCGTGGGTCGTGGAGTCTTGATAGGGCTGGCCATTCACCGAGCAGGTAATGCGTAGGTCGTTGGGATCCGCGACCTCATCGGTCGTGGTGAGCCAGGGTCCGATGGGCGAGAAGTTGCGATACGACTTTCCCAGCGAGAACTGGGCGGGCGTGCCCACCATCTGCAGGTCACGATCACTCAGGTCCTGGCCCACGCAGTAGCCAGCCACGTAGGAGAGTGCCTTCTCGACGCTCACGTCACGTCCGGTGGCGCCCATGACCACGACGAGCTCAGCCTCCCAGTCGGTATGCGGCGACGGAATGGCGAAGGACGCATTGGCGCCCGCCAGCGACGAGGGAAACTTGGTGAAGACCATCGGCTTGACCGGGGGTGTTAGGTGCATCTCCAAGGCGTGGGTGCGGTAGTTGAGCCCGATTGCGAAGATCTGGCTCGGCCGGGTGACTACGGGGCCGAGTCGGGCGTCACGCTCGAGCTGATCGGGAGTGAGGTCACTCGTCAGCGCTGGCTCGTCGCTGTCAAACCAGTCACGCACGGCGTCCAATTGGCCAAGCAGTTGATCGAGGCTCGAAGGGAATCGAGCCCGTGACGCCGTCTCGACGTCAATGAGTCCCTTGTCGAGGACTATGGTCGCCCTGCCTTGGAAATTCGCGATCCGCACATTGCTCCTTGGGTTAGGTTGCGGCGCCAGCCACTTCAACGTTGCACCACGATAGTGCGAACTCCAACGCACCCTGGTTGCGCAGCCGCGTAGTCGACGTGTGAGCCCAGCCTCGACGCTAAGTTGACGACACAACAACGTATGGAAGTGAGAGTCGTGTCATTCCTGTTCTCCCCCTTTAGCCTTCGCGGCGTCGCCTTCGCCAATCGCGCCTGGGTCAGTCCAATGTGCCAGTATTCAGCGGACCGTGGGGTCGTCGGTCAGTGGCACCAGGTCCATCTGGGCTCGTTCGCCACCGGCGGTGCCGGTCTGGTCATGGCTGAGGCGACGGCCGTGGTGCCCGAAGGGCGCATCTCAGTCGCGTGCCCCGGGCTGTGGAACGAGCAGCAGGTGGACGCGTGGCGCGTCATCACGGACTTTGCCCACTCCCAGCACACCAAGATTGGCGTGCAACTCGCACACGCGGGGCGCAAGGCCTCGACGCTGGCACCGTGGAGCGACCACCATATTGCGAGTGAACAGGAGGGTGGATGGACTGCGGTCGCCCCCAGCGCCGTCGCGTTCGCGGACTACCCCATCCCCCATGAACTGTCACTCGACCAGATCGACGAACTCGTGGACGCCTTCGGCGAGGCGGCGCGGCGCGCGATCCGTGCCGGCTTCGACGTGCTGGAGATTCACGCAGCGCACGGTTATCTGATTCACCAATTCCTGTCGCCGCTGTCCAATCATCGCAGCGATGAGTACGGCGGTTCCTTCGAGAATCGGACTCGATTCGCACTGCGGATCGCCAGCGCCGTACGCGGGGTCATTGACGACGCGGTGCCGCTGTTGTGTCGTATCTCGGCGACCGACTACACCCAGGGGGGTTGGGACCTCGAGGATTCAATCCAACTCTCAGCGCTCCTGCGCGACGCCGGCGTCGATCTGATCGACGTGTCGTCAGGGGGCAACGTCGCCGGAGCCGTGATCCCCTTCGCTCCGGGTTATCAGGTGGCCTTTGCCGAGGCGATCCGCGCCAAGGCGGGCGTGCCCACGAGCTCGGTGGGCCTCATCACCGAGCCCGTGCACGCCAACGACATCATCGCCACTGGACGGTCCGATGCGGTCATGATGGCGCGCGAGTTCCTGCGAAATCCCCGCTGGGCGCTCTACGCGGCCGAACGACTGGGCGACGTCATCGAGTGGCCGGTGCAGTTCGATCGTGCCCGAACGTTGCGCAACTGAGTCTGGCGGACACCCGGCCAGGAACTATGCCCTGATCAGCAGGGATGAGTTCCATTCACCTGGTCACGGACGACTCACGGTACACTGCCTGCAGGAGAGGCCGGTTTGGAAGGCTGGCGTTCGTGCGATCACGCACGAAAAACGAGGTGCCCAGAGAGGGTGATTCCGACCATCGGTTGGACACAGTATGGAGAAGAAGGATTCCTTCGTTCTACGCCACCTGGCTGACGTGCAGCCGGAGCTGTGGTGGCTTGACTCGGACCCACTGGAACCAGAAGCCCACTCGGCGCTCATCGGCGACGTCGGTGCCGATCTCTGCGTCGTGGGCGCCGGCTTCACGGGCTTATGGACCGCACTGCTGGCCAAGGAGCGCGAGCCCACCCGAGAGGTGGTGATCCTCGAGCAGTACGAGACCGGCGCAGGCGCCTCGGGTCGCAACGGCGGGTTCTGCTCGGCGTCACTCACCCATGGTTTCTACAACGGCATGCGGCGATTCCCCCACGAGATGGCCGAGATCGAGCGACTGGGCCGTGAGAACCTCGACGCCATCGAAGAGACCATACGTCGCTACAACATCGAATGCGACTGGGAGCGCACCGGCGAGTTGCGCGTCGCACTGGCCGAATGGCAATACCTGGAAATGATCGAAGAAGCCCGACTTCGCAACGAGATGGGTGATCGCGTCGAGATCCTCGACGCACAACAAGTCCAGGCGCGCGTGCACTCGCCCACTTACGTGGGCGGGCTCTTCGACCATGACGGCACGGCCCTCATCGACCCCGCACGACTCGTCTGGGGACTCGAACGCGCCTGTCTCTCGCTCGGCGTCAAGATCTACGAGAACTCCAAGGTGGAATGGCTCGAGAACGTCGATGACGCGGTCCGAGTGCACACACCTTATGGTGCGGCGACCGCCCAGCGAGTTGCTCTGGCGACCAACGTCTTTCCGTCACTTCTGCGCAAGGCGCGCAAGTACGTGGTGCCCGTGTATGACTACGAGCTCGTGACCGAGCCACTCACCGACGAGCAGCTCGACAGCATCGGTTGGCAGGGTCGCGAGGGGCTGGCCGACGCGGGAAACCAGTTTCACTACTACCGGCTCACCCAAGACCGCTGCATCCTTTGGGGCGGCTACGACGCTATCTACAACTTCCGCGGCCAGGTGCGTCGCGAGTATGAATTCAACGCCGAGACGTACGCGACCTTGGCGGCGCACTTTCTGACTACCTTCCCGCAGTTGGCGGGCATCAAGTTCACCCACGCCTGGGGTGGTGCCATTGATACCTGCACCCGGTTCTCTCCCTTCTGGGGGCAGTCCCACGAGGGCAAGGTGGCCTACGTGATGGGTTACACGGGCCTGGGCGTCGCCTCGACCCGCTTCGGAGCGGCCACGATGCTCGACCTGCTCGATGGACTCGACACCGAGCGCACGCGCCTCGCCATGGTTCGCCGAAAGCCCATGCCGTTCCCGCCTGAACCTTTCAAGTGGATCTTCATTCGTATCACCCAATGGTCCATCAAACGCGCCGACGAGAGGAATGGCAAGCGCAACCTTTGGCTCCGCCTGCTTGATCGACTGGGTCTGGGCTTCGATTCGTGACGGGCGGCTCGCAGCCGCCCGTCACGAATCGCGACTATTCGTCGCTCGCGCCTTCGCTCTCCATCAATCCGGCAATCATGTTGACCACTGTCGGGTCGGTCAGCGTCGTCACGTCGCCCAAGGAGCGGTTCTCGGCCACATCGCGCAAGAGGCGCCGCATGATCTTTCCCGAGCGGGTCTTGGGCAACTCGGGCGTCAGGATGATCTGGCGGGGCTTGGCGATCGGGCTGATCACCTTGGCTACGTGTTGGCGCAGAGCCTCGATGATCTCGCTCTGGTCCTTGGTCGCGTCCTCGGCCGAGAGCTTCAAGGTGACAAAGGCCACTATCGCCTGACCGGTCGTCTCATCCGACGCGCCGACCACGGCCGCCTCGGCCACCGCAGGGTGGCCCACGAGCGCGTGCTCGACCTCAGTGGTCGAAAGTCGGTGGCCCGATATGTTCATCACGTCGTCGATTCGACCGAGCAACCACAGGTCGCCGTCTTCATCGCGCTTGGCGCCATCGCCCGCGAAGTACATGCCCGGGAAGCGCTTCCAGTACGTCTCCTTGAATCGCTCGGGGTCACCGTAGATACCGCGGGTCATGCCCGGCCAGGGCTTGGTCACCACGAGGTAGCCTCCCTCTCCGTTACCGACCGAGTGGCCCTCGTTGTCGACAACGTCCACCGTGATCCCCGGGAATGCCTTCATCGCCGCACCGGGCTTTGTGGCGGTGATGCCCGGCAGCGGCGTGATCATGATGCCGCCGGTTTCGGTCTGCCACCAGGTGTCAACGATTGGGCAGTTATTGCCACCCACGTGCTGGCGGTACCACATCCACGCCTCGGGGTTGATCGGCTCACCCACCGTGCCGAGCAGGCGAAGGCTCGACAAGTCGTGGCCGTCGGGCAACTCCGGGCCCCACTTCATGAGTGTGCGGATGGTCGTTGGTGCGGTGTACAAGATGGTGACCTTGAACTCCTCGATGATCTTCCACCACCGATCACGTCCGCCCGAGTCAGGCAGGCCTTCGTACATCACCTGGGTGACGCCGTTGACCAGAGGTCCGTACACGATGTAGCTGTGTCCGGTGATCCAGCCGATGTCGGCCGCGGTCCAGCACACGTCGGTCTCGGGCTTGACATCGAAGATGTAGTCGTGGGTCGCCGCACAATGGGTCAGGTAACCGCCCGTCGTGTGGAAGATGCCCTTGGGCTTCGCGGTGGTGCCCGAGGTGTACATCAGCACGAGTGTCTGCTCGGCGGGAAAGAACGACGGCGTGTGCGTGTCGCTCTGGCGTTCGACGATCTCGTGCCACCAGTGGTCGCGACCCTCCACCCAGTGGGTCTGCTCTCCCGTGCGGCGCACGACGAGCACGGCCTTCACGTTCGGACAACTCTGGAGCGCCTCGTCCACGGCGGGCTTCAGCGGACTGGCCGCGCCTCGGCGAAAGGCGCCGTCGGCAGTCACCACGTAGGTGCAGTCGGAGTCGAGAATTCGACTTGACAGGGCGTCAGCAGAGAAGCCGGCGAAGACGACCGAGTGCGCTGCGCCAAGACGTGCCACTGCGAGCATCGCGACGACGGCCTCGGGGATCATGGGCATATAGACCGCGACCCGGTCGCCCTCTTTAACCCCCAACTCCACCAGGGCATTCGTTGCCTGGCAGACCATCTTGTGCAACTCGGCATAGGTGATCGTGCGTGACTCGCCCTCGTGGTCACCAACCCAGTAGTAGGCGACTTTGTCGCCCCGTCCGGCCTCGACGTGTCGATCGAGGCAGTTCACGCTCGCGTTCAAGGTGCCGTCACTGAACCACTTGGCGAAGGGCAGATCCCATTCCAGGGTCTTGGTGGGAGCCTTATCCCATACGAGCCGGTCAGCCTGCTTGCGCCACCACGCCTCGGGATCGGCAGCCTCGTCGTAGATCGACGGTTGCGCATTCGCCTGCTTGGCAAATTCAGGACTGGGTGGAAACGCTCGCTTCTCTTCCAGCCACGCCTCTAGTTTCGCTTCGCTCATGGATTCCCCCACTCAAACTCTCTTGTCGGTACTTTGCATTGGGTACTACGGATACATACTTCCTTACCACGTGGGCCGACAGTACCTCCGTAGGCACCGAATTGCCAACGATGCCCACCCGATGAGCACGATGCTCCACCGGAAGGCCCGCGCGTGCTCGTTGGTCTTGTCTTTGGAGGGCCTTCGAGCCCCGCGCCGCTGCGCGGCCAACAATTAGCACTCTCGCGTCCGGCGCGCTTCGTGATGCACTGACCCGCGCAAGGATCTTCACTGCCTGACGACGCGTGGATCGCCCGTACGGGCCACCAGCGCTCCCACGTGAAGGCGGAGCGCTGGTGCGCCGCGTGCGGGTGGTTGGACCACCCCTGTGGTGTGGTCCTAGCTGCGTGGTCCCAGCGGGAACACTGTCTTGCCGAACGTCTCGTTCACTACGCCGGCCATCGAGCAGTACCAGGCGAGCAACGCCGTCAGAATGCCCAACCAGCCACCAATCTTGGTCATGTTTGCGTGTCCGCCGCCCCATGCGCCGACCGTGAGGAACACGAAGGTCACGAGCAGGACCACAAAGACGCTCAGCAGCGCCGAGTTGGTCTTGGTGGCCGCGATGGTCATGTACGCAGTGAAGATTGTCCATGCGAGGAGATACACGCCTAGCGCACCTGTGACCTTGAGCCCACCATTGAAGTTGATGAAGGCGTAGAGCCCCAGCCAGAATGCTCCGTATGAGGTGAACGCCAAGGCACCAAAGGTGTTCTTGCGCGCAAACTCCCACATACCGGCGGCAAACTGAGCAATGCCACCGTACATCAGAGCCAGTGAGATGGCACCGGTCAGACCGGCAGCGCCCCAAAGGTTCGCGTTGGCACTACTGAGCAAGAACGTGGTCATAGCGAACCCGGCAAGACCTAACGGTCCCGGGTCTGCAACTCTCTGTTCAGACATTTAAGTCCCCCAATTTAAATTCACCACAAGCCATCGGGTTTGATGACTCGCTAGTGATTTAACACCTCAGAGCGGAGTCGTGCACGGATCATCAGCCACATTTTTATTCACCAGGCAGGGACTAACGTCATTTTCTTTGAATTTCACCCAGCATTTGCTTGCTCTTCACGCGCTGCGTCACGTTCTTTACCGAACTGCGCGCGACCCACACGGCCCCTGATTTCAGTCATCGAGCGCGGAACGAAACGAGCCCACGGCGTGCTCGATCTGTTCGGGCGTGGCGCCATCGAGGATCATCTTCACCAGCACCGAACCCACAATCACTCCATCACCGTGGCGTGCGGCCTCGCGGGCTTGGGCCGGTGTGGTGATCCCGATCCCCACGTACACCGGCAGGTCGCTCGCTGCACGCACTCGCTGCACCACGTCCGACGCGTCACCGATGTCGTCGGCGCGACCCGTCACCGCCATACGAGCGGACGCGTAGAGAAAACCCTCGCTCGCCTCGGCCAGTCGCGCCACGCGCTCGGGCGGCGACGAGGGGGCTACAAGAAAGACCGTCGCTACGTCGTGCGCGTCACAGGCCTTGCGCCACCCGGTCGCCTCCTCGAGGGTGAGATCAGGCACGATTGCGCCAAGAATCCCAGTGGCGTGCAGTTTCGCCGCCGAGGACTCCAGTCCGTAGTGGTGGACGATGTTGAAGTAGGTCATCACGACGAGGGGCACCGAAGCGCTCATCGAGGAAAGATCACTACAGGCTGAGTCCAGTGTCGTGCCGGCCCGCAGCGCATGCAGGGCGGCCTCTTGGATCACGACGCCGTCCATCATGGGATCCGAGAACGGAATGCCGATCTCCACCGCGTCGGCCCCACCCGCCACTGCGGCCTCGACGTAGCGGGTCCAATCGGGCGTCAATCCCGCGACAAAGTACGGAACCAGGGCTTTGCGTCGCGCGTTGCGCACTGCGCGCAGTGCCGTTTCGAGTGATTTCACTGCGCGCCTCGCAAGATGGCCAGCACCTGGGCGACATCCTTGTCGCCGCGGCCCGAAAGGTTCAACAGCACGCTCGAACCAGGCGCTATGGACTGCCCGGCCTCGCGAAGCACCCAGGCCAGCGCGTGTGCGGTCTCCAGGGCCGGAATGATCCCCTCGAGCTCGCTGAGCGTCCGTAGGGCCCCCACCACATCCTCATCACCAATTGGGTAATACTCGGCGCGGCCTTCGCGCGCAAGGAACGCGTGCTCGGGGCCAATGCCCGGGTAGTCGAGTCCCGCCGATATCGAGTGTGCCTCCTCGATCTGTCCGAACTCATCCTGGATGAGCAGTGACCTCATGCCGTGCAGCACACCGGGCGACCCATTGGCCACCGCCGCTCCCCCGGCCGCCTCCACACCCACGAGTCGCGCCGACGAGTTAGCGAAGCCCGCAAAGACGCCGGCGGCATTGGAGCCGCCACCCACACACGCCACCACCACGTCGGGTGTCTCGACACCCAGGGCACGTAGTTGGGACGACGCCTCGTGCCCGATGATGCTCTGCATCTCGCGCACCATCCAGGGGAAGGGGTGCGGGCCCATGACCGAACCAAGACAGTAGTGCGTGTCGTCAACACAACTGACCCATTCGCGTAACGCCTCGTTGACCGCGTCCTTCAGGGTACGACTGCCCGAGGTGACTGGCACGACCGTCGCACCAAGCAGCTCCATGCGAAACACATTCAGTTCTTGGCGATGGGTGTCGATCTCGCCCATGTACACGGTGCAATCCAGGCCGAGTCGCGCGGCAGCGGTGGCCGTGGCGACGCCGTGTTGTCCCGCGCCGGTTTCGGCGATGACGCGATGCTTGCCCATGCGCTTGGTCAAGAGAGTCTGGCCGACCACGTTGTTGATCTTGTGCGAACCCGTATGCGCCAGATCCTCGCGCTTGGCGTAGACCGTGATGCCCAGACGCCGTGAGAGGCGCTCGAGGAGGGTGATGGGCGTAGGCCGACCCGCGAAGTCGCGCAGAACTCGTTGATACTCGTCGAGGAACGACTGGTCGTGCCACGCCTCGACGAAGGCCTGCTCCAACTCGAGGCACGCCGGCATCAGTGCCTCGGGCACGAAGCGACCGCCAAACTCACCGAAGTGCCCGAGTTCGTCCGGTGCCGTCATGTAGAAGGTCTCCTCAGCCATGCTCCCCCTCTCGTTGCTCGAAATACCGCGACGCCGCCCGTACGAAAGCACGCACGAGTGTCGAGTCTTTCACGCCCGGAGTGCTCTCGACCCCCGACGCCACGTCGCAACCCCAAGCACCCGTCACCGCGAGCACCTCGCCCACGGTCGCCGCCGTCATTCCCCCGGCGACGATGACGGGGCGCGTCCAGGTCCTTTGCGAGAACCGCGACCAGGAGTGCTCGAGCCCCGATCCGGGTACGGGGCCGTCGACGAGTACCGCGTCGACCCGAGTCTCGTCGAAGTGGTCGAATTCCGGTGATCCAATTACGAGCGCCTTGATGACCCAGAGGTGTCGAACGCGTAACTCGCTCACGAGTCGCTCGGAGAGCGGGTCGTGCAGCTGCACCGCATCCAGTTCGACGCGTTCGAGTACCGCGAGGATCTCGTCGTCATCCATGGCTCGAAACACACCTACGCGCACAATACGACCACGTAGCGCCTCGCTGATCTGCGCGGCGATCTCCACGTCGACGCGGCGCGTCGAAGGGGCGAAGATGAGCCCCATCGCATCCGCACCGGCCTCGACGACCGCCTCGGCGTCCTCGAGCGTGGTGAGACCGCAGATCTTGATGAATCGACCGCGAGCGCCCGGCTCACTCACGAGAGACCCTCGCCACGCTGGCGAACTCGCGCACGAGTGCTTCGCGATGGGTGGCGCGAACGAAGGTCTCACCCACCAACACCGCATGAAAGCCCGCCTCGGCGACGCGCCGTACGTCGCCGACGTGCGCGATGCCCGATTCGGCGACCTTGGTGACTTCGTCGGGCAGCGTGCGCGCCAGTGCGGCCGCCCTTTGTGGATCAACCTCGAACGTCCGCAAGTCACGTTGGTTCACGCCGATCAACGAAGCACCTGCAGCCAACGCGCGACGTAGGTCCAACTCGTCGTGCACCTCGACCAGCGCGTCGAGTCCGCATCGCCGGCTGAGCTCGATGAAATCACGGAGCTCGCGATCCTCGAGGGCGGCAACGATCAACAGCACGGCGCTCGCACCCATCTCGGCGGTGTCGAGAACGTCGTTCTCGCTGACGGTGAAGTCCTTGCGCAGTATCGGCACATCGACTGCCAGGTGCACATCGAGCAGGTCGCGACGTGAACCCGCGAAGTACTGTTCGTCCGTGAGTACCGAGATGGCACTCGCTCCGCCACGCTGGTACTCGCTCGCAATCTCACCGGCCACCAGATGTTCGTCGATCACTCCCTTGGAGGGCGATCGACGCTTCACCTCGGCGATCACCTTGATCATCGACGGCTCCGCGCGCAGCGCGCGGGTGAGCGACGGTCCGCGGTAATAGATGTCATCGAGACGCTCACGCCACTCGCGGGTGTCGCGTGATGCCCGGGCTCGGTGATAGGCCAAGATGTCACTCAGATAAGTCGCAGCCATTGAGAAATCGTAGTGTGAGCGTCCACGTAATCGTTCGCGGCTAACTTGTCGCTATGCCACGATGCCCCGCGAGGAGTCAGTGATGATCGAATCGTTCTCGCTTGACGTGCTCAACCCGCTGGTGCGCGGCACGAATCTTGAGCGCACTCACGCGCATGACGCGCTCAAGGAGATCTTGGACGGACGGGTTGACGGCGTGCTCATTGCGAGTTTCCTCACGGCCATCACGGCCAAGGGCGAGACGGCCAACGAGATGACCGGCTTCATCGACGCGATGCTTGAGTCGGCTACTACCTTTTCCGTAGGCCCCGACGCCATTGACATCGTCGGTACCGGCGGCGATCAGCTGCACACCGTGAACATCTCGACCATGGCCGCGCTCGCGGTGGCTGGATGCGGAGTACCCGTTGCCAAGCACGGCAACCGAGCGGCTTCATCCTCGGTGGGTTCAGCGGACGTGCTCGAGGCGCTGGGCGTGCGTCTGGACGCTCCCGCGGAAACGGTTCAAGCCTGCGTGGAGGGCGCGGGCATCGGCTTCATGTTCGCGCCCACCTTCCACCACGCTCTCGGGCACCTCACGCCGATTCGACGTGCGCTGGGCTTTCGCACCATCTTCAACGTGCTGGGACCGCTTGCCAATCCGGCCCTCGTCGAACGGTCGCTCATCGGCGTTGCCCAGGCCCACCTGCTCGACGACATGGCGCACGTGATCCAGGCTCGGGGTACCCGCTACACGATTCTGGTGCACGCTGACGACGGCCTCGACGAGCTCTCCCTGGGCACGCCCTCGTCGCTGCACGTGATCGACGAGACCGGGGTGCACGTTCGCGACATCGACGCGGGCGCGGAACTGGGTCTGCGTCACAGCGCGGCTGACATTCGCGGCGGCGACGTCGACGACAACGTTCGGGCCGTACGCGCCTTTCTCGACGGCGTTCCCGGTCCCGTCTCTGACGTCGCCTGTGCCAACGCTGGTCTCGCACTGATAGTGGCCGGGCGGGCTGCGACCCTCAGCGAGGGCTTCGACCTGGCTCGGGCGAGCGTCATGGACTCGCGCGCCGCGCACGCCCTCGCGCGCCTCGTGGAGATCTCGAACGCCTAGAGGGGGCGTAGTTGGCGCTTGTAGTGTCTCGCGTTGTCCACGTAGAGCTTCGCGGCGGCGTCAATCGACTCGCGATCGCTGAGGCCGAGCTTGATCGTGGCGGGGACGCCGACCGCCAGGGCGCCCTCGGGGACTTCCATGCGATTTCGAACAACGGCACCCGCCGCCACGGTGGCGCCGCTGTGCACGTGGGCGTGATGCAGAACAACCGACCCACTGCCCACCAGGGCCCCGTCGTGGATGACGCAGCCTTCGAGGTGCACGATATGGCCGATCACGCAGTCGCTTCCCACGACGGTGGGAAACTCCGCCACCGCGTGCACGACCGAACCGTCCTGGATGGACGTGCGTTCGCCGACAATGACGGTGCCGTAGTCACCACGAAGCACCGCGCCCGGCCAAACGCTCGACTCGGCACCGATGCGAACATCACCGATGACCACCGCGTCGGGATGGACGAAGGCGTCGGGATGAATGGTGGGGGCTCGATCGCCCAGAGCGTAGATTGGCATGCAGTCCTCCTAATGCGTCAGCCACGAAATTAACTGATACAACCGCCATATCAAGTAGATGATCGTGACGACGATGAAGAAGCGCCACCGCCACGGTATCGGCTCCTTGCTCGCCGCGGCGACCGGATTGCCGCAGACTTCGCACACCTCGCCCTCGACGGGGCGATCACACGTTTCACACCACTGGGCCACTACTCGACCCGCACCCGCACCCGCAGCGGAGAGTTGCCCAACTCGAAGCGCTCGCGCAGCGATCGCTCCACGTAGCGAAGGTAAGTGGATGGCAGCCTTCCCGCAACGAAGAGGGTGAATGTTGGCGGTTCGGTCGCGCCCTGCACGGCGTAGCGAATCTTGCCGGTGGGAGCGGGCTGTTTGATCTGGAGATCGCGTATGGCGCGGTTCAATGCACCCGTGGGCACCCGCTTCACGTAGTCGGCGGCGGCGATCGAGAGTGCGGGCAAAATGCGATGCACGCCCTTGCCTGAGGTCGCGGTCGTCTTCATTACGGGCGCGTCGCCCAGGAAGGCCAACTTGTCGCCAACCCCCGCCAGCACCGCGTCGCGATCCTCGGTCTCGACCAATTCCCACTTGTTGAGCACCACAAGCGATGGGCAGCCCGCCGCGGAGATGCGTTCGGCCAGACGTTGGTCCTGGCCCGTCGCGCCCACCGTGGCATCAATGACCAGGACTGCGATGTCGGCGCGATCGAGCGCGTCCAGACTGCGCAGCACGGCGTAGGTCTCCAGGCCAGCCTCGGTCTTGGCGCGCCGTCGCATACCGGCGGTGTCAATGAAGCGGATGAGTCCAGAGTCAGTCTGGACAACGGTGTCAATGGCATCGCGAGTGGTGCCCGGCATGTCGTGCACCACGGATCGCTCCTCGCCGATCAACTGATTGAATAGGGTCGACTTTCCGACATTGGGTCGACCAACGATAGCGACGCGAAGTGCGCCGTCATCATCGGGCTCTTCGACAGCGGGTGTCTGCTCACCCAATTGATCCACGATGAAGTCCAAGAGGTCCCCAGCGCCACGCCCGTGCTGGGCGCTCACGGGGTGCGGGTCACCCGCGCCGAGGCGCAGGAATTCCCAGCTACTGGCTTCGTGCTGGATGTCGTCGACCTTGTTGACCACGAGGGCCACGGGTCGTCCGCTGCGCAGCGCCCACCGCGCCGCGTGGGTATCCTCGTCGACCAGCCCGGTGGTCACATCGACCACCAGCAGTACGAGGTCGGCTTCGCCCAGCGCTGCCTCTGCCTGTCGCGACACCTTGGCCTCGAGGACGTCGCCGGCTTCGAGCCAGCCGCCCGTGTCGACCACGTCGAACGTGAGTCCTCGCCACTCAACCTCGACCGGCTTGCGGTCACGGGTGACTCCTCGGTGTTCCTCAACGACCGTTACACGCTTGCCCGCCAATCGATTGACCAGCGAACTCTTGCCCACGTTGGGTCGTCCCACTATGACAACTTGGGGTCTCTTCATGTCGCTACCAATCGCTGGGATCGCACGTACTCGAGGGTCTCGCGTAGATCTTGGCCCGTGGTCGGCACCGTGAGGACGGGCCAGGGGAGTTCTTCGAGCGTCATACCATCGAGGAAGCGTCCTTCATTCAAACAGACGTCGGGCACCAGGCACAGCGTCGAGGCCGCGACCTCGTGCAAGACCCCCGCGATGTCCTGGCCCGTCAAGAGCCCCGCGACCTTCACGTTGCCGCCAAAGAACGTATTGACCACCCCGATCACCTGCACGTCGTCGTAACCGCACTCGTCGAAGAGCTCGCGGAGCAGTGGCGCGGCGTATTCACCGGTGATCACCGCGACCGCTTCGCCCTGAGGACGGATCGAGCTGGCACCGCGCTCAGCGCGGTAACCCCACGCCGGTGCTCCATCGACCGACTGGAAGAACCCCGTGCCCAGCTTCTCCATTGGACGTTGTTCGATGAAGCTCTGTCGAAAAGCTGCCACCAACCCGATGCCGTTCTCGGCCTGATCGAGTGTGTTGAACGCGGTCGCCGGCGGCGGCGTGAGGCCGGCGACCAAGTAGAACTCGTCGCTCGCGAAGACCGAGACCCTTCCGAGGACGTCGTTGGTGAGACTCCGGTAGCGTTCGGCCAACGCCACGACGCGCCGAGCCTCCGCGGGCTCGTGGGGGCGCATCGTCGCCTCGAGGGAGAAGTCGCTGACACCCACGGGCACCAGGGCCACGGAGGCAAGTTCCGGATAGCGCGAGATGACGTCTTCGAGGGTGCGCTCCAACTCGTCCCCGTCGTTGACGCCGGGGCATACGACCACTTGGGCGTGCACCTCGATGCCGGCGCGCAGCAACTCACTGAGCCAACGCAGACTCGTAGCACCACGCGGGTTGCGCAGCATCTCGGCGCGCAGTTCAGGATTGGTCGTATGTATCGAGACGTAGAGCGGCGAGAGACGTTCGACGACGACACGCTCGAGGTCGAACTCGGTGAATCGAGTCAGCGTCGTGTAGTTCCCGTAAAGGAATGAGAGACGGAAGTCGTCATCTTTCACGTAGAGCGAACGCCGCAGGCCCTTGGGGAGCTGGTAGATGAAGCAGAACGAGCAGTGGTTGTCACACGTGCGAATCCGGTCGAATACCGCCGAATCAATGGCGAGACCCAACGGGGCACCGGCCTGCTTATGCACGACGACCTTGCGCTGCAGCGACTCTCCCTCGCGCTGAATCACCAGTTCGACACTCTCACCGTCGATCAGCTGCTGGTACTCGATGATGTCGCTCGGCTCACGCCCGTTGACGCGAAGCAACTCGTCGCCGACGGCCAAATCGACGCTCGCGGCGGGCGAGTTCGCAGATATTGAGGAAATTCGGACACCCGACACCCCTACAGCCTAGGACCTGGGAACAAAAACCCTCACTAGGCTGAGGCGCGTGAGTGTCGACAAGGTGGTCCTGGCGGCTCCGCGGGGCTTTTGCGCGGGAGTTGAGAAGGCAATCAAAGCCCTGGACTGGATGACGAGGGTCTTCGACCCGCCCGTCTTTTGCTACCACGAGATCGTTCACAACCAGTTCGTGGTCGACTACTTCCGGTCCCTGGGGGTGGTCTTCGTCGACGACGTGGCCCTCGTGCCGCCGGGCGCACCCGTGATGCTGAGCGCCCACGGCTCGCCGCCGCAGGTGATCGAGGCGGCGCGTGCCTCGGGCGGCACGGTGATCGACGCGGTGTGTCCACTGGTCACGAAGGTTCACCACGAGATGAAGGTTCGCGCGCGAAAGGGCTACACCGTGCTCTACGTGGGCCACGAGGGTCACGAGGAGGCCGTTGGCACCATGGCGGTGGCCCCTGATTCGGTGCACCTCATCCAATCGATCGCCGACGTGGACGCGCTCGGTGCACTGGCGGGCCCGTTCGCCCTGCTGAGTCAGACCACTCTTAGCCTTGACGAGTGGCAGGAGATTCGTGAGCACGTCCAGATGAAGTATCCCGACGTGTGGATGCCCAATCGCAGCGACCTGTGCTTCGCGACCACGAATCGTCAGGCGGCGCTTCGCGCCATCGCCGCCGATGCCGACGCGGTGGTCGTCATAGGATCGGCGAACTCATCAAACACCGTCGCTCTTGCGACAGTCGCTGAGTCGGTGGGTTGCCCGCGCGTCTTTCGAGTGAACAGCGCCGCCGAGCTGCCCGCGGATCTCGCGGGCCGTGTGGCGGTGACGGCTGGAGCATCGGCGCCCGAATCACTCGTGAACCAGGTTCTAGACGCGCTGGATCCCGCCAACGGCGTCGACGTGCGATCGGTCACGGTCGAAGATGAGTACTTTCCGCCTCCGCCCGAGTTGCGCGAGATGTTAAAGGCGCTGTCGGCCATTGTGGACCTGTGTGTCACCACCCCACGGCGCGGCGCCTTCGACGGACAGGCGGACCGCGACTTCACCGCCGCCCAGGTGCTCTCCGCCACGCCTCGCTAGCCTTCGGACGCCTGAGCGCTGTGGCTATAATTTCCTTGTGAATTCCTTCTCGATTCTCGAATGGCGCTCCCGCGCGAACCGCGCCGCGGCGGACCAAGGACCCGCGTTGCACGCATTCGAACACCGCCGCAGCGCGGTTCGACCCGATCTCGCCCCAGCAAAGCCCCTTTAAGGAACCCCATGGCCTCCACTAACCTCGAAAAGCGTCGCCTCACGCGGCTTCGGGCCTTCGCCATCGACCAAGCGATGACGCGCATGCGTGCCGACCACCCGGACTATCAACCACACTCCATCGTGGCGTCGATCTGCGCCTACGAGGAAGAGGGCAACATCGGATCGGTCCTCGACAAGATGCCGCCCGACATCAACGGCGAACCGTACACGACCTTGGTCGTAGTTGACGGCGGCGACGACAAGACCGCCGAAATCGCCCGCTCGTACCCGAACGTCATCGTCATCGAGTTTCCCGTCAACCTGGGTCACGGCGTCGCACTACAAGTGACCTATCGCTACTGCATTGACAACGGGGTCAAGTTCATCGTCACCCTGGACGCGGACGGACAGAACGATCCCGCCGAGATCCCACAGATCCTCGCTCCCCTCGTGAACGACGAGGCGGACTTCGTCGTCGCCAGTCGCCGCCTCGGCGTGGACCAGACCACCGACCTATTTCGCAAGACCGGTGTGCGCTTCTTCTCGTTCATCATGAATCGCATGACGGGTGCCAACCTCACAGACACCTCGACCGGCTATCGCGCGCTTCGCGTGACCATGCTCGCCGACGTCATCGATCGCCTCACCCAGGAGCAATACCAAACTGCCGAACTACTGATCACGTGCCTGCGCCGCGGCTGGCGCGCCGCCGAGGTTCCCACGGTGTGGCACCCGCGCCAGTCGGGTACCACCAAGAAGGGGGCCAACTGGCTGTTCGGCTTCCGCTACACCATGGTCGTCTTTGGCACCTGGTGGCGCGAACGCTAGCCGCCGCCCAGGCTCTCCCGATACACGCGCTCGAGTTCGCTTCTGAGCTCCTCGCTCTTGGCTGAGATCTGCGAACGTGAAATGCGGCCATCACCACTAGGCGGGGTGATGGGTTCGCCGATGACGATGCGGATCTTGGCGGGTCGCGGCAACTTCTTTCCCGGTGGCATCGCCCGGTCGCTGCCACCCACGCCCACGGGCACGACCATCGCTCCGGTGCGCGCGGCCACGAACATCGCCCCGTCGCGCAGCGGCCCCACGTGACGCCCCTCCTTTCGAGTGCCCTCGGGGAACAACACGAGTGCGTGCCCTCGACGCAACACCTCTTCGGCCAGCATCATCGACTCGCGGTCCGCTGCGCCGCGGCGCACCGGAAAGGCCCCTAGGTGCAATAGCAACCGCCCGAGGGGGGCGAAGCGGAAAATGGAGTCCTTGGCCATGAAGAAAACCTTGCGCGGCGAGATGAACAGCGTGAAAGCGAAATCAACGTTGGAACGATGGATCGGGGCGATCAGGACGGGACCCTCGAGCGGGATGTTCTCTCGTCCGACGACCACCGGACGGAACATGAGCGCCGACAGTGCGGTCAGCAGTCCCGCAACCGCTCGATAGACGACCGTCTTGCGGGGGTCTAGCTCGAGGGTTGGTTCTGCAGACATTCCACGATCTCTTCCACCACGTCCTGCACGTTTCGTCCCGTCGTGTCCAGCACCACGGCATCGGGCGCTTGACGCAGCGGCGAGGTGGTTCGCGTCGAGTCAACCTCATCACGGCGCGCCACCGAGTGCACCGTCTCGTCGTCGCGGCGTCGCGCACGCTCTTCCAACGTGGCGGTGAGAAACACCTTGAGGGTCGCGTCGGGAAACACCACAGTGGTGATGTCGCGCCCCTCCACGACGGTGCCGACGGGTTGGGTCTCGGCCCACGCCCGCTGGCGTGCGACCATCGACCTTCGCACCAGTGAGTTCGCTGCCACCACTGAGACCGCCACGTTGGTGGCGTCACTTCGTATTTCCTCTTGCACGTCGCGCCCGTTGACGGTCACGCGCGGCAGCGTCGTGAGCTCCACTGAAGCTGCCAACTCCCCCATCGCCCGCTCGTCATGAATGTCGACGCCGCGTCGCAGCGCCTCAACGGTCACGGCGCGGTACATGGCGCCCGTGTCGAGAAACGACCAACCGAGTGCCTCGGCGAGGGCCCGGGCCACGGTCGACTTGCCCGATCCAGCGGGGCCGTCGATAGCGATGATCTGGCGGCTCATTGCAGTGATGCTAGATCGTCGAAGAACGCCGGATAGCTCGAAGCAACCGTGGTCGAGCCGGT
>Ga0307375_10000207_pt1 | contig 80477 bp, 61 predicted proteins | sample TR1MG_FD_202531 | JGI IMG/M metagenome (GOLD analysis project Ga0307375, IMG submission 202531) | Soil microbial communities from Risofladan, Vaasa, Finland - TR-1 | ecosystem: Environmental > Terrestrial > Soil > Coastal area > Acid sulfate soil | place: Finland: Risofladan, Vaasa | collected... | reverse complement strand
TGGTCGGAAAGTGACACTCCCCCGAAAGGCGCTTTTATTCAAGTTCCTTGAGGGGGAACACCCCCTCCCCATCATGCTACGTGATCATTTCCTCGGCAAAAGCCATCAAGATCCCTGACCGTGCTCAACAGGCGCGCCTGTTCGATGGTCCCCCTGTACGGCGTGGGTGTATGCTCACCCGATTGAGTGCGGATAGGGGGTTGTGCGTGAAGGTTCTGGTAACCGGCGGGGCGGGCTATATAGGGTCCCATACGGCCGTGGTTTTGCTTAAGGCAGGTTATGAGGTCGTGCTTTGGGACAATTTCTCTAATAGCAGTCCTCAAGCGGTGGATCGTATTGCGCGGATCACGGGCGTGAGGCCGCTGTTGATAGAGGGGGACGTGCGCGATTTTGAGGCCTTATCGCGCGCCTTCGCCGATCATAATTTTGACGCCGTCATTCACTTTGCGGGACTAAAAGCGGTCGGGGAATCTGTCTTAAAACCGCCCCTCTATTACGACAACAATGTTCAGGGGACGCTGGTCCTTCTGCGGGCGATGCGCGATGCGGGGGTCTTTACCCTGGTGTTTTCGTCTTCGGCGACCGTCTACGGAAATCCCGCGAGCGTACCGATCCGCGAATCGTGTCCGCGGGCGGCCACCAATGCCTATGGTCGCTCCAAGATTATCGCAGAGGATGTGTTGGCCGATCTAAGTCACGCAGAGCCCTCTTGGCGGATCGCGAATCTTCGTTATTTTAATCCGGTAGGGGCCCATGAGAGCGGTTTGATCGGGGAAGATCCGCAGGACGTCCCTAACAACCTCATGCCCTATATCTGCCAGGTCGCGGTGGGTCGCAGACCCCACCTACGGGTCTTTGGGGGCGATTACCCGACACCCGACGGGACGGGTGTGCGCGACTATATCCATGTCATGGATCTCGCCTCGGGCCATGTCGCAGCACTTCGCTATCTGGATGCGCATCAGGGCACTCTGACGGTGAACTTGGGCACCGGTCGGGGTTATTCAGTTTTAGAGATGGTGGAGGCCTTTGCTCTGGCCTGCGGCCGATTCATTCCTTATGTCATCGAGCCGCGCCGCCCAGGCGATGTCGCGGCCTGTTGGGCGGACCCGGAGGCGGCTCGGCAAAAGCTTGCGTGGCATGCGGTTCATGGGCTTTCGCGGATGTGCGAGGACGCCTGGCGTTGGCAACAACAAAACCCGCAGGGCTATGCCTAGCCGGTACCGATTCACCGCCCGAGCGAGGGCGCTTTGCCGGGGGCCTTTAGGCTGCCGTCAGTCACCCGCGCGCCTACACTCGTCATGTAAATCTCTTTTTGCGCGCAAGAGCGGATATCGTAACGCCTCGTGGCATGCCGTGCGGAATAAGTACGCTTTTCGCCGTGTCAAAGAACGTCTAGACTACGCGCGGGTTGCGTGCCATGAGGGCGCGTTTAAAAAGAAAAGTGATTCTTCAAAAGGAGATGATGATATGAGAAACCGGTTATTGACAGTAGGGCTTATCGCTTGTTGCGCGTGGCCCGCTTTAAGTGTGGCGCGTGTTTGGGTAGGCGGCGATGTCGGACTCACGGGCGGAGCGCTTGCCGGTACAGCGCCGATCGGTATTCGTGCGGGTCTTTCGACACGGTCTTTTCCGGTTGGCCTTGAAATAGGCTATCAAATCTTGAGCGTGAACCCGGGAAACATCGACCTATTCACCGCCTCAGCCCTCTATCGGCAGCCGATCGCGCGCGTGCCGGGCTTGCATTTCTTGGCGCGTCTAGGCATTGCCAATGTCAACAGCACTGCGGGCGCATTCGTGCGCAACAGTACGAGGCCTTTGATCGGGGTAGGTGTGAGCTATCCTATTCTTCCGCATCTGAATATGCGCGCGGAGTATGACATCGTGTGGAATACACGCACGGCTTACGGGCCGAGCGAGAATGGTAACGAGCTCTTGGGCGGTGTCACTTATTCTTTCGGGGGCTAAGGCTCAAGATAGGAGGCGCGGCCCTAAAGCCGCGCCTTTTTGATTCTCTCTAGAACGGTTCGCCGCACTGCCCTCGCGCTCATTTCCCCGTTGATAGTAAGTGCTACCCCCGCCCTAGATGAGGTACTTAAACCCCACGGCCGTAAGGACTGCAAGCGTCGCATGCATGAAGGCCTTCTGGTTGATGCGCATGTGGAGGTGATTGCCGAGGTAAAGCCCAAGCGCCGCGGGCGGCGCCAGGATGACGAAGACCAGCCCCAGCGACCAAGTTAAAAGCCCAAAACCAATATACAGGCCGCCACGCAGGATGTTGTCTGCGAGCGCTATGGCCTGAAAGGTGGCGCGAAAGGCGCGCTTGTCTAAGTGGCGCATCTGGAGGTAGGCGACCAGCGGCGGGCCTCCACCTCCGTAGAGACTGCCGATCAAGCCTCCAAAAATGCCCAGGGGCATTGCCCATGGCCGCGAAATTTGGGGGAGGCGTTCGGGTCTGACGATCAAGGCATAGGCGACATAGGCGAGAATAAATACGCCGAGAAAACGCGTGAGGCTCTGCGCGTCGGTATGGGCGAGCACGACCGCTCCTATAGCCAAGCCCACGATACTCCCGGGGATCAACCAGGACAGCTCTCGCCATTGCATCTCTTTGATATCGTAAGCGCCCAGTAAGAGCGAACCCAAAAGATCGAGGAGCAGGACGACCGGGACGACTTCTTTTACCGGGAAGCTCAGCGAGAGCAGGGCTACCGAGATTAATCCGGAACCGAACCCGATGATGGCGCGCACATAAAACGCCCCGAAGACGACGAGTTCCAAGAAGGCGAAGAGCTCTGGCCTGGCCTCCAGGTGTGCGAGGGTCAAGTGATCGATCATGGCCGCCGCGCCCTGGGGATCGCCCCTTCATCTCTTGGGTGGGGCATCGGAAGAATACGCATGTCGTGATCTCGCGGTAGCTTATGCCAGGCCCGGGTCGGGTGGGGTCATAAGGGTGTTGCGCATCTGGGATGACGCCCCGCGGCCTTAGGCGGAGACGGCGTTCGTCCTTAAGGGGTCTTTATGGTCAAGATGGCCCGAGGCGTTGCGGGGCGGTCAAATCTTAGTGTATGTGTGGCCTGTGAATCAATGGCTCTCTTGATTTTCCCCGCCGTTTGTTCCGAGACTGTTGGTGGCGGTCTTGCGCGAGTGCCCCAAAAAAGGGAGAGTCGCGTTTGCGCGGTTGAATTTTGGCGGCACAGGCCCCATTCTGGTCACAGGCATTTTTGTATGCGAGACCTGATAAAAGAGGGGCTTTAACGGCATGGTAACGACCGAGAAACAAACGCTAGGTTTTCAGACCGAGGTACGCCAACTCCTTGATCTGATGATCCATTCTCTATACAGCGACAAAGATATCTTTTTACGCGAACTGATTTCAAACGCCTCCGATGCGGCCGACAAACTGCGGTTCGAAGCCTTGCGCAACGAGTCTTTATACGAGGGCGACTCCGAGCTACAGATCCGGGTTTTGGTAGACAAGGAGGCGCGGACCATCACGATCGTCGATAACGGCATCGGTATGACGCGCGAGGAAGTCATCGAGAATATTGGTACTATCGCGCGTTCCGGTACCCGGCGCTTCTTTGAGCGGCTGACGGGCGATGAGGCCCGCGACGCGCGCCTGATCGGTCAGTTTGGCGTCGGTTTCTATTCGGCGTTCATGGTGGCGGATCAGGTGACGCTGCTTACGCGCAAAGCGGGCACGAGTAGCGAAGAGGGCGTGATCTGGGAGTCAAGCGGTGCCGGGGACTTTACCATCGAGACCGTGGCGCGATCCGAGCGCGGGACGACCATCGTTTTGCATCTGCGCGCCGGGGAAGACGAGTTCTTGGAGCCTTTTCGGCTACGCACCATCATTCAGCGTTACTCCGACCACATTACCTTGCCGGTCATGATGGCGGACGCGGACGGGTCTCTGGAGGCCGTGAATAAGGCCTCGGCCTTGTGGGCGCGCCCCCGCAGTGAGATTACAGAGCTTGAGTACGACGAGTTCTATAAGCATATCGCGCATGATATGGAAGCGCCTCTGGCGCATATCCATAGCCGTGTCGAGGGTAAGCAGGAATACACGACGCTGCTCTTTATTCCGCGTCAGGCCCCCTTCGATCTCTTTGAGCGGGATCGCCGACACGGCGTGAAGCTCTATGTGCGGCGGGTCTTTATTATGGACGACGCCGATCAATTGATGCCGAACTACCTTCGGTTCGTCAAGGGCGTCATCGACGCGGCGGACCTTCCCTTGAACGTCTCCCGTGAAATTCTGCAAAAGAGTCGCGATATCGACACGATACGCAGCGGGAGCACGCGCAAGATCCTCGATCTTTTGGCGGATCTTGCCGGCAAGGAACCGGATAAATATCGCACGTTCTGGTCGGAGTTTGGTGTCGTGCTAAAGGAGGGAGTGGTCGAGGATGCGACCAATCGCGACCGCATCGCAAAGCTTTTACGCTTCCAGACGACGACGCACGAGACCCAAGAGGTCTCTTTGGCCGATTACCTAGGCCGTATGGCCAGTGGCCAAGACAAGATCTTCTACCTCACGGCAGAGAGTGTCGCGGCGGCCCGCCATAGCCCGCATCTGGAGGTGTTCCGCAAGAAAGGCATCGAGGTCCTGCTCTTGACGGATCGAATCGATGAATGGCTGGTGACGCATCTCTCGGAGTTTGAAGGTAAGCCGCTCAAGTCCGTCGCCAAAGGGGATCTCGATTTGACAGGCGTCGGTACGGAGGAAGCGACCCCCCCGGAAAAGACGGAAGAGCCCGAGTGGAAGACCTTGACGGACCGGATGGCCAAAGTGTTGGAGGGCCGGGTCAAAGAGGTCCGTTTGAGCCGCAGGCTCACCGACTCGCCGGCGTGCCTGGTGGCGGGCGAGCATGATCTGGGTATTCATCTCGAGCGCTTGCTGAAGGCCGCGGGCCAGAAGGCCCCGGCGAGCCAGCCTGTCCTCGAGATCAATCCCACGCACGCTTTGATCCTGCGCCTGCGGGATGAATCGGCGGACGCCGCGTTTCGCGACTGGACCGATTTGTTGTTTGACCAGGCAATCTTAGCCGAGGGCGGTACGCTCGAGGATGGCGCCGGTTTTGTGCATAGGTTAAACGGCCTCTTATTGGGTCTGGGGGCGTCTCGGTGAGGCGGGCCCGCGCGGAGGGGGCGCGCCCTTTCGGGTCTAGGCGCGACGCCCGCGGGGCTAGGCTATGAAGGCGCTCTTTGAGACGCATTTGAGCCTGCCCCTTGTGCATCGCGGAAAGGTCCGGGACGTCTATGACGCCGGCCCCGACCATCTTTTGATCATTACCACGGATCGCTTGTCGGCATTCGACTGCGTGCTCCCCAACCCGATTCCGGGCAAGGGCCGCATCTTGAACGCCTTGTCGCGTTTCTGGTTTGCGCGCACTAAGGGCCTAGTCGCCAATCACCTCTCGGACCGGCCCTTGGAGACGGTTCTTGCGTCGGCCGAGGAGCGGGCGCTCGTGGCCGATCGTGCGATGGTGGTGGCCAAGCTTAAGCCCTTGCCGATCGAGGCCATCGTCCGGGGTTATTTAGTGGGGTCGGGCTTTAAGGAGTATCAAAAGACCGGCCATGTCTGTGGGGTGGCGCTGCCCGCAGGCCTGCGGGAGGCAGATCGTCTGCCGCGGCCGCTTTTTACGCCGTCGACCAAGGCGCAAGCGGGATCCCACGATGAAAATATCTCGTTTGCGGTAGCCGAGGGCCTGCTTGGTGCCGATTATGCCGCGGCGGTGCGCGATATAAGTTTGCGGCTTTATGCCGAGGCGGCCGATTACGCCTGGGAGCGCGGGATCATCATTGCCGACACGAAATTTGAGTTCGGGGTGGATAAAGCCGGTGGTCTCCTGCTCATAGACGAGGTCTTGACCCCGGATTCCTCGCGGTTTTGGCCACGCGCGCAGTATCGGCCCGGGTGTAGTCCACCTAGTTTTGATAAACAATATGTCCGGGATTACCTGGAAACCCTTGCCTGGGACAAAACACCGCCGGCGCCTACACTCCCCGCGGAGGTCGTGGCGCGTACCCAGGAAAAGTACGAGGAAGCGCTGCGTGTGCTCACGTCAAATCCCGCTTAAGGCTGGCCGGGTTTGCGGGCTTATGCTACCGTGCGATCACGCGAGGCGAATGTGGCGGAATTGGTAGACGCGCTGGATTTAGGTTCCAGTGGGGTAACCCGTGGGGGTTCGAGTCCCCCCCTTCGCACCAAATGGATGAGTGAACGCGTTTTGATCCAACAGGCCGGAAGCGGCCGCCTTGGCCATCAGCCAGCGAACCGGTATGATCAACGTGGCCCTGTCTCTACCTTATTCCAACATTTCATGAGAAGGCAGCATGCAAGTATCCATTGAAGCTACTGGCGGACTGAGCCGTCGAATGACCGTTGCGGTTCCTGCAGACCAGTTCGAGCGCGAATTTGCGGAACGTTTAAAGCACTTATCGCGGACCGCGCGGTTGGCCGGTTTTCGTCCCGGACGGGCCCCCCTTAAGGTGGTCGAAGCGCAATATGGCGGGAAGCTCTTAGACGAGGTGGCGCGCGATTTGATGCGCGACAGTTTCTATGAGGCCTTGAATCGCGAGGGCTTGAAGGCCGTAGGAGGTCCTGCGATCGAACCGCAGGCCTTGGTGCGCGGCCAGGATATGCAGTATGTCGCGATTTTTGAGATTTACCCGGAAGTGACGCGGGTGGATCTTAAAGGTGTACCCGTCGAGCGTGTGACCTGCGCGATCACGGAGGCCGATGTCGACCGCACGATCGAGGTCATGCGCAAACAACGGCAAACGTTCGTGGCCGTTTCGCGCCCCGCAGCCGATGGCGACCAACTGACGATCGATTTCGTGGGCACTTTGGAAGGTGAGGTCTTCGAGGGCGGGACCGCCGAAGGGCACAAGATCGTGATTGGCGCGGGGGCCTTGCTCCCGGATTTTGAGGCGGGCCTTAAAGGCGCGGTGAAAGACGCGGTCATCGAGTTTCCGGTAGCCTTCCCCAAGGAGTATGGGGCGGCGACCTTGGCGGGCAAGACCGCGCAATTTCAGGTGACGGTCCATGATGTGACGGAGCCCGTGCTCCCCGCGCTCGATGAGGCCTTTGTCTCGGCGCTGGGCGTGACTGGCGGGACGGTCGAGGCCTTGCGTTCGGAAGTGAAAGAGAATTTAGAGCGCGAGGCCGCCCGGCGGATTCGCGAGCGCGTCAAAGGTGAGATATTTAAGCGCCTGCGTGAAGCCAACGCATTAGACCTCCCTCAGTTGCTAGTCGAGAACGAAGCCGCCCGCCTACGCGAAGACGCGCTTGCACGGCTCGCGAGCCAAGGGGTGCGGACGGAAGGGCTGCCGACGGATCATGGCCCATTTCGCGAGCGCGCCGCCGAGCGTGTCGCGCTTGGTATCATTTTGTCGGAATTGATCAAGAGGCGCGACTTGAAGGCGGACGGCACCCAGGTTCGGGCACGGATCGAGGAAATGGGGGCGGATTATGACGAGCCCGCGCGATTCGTGGAATGGTATTACAGCAAGCCTGAGCAGGTCGCAGAGGCGGAGTCGCTTGTGCTCGAGGATCAGGCGGTAGATGTGTTGTTGGGCGAGGCGCAGGTGACGGAAAAGCCCCTGCGGTTCGAGGAGTTGACCTAAACATAAGCTAGGATGGTTCATGATAAACACGGAATTCGCGGCTGATCTATCGCCCCGGGCCTTGGGGCTCGTGCCTATGGTTATAGAGACCACGGGTCGCGGCGAGCGCGCCTACGACATCTATTCTCGGATGTTGAAGGAGCGCGTGATTTTTCTTGTAGGCCCGGTCGAGGACTATATGGCGAACCTCGTCGTGGCACAGTTATTGTTTCTCGAGTCCGAGAACCCCGACAAAGATATCCATATCTATATTAATTCGCCGGGAGGCGCGGTCACGGCGGGCCTTGCCATATATGACACCATGCAGTTCATCAAGCCTGACGTGAGCACGGTTTGTATTGGTCAGGCGGCAAGCATGGGGGCCTTGTTATTGGCCGGCGGGGCGGCGGGTAAGCGTTATGCCTTGCCCCATGCGCGTATGATGGTCCATCAGCCTTCGGGCGGGTTTCAGGGACAGGCTACGGATATCGACATCCATGCGCGCGAGATCCTGCGCATACGCGAACGATTGAATGCCATCCTGGTCCAACATACAGGTCAGGATGTGAAACGGATCGAGCACGACACGGAGCGGGATAATTTTATGGATGGCACGGAAGCGGCCGCTTACGGTCTGATTGACACGGTGATCGACAAGCGTAAATAGGGGGATATGCTAGACTAGGGCAAAGGTGCGGCATTCTGAAAAGCTGGCAGTTCCCTTGAGTGAGGTTCAGTGATGGCAGATGACAAGCATGATGGTAAGGGCGAGAAGCTTCTTTATTGCTCGTTTTGCGGCAAGAGTCAGCATGAGGTGCGCAAGCTGATAGCCGGGCCCTCGGTATTCGTCTGTGATGAATGCGTGGAACTGTGCAACGACATTATTCGCGAAGAGGTGCAGGAGGAGACCGATATCGGTCTCGCTCGGAACAAATTCCCGAAGCCCCGCGAAATCAAGCAGATATTGGATGAATATGTGATAGGTCAGTCGACCGCCAAGAAGGTCTTGTCGGTGGCTGTGTACAATCATTATAAGCGTATCGAGCACCAAGAGAAGATTGGGGACGTCGAGCTCTCCAAGAGCAATATTCTGCTGATTGGACCCACGGGTTCGGGTAAGACCTTGCTTGCCGAGACCTTGGCGCGCCTCCTGAACGTACCTTTTACGATCGCAGACGCCACCACGCTGACCGAGGCGGGTTATGTGGGCGAGGATGTCGAAAACATCATCCAGAAGCTGCTCCAGAAGTGCGATTACGATGTCGAGAAGGCGCAGACCGGCATCGTTTATATAGACGAGATCGATAAGATATCGCGCAAATCGGACAACCCGTCGATTACGCGCGACGTGTCTGGCGAGGGCGTGCAACAGGCGCTCTTAAAGCTCATCGAAGGCACCGTGGCATCGGTACCGCCTCAAGGGGGCCGTAAACACCCCCAGCAGGAGTTTTTGCAGGTGGATACCCGCAATATCCTCTTTATCTGCGGCGGTGCGTTTTCGGGGCTGGAGAAGATCATTCAGGACCGTTCCGAGAAAAGCGGCATTGGTTTTAATGCCGAAATCAAGAGTCGCCTGGTGAGTAAGCGGGCGAGCGATATCTTTCGGGGCGTGGAGCCGGAAGACCTTATCAAGTTCGGTCTGATTCCGGAGTTCGTCGGACGACTGCCGGTGACTGCGGTGTTAGACGAGTTGGATGAGGCGGCGCTCATTCAGATTTTGACGGAGCCTAAGAACGCCCTCATCAAGCAATATCAGAAATTACTGAAGTTCGAGGGCGTAGATCTTGAGGTGCGGGATGACGCGCTCGTCCGCGTGGCGCGGCGCGCCATGGAGCGTAAGACCGGCGCCCGGGGGCTCCGGTCCATCTTAGAGCACGTCTTGCTGGAGATCATGTTCGATCTCCCCTCCCTTGAGAACGTGAAGAAGGTCGTGATCGACGAAAGCGTCATTGCCGGGACCGGCAAGCCCTTGTTGATCTACGCCGATCATGAGGATCAAGGGAGCCCCAAGCGGGCCTCTATCCGCCCATAAGGGCGTTCTTTTCGCGAGGCGAAAAAGGGGTCGTTGTCTTGGGGGTCTTGAATTTTCCTGTGTGTGAGCCCAATTATCGGCTATGGGCCCGAGGGGTTTCCTTCGGGCCTCCATTTAGGCGCTGAGCGTCATTAGGGGCACCCATGACTGAAGAATCACGTTCGTCCAAAGCGCCCGATTTCTCCGGCATACCCGTTTTGCCGTTGCGGGATGTCGTGGTATTCCCGCATATGGTGATCCCACTGTTCGTGGGCCGGAAAAAGTCGATCAAGGCCTTAGAGCGCGCCATGGAAGGCGGCAAGCAAATCATGCTGGTCGCGCAAAAAAGCGCATCGGATGATGACCCGGCACCGCAGAGCATCCATACGATCGGGACGGTCGCCAATATCTTGCAGCTCCTAAAGCTCCCGGACGGCACGGTCAAGGTCTTGGTCGAAGGCGAGCGGCGCGCCGAGGTCTTGCGCTTTATCGAGGCCGACGAGGCCTTTTCGGCGGATATCCGCACGCTTGAGACAGAAGGCCTGAACGACAAGGAGGGCGAGGCCCTCATGCGTTCGGTGCTAAACGAGTTCGACCAATACGTCAAACTGAACATGAAGATCCCACCCGAGATATTGACGTCTCTGGCGGGCATTGATGATGCCGGACGGCTTGCCGATACGGTAACGGCGCATTTGAGCTTAAAGATCGAAGAGAAGCAGCAGATCTTGGAGATGCTCAACGTACGCGACCGCCTCGAACATATTCTCGGAGTGATGGAGTCCGAGATCGACCTTCTGCAAGTGGAAAAGCGTATCCGTGGCCGCGTGAAGCGCCAGATGGAGAAGAGTCAGCGCGAGTACTACTTAAACGAGCAGATGAAGGCGATCCAGAAGGAGTTGGGCGACCTCGAGGATAATCCGAGCGAGACCGAGGAGCTGGCGCAGAAGATCAAAAAGGCGGGCATGCCCAAAGAGGCGCGCGAGAAGGCGGTCGCCGAACTCAATAAATTGAAGATGATGTCGCCCATGGCCGCAGAGGCGACTGTGGTGCGCAATTATATCGATTGGTTGATTGCCGTTCCTTGGAAGAAGCACAGCAAGATCCGTGAGGATTTAACCGAGGCGGAAGGCATCCTAGAGGCCGATCACTACGGCCTTGAGAAGGTCAAAGAGCGCATCATCGAGTATCTGGCGGTGCAGCAGCGCGTCAAAAAGCTCAAAGGCCCCATCTTGTGTCTGGTGGGCCCCCCGGGTGTCGGCAAGACCTCGCTTGGGCAGTCGATCGCGCGCGCGACCAATCGCAAGTTCATTCGTATGTCTTTGGGCGGTGTGCGCGACGAAGCCGAGATTCGTGGGCATAGGCGCACGTATATTGGGTCCTTGCCCGGCAAGATCATCCAGAACATGGCCAAGGCCAAGACGCGCAATCCTTTGTTTATGTTAGACGAAGTCGACAAGATGGCGATGGATTTTCGGGGAGATCCCTCATCTGCGTTGCTTGAGGTCCTAGACCCCGAACAGAATCACGCCTTCAATGATCATTATCTCGAAGTCGATTACGACCTGTCGGACGTCATGTTCATCGCGACGTCCAATAGCCTGAATATTCCAGGGCCATTGCTCGATCGTATGGAAGTCATCCGGCTTTCGGGCTACACGGAAGACGAGAAGATCAATATCGCTATGCGTTATCTCGTCGCGAAGCAGAAGAAGAATAATGGCTTGAAGGAAGAGGAATTGCAGCTTTCCGAGTCCGCCATTCGGGATATCGTGCGCTATTACACGCGTGAGGCGGGCGTTCGGAACCTCGAACGGGAGATCGCCAAGATCTCGCGCAAAGTGACGCGTGAACTGCTCCTCAATAAGAAACGCGACCACTTGGCGGTGAGTGCCAAAAATCTCGATAAGTATCTCGGGGTGCGGCATTATCGCTACGGGGTTGCGGAGAAGAACAACCAGGTGGGTCAAGTGACGGGGCTTGCTTGGACCGAAGTAGGCGGCGAGCTCCTGACGATCGAGAGCGCGCTCCTGCCCGGCAAGGGGAAGCTCACCATTACCGGTAAGCTCGGGGACGTCATGCAAGAGTCCATTCAGGCCGCGTTGAGCGTGGTCCGGTCGCGGGCAGCCTCGCTGGGCATCCCGGAGGATTTTTACCAAAAGCATGACTTCCATCTGCATGTGCCGGAAGGGGCGACGCCGAAAGACGGGCCGAGTGCCGGTATAGGGATGTGCACGACTTTGGTCTCGGTCTTGACGGGTATTCCGGTTCGGGCGGACGTCGCCATGACAGGCGAGATCACCTTGCGCGGGGAAGTCCTTCCGATCGGGGGGCTCAAAGAAAAACTCTTGGCCGCTCATAGGGGTGGAATCAAGGTCGTGATCATTCCCGAGGAAAACCGTAAGGACTTGGTTGATATCCCCAAAAACATCAAGGAATCATTAGATATCAAGCCGTTACGTTGGATAGACGAGGTGCTAGAGGTGGCGCTTGAGCGCCGCCCCAAGCCTTCAACAGACGCACCGGAAGGAGGCAAGCCGTTGAAGGGGGAGCCACCCGAAGGAGAGGGCATACGCACGCACTAAGCGCGCGCCTTGACAGAGACTAGGGGCGACTTGTATAAGACGTCTCTACCACGAGGCTGGCAGATCATAGACCGGCCCTTAGAACCACTAGACAGGGAGCATCAGGTGAATAAATCTGAACTGATTGAGAAGGTAGCGGAACAGGCCGATCTGAACAAGGCTTCTGCGGCGCGTGTAGTCGAGGCCGTTTTCGACAACATTACACAAGCCCTTCGTGCCGGTGAGACCATCAATTTAGTGGGTTTTGGGACGTTTTCTGTAGGCGAACGCGCAGCCCGTAGTGGTCGTAATCCACGGACTGGGGAAACGATTGATATCGCCGCTTCGCGCAATCCACGCTTCAAGGCTGGCAAAGGCTTGAAGGATGCCGTAAATTAGCATCCCTTTGGCGGGTCAAAAGCGCCGAAGTTTAGGGGTGCTTAGCTCAGTTGGTAGAGCGTCGCCCTTACAAGGCGAATGTCGGGGGTTCGAATCCCTCAGCACCCACCATACCGGTTTTGGAGTGGTAGTTCAGTTGGTTAGAATACCGGCCTGTCACGCCGGGGGTCGCGGGTTCGAGTCCCGTCCACTCCGCCATCTTCAAAGGACAGGTACTCACAAGGGGCCTGTCTCTTAAATTTATGTTAAACGCGCTACGAGAAAAGACCCAAGGATTGATGGGGATCGCCCTTTTGGTGATCCTCGTCGTCCCTTTCGTGCTCTGGGGCGTCAGCTCCTATTTCGAAGGTTCACAGACCGTCTACGTGGCACGTGGCCATGGGCTGCGTATCACGGGGGCGGAATTCGAAAACACGCTCGCGCAACAGCGCGCGGCGCTGGAGCATGCCTACGGGAAGAATCTGAACCCGACCTTGCTTGCGGGTCGGACGTTCAAGAAGGCCGTGCTAGAGAGCCTCATCAACAAAACCCTTTTGATCGAAGACGCGAAGAAGGCCGGGTTTGTCGTGAACCCGATCGGTGTCGCAGAAGAGATTCGTCACATCCCCGCGTTTCGTGTCAAGGGTCGGTTTAGCGCCAGTCGCTATCAAGAGCTGCTTCAAGCGCAAGGCCTGACCACGGCGGGGTTTGAAAAGCGCGTGCGTGACTTGACCCTTTTAAATCAGGTGAAGGCCGGGCTTTTGGCGAGCGCTTTCGTGCCGGCGCCGGTGCTCGTGGACATGGCGCGGCTCTTAGGCCAGAAACGTTCGATCGCCTATGTGCTTCTGTCTCCGCGCGTTCACGCGTCTACACGGATCACGGCGCAGGACATTCAGAGCTATTACAAGACGCAGGCCGCGCTCTTTCGGACGCCGCAGCGTATCCGTATCGCCTATGTAGTGCTCTCGCCCCAGACCTTGATGCGTACGATGCATGGTCATGTGGGTATGGGTGCCTTACAAACCGCCTATCGCGATCATATTCAACAATTTACGCATCCCGAGACGCGTCTCGTCTCGCACATTATGATCGCGCTACCGCGGCACCCGAGCGCGGCTGAACGCAGCGCCGCGCGCGCGAAGCTCTTGGCCATTCGCGCAAAGATCCTGCACGGTGCTTCGTTTGCGGCGCTCGCTCGGCGTGATTCGCAGGATCCGACATCGGCCGCTCAAGGCGGGCGCTTAGGGTTCGTGGCCGAAAGCGATTTGTCAAAGCCTGTCGGGACGGCGGCCTTTGCGCTGCCCTTGAACCACGTCAGTCAGCCCATCGTAGGGGCGTCTGGCATCCATCTTCTTTTGGTGACCGCCATTCATGCCGCCTCTGTCGTGCCGTTTGCGGATGTCAGCGGGGAGTTGACGCGCATGGTCTTGGCGAAGCGCGCCCATCGCAGGCTCTATCATTTGTCCGAGCGGCTGCGGAATGCGGCCTATGAGCATCCGCATAGCGTGGCGCCTGCCGCGAAGAAACTCGGTCTCACGGTGCACGAGAGCGGCTGGTTTAGTCGCACGTCGGGGACGGGGATGGCCGCGCTGCCGCAGGTCGTGAAGGCGGTATTCGCGCCTAAAGTCCTGGCCGGGGAGCGCAATAGCCATGCCGTCGCGATCGGCCAAGACGGACTTTTGGTAGCGCATGTGATTGGCCGTAAGCCGCCGGGGATTGCGCCCTTGACGGCAGCCCTTCAGGCCTCGATCAAAAAGACGCTCTTGGAACGTGCGGCACAAAAGCAGGTGGCAAAGCAAGCGGACATATTGCGAACGGAGCTTTTGAAGGGCGCGGCGCTCGCTACGGTCGCGCGCCAAATGCATTTGGTGGTAGTAAAGCCCGCGCCGTTCGAGCGCGTGGCACCGGGCCTTCCGGATGCGCTTATTCAGGCGGTGTTTAAGACGCCATTGGCCGCCGCCGGGGCGTCCGTGGGGAGCGTGGCTTTGAGTCGGGGACGGCAGGCGGTATTTGTTTTGAAGGGCGTGGTCTATGGCAAGGTGGATCCGTCCAGTGCGCGCTTTATAAAGCTTGAGCGTTCCTTGATTAGCGACACGGGTGTCGAGACCTATCTTGCCTACATGAAGAGCTTGCGCTTGCGCGCCCATGTCCATATTACGGGCTCGGCGCTTTAAAAGCCCGCCCAAGCCTCGTCACATCACTTAAAGAATCCTGCACGCATGCGCACGCAAGGCGTTTAAGGGCGCTCTTTTGAGCCCTAAAGGTCTTGCGGTGACGCCGCCAAAACCTTGCGGCGGGAGGCGCCTCGCGTCTTCTGTATGGATGTACGCGCAGGCATGTTACGAACAGAGAACGCTATCGCGGGTCGTGCGCTAGGCCTCCTCTCCCCAGCGATATAATGCGTTTAGAATCGGTATCAAAGTGACGCCCCGTTCCGTTAGGGCGTACTCCACTCGCGGCGGCATCTCAGCGTAAATCGTACGGCGCACAACCCCATCGGCTTCCAGTTCGCGTAACTGCTGTGTGAGAACCTTCTGGCTCACGGGCGGAATATTCTTTTTAAGCGCGCCAGCCCGTTGGATACCCGACGATAGCATGTGCAGGATCATGGGTTTCCATTTGCCGCCGATGACATTGAGCGCCCCCACCAGCGGGCAGTTAAGCGGGTTGTCTGTAGGCCAGGATCTGTTCATATAGCGCACCTTTTGGAAAGGACGGCACTTATTTGTGCGTACTTGTCGGCACGATGCGAACGCAGGACCATAACGGGACCCGTGGCGGAACCCAAGAGATGCTGCGACCACTAGGAGCGCCCTATGACAGCACCCCACATCATTCGCATTCCCATTCTGCCTTTTCGTATGGTAAATGCCCACCTCATTCGCGTTGCGGGCGGCTGTATTGTGGTCGATGCGGGCTTACCGGGGTCCGAGTCCCGGGTGGGCCATGTGTTGGCACGGCATGGCCTGTCCTTCCGGGACATTTTGCTCATCGTCATCACGCATGCGCACGTAGACCATGCGGGTGGTGCCGCTCGCTTGCGTCAACTCTCTGGCGCACCCATCGTGGGCCACGTCGGCGATCTTGCGCACTTTCGCCGCGAGCTCCCGATGACTTTTTGCCCCACTGGGTGGGCGGGCCGCCTGTTTTTGAAGGCGCCCGTGATTTACCAGCCGTATACGGGCTTTACGCCCGACATCCTGTTGGCGCAGGACGACACGCTAGATCTTGCTCCCTATGGCCTCCGTGGTTTCATTCAACCCACGCCGGGGCACACCGCGGGCTCCCTTTCGGTGGCTCTGGCCAATCAGGAGATTCTGGTGGGCGATCTGATCGCATCGGGGATTCTGATCGGTGGTCTCGTGAAAACGCAGCGCGCCATCCGCCCGCCCTTTGAAGACAACCCGCGCGCGGTCGGTCTCGCGCTCCAGGGTCTCCTCGAGAGGGGAGGCTTGACGTTTTATATGGGGCACGGAGGGCCGTTGCCGGCGGCCACCGTGCGGCGCCACGCGCAAAGCCTTATGGCCATGGGATAGCCTTACGATCCGACCCCCAAAGCCGTGGCGCCCCCCTTCGCCGGTCTTCTGGCTCGTGGGCGTCGGTGATCTCGGCTGTCTGGGAGCATGTCGCGCACACGCGCGGGGAGGGGAGGGGCCGTTCACTTCGTTGGACGGAGAGGTTTCAGCCGTTGTAGAGGAGGCGCTGGAGTTGTTAAGACGCGACCCTGTGAGGCCGGGGGTGGCCCCAAGCCCGCGCCCGGCCCGCTGAGGGGACCTACTCGCGACAGGGCCGCTTAAGGCGGCACCCGATTGCGTTGCGCCATTGATACTCTTTACCGCGGTAGGGCAAAAGCGTCCGCCCCCGTGCGGGAGCGGACGCGTCTTTTAGCCTGCGTTATCGCCCATTCCGATCATGTGATAGCCGGAATCGACATAGAGGATTTCGCCTGTGATACCAGAGGCGAGATTGGAGCATAGGAAGGCCGCGGCCGTGCCCACCTCATCTATGGTGACACCGCGTCTCAAGGGCGCGTTTTTCTCATAGTAATCGAGCATTTTACGAAAGTCGCTGATGCCGGCGGCGGCGAGCGTCTTGATGGGGCCGGCCGAGATTCCGTTCACGCGTACACCTAAGGGCCCTAGGCTTTGCGCGAGGTAGCGCACATTGGCCTCGAGGCTTGCCTTGGCTAGGCCCATGACGTTGTAATGCGGCACGACCCGTACCGCCCCGAGATAGGAGAGCGTCAAAAGCGAGCCTTGACGGGGGGCGATGGCGCTGCGCGCCGCCTTGGCGAGCGCGGCAAAGCTGTAGGAACTGATATTGTGCGCTTCCAGGAAGCCTTCCCGGGTGACCGCATCCAGATAGTCGCCTTCGAGTTGTTCACGCGGGGCGTAGGCAATCGAGTGGACTAAGCTATCGAAGCCGTCGGGCCAGACCTCCCCTAACTTCTGAAAGAGGGTGGCAATGTCTTCGTCGCGGCTCACATCGCACGGGAGAACGATGGTGCTGTCTACCGCGCGCGCAAGCGCTTCCACGCGACTCAGAAGTTTTTCGTTTTGATAGGTAAAGGCAATCTCGGCGCCTTGGTCATGCATCGCCTGCGCAATACCCCACGCGATGGACCGTTCGTTTAGTGCGCCAAAAATGAGCGCCCGCTTGCCTGTTAAAAATCCCATGGTAATGATAGCTCCCCTTTTCGTATCAAAGCCTAAGGGCCCTTAGGGCCCCGCTCATGATATGCCGTTATTGACGATCGTGAGATTTTATTCTGATATGCGTGCTTTCGCTACGGCGGCAGGGTCCATGGCAGGGGACGCCCAAATCAGGATGTGTTGGCCCAGGCGCAGGATGTTATGCGCGCCCAGGACGTTCCAACGCTTCAGTTGCCCGACATATACTCGATAACGGGTGGCAATACTCCAGAGCGTATCGCCGGGGCGTACTCTGTGGATGATTTTGATGCGGCGCTGCTCGCGGGCGAGTGCGACCCTTGGTCGGGGGTGCGCGCCTTGCTTGATGACGAGGCGCCGGCCGGCCATGGGGATCAAGAGGCTTTGGCCGACGTGAAGGAAGCGGCTATATAAATGGTTGGTGGAGCGTATCGACGCGACGCTGACGCCATATTCCCGCGCTATATCATAGAGGTTGTCGCCCGGCACCACCCGATGGCGGGCCCATTGCATCCGATCTTGAGGAGGCAGCTGACTTAAGCCTTCTAGCAGCGCCGCCTTCGTCGCCACCGGGACTAAGATCGTATGCGGGCCATTGGGCGCGGTTGCCCATTGCGTGAAGCCGGGATTGATGGCGTAGAGTTGCTTTAACGACATATTCGCCAAGCGCGCCACGACGCTTAAATCCACCTGTGAGCCGGTGTTGACCCGCACAAAGTAGGGGTTGTTGGGGATGGCGTGCAGCGTGAGGCCGTATTTGGAGGGGTCACGGACGATGTTCACGAAAGCCATGAGCTTGGGGACGTAATGCTCGGTCTGGCGCGGGAGTCGGAGGTCGCGATAATGGACACCGAGACCAAGCGCCTTGTTGTGGGCAATGGCGGCCCTGACCGTGCCTTGTCCGGAGTTGTAGGCGGCAAGCGCCAAGTTCCAGCTATGGAATTCATGGTGCAACGATTGGAGGAAGTCCAAGGCGGCATTGGTCGATGCGATGATGTCGCGTTCCCCGCTATACCACCAGTTCGTCTTGAGTCCCCAAAGCCTGCCGGTCGACGGCTCGAATTGCCACAGGCCGATCGCGGCCGAGCGCGAATAGGCATTCGGTGAATAGGCGCTTTCGATCGCCGGGAGTAGCGCAATTTCAAGCGGCATGTTGCGTTTTTGAACGTCTTGCACAATTTGGTAGAGATACAAATTGGCGCGTTGCAGCATGCGGTTTACGTATTGGGGATTATTGGCAAACCATTGTTCGTATCGCGCGACCCGCGGTCCTTCCATGCGCGGGAGTCGAAAGCCGCTGCGAATCCGGTTCCATAAGTTCGTGTATGTCTTGTCGCTCGCCTCGGTCGCCTGGGCATGAGGGGCGGCTTTGATCATGACCGGCACCGGGCATTCGCCGACCTTGACGACCGTAGGTGCCTTTGTGGCAGGTTTCGCGACATCGAGCGTCGACGCAGGGGCTTCTGACGATAGCGAGGAGGCACTTTGTGTTAAAGGCGCGTGTAGGGGTGCTGTTGCGCATCCGGCGAGGCTCGTGAGGAGCGCGCTCAGAAGGCTCACACGCAGTGCTTTGCTGGTTGTCGTTGTCATGGGAATGCCGTTGTCATAAGCAAGAACTATAGGTTCTGCCAGGCTCTGCGTCAACGATGCTTATCCTTTAAAATCATCCTTCCAGCGCCGTAGTGTAGCGAATACAGCCGCGTCCGTATCCGACTTTGGGGCCGGATCGTAGGCGTGGGCCGCCGCCCGTACGGTCGGTATGTGGGCGCGCAGGAAGGGATTAATGCGCCGTTCGTCGGCCATTGTGCTGGGGACCGTCGGCTGGTTGGCCTGCAGAAGTTGTCGGGCGCGTCGTTCGAAGGCCAGGATGTCGGCGTTGTCTGGCTCCACGGTGCGCGCGAAGGCCAGGTTATGGAGGGTATATTCATGCCCGCAATACACACGCGTGTCATCGGGGAGGGCCGCGAGCCGCATGAGCGAGGCGTGGAGCTGAAAGGCGGTCCCCTCGAACAGTCGCCCGCAACCGGCCACGAACAGGGTGTCTCCGCAAAAAAGACGTCCCTTGGTGAGGTAGGCTACGTGTCCGCGTGTGTGTCCTGGGATGCCAAAGACCGTGTAGGGGCCACCTTCCTCGGAGGGTATGATGTCTCCGTCTGACACCGGGTGATCGACGCCTGGTATGGCTTCCGCGGCCGGTCCGTACACCGGGACATGGAGTTGTTCTTTGAGTTCCAGCACCCCGCCGATATGGTCTCCGTGATGATGGGTGCAGAGGATGGACGAGGCTTTAAGGCCATATTGTTTTAAACCCTCGAAAACAGGGCTTGCAGCACCAGGATCCACGATAGCAACATAGCCGGGTTTCGATCCGGGGATAAGCCAGATATAGTTGTCGCGAAACGCGTGTAGGGCAATGACATCACTCATGAAGGCGAAGTGTGGGGGCAATGGATGGGGGAGTCAACGGACGAAGGAGTGGCTTGGCGCATTGAGCCGCTTCGCGCGTGGTTTGCCGGTTCTCTAGGAGAGTCTTTACAGGCCCTCGAAGCGCATAGGTTGCGTGAGATCTTGGCGGGCTTGCCGGGGACGTTTGGTGTGCAACTGGGGTGGCTTTCACGGCGCGATCTTCTCGAATCGAGCCCCACGGCGGTGCATGTCCTAGTCGATCAGGAGGCCGGGCCCGTAGGCCCCCAGTTTGTGCAAGGGTGCCCAGAGGCCCTACCGCTCGATAGTAAGTCCGTACAGCTTGTTTTGATGCCGCATAGCCTGGATGTATCCGGTGCGCCTCACCAGCTTTTACGTGAAGCCCATAGAGTGCTCGTTCCCGAGGGTCATGTGGTCATTCTGGGTTTTAATGCCATGAGCCTGTGGGGCCTGTCGTGCCTCCTCCGTACCCGGTCGGCGCGCCCGCCTTGGTGTGGGGAGTGGATTGGGGCGCGCCGGTTGCGGGATTGGTTGTCTTTGTTGGATTTTGAGCTCACGCAGGGCGCGATGCTGTATTATCGCCCCCCTTTAAAGCGCCAAAGATGGATGGATAAACTATTTTTTCTGGAGCGTATGGGCGATCGTTGGTGGCCGATGGGGGCTGCGGTTTATATCCTGGTTGCAAAAAAGCGTAAGCCGGGCCTCACACCGATAATGCCTGCGTTGCGTCGTGGCCGTATTCGGCGTTTAACCCAACCTGCGGAGGCCCATTATGGATAAGGTGCTTATTCATACCGATGGGGCCTGTCGGGGAAATCCGGGCCCGGGCGGCTGGGGCGCGGTGTTGCACATGGACGGGCACGAGCGGACCTTGAGCGGTGCGGAGGCGTTGACCACCAATAACCGAATGGAGATTCTGGCCGCGATTTCCGCCCTGAATGCCTTGAAGCGTCCTTGTGACGTCGATCTCGTGACCGATTCCCAGTACGTGCGCCGTGGGATCACGGAGTGGTTGGCCCAATGGAAGCGGCGTGGCTGGCTCACCGCCGGTCGTAAACCCGTGGCCAATGCCGACTTATGGCAGCAGTTGGAAGCGGCATCCGGCCGCCACACGATTCGTTGGCATTGGGTGCGCGGACATTCCGGAAATCCGGGTAATGAACGGGCCGACGCCTTGGCTAACGAGGCGATCGATCGTTTGTTCGGAAAGAAGCGTTAGAGGAAGGGGGTGTGATGCGTCAGATCGTGTTGGATACGGAAACGACCGGCTTGGTGCCGCAGGAGGGCCACCGCATCATCGAGGTGGGCGCGATCGAGATCGTGAACCGCCGACCGACGGGCCGGACCTACCACCAATACCTCAACCCAGATCGAGAGATCGATGCCGGGGCGGTCGAGATTCATGGTATCACCAACGCCATGCTCGCGGATAAGCCGCGGTTCGGCGACGTGGCTTTAGCCTTGATCGAATTTATCGATGGCGCGGAGCTTGTGATCCATAACGCGCCCTTTGATGTGGGGTTCTTGAATGCCGAATTCGCGCATGCCTTATCCGCGGGGGTCGCGCTTCCCGGTCGACAGGTCGAGGATTTTTGTACGGTACTAGACACGCTCAAGCTAGCGCGCAGCCTTCATCCTGGGCAGAAGAACAACTTAGATGCCCTGTGTCGCCGCTATTCCATAGACAATAGTCGTCGCGCGATGCACGGCGCTTTGTTGGACGCCGAGATTCTAGTCGATGTGTATCTTGCGATGACAGGCGGGCAGATCTCGCTCTTTCTCGAAGATCACGCGAAGACCGATGTGGTCGTGGTGGAAGACTTTGGAGGTGAGGAAGGGGGGGCTGTGGTCGTGGCGCCTTCTGCCTTGGAGTTGGCGGCCCATGAGGCATACCTCGATCTACTCGACAAAAAGACGGGTGGTCGCTGTCTCTGGCGCGTCTTGGGTTGAGCTTTGGGTCACGCGCCGCTTGCGTGTATCTCGGAGCGGGGAACCTTTAGGAAAAACAGGATGGCCGCGGCGAGTAGCAGCAAGCCCAGGGTCGTAAAGGCAATGCGATAGCCCCCGGCCTCGATAAGGGCACCGGTGATCACGGGCCCCGAGGCCTGGCCTATGTCCATGACCGAACGTAAGAGCCCTATGCTCGCCCCTAAATGCCCGGCGCGACTGCGATCGGCAACGAGTGCGCTGGTCGCGGCGGTCGCTCCCGCAAAGCCCAATCCGAAAAACAAGTTCAGCAAAAACAACAGCCAGAACGCATGCGTGAACGGAATGAGGGCGACCGCTACCGCGCCGATGACAAGTCCGGCGAGCGTCACGGGACGTCTTCCCCGGCGGTCGGACAGGGCGCCCAAGAGCGGCTTTAAGAGCACGACAACGCCCAATTGGACGCCGAGCAGGACGCCGATGCGCCACGCCTCCCAGCCTTGACGGGCCGTATACAGGGCAAGAAAGGCCTCGACCGACCCGAATACGAAGTATTGCAGGGCTTCCACGAGGCTTGTCGTGAGAATAATGCGGTCTGCGAAGAGGGTGCGGAGCGAGCGACCCATCGCGGGACTTAAGGGCTGCGGCCCCGATGGACTATCGTCCGCGGTCTTGATGCCCAGCATGAACGCCAGTATGCCGGCGACCCCGCAACTTATAAAAACCGCGGGAAACCCGGCGAGCGAAATCAAGGTACCGCCGAGAAAGGGCGCAAGAGACCTCCCCACGGTGCTCACGGAGCTATAGACTCCCAGGGCATGCCCGCGGCGCGCGGGGTAGCGGAATGCGATTTCCGCGCCCACGATCGTGCCAAAGATCGCGGTCGCGAAGCCGTGGTAGAAGCGGATTAAGGCGAGCTGGGTTATGGTGTGGACCAGGAGATAAAAGAACGGCGCGGTCGCGAAGACGAAGAGTGCCGCCAGGAGCAAGGGTTTCGTGCCGATCCGGTCGCTTAAAAGCCCGGCCGGCAGGCTCACCAAGATACCCGGGATGGTCGAGGCCATGACCGTGACGCCCACGAGCACGGGTGAGGCGCCCAAGGTCTGCGCGAATAGCGGCAAGGTGGGCGTCTTGGCCATGGTGGAACTTAAGAGCGCAAAGGCCCCCGTAAGGGCGATCCCGGTTAGGAAAGAAAGTTTGCGCACGGGGCTTTAGCGGGCGATTGGGCTGAGTTAAGTTGTGTTGTTATGGTGATGAGATGCGTCATGGACCTCTAGGATAACGCGAAATGCCATGCGATGGGAGTCTCGGTCAGGAGTCACAGGGGAACGCCTGCGCGGGTGCGGGGGACGATGAACGTTTTCAGAGCCTCACGCTACCATCGGGGCGGGTTCTCGCTTATGGAGAATACGGGCCGGCTTCCGGTCTTCCTTTGCTTTACTGTCATGGTTTCCCAAGCTCGCGGCTCGAGGCGCGTCTCCTAGCCCCTACCGCGCGCGCCCTTGGGATTCGCCTGATTGCAGCGGATAGGCCCGGTTATGGTCGCTCCGACCCCCATCCCGGCCGTGATCTGAATGCCACCGTGCGCGATCTTGTGGTGCTGCTCGATACCTTGGGTCTTGCGCAAGTGGGCCTCATTGGTGTGTCGGGCGGCGGTCCTTCCGCCTTGGCCATGCTCGCCTTGTATCCGGAGCGGATCTCTCGGGCGGCGTTGGTGGGCGCCTTGGGGCCGCCTTGGGCCATAGCCGCTTGCCGATCGCGTTTTATGCCGCTCGCCCGGTGGGCGTTTGGCGCGGTGGTCCGTATTCCTGGTTTGGCCCCCGCTCTTGCGCGCATCGGTCTTGAACTCATCCGTATGGCCAGTCCGCGCGTCTTGAGTCCGGGATTCCTAGCGCCCGCCGATCGCGCGGTGTTGGCGGAGCCCGGGGTTCGTCAAATCTTGATGCGCGCGCGTCGCGAGGCCTTTAGGGAGGGTACGGCGGGGTCCGTCCAAGACCTCCTTTTATATATCAATCATTGGGGTTTTGCGTTAGACGCCATTTCGTGCCCGGTCACGATCTGGCATGGGACGGAAGACACCATCGTGCCGGTTGGTATGGCCCGGCAGATTCAGCGCGCCGTGCCCCGCGCGGATGTGAGGATCATAGACGGGGAGGGGCATTTTTCTGTGCCGATTCGTTATCAGAGCGCCATTATTCATACCCTCTTCCCAGGGCTTGCGCCTTGATCGATGCGGCGCCTATCTGGGCGCTGCCGCCAAGAGCGATCCACTCATGCTGGATTGCTGTTCAGACAGGCCTATCCGTATTCATTATAGAGCGCGTCTTTCGTAAAGGCGCGTGCGGGCTCTCGTTTTAGGCCAGAAGATCGATCAATGAATGCAAGAAGGGGCGTTGTTCGCCTAGCGCCTCTTCGGCCTCTATGAACACATCGGGGCGCTTCTGTCGGTAGGCGTCTAGGAGGCGCGGAAGGTCGTGTTCTAGGTGGCGGCCGTGGCTTATGAAGAGCGGGGATACACGCAGGCGTCGACAGCCTTGCCGATACAGATCATCAAGGGCCGTCGGGACATCCGGCTGAGACTTTTCTAGGTAGCAGAGTCTTATCGCGCGCCCGGGGTGGCGTGTCGCGAGCGCGTGGGTCATGGTCTCGAAAGGGACGCGCCAGCGCGCGTTGCTAGATCCGTGCGCTATCAGTAATTGGCCATCGTACCTTAGCATGAGATGGCGCGCGCCTCTAAGGTCGTCGGCAACGCGGGGTGGAAAGCCAGAATATCGCGCAGTGAGACGACCTCGCCTATTACGATGATGGCGGGGCTTTGGAGGCGGGCGCTCGCGCAAGCCCTCTTCAGGTCTTGCAGCGGGGCCGCGACCTCCTTTTGGGAGACCGTGGCCCATTCCACGGCGATCGCGGGCGTCGAGGGCGATTTGCCGGCTTGTATCAGGGCCGCGCAGATCATTTCCAACGATTCCATTCCCATGTAGATGACAAGCGTGTCCGCGCCGCGCGCCGCAGCCGCCCAGTCTATGGGCTTACTCTGATTCGCGCCGCGCCCGGTGACGAATAAAACCGATTGACTGACGCCACGGTAGGTTAAGGGGATGCCCGCATAGGTGGCCGCCGCCTGGCCACTCGTGATCCCAGGGACCACGTCGTAGGGGATACCCGCGGCGCGTAAGGCGCGGCATTCCTCACCGCCCCGACCAAATAGAAAGGGGTCGCCCCCCTTGAGGCGCACGACACGCAGCCCGTCGCAGGCCGCGCGGATGAGGTGTTCATGAATCGTCCATTGGGGGGTAGAGGCGCGTCCACCGCGTTTTCCCACCGCGATTCGCCGGGCGCGCGGCCCGACGAGGTCTAAGACGGCGGGATAGATCAAGGCATCGTGGAAGACGATATCCGCCAATCGTAAGAGGCGCGCGGCCTTTTGGGTGAGGAGGTCGGGATCGCCCGGTCCGGCCCCCACCAAGGCGACAGGAAAACGTACGCTCATCGGCCGCCCCTTATGGATTTATGGGATTGTAAGAGCTTTTCGCGCGCTTCGATGGGGTCGCGAGAGGCGCCGCTCATAGTCAAAAGGCAGGCCAATTGGTCTATCAGGGGCGGCGGGATCTTCTCGTGCCCCATGAGGACTGCGTTTATGAAGCGGCAGGTGCTTATGACACTGCGGTCGTCCGGCAACGCCGGTATGTCGGTCAACGGGGTCTTGTCTTCGGGAAACCATTCCTGTTCCTGCCCGTCATGGAACGAGAAGAGGGCGGGCCTGCGTTTGGCATGGACGACAGGCTCCCCTTCCGTGCCGCGAAAGACGAGTGCGGTGGCGCGGGCTGCCACAAAGAAGGCGCGCATCTTCGCTAAGTAAGGGGGATGGGTGACTGCCGCGCACAGCACTGCCTCGCCGGCAAAAGGATTGAAGAGTTTGATGATAGTGTGGACGCTCGATCGCACACCGAGTGCTCGGCGCAAAGACAGGATGCTGGCGAGCTGCGGATGGAGGATGTCGATGGGCGCGTAGGATAAATGGCTCTTTTGGAATTGCGTGCAGATCCCCAGGCGATGTGGAGCCGGTGGATAACCTAAATAAGTCAAGATGGCGCCGGTCGTGACGCGCGCCTTAGGGTCGTGTTGAGGGAGTTCGAGGCCGCCGTCGTCGGCCGAACTGCCGTAGGCCCCATGAATGAGTACCGGCACACCCTCGCGGGCTAAGAGCAACGCGAGGAGCGGTAGGAGATTCGCCTGCCTGCGCGCGCCGTTGTAGGACGGGAAGACGACGGGCTTATAGGGGCCCGGAAGGGGAAGGGGGGTGAGGCTCTCTTCCGTTGCGCGTACAAAGCCTAAGAGTTCGTCGACCGATTCTCCCTTGAGGCGATAGGCCGTCCAGAGCGCGCCTTGCGCCAGGGGGGAGAGATGACCGCTCAACCATTCGGCAAACAGGGCATGGGCGGCCAGCGCGCTTAAGTGGGAGGCGTGACCGGGTCCGCGCGCCACCGCGCTCAAGAGACCGGGAATATCCTCCGCGGGCAGGCTGGTCGATGTTTCGAGTGTGCGCCCGAGCGTCATTCCGGTAGCCTCACCCAGATGCGATCGCCCTCGACGCGTACAGGCCATGTGCGCACACAGCCCTTATCGGGCTCTCGCGCCTGTCCGCAGGTCATATCGATTTGCCAGTTATGGAGCGGGCAGTAGACGGTATGTCCGGAGACGGTCCCTTCGGCGAGCGGGCCGCCCTTGTGTGGACAGTGATTATCGAGCGCAAAGACTTCGCCCGTCTCGTTTCGCAAAAGCGCGATCGATCCTACGCTTGTGACCAGGACGCGACCGCCCCATATCGGGACATCGCTCAAGGCGGCGACATCTTTCCATTGTGATGGGGTCGCGTCATTCATGGTGGGACTCCTCTAGCCGTAGAGGCTCTGTGTGAATAGTGAGACGGCCGGATAGGGCCTCGGCCCATGGATCTTTTTCTTGGCTTATGGCAAATCGTAGTTCAGTGGCGAGGCGCGTACGGCTCTTTGGGTCGTCTAAGACGCGCGCCTTGATGTGCTCGAGGCCGACTCGCTCTATCCAGGGCGCGGTGCGTTCGAGATAGTAGGCCTCTTTGCGATAGAGTTGCATAAAGGCCTCGGCGATTTCGATGACCTCGTCTTCGGTCTTGACCTTGGTGAGGAGGTCTGCGCCGCGCAGCTTCATGCCGCCGTTACCGCCGACGTAGATTTCCCAGCCCGAATCGACGCCTATGACGCCAAAGTCCTTTATGGTGCTTTCCGCGCAATTGCGCGGACACCCGGAGGCGGCAAGCTTGACCTTGTGTGGGGACCACATCCGTTCCAGGCGTTTTTCTAAAGCGATCGCAAGATGAGTGCTGTCTTGTGTACCGAATCGGCAAAATTCGGTTCCCACACAGGACTTGCACGTGCGTAACGCCTTTCCGTAGGCGTGTCCCGATGGCATGTCGAGATCCGCCCACAGGGCGTGTAGATCCTCTTTACGCACGCCCAAGAGATCGATACGTTGGCCACCCGTGACCTTGATCATGGGGACGTCGTAGCGTTCGGCGACCTCCGCTATGCGTTTGAGTTCGGCCGGGCTTGTGATGCCGCCGTAGATGCGCGGGATGACCGAGTAGGTCCCGTCCTTTTGGATATTCGCGTGCACCCGCTCGTTGATAAAGCGCGCTTGCGGGTCGTCCTGGGATTCGCGCGGCCACGCGGTCCGTACATAATAATTGACGGCCGGTCGGCATTTGGGGCAGCCGCCTTGCGCGCGCCATTCGAGCGCCTGAAAGACGCCTTGCGCACTCAGAAGCTTGCGCGTGACGATCGCGTCGCGCACCTCGTCATGGGTGAGATCGGTGCAATCGCAGAGCGCGCGCTTCTGGGGGGTGGATTCATAGAGGCCGCCTAAGGTGCCGGCCAGCAATTGTTCGACCAAGCCGGTACACGATCCGCAGGAGGCGCTGGCCTTGGTGACGCGCCGCACGTCTTCTACCGTAAACAGCCCTTGTGTGCGAATCGCCTGGACGATGGTCCCTTTACTGATTCCGTTACAACCGCATACCTCGGCCTCTAAGGGCATGCGATCGACCGGGTTGTCGGCGCCGTGGCGCGCGTCCCCCTGCGGTTCCCCGAAGAGGAGGTGGTCGCGTAAGGTGCTCACGTCGGTCCCTTGACGCAGGAGTTGGAACAACCAGGGCCCGAGCGAGGTGTCGCCGTAGAGCAGTATGCCCATGAGCTTGTGGTCGTGTATCACGACCTTTTTGTATATGCCGGACGCGGGGTCCAAGAGCGACACCTCCTCGCAGCCGGCCCCCCCTGTGAAGTTGCCTGCCGAAAACAGGTGGATGCCCGTGACTTTCAGTTTGGTGTTGGTAAGCGAGCCTATATAACGTAGGCGCCCGTATTGGGCGAGGTGGTTGGCGGCCACCTTCGCCTGCTCAAAGAGGGGGGCGACCAGGCCATAGGTGGTGCCCCGGTGTTGCACGCATTCGCCGACGGCATAGATGCGCGGGTCGAAGGTTTGCAGGGTGTCATCGACTATGATGCCGCGGTCGCAATGGAGCCCCGCTTTTCGTGCGAGCGCTATGTGGGGCCGTATGCCGACTGCGAAGACCACGAGATCGGCTTTGAGGGCGCGCCCGTCTACTAGTTCGACGGCCTCCACGCGCTCATGGCCCTGGAGTGCGCGCGTCTCGCTCGAAAGACAAAAGCGGATGCCGCGCTCGACTAAGCTTTTTTGAAGGAGGTCTGCGCCCGTTTGATCCATTTGGCGCTCTAGCAACCACGCGTTGCGATGCACCACGGTCACCTGGAGGCCTTGCGCTAAGAGTCCGTAGGCGGCTTCGAGCCCCAAGAGGCCACCGCCCACGACGATCGCCGAGGCCCCCGCGGGCAAGGCGCGCATGATCGATACGTCTTGTATGGTTCGATAGGTCATTACCCCGGGGAGATCGGCGCCCGGTACCGGCGGCACGAAAGGGTAAGACCCTTGGGCGAGTAGCAGGCGGTCGTAGGGGGCCTCTTGGCCCTGGGCGGTCCGGACCCGGCGTCGCGCGCGGTCTATATGGGTGATCGGATCGCCGGTATGGAGCGTGATACCGTTCTGCCGGTACCAATCCCTGTCATTTAATATGGTTTCGTCAAAGTTTATCTCCCCTGCTAGGACGGGTGATAACAGGATGCGGTTGTAATTCGGGTGCGGTTCGTCGCCGAAGACGGTGATATCGTAATGGCCGGGCGCCATTTTCAGAAGTTCTTCCAGAGTGCGCATGCCAGCCATGCCGTTTCCGACGACAACCAAGCGCGGCTTTTGGGAAGTAAAACTGGTCATAGTCATTCCTTGTAGTGAAGTGATGCGCACGGACGTTTTTCGTATCAAATGCAAACGCTGTGCCAGGGGCGGAGGCGCTGAAATGGGGCAAGTGCGGTGGAGCGTGTGCCCCATGATGGGAAGGAGGAGCGATATCTGCACCAAAAGAGGCCGGCCGGCCGCTTTTGGGCGGGTGACACCCCGTGCGGCGCCCCTTAGGCACGCCAAGTGCACTCTTCTTGGTGCGCGGATGGGGCGGCAGCGGGAGCGCCCTCGATAGGCCCAAACCCCCTGCGATCGTGGCGGAGTGTGTCGGCCTAAGGGAACTCTGCGGGCGCACGGGGTCCAAGGCTAGGAGCTCCGTTCTCGCGGCCCGTCTTTGGTAGGGGGTACGTGCTTGACGATGGTCGTAGGCGCCCCCATATCAAGGTGTGGCGATAAAGGAGTGGATCATGGCAGGGGATTTAAAACGTATCATCCTCAGCGTAGGTGTGGTATTGCTGGTAGTATGGGCCGCGCTCTTGGTGATGCATGTGTTGTTCGCGTTGGTCTGGGTATTCTTTTGGGTCGGACTTGTCGGTATCCTGGGGGCGCTCGTATTGCATGCCGTGGAGCGTTTTTTGTAGGGCTCCGAGACGGCGTGCCGGACTTGCGATAGATTCGTTCTTTGGTGCTTCTTTAATGAAAGGAGGGCCATTATGGCTCGGTCTCGTCTTTTCCCTGATTCTCCTGTCGCGGGTTATTCTAGCGGCTTGGCGGTCACGACGGTCATTCACAGGGCCTATGCCCTCTTGGCGGCTACGCTTTTATTTAGCGCGTTGGCGGCCGTGGTGGGTATGCGTACGGCGTTCGTCTTTCAGCACCCCTTTGTGATCATGATCGCCGCCTTCATAAGCTTGTTTGCCGTTCAGTGGACGGGGGGCAAGGATAGCCCGATGGCGATTCCGCTCGTTTTTCTCTTTACGGGGCTTATGGGTCTGTCGTTGGGTCCTGTCATCGCCATGTATCTGCGCTTGGCCAATGGACCTGCGATCGTGGCGGAGTCTTTGATCGGGACGGCGGCCATTTTTGGGAGCCTTTCGCTGTACGCGCTCATTTCGCGGCGTGACTTCAGTTATCTGGGCGGCTTTTTGATGACGGGCCTTGTGATCGTAGTCTTGGCCTCGCTTGCCAATATGTTTTTCCATCTCGCGGGATTGCAACTTGTGGTCGCGAGCATGGCGCTCCTCGTATTTTCGGGCCTTGTCTTGTTCGACACGAGTCGCATGATTCACGGGGGCGAGACGCGGCCGGTCATTATCGCAGTCGGTTTGTATCTCGATGTACTCAATATCTTTATGGCGCTGCTCCAGCTCTTGGGGGCCTTACAGGGCCGGCGTGATTAAGGAGAAAAGAGGGTCTATCGGGGGCCGCTCTCGCAAGGGGCGGCCCCTTTTTTTGGGTGCGCGCGGGCTCTGGGCGCCGATTTGCGCCCTTTTCGATGCGGTGGCAAAAAAGGAATCGACCGCGGATGGTCGCAGGGCCGGGTGATTAAGGGCCCGCATAAGCTTTTCGCATACCTTAAGACTTGCGCCATACTAGGGTTGAGGCGGCGTTCCGTTCGCGGCCTTCTTTAGTGTGAGAATGGGGGCTTTGTCGGTTGATTTTTGAGAGGAGCTGAGATGGTGGGAAGGGATCGATGGGTCGGATGGCGTATGGCAATCGGGTTTTTGGGGTGCGCATGGGCGGGGATCGGCATGGCCAGCGTTTCCTCTCGAGCGCTCGATCAGGCGGTGTCTGCGGGCGCGCGGATTTTCAATAACGATAGCTTCGGGAGTACGGTGCGTCCCGTGGAGAACGCCTCCCGCGCCTTCGCGATGGCCGGGACGGACGTCAAGCCCGTGGGGTCGCCTTTTTTGACCTGCGCGACTTGCCATATCAATGGGGGCCGCACGCGTGGTTTGTTGGAAGATGGGCGCCGTTTCGCGAGCCTTCGGAATGCCGCCGCCGTGTTCCCTCGCTATAACGTAAAACTTCATAGAACCATGACATTGACGGCGCAAATCCGGCATTGCGTGAGAGCGGGAATCGTGGGCCGCCCACCGGCTTACACGAGCGCTGCGATGGTGGATTTGGTGAGCTATCTGACGAGTTTGGCCACGGGTGTACCGATGGCCATAGGCGGCCCGACGCGCTAGTGACGGCTTTTGCGGCGCCTGGCGTGCGCGGTCTCTCCGCCATCGGGACGGACGGGTCGTGGGCCAAGGCCTCCCTTTTTGGGTCACTCGTGTGAGGTACTTATGAGTAAAGGGAGGCTGGTGCGGGTGTTGTTTGCCGCTTCCGAGTGCGCGCCTTGGGTGAAGACGGGGGGCTTGGGCGATGTGGTATCCGCCTTGCCGCCCGCGCTTGTGGCGCAAGGCATTGACGTGCGCCTGTGTTTACCCCTGTATGGCAGCCTGCGCTCTCTTCTAGGGGATGCGCCGGTTTGCGGGCAGGTCTTGGGGGCCTTGATACGCGAAGCCGTATGTCCGTCCGGCGTCCCGGTTTATCTTGTCGACGACCCGCGCCTCTTTGATCGACCCGGGGGGCCTTATCAGGGATCGGACGGCAAGGACTGGCCTGATAACGCCCTGCGTTTCGGGGTGTTTTCGCGCATCGTGGCGACTTTGGCAAGCGCGGCCACAGCTCTTGCCTGGAAGCCTGATGTGCTTCATATCCATGATTGGCAGACGGGGCTTGCGCCGGTCTGGTTGAAGACGGGTTTGCCCAAGCCCGCTTCTGTGGTGGCCACCATTCATAATCTCGCCTTTCAGGGGGTGTTTTCTGCGGATTGGCGGGAGGCCCTTTCTTTGCCCGCCGAGGTCTTTGCGATCGAAGGTGTGGAGTTTTACGGGCAACTCTCCTTTTTGAAGGGCGCCTTACAGTACGCGGACAAGGTGACTACGGTCAGTCCCACCTATGCGCGCGAGATCCAAGGCGCGGCCTATGGCTGTGGTTTGGAGGGACTTTTGACGCGGCGGCGCGACGATTTAGTCGGTATCGTCAATGGTATCGACGAGGTCGCCTGGAATCCGGCGGCGGACGCCCTGATCCCCGCCGCCTTCTCCGCGCAAGACCTCAGCGGAAAGGCATTAAATAAGGCCGCTTTGCAACGTCGGTTTGGTCTCAAGGTGCAAAAACAAAGACCGCTCTTTGGTCTTGTCGGGCGCTTGACCTGGCAGAAGGGCGTAGATCTCGTCGTGGCCGTGGCACGCGATCTGGTAGCGGCCGGGAGTCAATTAGTGGTGCTGGGGTCAGGCGAGCCTGCGCTCGAAGCGGCGGTGCTGGCGCTGGCGGCGCAGTATCCTGGGGCGATAGGCGTCCACATAGGCTTCGACGAAGGGCGGGCCCATCTGTTGGAAGCGGGGTCCGATGTCTTCTTGATGCCTTCGCGTTTTGAACCGTGCGGTCTAAACCAGATGTATAGCCAACGCTATGGCACTCTTCCGATCGCGCGCGCGACAGGCGGGCTGGTCGATACCATCACGGACGCGAGATCGGGCGAGAGCGCGGAGGCGACCGGTCTCTTGTTCGAGGACGCGACGCCCGAAGGCCTGTGGGAGGCGATGGCCTGGGCGCAGACGGCTTATCGCAACCACGACCTGTGGGCACGTCTCCAACGGCAGGGGATGCGCCGCGACTTTTCGTGGCAGGCGAGTGCCACGCGCTATCGGGAGGTCTATGAGCAGTGTATGCGGGCCTCAGACAAGAAGAAGGCGCCGGCCCGAGGCTAGCGAGGTTTTGGGTCTTCCGGCGGGTGCCCGGGTGCCTGGGCCTGGAGGCGTTCGAGCCCGTGGGCGGCGCACCCTATCAGGGCGACATCCGGGTTTGTAATGAGCCACACCGGGATCCGTGAAAGCAGTGCGGCAAAGCGGCCCTTGGCACAAAAAACACGCAAAAATTCCTCGGTATTCAACAGCGTCAACAGGCGCGGCGGAATGCCGCCTGCGATATAGACCCCGCCTAAGGCCAAGACCTTCAAGGCGAGGTTGCCGGCTTCGGCGGCCAAGATCGTGAGGAAGGCCTCCATGGCGACACGACACAGATCCGTGGGATCGTCGGTTTGAAGCGCCCGCTCGATAATGAGGGGCGTGCGATCTAGGCTCGCAGCTAAGCTACGCGCAAAGACCACCGATTCGCGCGTCGGCGCCTGGCAGCGGAAATAGTCGTAGAGATGGGGGATGCCGACACCGGAACAGACGATCTCGTAACTGACATGATCGAGGCGTTGGCGCAGGTAGGGAATGAGGCCGGCCAGCGCTTCCGTGGGCGGCGCGAAATCGGCGTGTCCTCCTTCCGATGGGCAAGGTCTGTAGTGTTGGCCGTCCCAAACGAGAAAGGCCTCTCCGAGGCCGGTACCAGGGGCTATGACGGCCTTAGTCCCGGTCGCCGCGTTGTGCTCGGGGTTTAACGCGCGGGCGTCTTGCGCGGTTAAGACGGGGATCGCGTGGGCGATCGCGGCGAGATCATTGAGGATGTCTATGGATATGAACCCCAGTTCTTCGCGCAGGACGGCGGCATCCACCTCCCAAGGCAAGTTGGTGAGGTGCGCGTGGCCGTCTACAACGGGACCTGCGACATCAAGGCAGGCGTGTTTCACGGCGAACCCCGCAGTCTTTAGAAATTCCCGCAAGAGACTCTGAAGGTCGGGATATGCGGCGCTTTTGAGGCGCGCGCGGGCCAAGGGGGCGGAGATGCCCTGCGCGACCGACAGGATCAAGAGATCGGTCTTAGTCCCGCCGATGTCGCCTACAAGTAGAAGATCCGAGCTTAAACTTGCCACCTATCGTCCCGCCTTAAGTGTTTGGGTAGGGTCGCTGTGAGGCGTTCTTTCATGTGTTTATAGCATAGTGGCTTTCCGTTCGCGCGTCATGGCCGCGCTTAGGTCCTGGAAAAACTCGCTTGAGATGGTTAGTGTGTCGTCATCGGGTTCGGTTCGTGAGCGACACGGAGCGACAAACAAGGATGGGAGGGCTGGGATGCGGATAGGAATGGTGGGGTTGGGGCGTATGGGTGCCAATATGGCGTTGCGCTTGGCCCGTGCGGGGCATGAATGCGTCGGTTACGCGCGCAGTGCGCAGACGGTGGCGGCCTTTGAGACGCAAGGGGGCGTGGGCGCGCGTTCGCTCGCGGATCTCGTTTCGAAGCTGGTTTCGCCCCGCATCATCTGGTGCATGGTGCCGGCCGCGAGCGTCGATCCCCTTTTGCTGGAATTGGTGCCCCTTCTAGAGCGTGGCGACATCGTCGTCGATGGCGGGAACTCTTATTACGAAGATGACATTCGCCGGGCGCATCTTTTACAAGAGTGTGGTGTGCATTACCTCGACGTAGGCACGAGCGGCGGTGTATGGGGCTTGGAGCGGGGTTATTGTTTGATGATAGGCGGTGAGGTCGAGACTGCGCATAGGCTAGACCCTTTGTTTCAGGCCTTGGCGCCGGGACCGGCGGCAGCCCCTCCCACGCCGGGCCGCTCGGCGATCTCCGGTACGGCGACGTCGGGCTACTTGCGTTGCGGTCCGCACGGGGCGGGCCACTTCGTCAAGATGGTCCATAACGGCATCGAGTACGGCCTGATGGCGGCGCTCGCGGAGGGATTTAATATCCTAAAGCAGGCCAATGTGGGCCTTCAGTCTCATGAGTCGGATGCGGAAACGGCACCCTTGCGTCATCCGGAGTACTTTCAATATGACATTAATGTGGCCGACGTCGCGGAATTGTGGCGACGCGGGAGTGTCGTGAGTTCCTGGCTCCTCGATCTCACCGCCGCGGCGTTAGCCCAGAATGCCGACCTTCAGGATTTTTCCGGTCATGTGGCGGACTCAGGCGAGGGCCGTTGGACGGTGCAGGCGGCGATCGACGAAGGCGTGCCGGCCCCTGTGATCACGGCGGCGCTTTATGCGCGATTCGGGTCGCGTGGTCACGCGGATTTTGCAGATCGTCTGCTGGCCGCCATGCGTTATCAATTCGGTGGTCATGTCGAAAAGGGTCGCTGACCTTCCGGCGCCGGATGTTTCGGGCAGGTCTTCCTGTTTTAGTCATTCGCCCGGTCGAAGGTCACGGCACTTGCGGAAATTACGCATACGAGTTAGGGTCTAGCTACAACCTGGCTCTTGCGCCAAGATATGAAATGTTCGAGGAATGTGGGGTTATGGGATGACCCAAGATACAACACATAAGCCCGGAGGCGCCCTTGGATCACAGTACTGAAGCATCGTCTCATGCCGGTCGGCGTGCCAAAGGGGCTGCCGCGCCTTATGTGAAGCTGACCGACCTGCCCGAGTGGAAGGCGCTTTTGGTCCACGCAGGCGTCATGGAAGGCTTCCCGCTGCGTGCCTTATTCGATGCCGATCCGGATCGCGGGTCGCGTTTTTGTGCGGAAGGCGCCGGCTTTTATCTCGATTACTCAAAGAACCGCGTGACCGCAGAGACGATGCGCCTCCTTATGGGCTTAGTCTCGGCGCGGGCGCTCGAGGCGCGCCGAGACGCCATGTTTCGTGGTGACCACATCAATACCACGGAAGATCGCGCGGTATTGCATGTCGCCTTGCGTGCGACACCCGATTCCCAGATCTTTGTCGATGGCCACGATGTCGTGCCCGGAGTCCACGCCGTGCTCGCGCGCATGGCGCATTTTGCCGAACAGGTGCGGGCCGGGGAGTGGACGGGATTTACCGGTAAGCGCATACGGACTGTGGTCAATATCGGGATAGGCGGCTCCTACCTAGGGCCCGAGATGGCGTACGGCGCCTTACGGCCGTTCGCCGACGCCGGGATGACCGTGCGGTTCATCGCCAATATCGACGGCGAAGAGTTTCGCGTAGCGACAGCCGACCTCGATCCGGCCGAAACCCTCTTTATCGTCTGCTCGAAGACCTTTACGACCCAAGAGACGATGACGAATGCCCGGACCGCGCGCCAGTGGTGCTTGGCCGCGCTCGGGAGCGAGAACGCCATCGCCTCGCATTTCGTGGCGGTCTCGACGAACGCGGCGGAAGTGGCGCGGTTCGGCATCGATAGCGCCCATATGTTTGAGTTCTGGGTTTGGGTGGGCGGGCGCTATTCATTGGGGTCTGCAGTCGGGATATCGCTCATGTTGGCGATCGGTCCGTCCCGATTTTATGAGATGCTCGGAGGCTTTAGGGCCATGGACGAGCATTTCCGCACAGCGCCCCTCGACCGCAACCTGCCGGTCATTCTGGGCGCGTTGAGTATTTGGTATAACAATTTCCTGGGCATGGATACGCAGGCGATTCTGCCTTATTCCTTTGGCCTCATGCGTCTTTCGGCGTATCTAGAGCAGCTGCAAATGGAGAGTAACGGCAAGCATGTCGATCTCGCCGGGCAGGCCGTGGGCTACGAGACCGGACCCATCATTTGGGGTGAACCGGGGGTCGATGGGCAACACTCCTTTTACCAATTGCTTCATCAAGGGACCAAGATCGTCCCGTGCGACCTGATTGGCTTTTGTCGATCGGAGACGGATCTCCCCGGTCACCATGATCTCTTGATGGCCAATCTCTTTGCGCAGGCCGAGGCCTTGGCCTTCGGCCAGTCGGCGGAGATGCTCTCGCAAAGGGGTGCTCCGGCATCACAGATCCCGTTTCGCGTATGCGAAGGGAATCGTCCGACGAACACGCTGCTCGCCGACCGTTTAACGCCCGCCGCGCTAGGCGCCCTGGTCGCGCTCTATGAGCACAGCGTCTTTGTGCAGGGGGTGGTGTGGAATATCGATTCGTTTGATCAGTGGGGCGTGGAGCTTGGCAAGGTGCTGGCGCAACGCATTATAAGCGAAATTCAAAACGGCGCAATCGATCCGGGCCACGACAGTTCCACGCGGCTTTTGGTGAGCCGCTACCTCGCATCGCGCAGCGCGAGTCGTTAGCGCAAAGCCCGCGGAATGCGGTGGTATGGGGGTGGGCGATGGGGCGCCACGGCAAACGGGGTGGCTGAAGCCCGGTGCTTGATCGTATTGGGTCGCGACAGGAGGGTTTGGAGAAGTCGGGGGGCTTGTAGTCTCGTCATACGACCTCTTTATGTTGAGGGCATGAGCCATATCCTCGTTGAAGGCCGCGGCCACGCGCATATGGATTGATGTGCAAGATGTGATAAGCGCCCACCTTGAAGTGAGGTGGCATAAAAAAGCCACAGGAGGAGTCGTCAACGCATGGATCAGGCACCCCGCTTTGTCAGTCAACTGACGCGTAGTACCTTGGCGCTCATACTCGCGGGTGGCCGCGGGAGCCGACTGAAACATCTGACGGTGTGGCGCGCCAAGCCCGCGGTCCCTTTTGGCGGAAAGTTCAGGGTCATCGACTTTCCGCTCTCCAATTGCGTGAATTCGGGCATACGCCGCATCGGCGTCTTGACTCAGTACAAGGCGCATTCGCTCATCCACCATATCCAGAAGGGCTGGGGGTCTTTACGCGGGGACTTTGGCGAGTTCGTCGAGCTCTTGCCGGCCCAACAGCGCATAGAGTCGTCCTGGTACGCGGGCACGGCGGACGCCGTCTATCAAAACCTCGATATCGTGCGCAATCACGCGCCGGAGTACGTATTGATTTTGGCAGGCGACCACGTCTATAAGATGGATTATGGCCCCATGATCGCGCACCACGTGCGTCAGGAGGCCGATCTCACGGTAGGTTGTGTCCATGTTCCGGTTCATCGTGCATCGGAGTTTGGCGTGATGGCGACCGATGCCGAGGGGCGCGTGGTTCGGTTTGATGAAAAACCCGCGCACCCGACGCCTACCGTACCGGGTGGTGATATGGCTTTGGCGTCCATGGGCATTTATGTCTTCAGTGCCCGTTTTCTCTATGAGCAGCTTATTAAGGATGCGGATGTAAAGGGCTCGCGTCACGATTTCGGGCACAACATCATCCCCGAGGCCATTAAGCAGTATCGCGTCATAACCTACGCCTTTTGCGGAGATCAAGGAGGCCCATCTGCCTATTGGCGGGACGTGGGGACGCTCGACGCCTATTGGGAGGCCAATATGGAATTGATCGGCGTGACGCCCGAGCTCAATCTCTACGATACCTCCTGGCCGATATGGACCTATCAAGAGCAGTATCCACCCGCTAAATTCATTTTTGATCAGGACGACGGGCGTCGGGGCATGGCGGTGGATTCTATGATCTCCGGCGGCTGCGTGATATCCGGGGCGCATATTCGTCATTCCTTGCTCTTTTCGGCCGTGACCGCCCATTCGTACGCCCAAGTGGAGGATTCGGTGCTGATGGGTAGCGTCGACATCGGCCGTCATTGTCGCATCCGCCGCGCCATTATCGATAAGGGTTGTCGGATACCCGCCGGCACGATCATCGGCTGGGATCCGGATGAGGATGCCAGTCGCTACCATGTCACGCCAGGGGGGGTGGTTGTGGTGACGCCTGAGATGTTGGGCCAGGAAGTGCACCATGCCCGATAGGAAGAGCCTCGATCTGGTTCTTTGTTGGCACATGCACCAGCCTCAGTATCAAAGGCTCGTGGATGGCCGTTATCAGCAGCCGTGGGTCTATTTGCACGGGATCAAGGATTACGTGGATATGGCGGCTCATATCGAAGCGATTCCCGGGGCGCGCGCGGTCGTCAATTTTTCTCCGGTCCTTTTGGACCAGATCGCAGACTATGTGGCGCAGATCGAGGGCTTTTTGCACAGCGATGGCCCTTTGCGCGATCCGCTTCTGGCCGCCTTGGCGGGCCACTGGCCGGTCGATAGGACCGAGCGTGTCGCGCTTTTGGGGGCGTTTTTACGTGCCAACAAGACCCGGGTCATCGATCGCTTTCCGGTCTTCGCCAGGCTTTGCGCGCTGGCGACTTTAGTGGAAGAGGATCCTGCGCTCATCGATTACTTAAGCGAACGGTTTCTTCGCGATCTCGTGGTTTGGTATCACTTGGCGTGGATTGGGGAGACGGTTCGGCGCACCGATGCCCGTATTGGACACCTTATGAGTTGGGCGCAAGGCTTTGATGAGCAGGCGGGACGGACCTTGCTTACGGTCATAGCCGAGGTGTTGGCTAGCCTCGTCCCCAGGTATCGTAAATTGGCGGAGCGTGGACAGGTGGAACTGTCCTTTACGCCTTATGCGCACCCCATTATCCCTTTGATGTTGGACTTCGCCGCCGCACGGGAATCGCAACCGGACGTGCAGCTACCGCAAGCGCCCCATTATCCCGGGGGCTTGGCGCGGGCGCGCGCTCAGATCGAAGAGGGTCAAGCGGTCTTTGCTCGGTATTTCGGATTCAGACCCGCGGGTTGTTGGCCTGCGGAAGGGGGCCTGAGCGACGAGGCCTTGGCGCTTCTAGACGAGGCCGGCGTTGTATGGACGGCGACCGGGGAGCGGGTGTTGCGCAACACCATGGGTGCCCAGCATCGGGATTTTGTCAGCGCGGGCCGTCATCGGGCGTATGCCGTGTCGGGCCGCACACTTCAATGTTTTTTTCGCGACGACGGTCTATCGGATCTGATCGGTTTTTCCTACGCGGATTGGCACGCAGACGATGCCGTCGCGAACTTGATAGAGCATTTGGAGAATATAGCTAGCGCGGCGGATCCCGGGTCGCAGCCGATCGTTTCCATTATCATGGATGGGGAGAACGCCTGGGAGTATTACCCGGAGAACGGGTATTATTTTTTGCGCGCGCTCTATGAGCGACTGGTAGACCATCCGGACATCCGTTTGACGACATTTTCCCAGTACATAGCCAAGGGACACGACCCGGTCGATCTTCCGCCGCTCGTTGCCGGAAGTTGGGTGAACGGGACCTTCGCCACATGGATGGGTGATCCCGCCAAGAACCACGCTTGGGATCTTTTGGTCATGGCAAAAGAGGCCTACGACCGGGTTATGGCCTCGGATAGGCTTTCGGAGAAGGCGCGCGAGCAAGCCACGCGCGCGCTTTGCATATGCGAAGGGTCGGATTGGTGTTGGTGGTTTGGGGACTATAATCCGGCTGATTCCGTTGCCAATTTTGAGGTGTTATATCGTACTCATATTCTGGATCTCTACCGTATCTTGGATGAACCTGCGCCCGCTATGTTGAACGATGTCTTCAGTCGCGGGGGCGGCGATCGCTCGGAGCGCGGCGGGGCGATGCGGACTTCCGGCGCGCTATGACGACCGATCCTGTGCGCGGTAGCGTGTTTGATCGTCGCCGTCTCGGGGTTTTGCTGCACCCAAGCTCCCTGCCGGGCCCGGGTCTTCGGGGCGATCTCGGGCAAGGCGCGAGGCATTTTGTTGATTTGATCGCAAACGCAGGCGTGAGCGTGTGGCAGGTATTGCCGCTCGGACCTCCGGGCGGTGGCTCTCCTTATAACAGCCTTTCGGCGCACGCAGGCGATCCCGGCTTAATCAGTCTAGAGGAGATCGCGGCCGCCGGTTTCTTGACGCCGGCCTTGGCCTTGCAAGGACAACGTTACGACGAGCACCGGGCGCAGGTCATGCGCGCGGCATATCATACGTTTCAAGAGAAGGCTTGCGACGCGGATCGGGTCGATTTAGTGCGGTTTAAGGCCCAGCATAGCTCCTGGCTATCCGATTATTGCTTATATCAATGCCTGAAAGAGCAGTATCGAGGGGTGCCTTGGTGGGAATGGCCGCCTGGTGTTCGGGACCGGGACCGCGGAGAGATGGGCGTGATCTTAACGGGGGAGGGCTGTGAGTTTGTCGCCTTCGAGCAATTCATGTTCTTTCGTCAGTGGCATGCGTTAAGGGCTTATGCACGCGCCCGCGGCATAGGCATCTTTGGGGATATCCCGATTTTCGTGGCCGAGGATAGCGCGGACGTGTGGGCTCATCGGGATTTGTTCGTCTTAGACGCCTACGGGCGTCCCGAAATCGTGACCGGGGTCCCGCCGGATTATTTTTCCGCAGAGGGCCAGCGTTGGGGCAATCCCCATTATCGTTGGGCAAAAATGGCGGAGGACGGATTTAGTTGGTGGCGCAATCGCGTGGCGACGCAAAGGGAGTTATTCGATTGGATGCGCATAGACCATTTCCGGGGCCTAGAGGCCGCTTGGGCCATTCCTTTTAAGTCCGAGACGGGGGTCGATGGTCATTGGCTCCCGGTACCAGGAGACGCGCTTCTCGCGTCTTTGCGCGATTGCTTCGGGAGTTTGCCCTTGGTAGCTGAAGACTTAGGCCTCATCACCGATGCGGTTTACGCTTTGCGCGATTTATACGGCCTACCGGGCATGAGGGTGCTGCAATTCGCTTTTGACGGCAATCCGGACAACCCCCATTTGCCGCATAACTACATGGTCAATAGCGTGGCTTATACAGGGACCCATGATAACGATACGACGGTAGGATGGTTTGCCGGGCTTTCGGAGACCGAGCGGCGCATCATACGCGCGTATTTGCCGGCCATCGATGGCGATGGATCTTGGGGCTTTATTCGGGCCGTGATCGCCTCCGTTGCGAGTTTGGCGGTGATTCCTTGGCAGGACGTGTTGGGTTTGGGGACTGCGGCACGCATGAATACGCCGGGGACTTCGGTTGGCAATTGGGGCTTTCGCTTCGCATGGCAGGACATCCCGCGGGAGGCGCTTGACGAATTGCGTCATTTGGCGACCCTTTATGGCCGAAAAGTCGACCTGCAAGCCTCGTGTTAGGGCGCTTTAAGCCCGCAGGCCCCGTCTTGCTTGCAGAAGCCGCCCGCCGGTGAGGCGGACGGCGTTCGCGCGCCGCCACCGCGATCGGGTGTGTGGCGCTATAGCCAGACCATGCAGCCCATTTCAAACGGGTGGAGCAGGAGCGGATGGAGTGGGTACATCCGGACGCGGAAGCTCTGTAGACCGGGTGTGATCGGCTTGTGGTCTAGCTGAAAGCGTAAGGGGGCGCCGTCTGGCGTTTCGAGCGCGGAGAGCGATACCTGTTCGTGTACGACATAGTCTCCGTCTTCGTCGAGCGTCTCGAATAGGCACTCGACGGCAACATCGTCTTTTGTAAGCCCGTTGGTGTGGGCGAACACCTGAAAAGACAAGGGCTCGCCTACACAGAGGATGTCGGGTATGTCCCCGTCTTTTTCGAGGCGTACGAAGGGCCATGCGGCCATGACGCGTTTTTTCCAGGCGGCGAGGGCTTGCCCGCCCGCGGCATGGTCTGCTTCCAGCATGCGCGCATGGCGGCCAGCCTTCAGGTAATAGGCGTCGGTATATTGTATGACCATGCGTTCGGCATTGAAAACCGGGAGCGCGCGGCGCATGGCGGCTTTAGAGGCGGCAATCCACGGACGGGAATAGCCGCGATCGCCGCGATTAAAGTAGAGCGGTATCACGCGATGCTCAAGGATATCGAGTAGTTCCTCGCTCTCTTCCCGAGTGCGTTGCGCGGGATCGACCAGGCCTTTGTGGGGACAAATACCCCAGCCATTGTCGCCGGCGTAGCCCTCGCCCCACCAGCCATCGAGGACGCTTAAGTTCAATACGCCGTTGAGCGCCGCTTTTTGTCCAGACGTACCGCTTGCCTCGAGCGGATATTCCGGCGTGTTCAGCCAGACGTCGACCCCGGTGACCATCCGGCGGGCGAGCGACAGATCGTAGCCCTCGATTAAGATGATTTTCCCTTCGAACTCTTCCCGGCGCGAGAATTCATGGATAAGCCGGATGAGGTTTTGTCCCGGGTGGTCGTGCGGGTGGGCCTTACCGGCAAAGAGCAGGAGAACGGGTCGCTCTTTGTTATTAAGAAGCCGCGCTAGACGTTCCGGGTCCTCGAATAAGAGTCCGGCGCGTTTGTAAGTCGCGAAGCGCCGGGCAAAACCCAAGACCATAGGCCCTTCGGTGTCGGGCTCCAGTTGATGGGTGAGGCGGTTGATGACGCCTTCCCCTAAACCGTTGCGCCGGTGCTGGCGGGTGACGCGATCTTTGACGGCGGCGAGCATGGCGCTTTGCAGCGATTGATGGATGCTCCAGTAGCTATGGTCGGGGATGTCGTCAATCCGCCGCCAGTAGTGCGTGTCCGTGAGTTTGTTGCGCCATTCGCTCCCAAACTGAATATCAAAGAGATTGCTCCATTCATGGGCGAGGAAGGTGGCGACATGGACGCCATTGGTGATGTAACCGACCGGGTTTTCGGTCCACGGGATCTGTGGCCAGATGTAGGCCTCCATGCGCGAGGCCACCTCCCCATGAATGCGACTGACGCCGTTGTGAAGTCGTGAGCCACGCAACGCAAATGCGGTCATATTGAAGCCCCCTTGACTGATGGGGCTCGACCCTAAGGCCTGTAAATCGTTGATGTCGACCTTAAGGTCCGCTGTGTAGATCCCAAGATAGCGCGCAAAGAGTTCTTCATCGAAAATGTCATGCCCGGCGGGCACGGGCGTGTGGGTGGTAAAGACCGTACCGGCCGCCACGATCTCCAAGGCCGAATCGAAGTCAAGCCCAGTCTCGGTGTATTCCCGGCAGCGCTCCAGGATCTGAAAGGCGGGGTGCCCTTCATTGATATGCCATATCGTGGGTTTAAGCCCGAGCGCGCGTAAGGCGCGTACCCCGCCTATGCCTAAGACGAGTTCTTGCTGGAGTCGCGTCGTACGATCGCCGCCATACAATCGGCAGGTGATGCCGCGATCTTCCCGGCTATTGGCCGGCGTATCGCTATCAAGCAGGTAGAGGTTGATGCGCCCTACGATCACGCGCCAGATATTGAGGATGACGGGGCGCCCCGGGAATTGCACCGCGACACGGAGGTCTTGACCGTTCTCGTCTTGTACGGGAACGACGGGCAGGTCGCGTAGTATGGCGGTGCTCGCCCCCACGATTTGGTTGCCGTGTCCGTCTATGGTCTGCGTAAAGTAGCCTTCGCGATATAAAAGCCCCACGGCCACGAACGGCAGGCCGAGATCGCTTGCCGCCTTGCAATGGTCTCCGGCGAGTATCCCAAGGCCGCCAGAATAAATCTGTAGGCTTTCGTGAAGGCCAAATTCGGCGCAAAAGTAGGCGATAAGATCGGTCTTTGGGTCTATCCCCGGAAGGCGCGGCGGGAGATGTTCGGTATGGTAGGTGTCGTGCAGCGCCAGCGCGCGTTGATATTCTTCAAGAAAAAGAGGGTCTTGTGCGGCTTCATCGAGCCTTGATTGCGCCACTCTGCGCAAAACGAGCTTAGGATTACGCCCGCACATGTCCCATAAATGCGGGTCCAAGCGCACGAAGAGATTGCGGATCGGCCGGTTCCAGCTATACATGAGATCGACCGCAAGCTCCGGTAGGCGCACAAGGCGTCGCGGTATAGTGGGCTGTATTTCCAGAGAATATCGCGTACCTGACACGTTGAGGACCCTTATGGTAGATGAGCGTACGGCCCTTTCTGACTATGCACGTATTATGCCACTTAAAATTCTGTCACTTCACCGGCTCGTTACCCCATTTTACCGCAAATGGCACATAGGCGCGCACGTCCTTTGGGGGGACTGTCGTGAGATCGCGATAGGCCCTTAAAGGGGGTGATCAGGAAGGGGGTCTTTAAGGCGCGCGCTTGGGGCGGTCTGGGGGAGGCCTTATGGCGGTCGGGATGTGATCTAGCCGGGATATCCATGTCGCCCGATCTTTAATGCGGCGCGGATCGGGGTAAGGCCTGGCTCTGTTGCATGTTTGTAGCGCTCCGGTGCGACGACATGTGTGCGATCATAGAAATATGGCACGATCCGCGATAAAGGACGCCTGCTGCACGCATGTTGCCCGCTGCAAGCTTTAAGCGCATGGCCCTCGTGGGGCCGGTCGGCTACTTGTCATGTCGGGCCATCGTCCGTAACATGCAGAAAGAGGGCCTGGGTCCGGTAGGATAGGGTCCTGGGATCTATGGCGGACAACACCGGAGGGCAGGGAATGCCAAGCGGAAAACGGGCGAAGCATGAAGCCCCGATAGGCAATCCCGACGCGTGGTTTAGCGCGGAGGACATCTCTCTGTTTCGCGAAGGGCGGCACACCCGCCTGTACGAGAAGTTGGGCGCCCACCGGGTGCGTGCCCCGCAGGGCCTGGGTGTGCATTTCGCGGTTTGGGCGCCGAATGCCGCAAGCGTCTCTGTGATCGGCGATTTCAACGGTTGGCAGAAGGCCGCGCACCCCATGACGGTGCGCCCAGACGGCTCGGGTATCTGGACTGCCTTTATTGCGCAGGTGGACTATGGCGCCTGCTACAAGTACCACATCAGATCCCAATATAACGGTTACGAAGTAGAGAAAGCGGATCCATTCGCGGTGCGTGCGGAGGAGCCTCCACGGACCGCCTCGGTGGTCGCCGATCTCGCGCATGCTTGGTGTGACGAGGCCTGGATGGCGTCGCGCGCGCCTAAGGTCGCGCGCGACGCCCCGCTTTGCATCTACGAGATGCATCCCGGTTCGTGGCGGCGCAAGCCTCTCGAGGGGGATCGCTGGTTGAGCTATCGAGAACTGGCGGTGGAATTGCCCCCTTATATAAGCGATATGGGCTTTACCCACGTCGAGTTCATGCCGCTCACCGAGCATCCCTTTTATGGGTCGTGGGGCTATCAGACCACGGGGTATTTCGCGCCGACTGCGCGTTTTGGCGGTCCGGAGGATTGCATGCACCTCATCGACGCCCTGCATCAAGCGGGTGTCGGTGTCATTCTCGATTGGGTGCCCTCGCATTTCCCCGCAGACCAGCATGGGCTTGGGTATTTTGACGGGACTCATCTCTTTGAGCATGCCGACCCCCGTCGCGGCTATCATCCCGAGTGGCATTCCCACATCTTTAATTATAGCCGCCACGAAATCCGTTCCATCTTGATCTCGAGCGCCCTTTTTTGGTTGGATAAATTCCATATCGATGGTTTGCGGGTCGATGGCGTGGCCTCCATGTTGTATCGCGATTATGCAAGACAGGCGGGCGAGTGGGTGCCGAACGCGGATGGCGGTCGAGAAAACGAAGGGGCCATCCAGTTCTTTCGGGACTTGAATGAGGCGGTTTATCGACATTATCCCGATGTCCAGACGATCGCCGAGGAGTCGACCGCCTGGCCGCAGGTTTCCCGGCCCACGTTCATGGGTGGTCTCGGTTTTGGCTATAAATGGAATATGGGGTGGATGCACGACACCTTGGATTATTTCGAGAAGGACCCGATTTATCGGAGACATCATCAAGGGCAACTGACTTTTAGCATTTGGTATGCCTTTCAGGAAAATTTCGTTTTGCCGTTATCCCACGACGAGGTGGTCTACGGTAAGGGGTCCTTGATCGCCAAAATGCCGGGCGATGAGTGGCAGAAATTCGCGAACCTGCGCCTCTTGCTCGGTTATATGTTTTGCCATCCTGGTAAAAAGCTGCTCTTTATGGGAGGGGAATTTGGGCAGTGGCGCGAGTGGAGCCATGACCGGAGCTTGGATTGGCATGTGCTGGCCGATCCGAGACACGGGGGTATCAAGCGGCTGGTCCAGGACTTAAACAGCCTTTATCGTCGGGAACGCGCCCTGCATGCCCAGGATTGCGAGGAGTCGGGTTTCCAGTGGGTCGATGCCGGGGATTGGCAGCAAAGCGTGGTGAGCTTTTATCGCCGCGGGGTGGCCGCGGACGATTTGGTTCTTGTTGTGTGCAATTTTACGCCCATGCCGCGGCACAATTATCGCTTAGGGGTCGTTCGGAGCGGCTATTGGCAAGAGATCATGAATAGCGATGCCACGCTCTATGGCGGGAGCGGACAGGGGAATCTAGGCGGCGTCTGGACTGCACCCGCCGGGGCGCATGGTGAGCGACAGGCCTTGAACTTGGTGCTGCCGCCGCTTGCCATCGTGTGTTTTAAGGCCCCCCACCAGGCGGAGGCCTAAGGGCGTGGCGCGGAAGCGGGCCAATAAGGGTTCGATGCCCCACTCCGGGCAAGAGCGGGTCGTGATCGATGCCGTGGGCCCCTTGGTCGATTGTGGACGTTTTCCCATCAAGCGCGTCGTAGGCGACGAGGTGGAGGTCTGGGCCGATGCCTTTGCCGATGGCCATGACCTCGTGGCGTGCATCCTTTTGGTACGTAGGCTCAAAGGGCGGACATGGACCCGGACGCGGATGTCGCCGCTTGGAAACGATCGCTACAAGGCCGTGTTCAAGGTCTCCGAAGTCGGGTGCTACTCCTATACCGTGCACGCCCATATCGATCGCTTCGGCTCGCTGTGTCAAGAATTCGCCCGCAGGCCTTTGGACGACCCGGATCTGCCGCTCGTGTATGCGCAGGCCCAGCGTCTGATGATAGCGGCGGCCGACCGCGTGGGCGCTCCTAAGGGCGATCCGTTGCGAGAGGTCGGCGTTTTCTTGCAGGGTTCCGCGTCCGCCGAAGAAAAGCGTCATGCACTCTTAAATGAGGCGCTCGCGCTGCGCGTCTATGAGGCGTTCGAGCATCTCCACGAGACCGCGTACGAGCGGGAATTGCAGGTCGTAGTCGACCCGCCCCGCGCTCGTCATAGCGCGTGGTATGAGTTTTTCCCACGTTCGTTGCGCGGGACGAAGCCCGCGCGGCTGCGCGATGCGGGCCCCCTTTTGTCCTATATCGCGTCCATGGGTTTTGATGTGGTGTACGTGCCGCCCCTGTCGCCGATCGGCAGGCTTTTTCGTAAAGGCCCCCAGAATACGATGAGCGTCGATCCGGATGACGTGGGCAGTCCCTGGGCGATCGGAAGCGCGGAGGGCGGACATAAATCGGTGGCGAAGTCCTTGGGGGGTCTCGCGGATTTCCGGGTGTTTATGAAAAAGGCCCAGGCCTGTGGTCTGGCGGTGGCCTTGGATATCGCGTTTCAGTGCGCGCCCGATCATCCTTACGTCAAAGAGCATCCGCAATGGTTTCGTCACCGATCGGATGGGAGCATACAGTACGCCGAAAATCCCCCGAAGAAGTATCAAGACATCTACCCCTTGGATTTCGAGACGGACGACTGGCAGGCTTTATGGCAGGAGTTAAAGAGTATCGTCTTGTTTTGGGTGGAAGAGGGCGTGGAGATCTTTCGCGTCGATAATCCCCACACCAAGGCCTTCTCGTTTTGGGAGTGGCTCATTACGGAAGTGAAGGCCGATCATCCGCAAGTGCTTTTTTTAGCCGAGGCCTTTACCCGGCCCCGGGTTATGGACAGGCTCGCCAAGCTTGGCTTTAGTTATTCCTACACATACTTTACATGGCGCAATACGAAGTCCGAACTGACCGCGTATTTCGAGGAACTCACACGCACCCCGCTGCGCGAGTATTTTCGTCCCCACCTCTGGCCGAATACTCCGGATATTTTGCCAGGCTATCTGCAGTACGCGGGTCGTAGCGCGTTTATCGTGCGCCTCGTGCTGGCCGCGACCTTAGGTGCCCATTATGGGATCTACGGTCCCGCCTTCGAGCTTATGGATCATACGCCGCGCGAGGCGGGAAGCGAGGAATATCGCGATTCGGAGAAGTACCAGCGGCGTGTTTGGGATCTGACCCGAGGCGATAGCCTTCGGGAGATCATCACGCGTATCAATCGCATACGCGCGGAGAATAGTGCCCTTCAGAGCGACAAGGGTCTTTTGTTTCACGCCGTTGATAACGACAACCTTCTCTGCTTTAGTAAGACCGCAGACGACTTATCCTCGACTCTCGTCATGGTGGTCAATTTGGATCCTCATCATAAGCAAGGCGGCTTTGTACGGTGGTCGGCAGACGGGGTCGCGGCGCCGGGGCGACCCGTACAGATGCATGATTTGTTGTCCGATGCGCGCTATCTGTGGAGTGGTAGCCATCATTATGTGGAGCTTGCCCCAGACAGCATGCCCGCTCATATCTTGCGCGTGCGTCCGTATGTCCGCACCGAGCATGATTTCGATTACTACTCCTGATGGCGACTATGCACCGTAAGCCTAAAGTACCGGTCTCCAAGATATCCGACGATCCTCTATGGTACAAAGATGCCGTTATCTACGAACTGCATGTGCGCGCCTTTTACGACGGGAATGGCGATGGCATAGGGGATTTCGCGGGGCTGACCGAGAAGCTCGATTATCTCCAGGACTTGGGCGTCGATACGTTGTGGGTCTTGCCGTTTTATCCGTCACCCATGCGCGACGACGGCTACGATATATCGAATTACCGCGATGTGCACCCAGACTACGGCACGCGTCGTGATTTCCTGCAGTTCGTGCACGCCGCGCACGCGCGGGGTCTGCGCGTCATCACGGAGCTTGTCATCAATCATACGTCCGATCAGCACCCGTGGTTCCAGGCCGCGCGCGCCGCCCCGTCGCACTCGTCGAAGCGCGACTTTTACGTCTGGAGCGATACGGTCAAGAAGTTCGAGAGTACGCGCATCATATTCAGCGATGCCGAGAAGTCGAATTGGGCGTGGGATGACACCGCGCGCGCCTACTACTGGCATCGATTCTTTTTTCATCAGCCCGACTTAAACCACAATAATCCCAAGGTGGTGAAGGCGGTGGTGCGTGTGATGGAGTTTTGGTTAGGCCTTGGGGTCGACGGTTTGCGTCTCGACGCCATCCCCTACCTTTGCGTGCGCGACGGGACGAACAACGAAAACCTCCCCGAGACGCATGCGGTGACGCGCTATATGCGTTCGGTCATCGATAGCCGCTATCAGAATCGGATGTTGTTGGCCGAGGCCAATCAGTGGCCGGAGGACGTGCGGGATTATTTCGGGGCGGGTGACGAGTGCCACATGGCCTACCACTTCCCCTTGATGCCGCGCATGTATATGGCGATCGCCCAAGAGGATCGCCACCCGATCGTCGAGATCATGAAGCAGACGCCGGACATTCCGGAGTCGTGTCAATGGGCGATTTTTTTAAGGAACCATGACGAACTCACCCTCGAGATGGTCACGAATAAGGAGCGTGACTATATGTATCAGATGTACGCCGCGGATCGCAAGGCGCGGCTGAATCTCGGTATTCGTAGACGACTCGCGCCCCTTATGGACAATGATTTCGACAAGATCCGACTGATGAATAGCCTGCTTTTGTCGATGCCGGGGTCTCCCATCATTTATTACGGGGACGAGATCGGCATGGGCGATAACATCTATCTCGGCGATCGCAATGGCGTCCGCACGCCCATGCAGTGGAGCCCGGATCGCAATGCGGGGTTTTCACGGGCAGATCCCCAACGCTTGTTTTTGCCGCCCATCATGGACCCCGTTTATGGCTATGGCGCGGTGAATGTGGAGGCGCAATCGCGCGATCCGTCTTCGCTTTTGAACTGGATGCGCCGCTTGTTGACCATACGCAAGGCAAGCAAGGTCTTTGGACGCGGCTCGCTCCAGTTTTTGGCGCCCGGTAATCGCAAGATCCTCGCTTATGTGCGCTGTTACGAGGGCGAGACGGTGCTGTGTGTGGCCAATCTGTCGCGCTCCGCGCAGCCTGTGGAGCTCGACTTGTCGGCCTACAAGGGGCGCATCCCGGTTGAGCTCATAGGCCGTACGCCGTTTCCGCCGGTGGGCGAGTTGCCCTATCTCCTGACTTTGCACGGGCATGGATTTTATTGGTTCCGATTAGCCGAGGGAGGCGAAATGCCGGCATGGCACGAGGAGCGCTTGCCCCCGGAGGAGCTCCCTCTGCTCGTGCTTTTTGATGGCTGGCGGAGTTTGTTTCGAGATCGTGTGGTGCCTTGGCGGGCGGGGATGGCCGATAAGGTGCGCGCGCAGTGGGAGGAGGAAGTCCTTCCGCGCTTTATCCGCGCGCAGCGCTGGTATGCCGATAAGGCGCAAGAGGCGTTGCGCGTCACGATGACCGAGACCGCCGAGTGGACGGGGCCTCAGGGAAGCTGGTTTATGACCTTGCTCTCGGTGGGGGGCGCTGTAGAAAGCGCCCGGTATTTTTTGCCGGTATCGCTTGTGTGGGAAACGGACCACGAAAGCCGCATGCGCGGCGTGCTGCCCTTGGCGATGGCGCGCGTCCGTCAGCAAGCGGCTTTGGGTATCCTGGGGGACGCTTTTGCCGATGACGCGTTTTGCCGCGCCTTGGTGGAGGCGATACGCGATGGCCGCATCTTCGAGGTGTCGCACGGCATCATCCAAGGCGTCTCCGTGGGTACGGACCCTATCGTCGTGTCGGCGGAGGACGCCATCGGGCATCCGGGAGTGCATAGCACGAACACGGCGATCGCGGTGGGTGACCGGCTCTTTCTGAAGGGCTATCGGCGTCTTCAGTCCGGCATTTGTCCGGAGGCCGAGATGGGGCAGTTTCTGTCCGACGTGGTGCATTTTCCGCACACGGTGCCCGTGCTGGGCATGCTCGAATACCGGAGCACGGACAATGAGGTCATAACGCTCGCGCTCTTGCAGGCCTATATCGAGAATCAAGGTGATGGTTGGGCTTATACCTTGAATTACTTAGAGAGCCATCTCGAGCTCTGTCTAACCGCCACGGGGCCTGCGGAACACGCCGATACGGAGGAGATTCACGGGGGATATTTAGCGCTCGTGCGCATTTTAGGCCAGCGCACCGCGGAGCTGCATGTAGCGCTTGGCACAAAGACCGGCAACGCGGCCTTTGATCCCGAGCCGCTGAGTCCTGCAGAGGGCGCGCAATGGATCACGCGCGTAGGGGAGGAGATGGAGGAGACGTTTGCGCTTCTCTCCGCGCGCATTCCCTCTTTGCCCCCCGAAGTGCAGGTCGAGGCCCATGGGGTGCTAGCGAGACGCGCGCCCTTGTTGGCGCGGGCCGTACTCACTGAGCCTGTGCGCGGCCTTAAGATCCGCTGCCACGGGGATTACCACTTGGGCCAGGTCTTGTTGCAAAAGAACGATTTTGCCATTACCGACTTCGAAGGCGAGCCCGGACGGACTTTGGTGGAGCGGCGTCGGAAACAGACGCCGATTCGCGACGTAGCCGGCATGCTGCGTTCGTTTAGCTATGTCATGTATACGGCGCTCGATCGCGTCACGTTGGGGCACACAGAACAGATGGCGGCGCTCTTGCCGTACGCGCGCCTCTGGGAACGCGAGGCGGTGACAGGCTTTTTGGCGGCTTATGAAGAGGCCACGCGGGAGGCGGGATTCTGGGAGGATTTCGAGCAGGCTCAGGCATGGTTGCGGCTCTTTTTATTGGATAAGGCCCTCTATGAGCTACGGTATGAATTGAATAATAGACCTCAGAATATCTCGGTACCCCTACGCGGCCTTCTGCAAATGGTGGAGCCGGTATCGCCACCGGCGGATTCCGCGTAGCGGATGATGCCCGTCACGCGCCTTAATCGCACGCGCAGGAAGGCGGCGAGAGGCGTGTTTTTGGCGGGCTAAGGCCACGGGCGGCTTAGCCCTTTGCGCCAGCCTCTTTGTCGTACGCACGCCGATACTCTTGTGTATGGCGCGCCAGACCGTCCATAGTAAGGGTTTCTCTTGTGCGGCGAGACGCCATCCGATCGGGGTGCGGGATTGGCTTTTTTGAAAGAGGTGGTTGCCGTCAAGGCGTCTTCGTATGGCGTCTTCGGTCCCTTCCCGTAGGGCCTAAGCGAAGATCGTAAGGTTCAACCGGGAGGGTCTTGCGACCTGATAAAACCCACGGTGAGTATAAGGATGACATGATGGCCCAAAATGATGCGCGTACCCGTATGCCGCAACGCATAGCCACGCGTTTGGCGGTTTGGTCGGGGCGTCCCTATCCTCTGGGCGCCACGTGGGACGGCGAGGGGGTGAATTTCGCCTTGTTTTCTGAACATGCGGAAGGCGTGGAGCTGTGTCTTTATACCGAGGATGGGCGTGCTGAGATCGCGCGGGTCCCTCTGCGTTGGCAGACCGACCAGGTCTGGCACTGCTATCTGCCGGAGGCCCGTCCGGGGTGGCTTTATGGCTACCGTGTGGCCGGTCCCTATGATCCCAAAAATGGGCATCGGTTTAATGTCAATAAATTGCTCTTGGATCCTTATGCCAAATCCATCGTGGGGCAAGTGCGCTGGGCCAATAGCCACTTCCCGTACAAGGTCGGTAGCCGGCTCGAGGACTTATCTTTCGATCGCACCAATAACGCGGCCCTCATGCCTAAATCGCGCGTGGTGGAGCAGGCGTTTACGTGGGGCGACGATCGCCTCCTGCGCACTCCTTGGCACGACACGATCATTTACGAGTTGCATGTCAAAGGCTTTACTTATCGGCATCCCCTCGTTCCGGAGAACTTACGCGGCACCTACGCGGGTCTTGGCTCCTCGCGCATCATCGATTATTTGAAGGGGCTTGGCATCACGGCCGTCGAGCTCATGCCGGTCCATGCCTTTGTCGACGAGCGCCACTTGGTCGAAAGGGGCTTACGCGATTATTGGGGATATAATTCGATCGGCTACTTCGCGCCGGACTCCCGCTATGCCTACGGGGATGAGGTCTCCGAATTCAAGACCATGGTCAAGAGTTTTCATTCGAATGGGATAGAGGTCATTCTTGATGTCGTATACAACCATACGGCGGAAGGAAACCATATGGGGCCTATTCTGTCGTTCAAGGGTATCGATAATAAATCCTACTATCGTCTGAGCGCCGAGGATTCCCGCTACTACATGGATTTCACCGGCTGCGGAAATACGCTCAACATGCAGCATCCGCGCGTCCTTCAGCTCATCATGGACTCATTGCGCTACTGGGTGCTGGAAATGCATGTCGACGGATTTCGGTTTGATCTCGCCTCGACTTTGGCGCGCGAGCTCCATGATGTGAACCGCCTGTCGGCATTCTTCGACATCATCCATCAGGATCCCGTGTTGTCGCAAGTGAAGCTCATCGCAGAACCATGGGATTTGGGGGAGGGCGGGTATCAGGTCGGGAATTTCCCCGTGGGGTGGACGGAGTGGAACGGCAAATATCGGGACGTCGTGCGCGCCTACTGGAAGGGCGAGGGCGGCGTCATCGGGGAATTGGCGTACCGACTGACCGGCTCAAGCGATCTCTACGATCACGGCGGTCGTAACCCGTATGCCTCCATTAATTTCGTGACGGCGCATGATGGATTCACGCTGCAAGATCTCGTGAGCTATAACAACAAGCACAACGAGGCCAATGGCGAAGAGAATCGCGATGGCACGGACGACAATCTGTCTTGGAACTGTGGTGTGGAAGGGGCTTCGGACGACCCGAAGATCAATGCCTTGCGATCTCAGCAGAAGCGAAACATGATCGCGACTTTGTTGTTGTCGCAAGGCGTACCGATGATTTTGGCGGGCGATGAGTTGGGCCGCACGCAGAAGGGGAACAACAACGCCTACTGTCACGACGACCCGATCAACTGGGTCAATTGGGAATTGACGCCGGAAGATCAGGAGTTCATGACCTTCGTGCAGCGTATTATCCGCATCAAAAAATCCCATAAGGTCTTTCGCCGCAAATCCTTTTTTCAGGGGCGCCATATCCGCGGCGGGGACATCAAGGACATTACGTGGTTGAAGCCCGATGCCACCGAGATGAATGACGAGGAATGGCAGCAGACATACGCGCGTTGTCTTGGGCTTTTCTTGGCAGGCGAGGGGTTGGACGAATCGGACGAAAAGGGTCGTATGATAGAAGATGTCAATTTTCTATGGCTCTTAAACGCGCATCATGAGGAGATCTCCTTTGTTCTGCCCCGCTACCAGGCGTCTGGGTGGCAGGTGGAGCTCGACACAAGTTATAGCGTGCTCGCGCGTTATACCGAGACTGTGGTTACGAGCGGCACCTACCCTTTGCGCGGGAGGTCTCTGGTCTTATTGCGGGAGCCTTCCACGGACAGGCGTACGAGCCCCGAGGCAAGTGACTGGGACGCGGGCCGGAACGGATAGACGCATAGGGAGGGAGGATTCGCGGACGTAGGGAGGTTTATGGTAGGGCATGAGTCTTTCAGTTTTGGGGCGGAGTGCGTAGGGGCCGATGTCTGTTTCCGTCTCTGGGCACCGGACGCCGATCGCGTGGATGTCGTGTTGGCGGCGCCTCGGGGCGATGTGTTGGCGATGCAGTCTCTCGGTGACGGGTGGTTTCAGTTAGTGACCGATCGCGCGCAGGCCGGCAGCCTTTATCACTACCGCATCGACGAGCGGATTTTGGTGCCGGATCCGGCGTCGCGTTTTCAGCCGCAGGATGTGCATGGACCAAGCGAGGTGATCGATCCGCGCGCGTTCGCCTGGACCGATCAGGGATGGAAGGGCCGTCCTTGGGAAGAGGTTGTGATCTATGAGCTCCATATCGGCGCGTGGAGCCCCGAGGGGACGTATGCTGGCGCAATCCGTTTGTTGCCGGCGCTGCGGGACTTGGGGATCACCGCGATCGAACTCATGCCGCTCAGTGATTTTCCCGGGCGAGTCAATTGGGGTTACGACGGGGTTTTGCCGTTCGCGCCCGATAGTAGCTACGGCCGTCCCGATGACTTGAAGGCCTTGATTTGTGCCGCGCATGCGCTCGGTATCATGGTGTTCTTGGATGTGGTGTACAACCATTTCGGGCCCGATGGCAATTATCTCAGCCAGTATGCGCGGGCCTTCTTCACGGCGCGCCACCATACACCTTGGGGCGATGCCATCGATTTCGACGGGCCTGAAAGCGGGCCTGTACGGTCCTATTTTTTGGCGAACGTTCGTTATTGGTTGAACGAATATCACTTCGACGGTTTGCGATTCGATGCCATACATGCGATCGCAGACGAATCCCCCCGGCACATCGTCTCCGAGATCGCGTCCGAGGTGGCGGGCCTGCGCGCCTCGGGGAGGCATATTCATTTGATTTTAGAAAACGAGGAGAACGGTGCGCACTTTCTGTATGACCGTAAGGCGCGTGCCGTGCACACGGCCCAATGGGATGACGATATTCATCACGTCTTGCACCACCTACTCACAGGAGAGACGTCCGCTTATTATGCAGATTACGGCCAAGACGCGGCGCGCCTACTGGGTCTGTGCTTAACGGAAGGCTTTGCCTACCAGGGGGGATGGTCGGCTTATCGGGGAAGCCCGCGCGGTGAATCGACCCAGGGGGTGCCCTTGAGCGCCTTCGTCACCTTCTTACAAAATCATGACCAGATTGGCAATCGGGCGTTCGGAGAACGGATCACAAGCCTGGCCCCACCCGAAGGCGTGCGCGCCGCCACCGCGATTATCTTGCTCGCACCCTTGGCGCCGCTCCTTTTCATGGGGCAGGAATTTGGCTGTCGTCGACCGTTTCTGTTCTTTTGCGATTTTGCGCCCGCGTTGGCGGTCGCGGTTACGGCCGGCCGGCGGCGCGAGTTCGCGCGCTTTCCGGAATTTAGCGAGGAGGCGCGTCGTGACGAGATTCCAGACCCCAATGATTTCGAGACTTTTAAGGCAAGCCGCATTGATTGGCGCGAGGCGGTGTCCGCAGAAGGTGTGGCGTGGCGTGCCTTTCACCGAGAATTGTTGGCTGTCCGGCAGCGCGTGCTTGTGCCTAAGTTGAGCGCAGGTCCGGTGTGCGCGCGAGGCTTTACGTTCACAGAGGAGGGGGGCTTATCGGTATCCTGGACATGTGCCGATGGCGCGGTTTTGACGCTCTGGATCAATATGAGCGATAGGCCCGTGGAGGGCGACAGGATTCAAGGTCTGCCCTTGTACGCACAAAACCTGGTCTTAACAGAGCGATCCCGGTCGCGGCTCGGCCCCTGGGGTGTCTGTGCGGCCTTGATCGAGGCGCGAGATCAAGAGGGGTCGGTTTTATGAGTAGCGAGGGGCGCCATGGCCGCGAAGGGCGTTTATCGGGATCTTCCGAGGACATGGCGGATGCGCCGCAGGCCCTCACGCTCCCTTATCCGCCCGTTGCGACCTACCGCTGGCAATTCCATGGTGATTTTACCTTTCGCACGGCGACCGCGCTCGTGCCCTACCTTGCCGATCTCGGAGTGAGCCACTGCTATAGCTCGCCTTACTTAAAGGCCCATCCCGGCAGTCGGCACGGCTACGATATCGCAGACCATGAGGCGATCAACCCCGAGGTGGGAACGGATGCGGAGCGACTGCAATGGTTAAAGGCGCTGCGGGCTTACGGCCTCTCGCAGATAGTCGACATCGTCCCCAACCATATGCGCGTAGACGACCCGGGCAATCGTTGGTGGTGGGACGTATTGCAATACGGGAAGAATTCCCCGTACGCGCATTATTTCGATATCGACTGGCAATCCCTCGATCGCCAGTACACCGACAAGGTCGTGATTCCGATCTTGGGCTCCCAGTACGGGGAGGTGCTCGAGTCGGATGCGATTGTGCTTGGCTTCGATCAAGAGCGCGGCGAATTTATCGTCCGTTATTATGACCATATGCTTCCCGTCGTTCCCGTCTCTTATGCGCTTATCTTGAGCCCTGTGGAAGAGCGCCTGCGCCGCCTTGGATCGGAAGCGGAGGCCTTGTCGGCCGAGGTCGGCGCGGTGGCGGCGTTATGCCGCATGGCGTGCCCGCTCACGGCCGAGGGGGTGTCTTTATTGCGCACCGCGGCCCCCGAGGTGCGGGTGCGCTTGACGCGTCTTTGGTCTGATGGCGTCTATCGCGCCGCGTTGTCGGAGACCTTGGTCGCTTTGAACGGCGGCACAGGCGAGGGCCCGGGGCGTTTTGACGCCTTGCATAAGCTCCTGGAGGAGCAGGCCTATCGGCTTGCCTATTGGCGCGTGTCGGGCGCGGAGATGAATTATCGGCGGTTCTTCGACGTCAATGAGTTGGCCGCCTTGCGCGTGGAAGACGGGGACGTCTTTTTGGCGACCCATGCGCTGATCGGGGCGTGGCTTGAAGCGGGGGATCTCACGGGGCTGCGGGTGGATCATCCCGATGGTCTGCGCGATCCAGAGGCCTATTTCATACGACTGAAGGCCTGGGCCGCCCACATCCAGGAACGCGCCTCTCATCAGGGGGGCGCATCCCCGGTGGGCGCACTCCCCCCTGTGTATCTCGTAGTCGAGAAGATTTTGGCGAGAGACGAACAGCTCCCCTCGGCGTGGCCGGTCGATGGGACGACGGGTTATGATTTCGCGGCCTTGGTCAACGGGATATTGGTAGACCCTCAGGGCGAGGCTACGCTTGACGCGCTTTATGAAGAGTTCGTGGGGGCGCCTGATCATTTTGCAGACATGCTCTATGCGTGCAAGAAGCTTGTCATGCATACGAGTTTTGCAGGCGAGGTGCACGCGCTGGGGCGCAGGCTCGAGCGTATCGCAGAGTACGATAGGCGCACCCGTGACTTTACCCTGTCGGCCCAAATGGCGGCGCTTTTCGAGGTGGTCGCATGCTTTCCGGTTTACCGGACCTATGTGACGGAACGTGGGGTGGGGGACGCCGATCGCGGCTTTATTGTTGACGCCTGCGCCAAGGCCAAGACCCGCGACGCCTTAGTCGAGGGTGCCGCCATTGATTTTATGCAAGGGCTGCTGCTGTTGGAGGGTTTGGATGAACGGCCCGCCGAGGAGCGTCGCGAGATCTTGGCATTTGTCGCCGCATTTCAGCAATACACGGCGCCAGTCATGGCCAAAGGGCTCGAGGACACTTTGTTCTATCGGTACAACCGTTTGATCTCCTTAAACGAAGTGGGAGGTCACCCGGCGCAGTTTTCGGTATCGCGGGAGGCGTTTCACGAGGCCAATTCCGCGCGCCTGCGTGATTGGCCGCATGCCATGGTGAGCACATCCACCCATGATACCAAGCGGAGCGAGGATGTGCGTGCGCGGCTCGACGTGTTGTCCGAGATACCCGCGCTCTGGGGCGCGATGGCACGATTTTTAAGGGAGCGGCATGCGCCCTGGAAGCGTTCTTCGGAGCCTGCGGCCCCCGCGGCGCGCGATGAGTATTTCTTCTACCAGAGCTTGATCGGTATCTGGCCTTTTAGTTTAAACCAAGAGCTGTGGCCGGAGCTGAAGGAACGTATGCTGTCTTATATGTTGAAGGCCGCGCGGGAGGCGAAAAACGAGACGTCCTGGGTGCGCCCCCAGGAGGAGTACGAGGCGGCCTTGAGTGCGTTCGTGGAGCGGGTCTTGGACTATGACCGTAATAGCACGGTCTTAGCGGCCCTGGATGGTTTTATCAAGCCCCTTATGCGCGTGGGTCTATGGAACGGCTTAAGTCAGCTTGCGCTTAAGTTGATGGCCCCGGGTGTGCCGGATATCTATCAAGGCACGGAGCTGTGGGATTTTAGTCTGGTAGACCCTGATAATCGCCGGCCGGTCGATTATGAGATCCGCATGCGTCATGTGCGCAGTTTGAAGGACTTTGATTTCCTGGACGGGCCGGCGCGACGCGATTTTGCCTATGCTCTCTTGATGCACCCGGAAGACGGGCTCGTGAAGATGCACGTGGTGCGCGTGCTGCTGCAATTGCGCGCGCGCGTATCAGACATCTTCGCTGGGGGCGTTTATGTCGCGTTGTGCGCCGAAGGGGCGCTTGAGAGTCACCTTCTGGGTTTTGCGCGGGTATGCGAGGATCGGTGCGTCTTGATCATAGTCCCGCGCCATTACTGGGCGTTGACCGGCGGGGGCGCGCATCTCCCTTTGGGGTCCGCGGTATGGGAGACTACGGCGGTTCGTATTCCAGTCGAGGTGGGGCAGCGCCGTTTTGATAACGTATTGACGGGCGAATCGGTGGATGTCGGGGCGGACGGGGCCGTGCTTTGGGCGGCCGATCTCTTTCGGTCGTTTCCGGTGGCAGTCCTCGTGGGGCGCGCTCTGCGCGGCCTACCGTAAGGGCTTTCGCCTTCGCGCCCATGGGGGTGATTGGGAGGCTTTAAGTCCTCCGCGGCGATCTGCCTCTGTCTTTGAGGCCGTATATTAAAAGGCGGTGTGTTCGTGTGTCGTGGGTGTCTCGTGCGAGGCACGTTTCAGTCTGTGTAGGATGGGATAGTCGTGATATGGCCAAGCAATATCCAGAAATCTCGGATCATTGGGCGGAATTTATAGCCGCCCAGAAGATCTTTTTCGTGGGGACCGCCGGGCGGGAGGGCCGTGTCAACATCTCTCCCAAGGGGCTCGATTCCTTACGTGTCCTAAGCCCCCATCGTGTGGTGTGGCTGAACTTAACCGGGAGCGGTAACGAGTCGGCCGCTCATGTGCAAACGGATACGCGCATGACGTTGATGTTTTGTGCGTTCTCCGGGGATCCTGTGATCTTGCGGCTGTATGGGGCGGCGCGTGCCGTGCATGTATTGGATCCCGACTACCATGCGCTCGCGGCGCTCTTCCCGGCTTGGCCGGGCGCTCGCCAGATCTTTGATGTCGCCATCGACTTGGTGCAGACGTCGTGCGGCTTCGGCGTGCCTTATTACGATTTTGTAGGCGACCGCGAAGACTTAAGCGTGTGGACCGATAAAAAGGGACCTGAAGGCATTCGTCGCTATTGGCGGGACCGCAACGCGGTGAGTATCGACGGTATAGAGACCGACATCGCCCGGAAGAATGGCCTGGACCCCGATGTCTAGAGGGGACTTGCGGCCATGGGGTAGCGTGTCCCGCGCGCCAGGGACGCCGTTAGGGCGCTCTTATAGGTCCCATGATCTTTCGCGAGGCCTAGAAGCGTCTATCCGCGCCGACACGTGTGCGGCCCGGTCGCTATGACTGTCTATGGTCGCGCGATGCCCGCCCTCAGGCCGCGGAGTCAAGCCCCGCCCCGCTTGATTCCGGCCGACTCCCGCAGAAATATTCTATACCCCAATCATTTTCTATGGCTCTGTCGAAGCGTAGGTCTGTTGCGCTTCGATTTCTGCACCGCTATCGTGCATTTAGCTTGTATTTTTGTCATTACGCATATTATTATATGCTCAAATGGTGTACGGGGCTTCGTGGTCACAGGACGATGCTTGATCTTGATCGCCCTCGTATGTTTTAGATGCCAAACCGTAGGCAGAGTGGTGCGACATGATCAGGAATAGAATAGGGTTACGGGCGCGCCGTGCGGCGCTTCTGCTACCCGTAATGCTTCTCACCGGTTGTTCCTCCCACAAGTTAGCAAATCAATTTGTACTCTTTAGGCCCAGTGGCCCGCTCTCGGGGGCCGATCTCCACTTCACTATTCTCGATGTCGGCGTCATGCTAGGCATCATCATCCCCACGGCCATCATTACCATCTATTTCCTTCTTCATTATCGCAAAACCAATACCACCGCCGCTTACGACCCGCACTGGTCCCATTCGAATGTGATTGAATTGATCGTGTGGGCGATACCGCTTTTGACGGTCATGATGTTGGGCTACTACTCTTACAAGGGGACGGCCGCGGTCGATCCTTATAATCCAGGGTTGCTGAAGGCGGCAAGTAAGCAGCCGGTCTTGGATGTCGATGTCGTGACGACGGACTGGCAATGGCTTTTTATCTACCCAAAGCAGCATATAGCGACCGCTAATCAATTGGTTATACCGGTGGGGACCGTGGTTCATTTTCATATGACCTCGGCTACGGTCGTCAATGACTTCTATATTCCTCGCCTCGCCGGAATGATAGACATCATGCCCGGCATGCGCACAAAGCAGGTGCTGATGGCCGACAAGATAGGGCACTATCAGGGCCTGTCCGCTAACTTTAGCGGCGCGGGGTTCTCGTGGATGCGATTTAAGACAGAGGTCGTCTCCGCGAGCCAGTTCAATGACTGGACAAAGGAGGTCGCACGGTCTCCGCTCCATATGAATTATGCGCAGTTTAATGTCTTCGCAAGACCCACGAAGAACGTCCAAGGAAAGACTTTTGAGTATTCGCAGGTTAGCGATCGTCTTTTCCATCAGGTTATCAAGGGCGTCATGATGGGCCGGGTCTATACGACCCCGTTGCCGCCGCCAGGGGCCGCTTAAGGTCCGGTGGGGTATCGTCCTTCCAGGTAAAGGGTATAGCGCGATTAATCTCGATAGACGAGAGGAGTAAAAGTTTATGGTACATGTGCAAGGACCTTGGAGTCCCCTTCTTGGGCGGTTATCCATGGGTGCGATCCCGGATAATCCCATCATTACCGGGGCCTTTATTTTCGCGGCGATATTCGGGGTTCTTGCGCTGGCTTACGTGACCTACGCCCGGAAATGGGTTTACTTGTGGCGCGAGTGGCTCACGACAGTCGACCATAAGAAGATCGGTGTGATGTATATCCTGATCGGGCTCGTTATGTTGTTTCGGGGATTTATCGATGCCCTCATGATGCGTACGCAGCAGCTCTTGGGAGATGGGCTGCATTCGGCGGGCTATTTAGGCGCCACTCATGGCTATCTGGTGCCTTATCACTTTGATCAGGTCTATAGCGCCCACGGCACGATCATGATCCTTTTTGCCGCGACCCCGATCTTGGTCGGCATCATGAATATTATCGTGCCACTGCAGATCGGCGCGCGCGACATGGCCTTTCCCTATCTGAATGCGTTGGGTCTTTGGCTCACGACCGTGGGGGCGGCGCTTATCATGCTGTCTTTGTTCCTGGGCGATTTTTCGCACGCGGGCTGGATTGGGCTGACACCGTTGACAGAGCTTGCCTATAGTCCCGGCGTCGGCACGGATTATTGGATGTGGTCCATACAGATCGCGAGCGTCGGTACGACCTTGGGTGCGGCCAACTTGATTGCGACCATAATCAAGATGCGCGCGCCGGGAATGACGTGGTCGCGGCTGCCGATTTTTACGTGGACTGCGTTGAGCACCAATATCATCGCTCTCACCTCCTTCCCGGTGCTCGCCGTGGCCTTGGGGCTTTTGGGCGCCGATCGCTATTTTGGTACGCATTTCTTTACCGCCGGCATGGGCGGTAACCTCATGCTCTATTCCAACTTATTCTGGATCTGGGGGCACCCGGAGGTCTATTTCGTCATTCTGCCCGCTTTTGGGATGATGTCCGAGATTATCCCGACCTTTTCCGAGAAGGCACTCTTTGGCTATATCACCATGGTGGCCGCGAGTTTTGCGATCGCGGGCGTCTCTTGGGCGGTGTGGCTGCACCACTTCTTCACCATGGGTGCAGGCCCTGATGTGAACACCTTCTTTAGTATCGCGACCATGATGGTCGGTATCCCGACCGGCGTGAAGGTCTTTAATTGGGCCTTTACGATCTATCGCGGTCGCAGCCGGTTTGACACGCCGATGATGTGGGCGTTGGGTGCGCTCTTCATGTTGTTGTTGGGTGGGCTCACCGGCATGATGTTGGCCATGCCGCCCATCAACTACAGCGTGCACAATAGTGTCTTTGTGGTGGCGCATTTCCATACCATGTTGATGGTCGTGGTCTACGGCATCTTGGGGGCGGTGAGCTACTGGTTCCCGAAGGTGTTCGGGTTTAAGTTGAATGAACGCCTAGGCAAGAGATTCTTTTGGTATTTCACGGCCGGTACGGTGCTTGTGTTTATTCCCATGTATGCCTCGGGCTTCATGGGCATGACGCGGCGGCTCGATTATTTGAGCAATCCTCATCTCTTTCCGTTTGAGGTCGCAGAAGAGTTGGGCATAGGCCTCTATCTCGTATCGGTCTATTATTTTGTGGCGCAGCTTTTCGTCAGTGTGCGGGACCGTAATAAATACCCGGTGGGTGCCGACGCGTGGGGGACGGGACGCACGCTCGAGTGGATCACGCCTTCGCCCGTGCCGTTTTATAACTTTGCCGTGACCCCGCGCACCCATGCGCGCGACGAGTTGGTGTGGCGGCGCGAACAGGGGCTTGAGCACGTCTCCGTGAAGCATTACGAGGATATCCTCATGCCTAAAAACACCGCAGTGCCGCTTATCATAGGCGCCCTCACGTTGGCGCTTGGGTTTGGCCTCGTGTGGCGTATTTGGTGGCTGACCGATCTCTCCTTCGCGGCGATTATTGTAACGGTCATTCTCCGGTCTTTCGTGAAGGACACGGACTACACCGTAGGCGGGAAAGAGGTTGCAGGCATCGAGAAGGGCCTGCAAGCGCGCATGAAGGGCGCCCAGGCTTCTGGCTTGCCGTCAGGTGGCGTTGGGGGACTTCGGCCGCAGGAGTCGAATTCTTAAAAGAACCGTCGGATAGACGCGTGTGGCATCGGCGCGCGGACGGCGATGATCGGTGTGTGAGTCTGAGGGTTTAAGTCTATGGGCAGGACAGCAGGGGTAGCGGCGGCATCGGAAACGGGTTTGTGGGCGGAGCATCATCACCACGACGCGATGTCGACCCGGACATTGGGTTTTTGGCTCTATATGTTAAGCGACGCGATGATCTTCGCGGGTCTCTTTGCGAGCTATGCGGTCTTAAGTCACCACTATAACGCGGCCGGCGGCCCGACCATCCGGGATATCGTCCATCCGTTTTACGCCTATGCCGAGACCCTCATGATCTTGACCAGCGTACTCGCTTACGGCTGGGTGATGGTGGCCTTAAAGGCCGGGAATCGGAACGGGGTACTGATCGGGCTTGCCTTGGCGTTTGCGCTGGGCGCTGTGTTTGTCGGGCTTGAAGCGCATGAGTTTTCGGGCCTTTTGCATCAAGGAATCGATGCCGAGCGAAGCGGTTATCTGTCCGCCTTTTATGCGCTCGTGATGACGCACGGTATTCATATGGTGTTCGGTTTGCTGTGGATTGCGACCATGTTCGCGCAAGTGGCAAGTCAGGGCTTTACGGATAAGACGGTCTATCGGTTATTAAACCTGAAGATGTTCTGGCATTTCCAGGCGGTGATCTGGGTGCTGGTCTTTACGTTTGTGTATATGCGAGGAGTTTTGTAAATGGCGCACGATATCCATGATCCGCTCAAACATCCCGAGGTTCAGATCGCCAATGGTTGGGGTTACGTCGCGTCGTATGTGCTTTCCGCCCTTTTGATGGCAGGCGTACTCGTGGTGGTCGTCTACCCAAGCTTTGTGGCCATGGCCTCTTTTGCGCTCCCCGCGGCCGCGGCGCTTGCGGTCTTGATTCAGATTGTGTTGCTTTTTCAGTTGGGTTTTTCTAAGACGCACGCATGGACTACGATTTCCTTCCTGTTGATTGTCCCGCTCTTTGTGATCGCAGTCGGCTTGACGATCTGGATGTTTAATTCTTTAGACGCCCGTACTATGATGGCGGGGCTCATGCACTAGCGCGATCGGATTATCGATGGGACCGACAGGGGCGCGATCTCTGGTCGCGGTCCCTTTATGCGTGCGTGGGGAATTCATACAAGATGCCATCATGCCATAAAGGCACACAAGCTGCGGGGTTTAAGGGGAGATATGGATCACAAAAATTCAGAACATAACATTGTTCACGCCGAAGTCACCCATTGGGTACGGGCGGCCAATGTCTTTATCGCAGGCTTGATCTTTTTTGCCTTCGCCGCTGGAATCTGGCGGGGCGTCACCTCGGTAGCCTTAGGCGAGGCGGCCTGGGTGCAGGCCTTGATGGTGACCCAGATCTTGTTGGCGAGCGCCATCATTCTCCTCGGAAGTCTAGTGGAAGGCTTTGGCTTTGGTTTATCGCTCGGCACCCGCTGGCCCTATACCAAAAATATCGTGGCCTTGTTGGTGCGCGGCGACCCGGAGGCCGCCCATCGCTTAGTGGCGACGACCCTCGGTCTCATCGGGGTGGCGCTTGTGGTTTTAGATCCGAATGCCGCGACCGCCACGGGCTTAATCTTAATCGTCGCCACGGCGCTTTTCGGTATGGGGACACTCTACGTCTTGGCCGGTCGCGCGCCCGCCTTCGTGCATGGCACCCATGGCTTTTTGGCCTATGGCGTGCTGTTGTCTTATTTGGTCGGCTTCTTCTATCCGGGGATCCATTTCCTTACGTATATTGATGCCAATGTCGCCCTGCATGCGGTCCTTTTGGCGATCTTTTTGGGGGGCATGACGACCGGCCAACGCGGTTTTGGTGAGCCGATCGGGGCGTTCGTGAAGCCGGAGCGCCTGTCGCAGTGGACGGTGCTTGTCCATATCGGGGCCGCGCTCTTGGTGGTCGCTACGCTGGGCTGGATGATGCCTACCTACCCGGTCGCGTTTTATTTGGCAGTGCTGCAAACGGCGGTGGGCTTTCTCTTGTTCCATGGGGTGAATTTGCGTCCCAAGGCGCCGGGCGTGATGGTGGTGTTTCATCAGGCGATGGTGCTTGCGATCACCCTCTCTATTGTGACGCCTTGGCATATCTGAGTGACGTTATGGCCTGCGGGGCAGGACGCTCTTTTGGGTGTCTCGCGCGTAGAGTTTTGTGCGGTGAGGCGCCAGCGCCTGGCGCTGAGGTGGGGGGTCTTTAGTTTAGTGTAGACCCGCGCATGGCCTGCTTCGGATGGGTTTTCGTGTCGAGAAGGGTGTGATGGCGTGACGACAAAACTTACGAAAGAAGGGTGCGCGTTGGACGAATCTTCCCTGTTTTCGCTTGGGGATTTGCTGCGCGATCTTTTGGTACTCGCGAAAGCCCGGGTCGTGTCCTTGCTCGTCTTTACCGGTGCGGTCGGGGCCGTGTTGGCGCCGCATTTTTCCGAGCATCTGTGGGGTGCGGCAGGGGGTCTTGCGGGCATTGCCTTAGCGGGTGGGGCGGGCGGCGTCATCAATCAATTGATCGAACCCTCGCTCGATCAACATATGCGTCGTACCCGTAAGAGGCCGCTTGCGGTGGGCCGCATTTCACGCACGCACGCCATGCTGTATGCGCTCGCCTTATTCGTAGCGTCCGTGAGCGTGCTTTTGTGGACGACTAACCTGTGGACGTTGGGGTTCACGTTACTCGGTACCCTAGGTTACGGGGTCATCTATACGGTGTATTTAAAGCCTAACACGCCCTGGAACATCGTCTGGGGCGGGATCGGCGGGGCCTTGCCGCCCATCATTGGCTGGACGGCCGCGGGTGGGGGCGCGTTTGCCCTGCTCCCCTGGAGTTTGGTTTTGTTGGTGACGGTCTGGACCCCGGCGCATTTTTGGCCGCTTGCCATTTGTTGTCGTGAAGATTACGCGAACGCCTGTATTCCCATGTTGCCTGTCACGCACGGGGTGGATCGCACGCGGCGCGAGGTGGTTCGATATGCGCAGGCCACGCTTCTTGTGAGCCTCCTGCCGCTGTTCGCCCAGGAAAGCCTGCTGTATGGGCTCGTGGCCTTGGTGTTCGGCGGCTATTATGTGGGCATGACGATCAAGCTTATGCGTATGCCCATAGACGGGGATATGGATCGTTATGCTAGGCGGGTGTTTGCGGTCTCCATTACCTATCTCTTTACGCTTTTTACCTTCCTCATCATAGGACACTACATAGGGTTTCGTGCGCCATAGCGCGTCCTACGTACCGACCCCCATGGAGCGGTTTTAGGTGTCGTGCGCCGGCTTTCGCGTTCAGGTAGCGCGCTAACGCCTCCTTTTGCCATTCCACTCATGTCGCAGTGGAAGTGTTTTGCGTTGCTTTGCGCTTATGGAAGCTGATGGGGGTCCCTTTGTCGAGTAAGCCGCTGGCGCCGAGCGAAACCTAGCGCCTTGGCACCGGTAGCCTATCGCGACGTCTCGTTGGAAGGGGAGGGACCTTCGGAATAATGAGGGTTTACTTCTCTTACTGGGACTGCATTGATCCAATCCCAAGAGTTAGCGAGGTAGATTGTGCCGCCGACGATGACGGGGTTTACGATACCAAAGCGGCCCCCTATGGCGCGATGTCCTATCACATGACCGTTATGGGGATTGAGTGCGTAGAGGTCAGGGCCCGTGGAGATGTAGAGAACTCCTTCGTTATAGGTGGGAGCGCCCCGACCTGCTCCTGCGGGCCCCGCATTCGGGACGTGCCACGTCCAGGCCACGTGCCCCGTACGGATGTCGATCGCTTGGTAGTCTGAGGTAATGGGCGACCCTACAAAGACGGTATTGTGGCTGATCATCGGGACGCCACCTTTGAAGGCAGGAACCTTGGGCCCGCGCCCCATGTCGTGTGTCCAGAGCACATGCCCCGTGCGCGCGTTATAGGCGCGGACGATAGTCTGGAGAGTGGGTTTGCCATCGATGAGTCGCGGATTGGCGACGGCATCCATAACAACAATGCCATGCCATACCGCCGGGGATACGTCGCCCATGCCGGTATTAGCAGCCCCTGGTATAGTCCCTTTCCAGAGCACCTTTCCGTTTTGCGTGTCGAGGGCGTAGAGGTTCGGGATCACCGACATAGAAACAAAGACACGATGCTGCCATACCGCCGGGCTCGACATGTTGGCGATGCCGCCTACGTGGGTGACCCACTCTTTATGCCCGGTCTTTGCGCTGATCCCATAAATGTTGCCATCGCCTGTACTTAAGAAAAGGGAGCCATGGGCGTAGGCGGGGGTGGGCATGGCATCCCCAGCGGTGGGAAAATACCAGAGCAACTGACCGTCTTGCGCATTGAGACAATAGACGCCGTTGTAACTGATATCCTTGCCGCGGCCTGCCGCATCGGGGTTGTGTGCGTAGAGGGTCACGTTGGCAAAGTTGAATGAAACGCTGCCCGCGGATAGGTACACGCGGTGGTCGACTACGAGCGGATTACCCATCAAATTATTGCCAACGGGGCTCGCACGCCAAATGAGATGACCCGTACGGGCGTTCACCGCATAGGCGAACATGTCATCACTCTCCGCGTAGACGACGCCCGCTACCACCGAGACCCCTAAGGCATTGCCATAGAATTGGGTCTGGACCGGCAGCGCTTCTTTGATTCCATAGATTCGCGCCCCCAGGGGCCTCTTGTCGGTAAGAGGCCATGCGCGCGCCTCTGGGAAATCCCACCGCACGCCATGGCGTATCCACGCAGGCGCCTGTCCGCTCACTTGAAACGCCGCGTTATGATCGGCCCCCCCGTAGGCCTGGGTCCAGCTCTGAGGCCCCACCTGGTCGATTACAGGGGGCAGATTGCCTGGGAGAACGAGGGTCGCAAAGGGGCTCTTGGGGTCGAGTGGGTTATGGCGCGGGTCGTGAGGTACGCCGACTGGCGCTGCGAAACCGAGCGGCATCGATGCCGCCCCCAGAAAGATGGCGAGTACAAGAAGCAAGATGGCGCGCATAGAGTCAAGACTCCGGAGATCGTCGCTGTAGATTACGCGCAGATCGCTTTCTTTTCGTAGGCCTTGCGACCTATCTTATGACTCTGTCTCTCGATACTCTTTGGTGAGCCGCGGCAACTCGACGACGTCGCCTAGCTCCATCACTTGGTTTGCGGGGAGCTGAAAGAAATCAATGGCATTGGCGGAGGTGCGCAGCATCACCGCAAAAAGACGCTGACGCCACAAGGAAAGCGAGCCGCCGGCCGTGGGGATGATGTGCTGGCGCGATACGAAGTAGGTTGTACCCGCTGGGTTCCAGTCAAAGTCCAGTTGTGCCGTTTCAAGGAGGCCTGGGATGTCCGGTTGTTCCATGAAGCCGTAACGGGCGATCACCCCATAAAGCCCTTGCCCGTAGGGGCGCACCTTGCTGCGTAAGCTCGCCTTGATGCGCGGCGTCGCTTCGAACTTGATGGTCAGGATGATGACGTGTTCGTGCAGCACTTTATTGTGTTTGAGGTTGTGCAGCAAGGTATGGGGGATGCCGCCTTCTCGCGCGGTGAGGAAGATGGCCGTGCCCGACACGCGATTGATTGGGCTTTTTTCGATCATGCCCACGAAGTCGGGGATACGAAGGGTTTCCGGCGACAGGGCTTGCGTCAATAATTTGCGTCCTCGGCGCCACGTCGACATGAGCGTGAAGACGACCAAGCCAATGGCGACCGGAAGCCAACCGCCGGCTGCGAACTTCAGCAGATTCGCGCTGAAGAAGACGCCATCTAGTATCGCAAAGAAGCCACAAAAGAGACTGGCCTTCCATAGGGGCCAGCGCCAACTGTGGCGCGCCACGAAAAAGACGAGGATGGTGGTAAGCAGCATGGTGCCCGTCACCGCCGTGCCATAGGCGAAACTCAAGGCCGCCGACGTCTTAAAGTCGACGATGATGAAAATGACCGCGATCATAAGGGCCCAGTTGAGCCCCGGAAGGTAGATCTGGCCGCGCTCGGTGGCCGAGGTATGGATGATAGTGAGTCTCGGGAGATAGCCCAACATGGAGGCTTGCCTGGTCGCCGAGTAGGCGCCGGTGATGACAGACTGCGAGGCGATTATGGTGGCGATACCCGAGATGACGACCATAGGCAAAGTGGCCCACGCGGGGAACATCTCGAAAAACGGATTTTGCGCGGTGGCCGGATGGAGCAGGACGAGCGCGCCTTGTCCGAGATAGTTCATGGCAAGCGCCGGTAAAACAAGCAGAAACCAGGCGAGGCGGATGGGTTTTGCACCGAAATGTCCCATATCCGCATAAAGCGCTTCGGCGCCCGTGACCGCCAGGACGACCGCTCCAAGGATGGCAAAGCCGCCGAAGTCGCCGTGGATAAGGTAGCGGATCCCGAGCCAGGGGTTGAGTGCGAGCAAGACCGTGGGGTCCTGTGCGACCCAGAATAGCCCTGAACCCAGGAGTAGCAGAAACCATAAGAACATGAGGGGCCCAAAGAGCCGGCTGATCGTGCCCGTTCCGCGTCTTTGGATCCAAAAGAGGCCGACGATGATCACAATGGCGAGCGGCACGATCAGCGGGATAAGGCGCGTGGAGGCGACCTCCAGACCTTGTAGCGCGGACAGCACCGAGATCGCGGGAGTGACCGCGCCGTCCCCATAAAAGAGCGAGGCACCCAATAAGCCGAGCGCGAAAATCCCCCAACGCATGCGCGAGGACTCGGGCGCCGCCTGCGAGGCCATCGCGGTCACGACCATGATGCCGCCCTCGCCATGTTCATTGGCGCGCATCACAAACCACGCGTATTTTACAGCGACAATCAAGACCAAGGCCCAACAAATGAGCGATAGCACTTCCAGGATATGGAGGGTCGTGGGCGGTTCCGACAGGGCCGTCAAGCAGGCGTCGAAGGTGTAAAGAGGGCTCGTGCCGATATCGCCGAAGACAACGCCAAGGGCCGCGAGTGCGAGCCAAGGAAGGCGCGCTTTTTCGTCCTGCTTCATGAGTACTCTGTAATCATTAAGGAGGCGCAAGGCCTTTTCGTGGGGGGCATGATAACAGGCTTGCGCCCATTATAAGAGCTTCCTTCTCGATTTTGCGTGCGTGGGCGCAAGGATCATGGGTCTTTGCCCCGGAAGAACCCGCTTTTAGAAGATCGTCATGAGGGGCGTGCGCCCTTGGAAGCAATCTGTATGCGATGAATGGCGGGGCTTTATGGGGTTTCTGCGGGTCTGATTGTTTAGGACCGTCGCCTCATTCTGCGGTCCTAGGGGCCCGGCAATGCCTATGGCGCTTCTTTTGGGGAGGTTGCAGTGCTCTCGCTTGTTGTGGGGGGTAGATCTCTGCCCGCTTGATGCCTGAGGGCTATCGGGGGCGTGACGTTAAGATCACCGCCCTATGAAGCGCTCAGAGAGGGTGTCACCCGGGTGTATGCTTCTTAAGGGGGATGTTTTGCATAGGTTTGAGGCGCATTCCGGCGCGGAGCGAGATCTCGTGACCGAGCTCAGGCTGGGTCCATAAACGCATGGCGGCGTAGGCGCGCCATGGTCGCCAGGCCTCGGCAATAACGGGCATTTGCGCCGGGGTGGGGCGTCCGTTTTCCGTCTCGAGGGCGCGCAGTAGACCTTAAGTCTGAATGGGGGAACGCGTTCGGCTGACGGTAGCTGCGCATAGCAATGTAATGTGCGGTCCAAGGGCCAATGCCGGGCAATGCACAGAGGCCCTGGACGATATTCTCAAGGGTATTGTCCTGAAAGCGGAGCCTCTCTTCTTTGCGAGCGAGGGCGAGCGCTTGTAGCGTTTTTTCTCTCGCTTGCGTGACGCCGATGGAGCGGAGATCCGCTCCTATAAGAGCGGATGGGGTGGGATGATGCGGAAGATGTTTTTGTCTTGCGCAAGCTGCGCGATCGTTCCGGTGGGCGGTTCTCCTGTCATGGCAAGGCTGCCTGATAGTGTGGTTGCGGCTGCCACACTGATTTGTTGGCCTAATAGGGCGCGCACCATGAGTTCGAATAAGTCCCCTGCGCCCGGTACGCGCAATCCCGGTCGCGCTTGGACGCGCGCGGTCATTCGCGGATCTAAGGCCAAGTGGGCGTCGGTCTGGTCCATGGGGGCATCTAGATCAAACACGCACCGCAGATGCGCCATCACCTTATCGATGGGGGAATGCGCTACCCCAATAGAGGGTAACGCGAAGCCGATGAGCCTTCGGGGCCGTGTGGATTTTCATGAGGCCTTGTCTCTCTTAGCTAAAAGGACCGCCAATACTGCCCCCCGTGTACGGCCTCTACCCCCGGAATGGCCCTTCGCGCCAGGAACATCAAAAAGGCCGCCCAATCATAGGGTGGGGTATAGGGGAGTTCCACCGTGACGCCTGTTGTCTGATTGCGCGTCTTTTTCATCAGGGTCTCTTTGTCTCCCCGGCCTTCAGGTCCGGGAGCTAAGGAGGCGGTACCGACCAATCCGAGGTCAATGGGGTCCTCTGTTCTGATCCTAACACATCGTGCAGGGTCTCTCTCCCATGGACCGGGCAGGGATTGTGGCGGTTTAGATAGATGTATTAGATTGTGGCCTGCCCTTTAGGCCGTATCGCCTTTTGTCCGCGCGTAGTGCGAAAGCCTAGGCCTTATCGATGCTCTGTGAGGAGGCCAGGTCGCATCGATACAGGTCTTGACGCAAGAGGCATAAGACGAAAACCGCAACATACCCTCACTATCATGACACTTCGTGCGACGGAGGCGCTCTGGGTATAGTGTTTTTATGTAACAACAGTTCAACATGACCAGAAAAATGACCCGTTTTGGATTGTTCTTGACGGATCGTGAATACACAGAGTAAAAAGTCCTAGGCTACGTGAATGTGTCCGTTCGGATGTTTGCGACGGCGTTTTAACGATCTATGATAAGTAAAATATGTATATCTAATATAACAGTTAAAGGGTGGGGGGATGTCAAAGAAAACGGGTCTGGCTTTTTTGTTCTTGGCAGCGGTGTTATCTCCGGTGATGGCCAAAAGCCCACCCCCTATGATGGCCGCAGGATCGGTCGAGCAAATGCGCGCTATGGTCGCTGCAAATCCCGTTCTAGCACGTCATATGGAGGCTCAAGTACTGAGCGGAGCGGCTTTGCTGAAGGTTGAAAAAAAGGCGCAGGCCGGGGATGCAAAAGCGCAATTCGATCTCGGTAGCTCTTATATCAACATGGGTATACTCCATAAGGCAGAAAGTCAAAAGAACATGACGCGCGGTCTGGGTTGGTATCGTCGGGCCGCCGTTTTGGGTTACGCACCCGCAGAAACGGGTTTGGCCGGTGCTTATTTAAGCGGGCTTGGGGTCTCGAAAAGTCATGCGAAAGCGATCAAGTGGCTTCGCCTTGCCGTGACGCAAAAATACGCACCTGCAGAAGCTCAACTAGGTGAGCTATACCTCGTGGGACGAGGCATGCCTAAAAGCCGAAGGAAGGGTTTTCATTGGATCAGACTCGCCGCAGGACAGGGTGATACGGGTTCGGAAATGATCCTCGGACTGATGCATTTAATGGGCGCTGAACACGTCGTAAAAAGTTATACAAAAGCCGTTCGATGGTTTCTTTTAGCGCAGGCGGATGCCAAAAAATTGGGTGTTAATTTACCCATGCTTGCATCCATGCTGAAAATCGCTGAAGCCCATCTATCGCCCGCTCAGATGATTGAAGTTCGGCGTCAGGTTCAGGTCCAGTTAAAGGCCCAGCACTCGCGGTAATCCGAAGCGACAAGGCCGTCATCATAAGAGCCCAAGGTGCAAGGCGGATGACGCCATATACTGGGGTGTAGTCGTAGCGGAAATAGGGTGGAGGGGAGTGGGTTTAAACCACTGCTCTGTGCTGTGTGGCAGGATGCGCGCCACGTGATAATACCTGTTTGTCTTGATGGCGCGACCATCAACGCGGAGGTCTGCGAATGTGAAAAACGATAATCGAATTAAATCATATCTGAGTCGCAATAAAGGCGTTATTCAGCTCGCTTATGTTGCCTGCTTACTGGCCGGTTTGGTGACGCTCGATTCAGGAGCCTTTGGCAAGCAAGTCAGGAATGCGAATCGACAGGGCGCTTTCGCGTCAACGCGGTCCCATGGGCACTTCATTTACGTTGTCAATGTTGAGAGCGACGTTGTATCTGAATACCGCATTGGCGCCAGGGGTGCGTTGACGATGATGGGCACCATTGGCGCTGGGGGCGAGCCCGCGCGTATTCAAGTGGATCCTAGAAGACCGTATGTTTATGTCCTGAATAGAGACATCGAAGGGTTGGCGAGCCCCGGTATTTCCGAGTACTTGATTGGTGCTCACGGGCTATTGCACAAGATCGGCACAACTGTGATGGATTCGGATGGCAAAGATCTTATTATCGGCCCCAAGGGACACCATGTTTATGTTGCGAGCGCAAGCGGCATGATCCTTGAGTATACGATTGATCTTAAGGGGGTCCTTTCGCTAAAGAGGAAAGCGAAAGTCGCATCGGATATTGGTCTTATTAGCCTAAATCAAACGGGTCGGTACATTTTTGGTGTTGTTCAAAACGGCCCTGCTACGACTACAAAAAGGGCGTTGTATGAATATGCCATTAGCCGTGATGCTGCGCTTACGCCCATTGGTACTTATCCTATAGGAATACAGGCAAATGTCGCGACAGACCCTGCGGGGCCCTATGTCTATGTCACAGATATCCTATGGAATAATCAGGGTGGGGATAAGGAAATATCCGAATATGAGATTGGCCATGGTGGGGCGATAAGATTGAGAGGCGTCATTCATACGAAGTATGCAGCGATGTCTATTATTGTTAATAAGAGCGGTCGGTACGCCTACGTGGGTTTCGGAGATAACAGGATTTCTAAGTACGCCGTTGAAGCTCATGGCATTTTGAGGAGAGTCGGCAATCAGACCACGCAACGGGTGCCTGCTTCTATCGCGATGGGTGACGGCGGTGATGTCTATGTTGCCAATGCGGAAAGCAATACTGTATCGGAATACACGACGAACCTTCACGGTGCGTTTACGGCAATGGGAGTCATTGCGGTCCGTGCAAAGGATATGGGCCCCGCTCTAGATACTGGATATCGTCATTACGCATATATCGTACAGCAGGGTTGGCCTTCATCTACTAAGCCGTCCGTCATTTTCGAGTATACCGTGGGGTCCCATGGGGATCTTCAAAAACAGGATGCGGTCGTTACAAAGGCTTCTCCCTATCCGATAAAGATGAGTGCTGGAGGTCGATTTGCTTACCAGCTTGGTAAATTGGGAGGGAGTATTTTAGAATATGCCATAGGATCGCAAGGGCATCTTCGCACCATCGGCCAGATTTCTATTGATGGCGCACACTCCAGACGAGTGGCCGTTGATCCTGCGGGTCGCTATATGTATTTGAGCGAAGGCGATGGCCTTGCGGGATACGCGATCGGGGTAGGTGGTCATCTCAAGCAGATCAGCCATGTGTCTATGGGCGCGGTGGTGGCTTACGTGACTATCGATCCTATTGGCCGCCACCTTTATGCTGTTCGTCCTCATGTGATTGACGGATACAATATTGGGCCGCAGGGGACGCTTACACGATTCGGCAGTCTTCACGTGACGACCGCGATGCAGAGTCGCCTCATTATTGATGCCACGGGTCAGTACGCCTACCGCATAAGCCTTCACGTGACCAGAAGGAAGAGATCGCCCTTCAGGGATTATATTAAGGAATATAAGATTATGCCTAATGGCAGTCTTGTGGCAATCGGCCAGGTAAGGATGAAGTGGTTTATTAGAACGATTCGGACCGATCCCAAAGGCCCCTATCTTTACGTGGCTAAAGACGGCGGCGGAATCTCTGAATACCGGATTTCTCTGTCCGGCACACTCAGGTTGACCGGCAGCGCATTCACGGGTCTTTCTCAGGTCAATCACATGACTCTGGACCCGGGCGGCCAATATCTCTATGCCCTACATTATTCACCAGGCGGGTATGACGGGACTAAGGCGGGATGGACCACTTATACGACATACGCAATCGGGCCTCACGGACGACTTGCGCCGACCGGTATTTTTGCCACCAAAAAAGGGCCAATTTTTCTTGCAAGTGCCCTTTACGGTCGATCGTTTAAGGGCTGGCATGGCTCAATGTCGTCTAATAAATAGGGTCGCTTTTGAAGAACGGCGCAAGGGCGCGTTATGCCGTCCAGACGACAGACACCAGATGTACTCATGCCGTAAGGGCGTTTAGGAAGCGTGTTTTCCCATCATCATGAGAACCTTATATCGAGGGAACCAATGATAAGTGTGCCCTATACACTGCGCACGGTGTTCGCTTTGGTGGCCACCGGGGTGACACAGGGCTCAAGCGAGCAGGGTCAATGCCTAGGTTCCAACAGAAGTCGTGAGAGGTTTGCCCCGACAAGACATCACCCTTGGGGCGCTTTGTCGGGCTTATTCCGCTTATCACGAGACTCAAACGTAATTTTGCAGGTGAAGCCGCCTCTTTTTCCCTCATTCGTTCCAAACGCTTTGCGTCCTCAAGCCTTCCCGCGGTTGGGTGCGCAGGGGAGTGGTCGCAACACCTAAACAATTCATGGAACAGGTCATTTTCGTGGGTGGCGTTACCGAGTCTAGGATAATGCGGGTTCTGGCGATCAGTTGGGATTCCGCGTCATTCCCCATGGGGGCGCTCAGGGAAAATCGGGGTTGAGTATAAGGGGCTATCCTGTCTGATGTAGGGGAATCGATCCGTATCAGGGTGGGGGTCATCGGGTTATCTCAGTGCTCGCAGAGGGCGTAACCGTCATTTGGTAGACGATATTTGATCGCGAGCGTCGCATTTTCGTACTAGCCACATTACACTTCAACTGTCACTGCCAACATTTGACGGGTTCGCAAAACCTTTCGGATCAGGGTGGCGGGCGTCCTAAAACGAGCATTTCCGATGCGGTCGCTATATGTTTATAGGCCTCATTTTGTAAACAGAAAACGTACGGCCGTAAGGGATTGACTGCGAGCAACGAGTAAAGAAGAAGGGGATTTATGAGAATAGTACGCGTATTGATAATGGCTGCACTTTTTTCTAGCGTGATGAGCGTCGCGGCTATGGCCGAAAACTGGTCGCTCTATAACCATTACAACTTTAACCAGCCGCAATTTAGTCAGTCTCTCCCTTTTGCCAAGGAACACTTAGTGGTACAAGTCGACCAAGGTAACCCGCATCGTTGGGGCTTGGCTCTGGCCAATGTCGCCAATGTGCTCAACTATTTCGGTTCCGATAAGATCCAAGTTGTCGTTGTGGCTTATGGGCCGGGTCTCAAGCTCCTCTTTGCCCATAGTCCATATGCGGCCCGCGTTCAGAGCTTGACGGCGCAGGGTGTGGAGTTTGATGCATGCCATCAGACCATGCTCGGCATCAAGGCGCACACGGGTCATCTGCCCAAGCTTTTGCCTTCTGCGGTCGTGGTTCCAGGCGGCGTGGTGCGTATTATGCAGCTAGAACAACATGGTTTTGATTTACTGAAGCCCTAAAACACACCGATATTGACCAGGGAATTCCGGTTGGACCCTCGCTTAAGAGGGTTGTGCGGCTCGTCACCGGGGAGTGATGGGTGCGTGGTTGGCGCGAAGAGGGAGAAATAGCAAGGATTGTGGATATTGCCGCCTTATTCCTCGCGATAAACGCCTGACGATCGGATTCCCCCCCTGGCTTCGTCCTAGCTCGTCTTTCGCTATTCGCGGGAGTCGATCTGACTAAGTGGTTGTATTTAAAGCGATCGGCTCTAAAAGGTCTTCACTACAGCGCGGCCACAGCGACCACCAGGGAAACCCGGGGGCTGTGATCTTGGGCGGCGGTTGCGCGGGCGGGCGCCACCGTAACGCATCCAGTAGCAGGCGATGCTCAGGTTCAGGTTGGGTGGTGCGCGACAAGAGCAGCGAGCGGCCGTCGGTCGTAGGGATAGGGACGTCCACCATTTGGGGTCTTCAGGCTTTCGTGTGGGTCAAGGGGGTATTGGGCTTGCATCAGGCGCCCCCGCAGGCAAGTATGATACCCCACTGCGTGACACTGAACTATACCAAAAGCTCTTGGGATTACCGGCGCCGTGGCGAGTTGCGGCAGTGGCGGTACAAGTTGCCTCAGGCGATACGAGGCTTTAAGCGAGATGACCTTGCGCGTGGGTTGGCCGCCAGACGGTCCGCGCAACGGTCTTGAGTGTGAGGCTGTGGTACCCGGTTAACGATCCGTCCGCGACCGGGCGCCCTCTCAACGACGCCAGGAAAGACTGTCATCGAGGCCCGCGTCCCGCGGGTCAACTGTCTGAAGTGCAGCGCCCAACAGATCCCGGTCGTCTGGGCCGAGGATGGGAGTCGCTTTACCGAGCTCTTTGAGGCTTATGCCATTTAGGTGTGGCAAGCGGTGCCAAGTTCGGTGCAAGCCCAATGGCTGACGGCGCTCTCTTGGGACCTCAGTCGATCGGGTGATGGGCCATAGGCCATTCGGCCTACCATGTGTGGCCCACAATGAGGAGCGGGCGGTGACCCGCGGTGTGGTCGGCGATCATGGGAAGGGTTGCGCTGGCCCGGCACGCCGAGCGATGCCGGTCTTGATGAAAAGAGTTTTGGCGAGGGTCACGACTATGTCTCGGTACTGCACGACCTTAAGGGCCGGCGAGTCCTTGAGGTCGTACCCGAACGCACCCGGGAGGCCGCTCATACGCTCTGGACCGCGATCCTTAAAGCCCAAGCGCCTAGGGCTTACCGCAGTGGCCAGGGATATGGGGGTGCCTTATCTGGAAGCCACCCGCGTAGCAGCAAGCCCTGATCGTGCATGACAAGTTTCCCTGCGCGAAGGAGTTGAACTAAGGCGGTTGATCTCGTGCGTCGGCGCGAGCACCGAGAACTCCAAGCCCAAGGCATCGGGATGCTCACGAAGACCCGATATCTTTGGCTGAAGAACCCATTGAACGGGACGGACTGCCCGCGGGAACGCTTCCAGGCGATCACAGTCGATGCGCTGAAAGTGGGCCGCGCCTTCGCGATCCAGGAGGCGTTCTCCGACTTCTGGGACTATCGATATACTGTATCGGCCCACCAGTTTTTCGATCGCGGGTTCCTGGGCGGCCCGCTTGCGACACCCGCCTATCATGGCTTGCGCGAAGACCCTCAAACGTCCTCTGCCGGGGTTACTCGCCTATACAAAACATCGCACACCCGTGCCGCCGCAGAGGGCATGAATGCCCAGATCCCGCTCCTCAAAGCCAACGCTTGTGGCTATCGGAATTTCACCCCATATCGCATCGCCCCCTCTTCCCTTGCGGGAAGCTTGACCTCTAGCCAAAGGGGTGCCCGTCATGAGGCTTTTAGGGGCACCCCACACGAAACCTGGAAGAGCCGCTTATATAGTGGCGATGCATCGTGCTTTAACGCGGTTATTATAGCGCATAAGGTCCTTTCCTGTCTTTTTCGAGGCCCCCGTCACGACGATCCCGCAAGCCCTCGTGGCCGTTAGGCGTGCGTTAGGGGAGGTTTCGCGAGCGCGCGCCATGCTGCCGCCGAGGGTATGGTCCATTTCTTGGGGCGGCATGCCATGCAAGAGTACTGCTGCGGCCACCAAGACCCCTAAAAGAACGATAGCTTCTACGGCAACCGACACCGCAAGCCAGCGTAAGGGGTTGGTGTCAGACGGCGAGAGGGGAGTGGTGGGGTGTGGCGTGCGGGGACGGACCGCGGCTTCAATGCGCGGTACGAGGAAGAAGCGATTGGCCGCGCCTAGGAGTATGGCGCCTACGACTAGGGTCAGTTTTATGAGGAGCGTGCGTCCGTACGGCGTATCCCAGAGGGCTGAGAGGTGCCCCAGGTAATGGATGCTCGCCAGGAGCCCGGTTAACAAAACGCCGCCTAAGGCGAGGGTGGCCACGAGCGAGAGGTTCTTGACGAGATCGGCCCAGGTGTTCGGCGGTATAGCGCGGTTTCCGATCGCCGGAAATACGGCGATGGACATGGCAAAGAGGCCGCCCGCCCACAGTGAGCCCGCCATGAGATGTATAAAATCCACCCACTCCGGAGCGCTCCATTGTCCTTGATCTGCCGGATGTCCGGTGGCGCTACGGGTGAAGGCGACGGCCGCCGCGGCCACGAACAGAATAATGCAGGCCGTGGGCTTGCGCGCCGGGAGACGGCCTAGATTCCAAGTCAACCACATCAGCAAGACCATGCCGGCTCGAAAGAGCCAGATGTGACCGAATAAAGTGTCTTTGAGTACCAGCGGGAGCCAGTGCGGGAGCTGTGCGATGGGCTGGCGGCTCATTTCGAGAATCCGCCCCACGAGGAGTGCGCCACTGCTGAAGGTGAGCGCAGCAAGCCCTACTCCCAAGAGTCGCCATAGCCCCCCGTCCAAAAAGGGTCTTGCGGGTTTGGGTACGATCCAAAGGCAACAACCGAGCGTCCCTATAACGGTCACAAGCGCCACGATATCAAACGCGCTCAAGGCGATATAGGAGAGGCTCGAGGTCATGCGCTAGGCTGGATGCGAAACATATAGTGACCGTGGGTGTGATGTCCATCCACGGCGATGACGCTCCAATAGACATGATATAGGCCCGGCGGGAGGGTGCCTACGGTCGTTTCCAGGAGACGGTTATGGCTCCCTGCGGCGACATGTCCATGTCCTTCGCTTACGACTTGGTTATGGGTATTTTTGACGGTAAGGGACGAGAAGAGGGCTTCCAATCCCGAATCGAACCAGATGCGAATATGGTGGGGTGCGGCTTTTAGGTGGGCACCTACCTGTGGGCGC
>Ga0307375_10000205_pt1 | contig 80564 bp, 116 predicted proteins | sample TR1MG_FD_202531 | JGI IMG/M metagenome (GOLD analysis project Ga0307375, IMG submission 202531) | Soil microbial communities from Risofladan, Vaasa, Finland - TR-1 | ecosystem: Environmental > Terrestrial > Soil > Coastal area > Acid sulfate soil | place: Finland: Risofladan, Vaasa | collected... | reverse complement strand
CTTGTTTAAATTGCGGCATTGTTTACAAATACAAGGATGTTGAAGAAGAACCAACTGGCGAACCGGAGAAAATATCGGAAGAAATATCACAGTTAATAAAAAGATGTCTAAAAATGGTTAGGTTTACTAAGGAGGTGGAAAACTCATGAAAAACCTTGTTAGGTACTGCCTCATCGGCTACGTGGTTGACAAGGGGTTCAACGTCCTGGTGGCAGTAGTGGCCATCACAGGCATGCTGTGGGCGTTCAACGGGTTGTTTAAGTTATGGTAACCGGCGAGGCCGGAGAAAGGAGATTTTAAATTGATTTCCAAAGAAGAATTGGCCAAATTAATAAAGGAGGCCCGGGAGATGAAGTCTAAGGCGATAGGTAGACGATACACGCAGAAGATGCTTGCTGATGACATAAATAAATCCCAGAGTTACATTGGAGATATTGAGTCAGGCAGGACTTATCCGACATTGGTAGTGTTAGGGGATATCGTCCAGGCTTGCGGTGTCCCAGGTTTATTTTCCGATATAGAGAAAAAAATTGTCGAAGGAGGTATAACCCCATGAAACTCAACAGCGAAGCAATCCGCGAGGCGATGGAGCCGGAAAGGGAACGGTTGACACTCTGGGACGTGGCACAAATGGTGTTTGTGGTCGGAGTGCTGGCGGTGATGCTGCTGGCGTGGGGGCGGGGGATGTAGTGCCGGGCAAACGCATTGAGTTTCAATATGGCGAACAAGCCCCCATAGTTCGCGAGTTCAACAGAATTAGCGCCAGAGAAAAGCGGGAAAGGTTTCTTGCGCTGTACGAGGCACTGAAAGAGATGATGGATGCGCTGGAAAAACTAGCCGGGGGTTTACCCGATTCAACCTTCACGGATCCATATTTCAAGATGCGGGAGGCCATCGCCAGCGCCGAAGGGAGGACCGCCGAGTGAGCTATGACTGCTATGTAGATCGAGTTGTTCACAGAAAAAGAAAATCGCCCTCGAGGGCGACATGTAAAATATCCTACTGAAATCTTACCACGAAAGGGGCGAAAATAGCAATGGCACTTAAACAGTTCTGCGATAGATGCGGAAAGCAGGTTGAATATAAGCGATATGATTCATGCGGTCAAACCATAATGGTTTCCAGGGAGGGGTTATCAACCAGCTTTAATATTCTCGTTAATATTGACGGCATGGGGATAAATAAAAACTGGTGCCGAGAATGTTGCGCCGAGGTTCTCCCCGGATCTGTCATGACTGATGCCGCCAAACGACTGGATAGAGATAACGCGCAACAAACATTAGCTGAAAAGCTAGAAGAGATTATCCGCGAAATCGTCCGCGAGGAAATACCGGAAAGTTAGGTGAAACCCATGCCCGACCACATCACGCGCCAGAAAGTAACCTGCCCCGTGTGCGGCGTATGTCACTACACGTTTGCCATTGGATATTGCCCGGAGTGCAGTGCTGACCTTGGAGGTAGGACGGTTGTGAGTATCAAGGAGTTTTGTAATGTCACAATTAACCCGCTTACCGGATCCATTACGGTGCGTCCGGAGTGGGAATAAAAGGAGGATAATCATGGATTTAAAAGTCGTTAGAACCGCAGATTTATTTAACGAGTTAAGAACCAGGGAAGGCGTCCAAGAGGTAATTATTTATCCCTATGCGGGATACTCGGTGCATGTAAACGCAGACGGCGACGATGGACCGGTAGATATTGAAGAAACTGGACCAGCAAGTATTTTAATTGTAACGGATTAGTTAACTCCTCTCCCAATACCCGGGCAACCGGATATTTTTAAAACAATCCCCGGCACGGCTGGGGCTAAGAAAGGATGATAAACGTGGAAATAAAGTGTATCTACATGGAACCGAAGGATAGGCCGATTGAAAAGGCGGAATTTCAGGTTGACGGTGGAGCAGTAGTAACAGTTGATATTTGCAATGAGCATGTACGTCCCGTTCGACTAAAATGGCAATCTAGTGTTCAGACTGCCAGTTTTAGCAAGTCTGACTTCGACGACTTCGCCGCCCTCGTCAACCGCATCAACAAACAGATCGGTAATGTATAGCTACCCAACCCTACAGCACCCGCAAGCCACCCGCCTAACCCCGGGCACAATCGCAGAACACAAACTCCTGCCCGGGGTGGCGCTGGTAGTCATCAGTGGCCCGGAGCGAGGGTTGCGGGGCGATGTTTACAGAGTGCAGATGCCGGACGGCCAGGTTGTGCCGGTGAAGCGGGAGAATTTGAGAATGTGAGGCGATACCGATGTCACTCGTAAGATGCACAGCAAGACCTTGTAGGTGGCACAAGGGTCCCGCAGAGGACATTTGCATAGCGAAGGTTATTGACATAAAAAACAAAGAGTTTGACGGCGTTGAAGATGAACAGGTATGCAGTACATTCTTTTGGGATGATGTCAAATATGATGAATACTTGGATTATTTGAAAAGTCAGTGGAAAGCGAAATTTTAGCGGGAGCGTGATAATGATGCCAGCTAAATGGTTTATCTGCCCCGATGGAGGGCAAATTGAAATAAGCGACTGCCTTACTACTTGCCGTATATCAGACCAATTATCAGCCGGTAGATGTCTCTCACTCCGTACGCTCCGGCTTATCGCAGAGCAGCGTGAATGGGGTGGTATACCTTCCACGACACAACTCCTTAAAGGTACACGAGAGGTTTACCTGGAGATTACCACAGATTACACCATAAACCCCCAAGACGAATTATTCCGCGTCCACGGCACGAAAGTACATGCAATCCTTGAGCAATATCACGACAACGCTTTAGGCGAGGAGCGCCTCACAGATGAAATATGCAGCGGCCAGTTTGATTTCTACGACCCCGACACGCAGACGCTTTACGACACCAAGACATGGGGCAGTTACAAGATTATGAAGGCGCTTGGACTGCGGCAGATTGAGGTCGATACCGGGGAAGTTTACAAGACTGGGGCTAAGAAGGGACAACCGAAAACACGCAAAGAGTGGACTGGAGGCGGCGAACCGGATCTGTTTAACGAGGAAATCCAATTAAATGACTACCGAATGAAGTTGGAGGCCGCAGGGTTCCCGGTGCAACAAATGGTTATCGAAGTCTTGGCGCGGGATGGTAACACATATATGGCGCGGAACCGGGGGATTGAGCAGAACGGGGTGTTGATATCGATAAAGAGACTAGAAGACGGATTTATTATAACCTACCTAAAAGCAAAACGCGGTAGTTTAATTGGGGCTTTAGAAAACGGCAACATACCAAGTCCGTGCGATGCTCGCGAGTCTTGGGAAGGGCGTAAATGCGAACGATACTGCCGGGTGAAGGAGGCTTGTCAGTGTGAATAAATCCGAAAGTATCCAAAATCTTGCCAAGGCACTTGTCGGCTTTCAATCAGAAGTAAAAAATCCCGCAAATACAGCAAATAACCCGTTTTTCAAGAGCAAGTATGCACCATTACCCGAAATCTTAAACGATGTCCGTCCACTTCTATCCAAACATGGGCTGTCACTATTACAGGCTCCCAGCGGTGATGGTGACAAGATAGTGATTACAACGCTACTAATGCACGAATCCGGGGAATGGATAGAGACTTGCCCCCTTATCCTCAAGGCCGACAAAGCTACAGCGCAGGGGGCCGGTAGCGCAATTACATACGGACGACGCTATGCCCTGTCTGCTATTCTGGGAATTAGCTCAGAGGACGACGACGACGGGAATCAGGCCACAAAAACAGCAGACAAGAAACCACCAACCCCACCAAAGACAGTATCGCAGAAGCCAACTGATGCGCCTACAAAGGTAAACTTTGCCGGGTTCTGGGTTGAGACGAAGAAACTAGGCTTCACGCGGGAACAGGTCCACCAGTTTGCCGGGGTGGAGAGTATCAGCGGTTGGACTAAACCACAAGTTGACATGCTGTACAAGCAACTTAAAAAAGTCAAAGAAGAGGAAGCAAAAAGTGCTTAAGCGTAACGGTTGTATAGCCAGCGAAACAGGCGCGGCCAACCCCGCGCCAATCCAAAGGAGCGTGATTATATGCCAACCGACGCTGACCTATGGCGCAAATGGTACGAATATAACGACCGCCTTGCCGAGCTACGCAAGACACACAGCCTACACTCCCCCGAGGTCGTAGCGATTAGCCAGGAACTTGATGCGGTAGTCGGGGTGATGATGGCGAGGGGAATAGTGGAGAGGAGGAAAATATCGTGACCGATCGTGAGACGGTAAGGGTTAGACACCTTCTAGATATGCCCGAAATAAGGCTTAGGCATCTTCTGGACGTGTCTGAAAAGCAGCGGGAAGAGACAATGGACGGCCTACGGGAAGTGGCGAAGCAACGGGATGAACTTGAGGCTGAAAACACCCGCCTCCGCGAAGACCTCGCCGCCGCGAAGGGGCGGGAGGCGCAAGTGGTGGAGGCGTTGGAGAAGATCCAAGACTATGCCTTAGAATACCAAGATTTAAACACCGACATGAAAGAAATTTCTGCTATGGCCAAACAAGCCCTCTCCGCCGATGGCCGGGCCTACGCCGAGCGGGTGAAGCGGTTGGAAGAGGCGCTGGAAGATTGCCTTAAATGGTTCAACTCAAATGAGGTACAGATTTGTTTCTCGATGTGCGCCATGCGCGACATAACTCAGGTTTCAAAAGAGTTCTCTGATTGGGCCGGGAAGGTATGGGATAATGCCAGAGCCGCCATGGAGGTGTCCGCAAATGGCAGTTAAACGGATTTGCCCTAAATGTAAGCGCCCGAGCTACTCAGCCAACACGCAAACGCCTATGCCATGTCCGTACGAGGGCTGCGGCGGGGTTGTGCCGCCGCCGAAGGAGGGGAAGAAGAATGGGTGAAAATAGCGCAATCGAATGGACAAAACATACATGGAACCCTTGGCAGGGATGCAGAAAAGTAAGTAGTGGCTGCGAAAACTGCTATATGTACCGCGATAAGAAAAGGTATGGGCAGGATCCCGCTACGGTTATTAGATCAGCTAAAAATACATTTAATCTGCCGCTGAAATGGAGCGATCCTGCTAATGTATTTGTCTGTTCCTGGAGTGACTTTTTTATCGAGGATGCGGACGAATGGCGTCCCGAAGCATGGGAAATTATCAGGAAAACTCCACACCTAACTTATCAACTACTTACCAAGAGAGAGTTAAACATAGCAGATAGGCTGCCTGCTGATTGGGGTAATGGGTATCCAAATGTCTGGCTGGGTGTAACCGCCGAGAACCAGGAGCAGGCTGATAAGCGGATTCCGTTACTTTTACAGACACCGGCGGCGGTATATTTCGTAAGCCACGAACCTGCGCTTGGGTCAATCGTGTATCCATCCGAATTTTTAGCCCTGGGTAGAAAGGCTCTGATAATCACTGGCGGAGAAAGCGGTCCCGGCGCAAGACCGATGCACCCGGATTGGGCAAGGCTAGACCGGGATCAGTGTCAGGCGGCAGGAGTACCCTACTTTTTTAAGCAGTGGGGTGAATATAGTCCAATATTTGACGGCAAAACCAGATATGAGAATGTCCACAGTGGGGCCGGGATGGATGAACCATGCCCTATGTATCGTGTCGGCAAAAAAGCCGCTGGCCGCCTCCTTGATGGTCGCGAACATAACGAGATGCCCGCGGTAAAGCCATGACAACCCCAACCTGCCGCTGCCGCGTACGCCGGTGGCACTCAGACACGGGCGGCGGTATATCGGGATCGAGTTAAAACCGAAGTATGTGGAGATGTCACGGCGGCGGATAGAGGACGATGCCCCGTTATTTAATCGGTTAGCGATAGAGTGACAAGGAGGTGCGGAATGGTAGCAATAGCAAGGGTATTTCCAAGAATAACAAAAGCCACGCCAAATGATGAATTATGCTTCTTTGATGCCCCTGGAATGTTTCTACCGCCCATAGACGAGGTTCACATTTCCGTGGCGTTTACCTACGACCTAGACAAGGCTCATCAACTAGCTGAACAATGGCGGCACATAGCACCGGTTAAGATCGGCGGCCCGGCCCTGGATGAGCCAGGCGGTGAGTTTATACCGGGGAGATACATCAAAAAAGGCTATGTGATCACTTCCAGGGGATGCCCAAATAAGTGTCAAGTGAATGGTGTATTTTTCTGTCAAGTGCCCATCCGCGAAGGTGGAGTAATCCGGGAACTAGAGATTAAAGAGGGTAACAATGTTCTCGACGACAATTTACTGGCCTGTTCTGACGATCATATTAAAAAGGTATTCGCTATGTTTAAGCGCCAGAAGTATGGCAGGCCAATGTTTACCGGGGGCCTTGAAGCCAAAAGACTTAAAGATTGGCATATCGAGCTTTTGCGGGGCTTGAGGCCGAAGGAAATATTCTTCGCTTACGATAACCCTATTAAATACGAACCACTTGTAGGGGCTGGTAAAAAGCTATTAAAAGCCGGATTTACAACCGCCTCCCACGTGTTGAGAGCATATGTGCTTATTGGTTATCCTGGTGACACCTTTGACAAGGCCGAGAAACGACTGAACGACACTATCAAGGCCGGATTCCTGCCCATGGCTATGTTGTACCGGGATAAGAAGGGCCAGAGAAATACAGAGTGGGCAAGGTTTCAACGTTTTTGGGCCAGGCCAGCGACGGTAAATTTAAAGATGAAAGCGGTTAGAGCTTAGTGGAGGTGCGGCGTGGTAAGCCGTAAGCGAACTGGTCGGTCATACGGGAAGCGTCATCGGTGCCCTGAATGTAAAAAACTGCATAACGGCGCAAAAGGAAAGCCATGTGCAAAATGTAGTCCTGTTAAGGGATAAGGCCCGGATGATCGGCGTGGGGAGATGAAATTGGAAGTGTACTTCGGGGGAACGGAAAGACCTAATACTCTACATACCCTGGCTCGAGCCGGTGGAAAGCGGATAATACTTTCTTATGCTGAGCCACCAACCTACTCCTGCTGGAAGATTATCCGGGAGTATGGGTTTGAGGTACTACTTGACTCCGGAGCATATAGCGCATGGAAGCGCGGTCGAAGCATTAGCCTTGATGATTACATGGACTATATCCGGGAGCACCACATAACCCAGTATTTTAACCTTGATGTAGTTGGAAATCCGGAGGATACGGCAGTAAATCAGGCTACCATGGAGGCGGCAGGGCTAAGCCCGATACCTGTTTTTCACTACAATGAGCCATGGGAACTACTTGAGCTACTTATTGCAAAATACGCGCTAGTTGGCCTTGGTGGAACGGTTGGACTTCCATACCGAGATAAAGTTTACTGGTTGGAGCAAGTTTACAGCCGGCACCCCGAGGGAAGGTTTCATGCTTTAGGAATTACCAGTGAGCGGATACTGACACAATTCCCATTTACCCAAGTTGACAGTACGTGGTGGGTGTTTAAGAACCGAGAAAAAGTGAAGCGGCTTGCCCCAGGCAAAGACAGGAAAGAGGAGCAGGAAGCCCGTGTCAGGCATCTTATGGCACTTGAGAAGGAAAGCGGCAAGGGATATCAGCTGGCACTTGGATTTTAGGGGGCGCGGGGATGGCAAGCGGATACATCAAACTTCACAGATGTTTATTAGACAATCCGTTATTTGATAATGAAAACCTCCTTAAAGTTTGGGTTTGGTGTTTACTTAAAGCCAGTCATAAAGAGCATGAACAACTTGTTGGACTTCAAAAAGTTATCCTAAAACCAGGGCAATTTGTCTTCGGCAGAGACAAGGCTGCGGCAGAATTAAAGCTACATCCCTCGTCACTGTATCGTTACGTAAAAAAATTAGAATTGAGTGAAAGTTTGGTCATCCAGCCGAACAACAAATTTTCTATTGTAACCATTGAGAATTGGGTTTTTTATCAGGGTGAAGGGGATCAGCCTGAACAACAAAATGAACAACAAATGAACAACAAACGAACAACAAATGAACAACAAATGAACACAAACAAGAATGTAAAGAATGTAAAGAATGTAAAGAATAAAGATCTTAACCCCCCTCCCCCCCTACAACAAAAATTCAAGTATGCCGAATTTGTCAGCCTGACTAATGATGAATACTCATCACTTGTGGCGAAACTCGGAAGCGAAGAACGTTTTAATCGGTGCGTTGAAATATTGGACAACTACAAGGGGGCTAATGGGAAGCGGTATAAATCAGATTATCGGGCGGTTTTGAATTGGGTTATTGCCAGGCTTGAAGAAGAAGAAAATAAAACAAGACCTTCCCCAGTGCAACAAAAATCAGTAGCAGAACAAAGTCTTGATAGGTGGGTGAATGGTAGTGACTAAGCAGGAAATTAAAAACTTAATAACTTTTGCGGCAGCTAATTTTCCAGGTATGCAAAACAAGGAATTAGCTGAAACGGCAAAACTTTGGGCAGAAATGTTGGGGAAATTACCTTATCAGCAGGTTAAAGAGGCGCTTAAAAAGGTGCTGGCCACGGCAAAATTCTTCCCCACGGTTGCAGATATCCAGGGGGCAATACAAAGCATCAAAGACGATCAGCGAAACACTTCCTTTCAGCCGCTAAAAAAAACGGGATGTACTGTTTGTGGAGGTGGTGGCTTTAGAGTAATTTTGCAGGATGGCGAGGAGCGCTACTGCCGGTGCCCGTGCCAAGCAGGCGACAGATTAAACGGCTGGCCGATGGCCCCGAGCTGGGCGACGCAGACAGACCGGCGGATCCTGCAAGGGGAAAAGGTTACTGTTAATTTTTAGAGGAGGTGACCACATTGCAATCCCACAGAACCCTACACAAACACAGCATCCCCGCAACGAAACCATATGCCGGCAAGGTAGGCCGTCCGGCGGGAACGGTAGCGCCGAAGATACAAGGCGAAAAAGTTACGATACTGGATAATGGCTATGACTGGGACTGGTACCCTGCGGAGATGCAGCAGTTCCGCGAAATGTGGAAAGCCGGGATAAGCCTTCCAGACATAGCAGTACGCCTCAAGCGACCACAAAAAGAGGTGGCGCTGCTGTGGCTGAACGAGTCGTTCGAGGGACGGATTCAGGAACGCGAAGGGGGACTGCTTGGATGCTTTGTTTAATATGCCGCAAGCACCCGGTTAGAACCGGTGATCTGTTTTGCTGGAAGTGTGCCTTGGGTGAGTATCCCGATGGCAGTTTACACAGGAGACTGTATCCGAAGTGTAAGGATGCCCCGCAGAAGCCACAGGATGCCCACAGCGGCGAGTTAATCGGCTAGGTAAGTAAGTTTACCTGAGAGGAAAAAGGAGGGCTTAGAAGTTGGATGAAGTCATGGAGACAGTTATTACAGACATGTTCGAAAAGGCCACTGCAAAGGGAATGGAGTCAGGTGCGAAAGCAGAGCGGGAGCGCATACACGCGCTGGTTAAAGCAAGAATGGAGATAACTACTACTTTTGGCAGAAGGGACACACTGAATTGGGTGCTGCGGGAGTTGGAGAAAGACACGCCGGGGGAGGATGCCGATGGCCTGGATTAGATTTACCGCTTATGGAATACCGCAGCCCAAAGGCTCCACAAAAGCCTTCGTGGTAAAAGGCAAGGCCGTCACGACCAGCGACAACACAAAGCTAAGGCCCTGGCATGAGGTTGTCGCCTACGTAGCGCAGGGATACCGGCCAAGGGATGGATTGCTACAAGGTCCGGTGGTGGTGGAACTACTTTTCTGCCTCTTGCGGCCGAAATCTGTAAGCATGAAAAAGCGGCCATTGCCAACGGTCAAGCCGGACCTGGATAAACTCACCCGCGGTGTCTGTGATGCGTTGAAGGGGACGATATACGGGGATGACAGCCAGGTCGTGAGTATGAAGGCGGATAAAGTTTACGGGGATCCGCCGAGGGTTGAAATCAGCTTGAAGGAGGCATGAGCGTGAAAAATTTCCATTGGGCAACGCTTTTAGAAGTATTTGCAATATTGATATTCGGAGCATATATAACTTTTGTTGGTTTTACCGTTTATAAATCACTTCATGAGCCAACTATATCGCAGTTGCAGGCCGAAGTCCAAAGCCTTCGTGTCGACATTGAAGACATCAAAGCCGTGCAGGGTAGCGAAATCTACGATCAGATCCGCAAGGAGCGAGAGAGGAGGGCGACGCCGTGAATTTGCCAGAAGTTGTTTTTAATGACGATATGAATAAGGTGTATCTAGCAACAAAAGGTTACTATGACAGCATTAAACTCATTGACTATGGAAAATTTAGAGAAAGAATCGTTAGTGAAGTTTTTAAAGCAACCGGATTTAAAATAAAAGAAACTAGCATTAAAAACATTAAGTTAACAGAACTTGTTTTTACTGAATCAGGGCTTAGTGCTGATAGTTGGATACCGCTAGAAAGTAGCGGCATTAAGATACAAAAATATATTGAATGTGAATTTACTTACACGGAGGACACGCCATGACCACCATTTACGCCGCCAATGAAATTATATGGATATTAACCACACTTGCCTTATTTATCGCTATTTTCTTCTGGGTTCGGCAGTGGCGCAAGCTGGGCGAGCGGATACAGCCTCCTGTGGTGCGGCTAATGGATCGCGAATATATACCGGCCCCGAAACCGGCGCCGACGATTGTGCAGATGAGCAGGCGGGAGCCGATGAGGAAGCGCAAAGTCAAGAAACAGGAGCGAAGGAGGAGGGTTTGGGATGAAGGGAGAGATGCCAACGCCAACAAGCAAGGCAAGAAATCACAGGTCCCACAACTTGTGACACAGGCAAAATAAAAAAACGAAAGGCAGGTGAATCCCGCTTACGTTATCGGTTGTGATTAAGTGTATATGTCGCCCCGTCAGGGTAGTAGCTGGCGGGGCATCCAAATAAAACTGGGGGTGTCAATATGAAGCCAGGCGATATCGACAAACTTGAGCATAGCATGAGGTTGATCGCTAAAAGTCAGTATTGGTGGGACGGTGTACAACTTAGGCGCAAGAAGTGCGTGGACTGCAAGGAAATGCCGTTATGCCATGATGTGGAGCCGTGTAGTAGATTTGAGGCGAGGGGGAATATTGATGCTTGAAAAATTAGCAGCGTTAGCCCATGAACAATGGTCTGGATGGATGGAATACCTATTCTCAAAGTGCGTAGAAGAAGAAAGGTTTGAAAACGGAAAATATTTTAAAACTGGGAACATGATCATCCCCAAGTGGGCGTTCGATAGGTGGAAGCGGCAACTTTACACGAATTATAAAGACTTAAGCGAGGGAGAAAAGGAATCTGACCGTGATGAGGCTAGGAGGGTGCTTGAAGTCATAATGGAGAGCCAATACCGTGGCAAAGAATCACAGGAGGGGGTACTACCTTGATTAGCTTATTTAAGTCTATTATTGGATCTCTATTCTGTTTTAATCATGAATGGGAAAGAGATACATACTGCTTAGACCATGAAAGCGCGAATGTCAGCATGTTTAGGTGTAAAAAGTGTGGGCACACCGTAAAATTGTATACCAATGATGGATGCAGATGGAATCCTAATTATGACAGGACAGAAAAAGAATTTAAACAACAGGAAGGAAACCATGTTAAGATGTAATGGATGCGAGAAAACGCTGCAACTAATCGCACAGCTACAGGATACAATTGACGAACTTAATGCAAAAGTTGATAGCTGTACTTGTGTTGACATCGACAATAAAGACAAGGGGCGCACATGTGGGGACTGTTTGTATTTAGCGGAAGGTGTTTATTGCTGGGAAAAGCATGAATACAGAATGAGCGACGACCGGAGATGCAAGGATTATGTGGATTATGAGAAGTGGTTTGAAAAGCATGGGATAAAGCAAGATAAAAAATAATAGTCAATCTCTCAAGACACATTATCTAGCAGGGGGTGGCGGGGATGGCCGAAGATCAAAGGGTGGATCTAACCCGGGCTAACGAAGCGGCAAAGCAAAGCGTCAACAAGGCCGCTGCTGCCAGTGTGGACGCTATCCAGGAGCGTAACGAGCGGGAAGACCCCTGGGAAGCGGACGGGTTTTGGGGCTGGTGGGCCCGGACGAGCCCGCCGGACTGGAAGGTAAAGGAGGCGCTGCCGCCGGGGGAGCCGTCCGGCAGGAGTTCCAAGAGTAAATGTAAAAAACGCAAGAAGCCGCCTAAAAACTTTAGAAGTTTGTATATGGAGTGTTGACAGCTCGCAATTGACATGGTATGTTAGTGGTGTACAGTACGCTTATTTATAAATTGACATTGGACATCATCCCGTGGGGTTGCGTCAACAGCCCCACACGATAACACCGCACCCGCAGGGGTGCTTTTGTTTTGCGCAAAAGTAAAACCGCCTTGCGGCGGCTATACTGGGGCAGGCTTAGGGTTTCATATTATCGTAGACAAATTCAGCATCCTTGATCGAATAATCCATTCCCATTGTGGCGTTAGGGAACAATCTTGCCATTTCGCGCATGTAGTAGGTTACAAATTCTTTTTTCGTCATGGTGGATATATCTTTCATCTTCATCTATCCTCCCTATTTTGTTCGGGGGTGTGGGCCTCGCGTTCGCGCTTGATTAATGTCACGATCCAGTTTGAGCGGTCACGGTTATCTTTCTCAGCCTGGGCGTTAACCCAGGCGAGAAGTTCATTGTCAAGGGTAATAATGATGCGGGTGGAATTAGGTCCAATGGTCATGTTAGTCCTCCTCTACTCGGTCGAAGTGGTTATATAGGTCATGGTTCGTCTCTAGAAAAATAGTTGTAGTTTCCTTGAATTTTTCGCCGCAATTTTCCCATGTGCCGGATTTTCCGGTTACGATTCTGTTTAGGCGGTAGGTTCCGGGAAGTCCCTCGAATTTCCATACTTCGTGGTAGTTTTCTTTCCAGACCCACGCCGTGGAGTATTGACCGCCCTTTAGGTGCGTCCGAACCTCTGAAGGCTTTGACCAGTACAACTCGGATGAAACAAGTTCTCCTGTTAAATTCACTAAGCCTTGACCGGGTACATCAACTGTTATTTTTTTCATTTTCAATCTCCTTCCGCCCGTTTCAGGTGGGCTGACCTTTTGATGTGCCTATCATATCATAATGATAACACCATGTCAACACCCTTTTAAAAAGTTTTTAAATTCTTTTCGCAAGCAGCGCCAAGGAGGCGTTTTGTTTTTAAACTCACACCATCCCAAGGGGGTGATTGAAATAGCCAGGAGAGAAATAGTTGATATGTCCACGGGCGAGGGACATGTCATAAAGGCTGAACGTTTTGTTAAAACAATGATGGAGGTGTGGAGATACGTGAACAGGCAGAATGTTTTCACTGCGGCAGAAGAAAAAACCATACATAGATTATCAATGTTTCTGCAACTGAACACCAACGCTCTCGTAACTCCTGGCGGGGACTATATGAACATAGAAAGAATGGCGCAAGAAACCGGAATTGATCGCTCCAATATACGAAAAGTTGCAAAGGTACTAATACAGAAGAACGCCCTTGGAATGTGGAAAAGCGGAGAAAATGAGATTTATTATATGAATCCTTTTTTGTATCAAATGGGCAACACCCCATCATTCCTTTTTAGCCTCTTTGACGAGGAATACCATAGACGCTGTAAGATTGATCACAACCTGAAAGCATTTAAGGCCGGCAAAAAAGTGACATCAATCTTTGCTAAAAGGGCTGTATAAGAATGAGGTAAATTTACCTCAAAAATGCGGTAATTCTACCTCAAAAAATATTGCTCATCAGGCTTACTCTCACATGGCTTGAAGGTAACTTTGGGCCGATGTCTAACTCTATCTCTTATCTTTTAGCACCATTTTTTTTTAAAGCATAGTTTGACGGGAAACGGTCTGCAGCCGTGCCAACGCTCCATTGGCTTCCCGTCATTTAATTTTAACTGGATTAAAGAAAGTGGCATATTCCCCAGGGGTAATGAGGAAGATGAGTACCGGAGCATGTTGTCATATTTAAAAACATTGCCATATTTGGAATATCTAAAAACTGAACACTGGCAACACTTCAAGGAAGAAGTGTGTAAATTTGCTAATTATACTTGTCAATCATGTGGTTCAACTAAACTTATTAAAGTACACCATAAAACATATAAAAACCGTGGTCGAGAGACTTTTAACGATGTGATGGTATTATGTAAGTATTGCCATAACAAAATACACGCTGGCAACCAGCCACGCGAATCAACCAACTGAACACATGGCTTGGTGTAAATAAGGAACGGGGTGAAGGAAAATGATAAGACTTAACAAGCGGGAAGCACAGGAGTATAAGCGGCTAGGCAGAAGAATCAAGCGGACAAGACACGGGTATTATCTTGTAGAAACATCTTAGCGGGATAGTTTGCGGGGCGCACAAGGGAAGCTGTGAGGCGTGGGAATAGGTGGAAGTGTGAATTATTTTTGGAGGTGAAGGAAATGCCGGCAGGACGGGAGCTGACGCCAAAACAGCAAGCATTTGTCGAAAACTATCTCATAGATTTGAACGCTACACAGGCGGCAATTCGGGCAGGATATTCGGCTAAAACAGCTTATTCTATTGGAGAAGAAAACTTGAGGAAACCTGAAATACAGGGAGTTATTGAGCAAGCTAAAAAAGAACGTGAACAACGTACGGAAATTACAGCTGATCGAGTGCTTAAAGAATTAGCCAAGATCGCCTTTACTGATATTAAGGATTTTATGGAGTTTGGCCCAGAAGAAGCGACTGTGATTGACAATGAAAGCGGGGAACCGGTTAAGCTAATCCGCGCCGCTGTACAGGTGAAGCCATCGTCCCAGGTTGACGGCTCGGTCCTGGCAGAGGTAAGCCAAACCCGGGATGGCATCAAGGTTAAGCCTCACGACAAGATGAAAGCCTTGGAATTGATTGGCCGGCACTTGGCTATGTTCACAGATAAGGTTGATCAGAGCCTAACCGGCGAGCTGGCCATTAAACACCAGGCGTCGAAACTTACTGACGAAGAGTTAGAAGGGCGGATAGCCGAACTGCAAAAGTAATAGCCACACTATGCGACATAGCGTAATTCTATAGCATAAATAGCGTAGCAACTACACAAGTGAGACTATTGAGACCCTGTATGCCTACTCTACCAAGGCTTACAGGGTTTTGCTTTAGGTTACATAATGCTGATTAGTGGAACAAAACACTCGTTCTGCGTAATTCATGGGGTCGGTTACCATGCTGTTGCATAGGGGGAGGGGGGGGAGGGGGTACACCCACCACCCTAGAAAAGCACCCACCCCCTTGCGTATTGGAGTCCCTCCCCCGTGAAAAAAATACCATTTTCACACATTTCCAATTTCCAACTATTAGAAAGAAGGTGTTTTATGGATCTCCTAACTGGCCTACTCGTTTTCATCTCATGTATAACCTGTTTCATTCTTGGTGCTCACGTCAATTATAGGGCAGTCAAGGGTGAGAGCCCCTTACCGGCATTGAGGCGCCCTAGTTTCAAAATACGGCCACCGAAACGGGATGAGGAACTTGACGAATAATCTGACCCGCAAGCAAAAAGAGGAACTTTGCATTCTTCTTGGGGAGAAAAAAAAGCGCCGCAGTATTTTGAATTGGGTAGACGGCATGGTGAATGAGAACGGTGTGCCGGTGACTTTGGAGAAACATGAATTTCAGAGGGGTATATGGGAGGACTTCTCGGAGAGGCTGTATGTCCGCAAGGCGGCACAGATTGGCGTATCGACCATATTCATTTTTAAGTGCCTTTATCTATTGGAGCGATTTGGTTATAACATAATTTACACCCTGCCCACGCTGATGAATGACGTTCAGAAGTTTGTTCCGTCTAAGGTAGACCCGATAATTAAGGCCAATGGGTTTAAGATGGAGCGGGATACTATCACGCAGAAGCAGTTAGGGCGTGGTTTTTGGTTCTTCGGCGGCACGATGTCGGAGAAAGAAGGTATTATGACCACCGGGGATGTGACGGTGCATGACGAGGTAGACCGGTCTAACCTCGAGGTTATCGGGACGTATAAATCCCGCCTGGGTCACTCGCAGTATAAGCGCAGGTGGTTTTTTTCTAACCCTTCGGCGCCTAAGAGGGGGGTTGACGAGGGTTGGCTGCGAAGCGATCAAAAGCATTGGTTTGTCAAGTGTGAGTGTGGTCGGGGTAATTTTGGCGGGTGGCAGTTTTTGGACTGGCCGGCCAATGTGGATTTTTCCAATAAGAGGTATATCTGTATTCACTGCGGGCGGGAGATAACGGACGAGATGCGCCGGCAGGGGCAGTGGGTGGCAAAATACCCCTCCCGGGAGATATCCGGGTATTGGGTGTCGCAGATGATGGCCCCCTGGATACCGTGCTCGTCGCTGATTGAGGATGAGCTTAACGAGAGCCCGCAGTTTTTTTATAACTTTGTTTTAGGGCTTCCGTGGTTAGGTACGGATTCGACTATAAACAGGGATGTTATTTTAAGAAACCTGTCTGATGCCCGGGCGGATACTTTTGACGTGTTTATGGGTGTAGATGTTGGGCAGGTCTTGCATGTGGTAATCGGCAATCGGGAGGGGATATTCAAGGTATGCACCTCTAATTGGAACGAGCTGGACGCTTTCATGCGGCTTTATGACTGCCGGCACGTGGTTATCGACGCCATGCCTGAGACTACGAAGGCGAAGGAGTTCCGGGCGGCGTGGCCGGGGCGGGTGAAGCTGTGCTACTACCGGTCGCCGACAACCAGGATGCCGGGATCGCAGGATATTTACACGGTGAATTATAAGGAGCAGACTGTTTCCGCTATGAGGACGGAAGTAATAGACCGGGTAATCGCGGAGTATGCAGAGAACCGGCTGAGGGTGTTTATTAGTCCTTCCGAGCCTCGGTTAATAGGCGGGGGAGGGTTAAAGCGCGGGGAATCGTTTTTGGAGCATTGGGAGAATATGTATTTGTTTCATGATGAGGAGAAGGGCTATAAGACGTGGGAGCATTCCGGGCCGGACCACTTCGCCCATGCCAGTGTGTATTTCTGGCTGGCGCGGCAGATTGGCGGGTCGCGGGAGAAGCATAAAGTGAGGGTGCAGTAGAAGGTGGGTGATTAAATGGCTGAAGATTTGGAGTATGTCCCATCGGAAGAAGCAGAAAAAGTTGTGGCAATGGTCAAGGCATGGGTGAAGAACGCCCAGAGGGCCAAGGCCAAGAGGAAAGAAATAACCGATAAGTGTTATAAGGTTTACCGGGGCGAATTTTATACTCCTCACCAGAAGAAGCAAAAGAAAAAAGCAAACTCGCAGAGGAACTATATATTCTCCTCTGTTGAAGATGGGCTTGCCCTGTTGACGGATAACCAGCCTTCGCTTGACTGCTGGCCGAGGGCGGGGCCGGACGATCTAGTGGCTGCGGAGAAAGCCAAGAGGGTGCTTTCCTTTGTGTGGGAACGGTCCAGAATGGATCAAAAGCTACCGATGGCATTGAGGGATCACCTTATTTCCGGCGTTGGTATTCTCAAGGTTTACTATGACCCGCTGATTAACTACCCTGATGGTGAAATAGTAGTGGACGTGGTACACCCGGATCACCTCCTCGTAGACCCGGACGCTACAAGTCTGGAAACTGCCAAGGTGGTAATACAGCATACCCCTACGCCGCTATGGAAGATTGTTAGAGACTACCCGGAAAAGGGCAAGTTTGTCAAACCGAACGAGAGTATTTCCCTGGAAGAAGACGGCACAACGCTTTCCAGTGAATACAATAAGGAAGTTGACAGCGCGGCGCCTAGTGATGCTAAGCATTACAGGGCATGGCTGGATGAGGTCTGGGTAAGGGACGAGGCGTCTTTCACTGAAGAGGAAACCAATGAGGAAACTGGTGAGGCGGTAACTGTTACCAGGCTAAAATACCCTAACGGCAGGAAGATTGTCGTGGCTGGGGACGTGTGGTTGAATGAAGAGGACGACAATAACCCCTTCGAGGATGGTGATCCTCCATACATTATCATTCCTAATTATGAACAGTCTGATTCCTTTTGGCCCATGGGTGATGTGGAGCATATCACCGAGATCAATACAGATATTAACAAGATCGTCAGCCGGTTGAATGACTACATCAGGATGACGGCGCACACGCATATTGTTTATGACGATGAGGCAAATATTGACGAGGCCAGCCTAGATAACCTGGAAGGGGCGCTTATCAAGAAGAGTAAGGGTGGGGAAGTTAACATAACACCTCCGCCGAACTTTCCTTCCGCTGTTTTTGAGTGGCTTTTTGCCTGCAAATCTGATTTAGAGATTATTTCCGGTATTCGGGAAGTGTTGCAAGGGCGATCCCCTGGTTCCGGGGAATCCGGAGTAGCGTTTGAGCGGCTACAGGAGTTTGCTTTGTCGCGTATCCGCAAGAAAGCCCGGAACGTGAATAATGCGTTGATTCTATTAGGTGAGAAGTTATTAAGCCGGATCAGGCAGTATTACACCGATCCGAGGAAGATACGGATTACCGGGGATGTGCCTCAACTTCTCGGTGTTGAAATGATTAATAGAGGCAATAATTCTTTTGGGTTTATGGATTTTACCAATCAAGACCTCTACCGAACCGACGAAATGGGACAGATGACCGAGGAAATACCCCTTGATGTTGTCCTCGAGGTAGGGACCGCGGCCACAGTAACCCGCAACCGTGACCGGCAAGATGCCTTGCTTTTGTTCGACAAGGGTATTATTGACGACGAGGAAGTAGCGAGGCGGTTCGATATCCGCAACTATCCGCTGATTAAAGCCAGGATAGAGCAAAAAATGTTACAGCAGGCACAAATGCAAATGCAGGCGCAAATGGGCGCCAGTGGAGGCGTACCTCCCGGGGGAGGTGGGCCGGTTGGGATGTAAAGATAAGAAGGGAAAAGGCGGAAGAAAGTAGCTTGCACCGCGTCGAAAGGCGCTTTTTTGATGCCGTAATTGCGGATGACGACAGCCAAAGGCTGGGAGAATCTATAGTCCGACGGGACTTTAAGCACGGGAGGTTTTTATGCCGGACAACGAAGAATTAATGCTCCCCACAGGTGACGACAGCCTTGAAGTGCCGGGGAATGAAACACAAGTCGATCCCACGGTAGACGGTGGTGCCGATCTGGTTGAAACACTACCGGAAAAGGTTTACACGCAGGAGGATTTTGACAACAAGTTCAAGTCCGAATCAGGCCGCATTTTTAACAAGCAATGGGCAAAGGAAATGTCCAAGCTTGAAGATGTGGGCTTTGACCGGCGCACAATCGACGACTTTAAATCGATCAGTCAGCGCTACGGGGTTCAGCCCCGCGATCTGGTTAGGCATGTAATGGCCGAGCTGGTTAAAGGCGCACCGGTGGAGCAGGGTAACGCTCCACAGCACGACCCGCGCGTCGATCAACTTCTTCAAGAGCGCAGCCAAATAAAATATGATCGTGATCTGGAAAAGGTTACGGCCATGTGGGAAAAGGATTTTGGCAAAAAGCCGACCAAGCAGGATATTGAAGAAATTGAGGACTTCGCTACCGAAAAGGGATGGTTTCTTGAGGACGCCTACAAGATGGTGACCAGGGATACTATCCGCGAAACGGCTGCTAAGAGGGCGCAGGAGGATTACAAAAAGAATCTCGCCTTGAAAGCGAAAGGCAAGACCGTGCCGGGGTCGGCTACGAAAGTAACGCCGGGTATTTCTAAAAATACCTCGTTGCGGGATGCTTTAACCGCTGCGGCGGGAGAAATCGAGTGGTAAAGACGGCTCTTTAACTTAGGTCCGTTTAATTTTGAAAGGAGATGAATTTAAATGGCTCTTACCTACGATACTCTAAACTCTCTTACTAGAGAGGACGTAATCAAAAAGGTTACAGACAACATTTTCAACGCTACACCGGTATTGAAGTGGTTTAAGAAAAACCAAAAAACCGGCAAGAGTGGCACCAAGTTACAGGCTCCGGTAGAATACGCCCGCAACACGAATACCGGTTGGTTTTCCGGCGCGGATACCTTCCTGACCAATGATATCCAGACTGCTACCAAGGCAGAGGTTGGTTGGAAGGATATCTATGTTTCGGTGGTTATGACCGGCGACGACAAGGATCAGAACAAAGGCAAGAACTCCGTGGTTGATCTGGTGGAATACAAACTGAATAATGCTCGGAAAACCCTGTCTTACCAGCTTACGGCAGGTATTTTCTCAGACGGCACCGGTACCAGCAATAAGCAGCTGACCGGCTTAAAGGCGGTTGTGGATGACGGCACCAACATAGCAACATACGCCAATATCGAGCGTCTTACTGACGCGACATGGTGGAAGGCGAAGTACACCGCAGTTTCAGACTACATCAGCCTGGCAGTCATGCAGAGCATGTATGGCGACCTGACTGACGGCGAGGAGCGCCCTGGCCTTATCGTGACCACGCAGGATATCTGGGATGACCTGTGGGAGTTGATTACACCCATTCAGCGATCTACTTCGGAGAAGATGAGCGTTGACTATGGTTTTACCATGATCAACTTCAATGGTACTCCTGTGGTGGTTGACGCTCAGTGTACTACCGGGCAAATGTACTTCCTGAACAGCAACTACCTGAAACTGTATCCGATGGACGGGTACAATGAGGCGAAGTGGTCCGGATGGAAAGAGCCCACAAATCAGGACGTAGGCGTGGGGCAATTTATCTACAAGGCCAACCTTCTTTGTACCAACTGCCGCTATCAGGGCAGGCTCGTAAGTATTACTACCTAGCTAGGTAGTGCTAATTATTGAAAGGAGTTGAAATTAATGTACCATACTATTTTTAAAACTGAATTAACCGCCAATGATTCCTCTGCAAAGGACCAGCTCGGTATAGTACGCGCCGAATACAGCGCGACCTACGGGTGGAGATATTACAAATATGTCCAGGCAGCCTCGGACACCACCGTAGCAAACGGGACGGCACTCGCGTATACCGATTATACCCGCACGGTAGCTTCAAGCGATAGAACAGACACAAACGTTAACCTTCCGGCTGGCGTGGGCATCGGGGTAATCACCGCAAGTTACTACGGCTGGATTCAGATTAAAGGGTATCATGCCGCCGTAGCAACCGATGCGGGTGACGATATTGCTGTTACCGACGCGTTGATTCTTCATGCTACCACAGACGGCGTGGTTGACCGCACCGCCGCAGGGACGGCCCCCTTATATAATCCTATTGGGTGGGCGTATGCTGCTGACGTGGATGCTGCCGACACAGTGGCGACTATTTTAACTTGTGATTTCTAATTGCAGTGGGGAGGGATTACCCCTCCCTATTTCCTTGAAAGGGGGTTTATAGATGGCTCTTACAAAATTACTCAGTCGTTTTCTTCCCGATCTTAAAAACATGACGGTGGACTGCAAAGACCTTAAACTAAATGGAACCGCAGTTACGTCTACTGCCGCAGAATTAAATGCAGCAGCAGACGGACTAACGGAAGGCAAATACGTGGTCGGTCAAAAGTTCCAAGTAACATATCCCCAGGTTGCTGCCGCTGACGTTGCCAAGACATTTTTCATTGCGCCCGCTGCCTGTAAAATAGTCAGCGCATACGAAAGACACGTAACCGTGGCTGGCCAGGCTGGAGTATTAACCGTTGAAAAATTAACAAGTGCTGAGGCTCCCGGGGCCGGTGACGATTTGTTTACAACCGGCTTTGACCTGACAAGTACAGCGAATACGCCTGTCAGTATAACGGCAGTAACAACCGCAGCCGGGACCCTGGCGGCAGGGGATGCGCTTTGCTTAAAGGTTCAATCCGGCGCGGCTACATCGTACGCCCTGGGAACGATTACGGTCACTATGCAGTTCGTCTAATCTAAGGGAGGGTTTATCCCTCCCCTAATTTTTTAAAAGAGGTGATTTTATTGTACGTCTATCTTGTTAACGAGATGAAAAAAGAATTTGTGGATAAATGCGCTGGTAAAGAAATTCGCATCCCGCCTGGTCAGGCCGCCAAAGTACCGGACTATGTCGCCTATCATTTTATTGGCGATCCGAAGGTTATTAACGGAGAGGATGAGTTGGAGGCAGCCGCCGAGAACAAACGTGTTGCTATGCGTTACGCGGCGTTTAAACCGGAGGACAGGGACAAGAAAGTCCCTAGATTGAGAATTGAACCAATTAAGGAAGAAGAAATCCAATTGGTTGATTTGAGGGAAATTGAGGCGAAGAAAATCGCCCAAGTCTTACCGCAGGAGGAAGAATTCCCGCAGTTTAAGAAAGAGGTAGAGGTAAAACCTCCTGTTATCGGGGGGACGCCTCAAAAAAAGAGGTGATTTAATTGCCAGCCACAGGAAAACAATATAGTGCGCAAGATTTGTTAAACAGATTAACCAACGCCGGGGGAACGGCCCATAATGTAGAACTAACGGGTAGTAGAGCAACAGGAACGCTCCACCGTTCGGCCATTACCGCAACTGACAAGTTGGCTGTAATCACCATTACGGCAGCAGACTCCGCCACCGCAGGTTCCCTTACTGCCGTATCTCACGGCATTGGCGTTGCACCTGGGAATATTTATGGGACTGTCGGCATGAGTGCATTAGTCACGGTCACGCCGACCGTAAATAAGTCTATTGACATAACAATACCTCAATGTGCAGGGGCCACCTATTACGATATTTGTCTCTCAACCGCGCCGACCGCGCCCCTTTGGGTAGCAAGAGTTACCGAGGCTCAACGCGCCGCAGGGTGTGCCGTAACTGCCGTTGGTACGGTGGGGGCTGGTGGGAGTGCCGGCGTGGTCAACGTACAGGTAGTTGGTACTGGTATAGCATCCACAAACGCCGTATTCGCGCAGAATAACGCCTATACCCCTGCAACCCCTACCGCTGTAAACTGTACAGGAGTTATGAAAGTCCGTGTCCTCGTTAAAGTAGCTTTGACCGACCTTCGCGCTGCACCGTCACTAAACTTAATTCCGTTCATGCAGAATAAAACTGATACTACCATTTGGCACCAGGGAACCATTACGCCTGTTTTGCTAGTTGCTGGCATTGGTCAGAGTTTTTACCAGGAGTTTGAAATGTACGTTGACGGTACGCCCGGACTTGTTATCCTCATCAGTTCCGTTGTTGGCCAGGGCGCCGCGGTGAGTATCTGGGTAGACCCGATAACAGGAAGGTAGGTGTAGACTATGCAATTAATTACGCCTACCCAACCGAAACTCGAACTGCCTGGACTTATCAGGGTTGGCGAAGATAGGGGAGACATTGTCCGCGCTGGCCTTGTCGCCTGGTACAAATTCAACGAGGGCCAGGGGCAGAGGCTTGTCGATTGGTCGCCTTACGGGAACCACGGTACACTCGGCAGTTCGGATGGTGTGGACACGAATGACCCGACATGGACAAACCGGGGGTTGATATTCGGCGCGGACGACTACGTAGTAACGCCCCTGCTTTTATCGCCGCTAATTGCATCCGGCATAACGACTTATTCAATTGTGGCGGTTGTGAATAATACGGCGGGGGCAGTCTACCGGACGATTTTCGGAGAACGATCAAATTCAAACGCAACTCCGATTGCCGGACAATTGGACTTTACCGATGCAAACAAACCTCGTTTCGTGGTGCGAGACGATGCCGCAAATATAGTATCCGCCGCATCTGCAACGGCCTATTCAGACGCATACGCCATGTATACGGGAGTAAGGAACGGAAACAATATTTATCTTTACCGGAATATCACTCTGCTTGCCTCACCCGCAGCTGTGGCTCTCGGTGCTATCACAGTTGATAGGGCGACTATCGGGACACTCCGTTACAACGCCACGGTGGACAGTTACTTCAACTCCACCGAACCGATCGCCTTTCTCGCGGCTTACAAAGTAGCCCTTGCGCTGCCTGAAATAACGCAGATTTTCAACGCTCTCAAAGCCGAACTTGCTCCCCGAGGGGTAGCACTTCCTTGATTTTTAACTCCCATGAAAGGGGGTATTTTTTATGACTGTTGAAGATATCCAAACCCTTGCGGAATCTTACGTTGACGACACCATAGAGGACGCCGACGCTATACGCTGGACGAATGACTTCATGGAAGAAGCGGTGCTTGTCGAGGTGTTTCGTTATACGGCAGCGCAGAGCCTCACTGTGGCTGATTCCGACACATGGTATGCCCGCACCAGCGGACACCTCCAAATAGTAGAGATACTCGATTCTAATAGCGACAAATATACAGGGGAATACGAGATCAACTATGATCGCGACGAAATAAGAATACCCGACGCAGACACGTATACAATAACTTCCACTATACTTCCAACATCAGTCACAGCGATTGCCAATACTCCTGTGATAAATACCGTCTTTCACAGGGCTATGGCTACTTACATGGCTGGGAAATTCAAACTACAGGACAACGACCAGAACGCGGACGGGCTACGGCTTGTTTTTGAAGGTATCGGCAAGGCTAAGGCAGCCGCGAAACTGCTCCATAGCCACGACAAAAGGGAGCAATCTCAAACCAAAAGGATGACGTGGGAATGAAACGCGACGAGCTTTTAAAAATGGTAAAGAGGAACGGGTGGGAACGAGGCAAAAAAGCCTCGTTTTCTACTTTAGAAAAAATGCGCCAGGAGTTGGAAGCCTACTTTGACACCGAAGAAGGGAAGTATGCCCTTTCCAGGGCCCCCCGTTGTATGCTCTATACTTCTGAGGCGGTTGGTGATTCTTCTGATGTGGGTATGGAAATGCGGGCGTTTGAGACGACAAAAGAACTTGCTGTAAGACTGATACTGTCTGAGTTTGGGGGTGAGGCGGGTGGCGAAAAATAAACCCATTATTCAGGGATCGGGTGGCTATCAACTAGGCAGGCTGGTTGACCAATCGGGCGGTATGGTTGATGGTGTGGTATATCCTACGCTTTTAAACGATAACGAAGCGGCAAGCCTTACCAATGCATCCCTGGATGAAAAAGGGACTGTAAAAACCTGCGAGGGCCGAACAGAACGGTTCGGTTCTGCATTTGACGCCTCCAACGCCTGTAATGGCATAACTGACTTTTACCCTGATACTACTACCTCCCGGCTTGTTTTTGGTGCAGGAACAAAGCTTTATAAAGATACGCCGCACCTGATCTATAGTTGGACCGACCAGGCCGATTGGCAGGAAGCAACCGCCCACCGCTGTAACTGCGACACAACGACCACGGCGGGGGATATTAAGGTCTTGGCGGCTCCGGTTGCTACTTTTGCCCGCACAGGCACTAAATGGAAAAAGAATGGTGTTAGCGTTGCTGATGCTACTCCGTCCTACGAAACCGGAAAATTTAATAACGGTGTCCATATGGATGAAGCAGCTACCAATATTATTTTATACAGCCAGCAATTAGATAATGCAGCTTGGCCACTTGGCGGGACCCCCGTCGTAACTCCAAATACAACTGTTGCACCAGACGGTGCAACAACGGCAGATACATTAACCGATGACGATGCTGCCGTCGCGGAATATATTTCTCAAGCGTTAACAATATCAAACGATAGTACATCATGGACGGCTTCTGTTTATATCAAAAAAGATACAGACGCTACTAGATTCCCTTTTCTTGGGCTTGAATTATCCGGAGGTACAGCCCAAAAGTGCTATATTCAGATCAACACAGCCACCGGGGATGCTGTTTCTGTTACTTCGGTTGGTTCAGTTATTATACATCCAGCAGTCTTAATAAGCGGATATTATAGATTTGCAGTTACAGTAACCAATAATTCAACCGGGAACACTAACGCAAGAATGTACCTTGCCCCTGCCGATGGGTCCACCTGGGGGGTTAGAAATGCTGCCGCAACCGGATCGGCTATCTTCTGGCAGGTTGATTTGATTAATAAGGCATACCCCGTATCGCCAATAGTGACAACCACTACTAGTGTATCCAGAAACGCCGACAGCCTTTATTATACCCTTGCAGCGGCATTGCCGAGCGAGTGGTTTATATCGGGGTTTTGGATACCGGATCAAGCCAGCACGATAAACAGAACAAATAATGTGGGTTTATTAACTTTAAGTAATGATGGAGCAAATTTTTATTCAGTCTATTTTAATCCAACCGACGACAAGTTATATCTTCAAAAGGTCTATGGCGGAACCATTGTTCAGCTGGCATCTGTGGCGTTAACTTATTCGGCTGGTGACGTAATAGTTTTTGCCGCTGCTAATCTAGTCTCTGCATATGGCGACTTGGCGGCTGGTATGCACCTATGGTATAAGATTGGCTCAGGAACGGTTGTCCATGTGAGCAATTCTGACGTTAACTTACCGACAGCGCCGACAAGGGTTTATACCGGATGCTATACTTCTGCTGGCTACGAGGGTAACGGTGTTATTGATGCGCTGAAGTTGGTTGATTTAAGGGCTGAGCTAGCCAACGGTACGACTATTAATGATGCTTGGTCGCAAACGTTTTTAACTACTGCCAGCGCACCTACTTCCACACCTGCGACGTTACTTTTAGCACAGTTCAACGACGCGACAACAGCAACGGCTACAAGTGGTTTTGTTTGGATAAGCGCAAATAAGGATATTTCCGGGGCAACTGTTACGACCAGCGGCGCGGTGACTTACGCCACTACAACTCCGGGAAGCTCTACCACAGCTTTTAGGACCCGCACAAGCACGGATCAGGCAACCTGGGATGCTTGGACGGCAATAGCCGGCGACGGAACAATAAATTCAACTTATCACAGTTATATACAAATGGCTATAGCAGGAACGGTAAGCGGATCAGATAGTCCGAGCGCGCAGAGTTCAACTCTATCCTATGATGACGAGCCGGCTGCTGTGGAATTGGCCACCGGGTTTACTGCCGGAAGCCAATTTTATTTTACGACTCTTTCATCGACGCTGATTATTACCAACAAACTGGATGCGCCCCAGAAGTGGACAGGGACAGGGGCCACCGCCACGTTAGGAGGTACGCCCCCCCACGGGCAGTATGCGGCGACACATAAGAACTATGCCTTTATGGCCCACACAACGGCCAACCCTTCAAGGCTGCAATGGTCTGACGTTCTAGCTATCGAAACATGGGGGGCGTTGAGTTTTATTGATATTAGCCCCAACGACGGCGACTGGATAACCGGTTTATTATCATTTGACGATTATTTGATTATAACCAAACAAAGAAGTGTTTGGGCATTGGTTGGCAGTGGTCCTTCAGACTTTGAAGTGAGGCGGCTTCACTCAGGGACCGGGTGTATTGCTCCCCGTTCATTGACAAGGGCCGGGGATATGTTTGGATTTGCCTTTACGGAAGGGTATTACCTTTCTAATTTATCACAAGTGACACTTATTACCGAACGTTTAAAAGACACCTGGGACGGTTTAAATAAGCGAAGATTAAGCCTAATAGCGGCAGCATATTTTGACCACAAACTGAGGTTTGATGTTCCCAATGGGGCAAGTATCTACAACAATAAGCGGATTATTTACGATACTATTCGCAAGTGCCTTTTATTAGAAAGTTTTTCCGACCATGCTTCTTGCTATGCGAAGTTTACCGAGGCAGGGCAGGAAATACTTCTATATGGCCACGCCAATGAGGGACAGTTGTCACAGGCAGACGACGGAACCAGTGACGCAGGAAGCGCGATTGGTTTTGAATGGAAAACGAAACATTTTAATTTCGGCAGCTCTGCGGCTGAAAAAAAGGTAAGGAATCTTTACCTTGCCATTGTCCCTGCTGCCTCTGCCGTGACATTGAGTGTCTACTGCATCGTAGATAACGTAGAGATAGGAACGCCGCTGACTATAAGCGTAACAGGATCGGCTAACTCAGAGGTTAAAACATATAAACTAAAACCGCGTTCCGTTGGAGTAAGGAAAATACGTACCCTTGGCTACCGCATAACACAGTCCACAACCAACGGAGGGGTGAAAGTTCACGAATTGCTCCAAGAATATCTAATGAAAAAGGTAAAAGCCTCATGAGCAAAAAAATGAACCTTATTATACCCAAGGATATTCCTGATTTACTAAGGAAGATTTTTTTTACTATTCAAAATGCTTACAACAATCTATCCAATGTGACTTACAGCCAGTTGAGTTTAAGTGCAAATGACATACCGCTCAGTAAAATAAACCTTGATGAGTGGCATGTTCCCCTGGCGATTCCAGCGGCTGACGCGACCACGACGAGCACAAGTTATGTAAGATGCTCTGGAATATTCGCATGGGACCCGGCGAAGTTTCCAACAACCGGGGGATCATGGTATTTTGAGGCGTCTTTGGCTATATCGGACGCAGCGCAGACGGTGACAGCACACCTGATAGGATCGGCGGAGGTAACCGGATCGGCAATAACACGGACAGGCGCTACAAGCCTTGCGGCAGTCCGTTCCTCTGCGTTAACCATGCCGACCGCGGCAAGCCTTTTTTGTGAGTATAAAACGTCTAACGCGGCAGCAACGGCCTCCTTCGGGGGGGCAAGATTAATCTTTGTGCCTACTTAGAGGGGGGGGGTAAGTTAAAAATGGGAACCTACAAGGGACAACAAGGAACCTGGAATAATTACGGCGAGTTTACTCCGTCCAAACCGGCAACGCCAGCCGCACCAAAAGCGGCTAGTAATCCGGCGTATAGTCAACCCGCTGCGAAAGCGACAACTAGCAAGGCTGCGTCAAATCCGGTATATTCAGGCAGCATCCCCGGTAGTAATACCAAGGCATCGTCAAACCCAGCTTATTCGCAGTATGTCAGTGATATGGGGCCACAGGCTTACGCTGCGGCTATATCGCAGAGAGAGGCCGCTGGGACTCCTTCGTCGGCCTATGATAACTACCAGGCGGCACAGGACTTTAAGCGTGACAACCCGGCGTATTTTGCACAGGCACCCGTCAGTCAAGCAGCGCAACCAGCGGCAACTCTATCTCAATCGCCGGGGATTAATGTTCAGGCTGGGTACATTAAAACAAATCCAATTGAATCACCAGCTATTCCAGGGATGATCAGAAATGATCCGGCTTCTATAAATGAATATCTTGGAAGCCAAGGAAGTAAATATGCGCCTGCTACTCCTGACCAACAGCAATTTTTAAATGAAAATGCAAGCAATGTAAGGGCAGGTTACGTACAGGGTGGCGGTGATATATCGCAGATCGATCAAAGCCTGTGGGGCAGCGATCCATCCAAAGGTTTCCAGACAGGACTAGATCAGTTTGTTGGCATGAGGGCTCCGGTTGAACAACCCGTAATACCACCACAACCGGAAATATTACAACCACCGCAAATGCCTGACTTTTTAAGTAACATGCAGCAAATGACTTCTATGATTGATCAGATGTCTAATCAAAACATGGTTTTAGCGCAAAAAGCTATAGAGCAATTTGACAGCATGTATACCAAAACAATTGATCAAATTCAAGCACAAGGTTCCGAACTTGACCCGGCAACATTGGCTTCATTAAAAGAAATGCGAACAGAGATCGATCGCCGTAAACAGCAACTAAACGAGGAAATGAATAGGCGCGGCCTTCTCCAAAGTGGTATATGGCTTGAAGAGGAAAATCGACTCTTGACAGGCCAAATGAGCGCAGAGGAAAAACTTCTAGCGGGAAGGATGTCGCAACTCCAAGATCAACTAAACAGTGCATTAATGAGCATGACCGGCCAGCGTGCAAATCTTATGGGCAACTTAACACAGAACCAAATGCAGACAAATCAGTGGGCAGCTGGTCAAAAAACAAACCTCTTGAGCCAGGCAACCCAAAGCCAGGATGAATGGACTCGCTGGTGGCAGGATCAGGCAAGGCAGACTAGTCAGTTTAATCAAACTCTTGGCTTACAGAATGATCAACTTGGCTTACAGCGGGAAGAAACGGCGGCTAAAACCAAGTCCGATGCGTTCAACCAGTCGATCAAAGAAGCCGAGCTTGCCCTTGCGAAGCAAAAGCAAGAATATGAAATTAACAAACCTTACTATAACCCGAATACTGGTAGTAGCGGTGGCATAACCCAATATCAAGATTATCAAATTGGGCGAAACGATCAATCCGACCAGGCTAATATTGCCGCGAAGGCCAGGGATTTAACCAACAAAGACGAGCGGGTATTAAATGACCCAAGTCTAACAAATTGGGTTTATGATGCCTATATTAAACAACTAACACAGGAGCGCTACGGCCTCCCCACTGGAAACCCTCAGTAGCCTCTGCCCCTGGCGGTGTTGATGATTGGATAAGCCAGGCCATTAACGCTACGGGGGTGGGGGCAGACTGGGCTCCTGCATTGAGGACGCTTGCTGAGAAGGAATCCAGCCTTCGCCCGGGGATCGTTAATCCCGTGTCGGTTGGCGGTGAACACGCTACGGGAATTTTACAAATGCTTCCATCTACCTTCCAGGAGAACGCCGTGGAGGGGCACGGTGACATTTACAACCCGGTGGACAACATCATATCTTCCATTGGCTATATTAAGAAGCGATATGGAACCCCACAGAACGCATTGCAGGGGTGGGAAAGCAGGGGTGGATACTAGTGGCTTACATTCCCAGGTTTGCTTTACAGGTGTTGGCAGATGACGTTAATAACGGAACCATCAACTATGATAAACTTGACGACAACTGGAGGAGGCAGCTGGATACCATTGGGTATACGCCCCCACCGCCAAAGCCTACACCCGCACCCGGTTCCGATATCCCGGGCGAAGGATCACCAGAGATAAAGCGCCTAGCCAGCGAGTTATTTATTGATGCACCGGTAGCCCCACCGGCACAGGCGCAACCGGAACCAAGTCGGCCATTTTTTAAGCAGATTGCTAATTTTGTCAAAAACCCGATGAATGAGATCCGGTACTTCAATCAAAAATCAAACGCACAATACGAGCCAATTAGGCAGGAGTTGTATCCCCAGCTATACCCGAAACCGGGAACCCCGCAACCGCAAGGTTCGTGGTTTAATCGTGCAGGTCAGGCCGGGTCAGAAGTAATGGGCATGATGGACCGACCCGACAAGGTGACAACCGGAAGTAAATTCGGTGATATCACGGCTGACTTTGCTGGTAATATCATGGGATTTGCCGGTAATCCTGCCAGCGCAGGAGCGAAGCTATGGGGTGGCACGGAACATGCCATTAGCGGCGCCTTGCCGCTTATCCCCAAACTTAACGTACTTCCGCAGATAGCACAGACCGGACTAAAGGTCGGTATGACCACGTTACCCTATGAGGCAACCCGGGCGCTGGCAAATGACCGTCCGTTTAACCTCGGCGAGGCTGGAACTGCGGCGGCATCTAATGCGCTGCTGGGTATGTTGTTGCATGGCGGCGGGAAGGCGCTGGAATCGCTCAGGAGGCCGGGAGGGGTACCGGGGGCAGAATCTACCCTGCCAATACCGGAAGTTTCTCCTGGGGTAGATACAGCGCCGCAAAAGCCGTTTACTTCTCTTCGTCTCCCGGGTACCGAAAAGGCGGCAATGGATCGCCTTAACGAGGGAATCCAGACAGCGCAGAATTTCGTCAAGCACAATGATGTACTTGCGGCGTACCCCCCGGGGACAACGGTTGAGGCGGCTTTGGCTGATATCAAGGCCAACACTGGTATTGACTTACCTAAGCTCATGAACGATGTCGAGGCAATACAAGGTAGGCCGGGATTACGTCAACAGGCGGCAAATGAGGCACAGTTTAGCAGATTAGGGCAGGCAGCGGGGGCGATACCGGAACCTACCAAACTTGTCGGACCTGGCCGTGAGCGCATACTTGGCGGGACGCCCCCGGAGGGTGCGGTACCGTCAGTTGTTGCAGATAATGCAATAACTGGGGTTGGTGGGCGAGGGATATTGCCGCAGGGCATTAGTCCTATACGCCGCATTCCTGAGAAAATGGAGCCCCTGGCAAATGGTCAGCGTGTCCGTAGTCTTGGGGTAAGTGCGGCAAAGGCCGAGGGTACGCCCCCGGAAGTACAGCGCGGTTTAATCAATGAAATGGTTCCCGGGGGGCAAGGCGCTTACGATGTTCATAGCAATGAAAGAACCATTCAATTGGCAGACAGAATCATCAATACCGATGTGCGCCAAGCTGAAAGGTTCGTCCGGGAGAACCCTGGTACCGACCTATCAAACACCGTTGCTCTGAAACTTGTTCAGAAGGCAAACGCGGAAGGACGTTTTGAGGACGCCACAGATTTAATTCAGAACATATCACAGACGGCTACTACTCAAGGCCAGGCCATTCAGTCTTTACGCCTTTGGGGGAAGATGACCCCGGAGGGAATGCAGAAGCATTACGTCAAAACGATAAGTAGCATCAATCGCGATCTTGAAAATACTTCCGGTAAGTTAACCCAAAAAATTCAGGTTAAACCTGAAATCATGGGTGACATCAAAACCCGTATGGAACAGATTGGCAGTATGTCCGATGGTAGGGACAAAGACATTGCCATAGCCAAGACCCTTGATCTTATTGCAGCACAGGTTCCCGTTCCATTCCTGCGTAAGGTGGCCTCAATCCAGACTATGGCCCAGCTTTTGAACCCCAAGACGGCAATCCGGAATATAGTTGGTAACTTTGGATTTGCCGGTATGGAAAATGTCAGTGGCGTTGTCGGTGCTGGCGTTGATAAGGCACTATCACTGGCGACCGGCCAGCGTACAAAAGTATTGCCGAGCCTTGGCGCACAGGCGAAGGGATTCAAGCAGGGGTGGAAGCACGGCCTGGAGGACGCCCTTTTAGGGGTTGACACTTCCGGCTTAACTGGAAAGTTTGATATTCCACTGGGCAGGACATTCCGCAAGGGCCCGTTAGGGTTTGCGGAAAAGGCACTCAATATCGAATTGAGAGCATCAGACCGGGCGTTCTATCAGGGGGCCTATGAGGAAAGTCTGCTTAATCAGATGAGGGCGGCGAAGGTAAACGCGCCAACCGAGGAAATGAGAAATGTCGCCCACCTGGACGGATTGTATAAAACATTCCAGGACGATAACGGTTTAAGCAAATTGTTCGTAGGGATAAAACAGTTACTAAACAAAGTAACCGGTAGCAAGGAATTTGGCGCAGGTGATTTTATTGTCAAATATCCTCGTACCCCGGCCAACCTTTTGATGCGTGGGATTGATTATTCCCCGGCTGGATTTGTCAAGACCATCCTGGAAGCAGCAAGACCACTTGTCAAACAGCAGTTTAACCAGAAGGCTTTTGTTGAATCGTTCTCCCGGGCGCTCGTCGGGTCTACCGCTTTATTCGGTACCGGTGCGCTCCTGCATAAATTAGGAATCATTACTGGCAGACCGCCAGAGGATCGTGACTTGGCCGAACTAAATAGGGAACAAGGATTTGGCGAATACCGCCTTAATGCCTCGGCCTTAAAGCGTCTGGTGTTCGGCGGCGACACGAAAACTCAAAAGGGCGATACTATCGTCAGTTTCGATTGGTTCCAACCCCAGGCGATCCCCTTGGCTATCGGCGCAGACGTGGACGCCAATAAAGGAAGCGCGGCTGGACTTGCCGGAACCATCCTGCAAGCCCTGGGAACGGGTATAAACGCCTTTGCAGACCAGCCGGTAGTGCAGGGTATCCAAACCCTTTTTGGCGGCGGCTACGGTAACGCTGAACAGGGTTTGATTAAGGTCCTGGAGGGCGTCCCGGCCTCGTTTATCCCAACACTATTGAATCAGGTTAAGCAACTATCCGACAACCAGCGGAGAGAGACTTACGACCCGAATAAAACCCAGGAAGCGCTTAACAGGGTAGGGAACAAAATACCTGGGTTAGCTGGTAACCTCCCGGTGAAATACGGTACCTTGGGGCAGCCGCTAGAAACTTACCAAGGGGGAAGTAATGGCCCGTTTAATGTATTCTTGAACCCGGCATTTACAAACCAGTACAATCCATCCCGCGAGGTGGGCATGGTCAACAAGATTTACGAGCAGACCGGGGAGACAAGTCAAATCCCCCGGGTGATGCCGAAGAAGATCACCGTAAGCGGCAAGTCGTTTGTTTTGACCGGGCAGGAATATGCAGATTATCAACGTCTTGTAGGGGAATTAACGCAGAAAGGATTCGCGAGGATGTCGGAAAACATGAAACCGGCAGAGGCGGCTAAGCGGATGAAAGATGTTATGTCCGACGCCAATGAAGCGGCTAAAACGCAGATATTGAAGGCCCGGGGTGAACGGGTTTACAAGAAAGGCGGAGGGATAGCAGTAAGAAAGTAGCTAGAAACCCCAAAGATTATCCACATATGGCCCGTTAAAGTGCCCCATTAGTGCAAAAAGGACTAGCATAAAAACTAAAGCGATTATAGAACCAATCCACCTTCTTTCTAATAGTTGTCCCGCTTTTTCTTTAATGCGGTTTATAACAACAAAACCCATTTCAAAACCATAAACCAAGAAAGCTAAGACAAAAAGGGGCCACAGCGGATATAGATAATCCTTCATTCTCAACTACCTCCTTTATTGGAGATTATACGCCGAGTACCTTATTCAATGCAAGAGGGGAGGTTTAATTCCCTCCCCTTCTTAGTTGGTGTAGGCCCCGCCCAGGGGGTGGCCCCGGCGGGTTTTAACAGAGCTGAAACCTCTGTTGCCTACTCCTAAATAGTACCATCTTTACCGGGAGGCGTCCATGTCAGGCATTTCCTTTTTGTAAAATTTCACCAGGGGGTGGACAAGACGACGGAGCAAAAAGAAATCTCCGCGCTGTTAGTAGAAAATATCCGGCTATTCGACCGGATCATAACCAAGACTGATGAGATAAACAAAAGGCTAGTAACCGCTTTCATAGTGGCAATGCTGGCCTTTTCGTTTACCATCATGGGTACCGCATGGTTGTATTTTAGGACTGATTACCAGTATCCAGAACCACCCGCAGTAACCCAAACACAAAGCAATAATCAAAACGTAAACAATAATCAGAGTGGAGGTAATGAATAATGCAAAAGTATCCCAAACCACCGAAACCAAAAAAACCCATAAAACCCCCAAAGGAGTAGGAGGCCCCATAATGGACTGTATTAACTGTAAGCTCGAAAAGCGGATGGATTCTGCTGAGAGAGACATCAACAAATTACAGAAGGACCAGGGCGCCCAAGATGTCAATGCTGGACGAACGGAAGTGACATTACAGTATATCAAGATAACCCTGGATGATGTGAAAAAGAAAATTGACAAGATAACCGAAACCCCACGTAAGCGTTGGGATATCGTGGTTAACACATCAATCGCCGGGGTTGTAGCGGCTATTGTCGCAGCGGTAATGGCTTTAGTAATAATAAAATAGGGGGATATTTATGGCACTTGTAATTCAAAATCCTGGGCACTTTGACAATCTTGATCCTGGCGCCGTCGGAAACGGTATCCACGAGGCCGACATTGACGTAAACATATGCAGCAAGATTGCCGCTAAATTGCCGCTATATGGGATTGATAACGTGACGGTGCATGAAAACAAACTGGCTGATATTTGCATCGCGGCCAACGTTTACCCGGAGGCTGATTTCTTTTTGAGCATCCACGTCAATAGCGCAGTAAACGCGTCCGCCACCGGTTTTGAGAGTTTCACTTACCCAGGTAGCCAGAAAGCCGATAATCTTCGCTTCTACGTACACACTGAAGTAGCTAACTTTTACCGGCAGTATGGCTTCGTGGACCGTGGCAAAAAGACGGCTAATTTTGCTGTTCTCCGGGATACGTTAATGCCAGCGATGTTGTTTGAGAACCTATTCATTTCTAACCAATTCGACGCTGCGAAGTTAAAAAACGAAGTTTTTCTTGATGGTCTGGCCGGCGCCTACGCCAAGGGTATCGCCCGGGCACTGGGATGCGCGTGGAAAGGTGAGGTGGCTACTGTGGTTCCTGATTGGGCCAAAGAGGCGCTAATGTGGGCTGTGGCGCATAGTCTTGTTGTTTCTCCGGAGAATCGAAGCGAGGATTTTTATGCGCTTATCCGGGTGCTGTACGAGTACGACAAGATGAAAGGCTGATAACCACGAAAAAGGGGGTGCTCTATTTGCAGTGTCCTGAGTGCAACACAGGAATGGAGGCTACAGTTATTCCCCGCAGCAATTTATACATCTGGGATTGCCCTAGATGCGGAACAAATTACGATGATAGAACCGCCCAAATCACAACAAGCAAAGAAAGGCTGATGCCTGATGCGTCCCCGACAACCGTCTAAAACTTGAATATCTAAAATATTATCTAAAGGAGGAATTACCTATGGGAGACGAACAAACCCCGGTTACCACCGATCCCCAACCAACCCCACAACTAGGCACAGCTCCCTGGTGGGTACCCGTTTGGCTTGCTGTGATCGTAACCGGCCTAATCGCTGGAAAGGCCGCTGGTGTGCTGCCGGCGGACTTCGGAGTAGAGGCGAGAGAGTATATCCAGTACGGATTTGGAGTTGTGACGGGCCTGTTTATGCAAGTGGCATACAGTCTAGTAAAGAAAGGATGATAAATATGAAATGCGATTCATGCACACATAATCAGGTTTGCGGTCACAAACAGGAATACGCCGAACTCGACCGACATCTCCCAGTACAACTTCCGAAAACCGAAACGATGTTCAGCGTTGAATTAAAATGCAAACATTATCAAGTTGGGAACCGCCAAAATCCCCCTTTCCCTCATGGCGTCCAGTATCCCAAGGATATTCAATGGCAACAACAGACCAGCGGGACCCCTTTACCGCAACCACCGTTTACTATAAGTTAATATGATCCATCCCCTACCCCCGGCTTCGGTCGGGGGTTTTTCTGTTTTATGCGGAATTACTTCCGTGTATATTCCGCGTAGACTTGACTTGACAATGGGTGTATAGTGGGGGTATAATATGGATGGAGGTGTTTAAATGAAACAAAGAATAACCGTTGAGCAACTGAACGAACTGACCCCGGAGAAGAAGGAGAAGCTTCGGGAGTGGTGGAGGCCACAGGAAGGTGATTGCATTATAAGCGGAAAAGATGACCGTATTAGGTTTATAGGAAGACCTTGCAATGGTTTTGCCTGTCAGTTTTTCCCGTTTGCCAATTTTGGCAACGAAACAGACTTAATCCCAATAAATTTGTGCCTCCCCCTTCTCTCCATCGGCCAGTGCATTGAACTGCTAGGTCATAAATTACAGAAAATAGAGTACGATTTTTTCATCAATAATTATTATGTCAGTGTTTTAAACATAGGCACAAACGGTAAACCAGAGTTAATCGACGCCCTATTCGCGGCAGTAAAGGAGGCGCTGTAAGTGTCAAAGCGCCTAGAAACCTACCTTGACGATGAAACAATCAAGCGTATACAGGATGCCGCCAAACGATCGAAACTATCCGTTAGTACGTGGTTGAAACTGGTTGCGCTGGAAAAGTTAGATCGGGACGAATACCGCCAACGGAAGGAGGACTCAAAGTGAGCCTTGAACTGCAAGTCTGCCTCAAAAAGTACGGACCGCCCCATATTTTCAGTTACCGCCACGGGGCCATGATCCGGATCATCTGCGAAGAGTACGAGACTACCGACGATGGATATATCCGTTTTTATGTAGGGCTACAGGAGGTCGTAACACTGTTCCCGGCTAATGTAACCACGGAGATCAAGCGCAGCGTATTGGACAGCCCTTCGATGCTGAAAGTACGCGGAAAGGCGTGTTTTAATGTGAGGTGTAGCGGGGAATTGTTTATGGAGATATTCTGGCCTGAGGGGGAATGAGTTATGAACGAATTAATGGCATTGGTAAAATTTAATAGCGGTGTTGCTTTGGTTATGAAAAATGAAATTAAATTTAAATACAAAAAATATGACAACATTATAATTGGCATAGATGAATCAGAAACATTTGTGGATTGTTTATATTATGAAGCACCTTGGGGTAGATTCAAAGCCTTTGCTGGACGCGAATTCGATATATCACTAGAAAATGGCAAAATAATTCACTGTAATGGTCAATGGTGGCATGGTGGGAGCGATCAAGCAGAAAAGATATTGGACAAGAAAATAGTTGGTGTCACAGTCAATGATATTGAATCCCTTAAGAAATGCTATGTATTTACTGGTTGTTTTGCCATAAAAGAAAACAAAGATAAATTAATAGAAAGTTATCACGGAAATCTATATGAATATTATGAATATGAAAAAGAGTTAAAACAATCCATTTAATAAACTACCACCAGCGCCACCACGGGCGCTTTTTCTTTTCAATCTCCGCAACCTTCCCCCAAACTACCGCGACTTCTTCCCCCTGTTTCGCCAGTATCCCGCGTAACTCCATTATTTCTTCATTCCTCCTTTTTACTTCTTCTTCAAGTATTCTCCTTGTTTCATCATGTTCAGCATCGTTCCTTCTCCGTTCATCCATAAAAAAATCAGCCAGAGACTTAACCGTGACCAGTTCATGGCTTTCAGGCGGCAAAACTTCGGCCTCAACTTCCTTGTTAGCCTGGTAGTCAATTACTTCCTGGGCCGGTATGCGCCACTCGTCCGTTTTCTTCCCCATCACCTTTTTGGACCCTGGAAACTTCCCGGCAGCACACATCAGGGTAACATTCTTGGTCCCACAGTTTAGGATTGCTGCTGCTTCTTTCGTGTTTAGGTAGTGCATGTAATTCCTCCGGAGTGATTATTTTAGGATGGGGGCCGGTTGAGGGAGGGAGTTTTAGAGACAGAGATCCCGCGCTGGCGGGAAAACACTGTCTTGGAACTTGGCCTAGTCTCGGTCGGTCGTCCCTTCAACAGGCGGCTATTACGCCGCATCACCTAGTCTTTTGACGGCCCCCAGGTCCACCATATCTTACAGCCTGCTTGGTTAGCATCGGTGACATCTCTCATCTGCTCGTAGCCTCTACACCACGGTTTCCAGGGTGCATCATAGGTTCGTTAGCATCGTGGCACGGTTTCAATTCTGGGAAGGAAAAACATCCCCATCTAACGGTTATAATCCCGGTCACTACCCGGGCATGCTTGGTTATCAGCCTATTTACCCGAAACCTTTTCGGATAATCAAAAAGGCTTCTTGCGAGGAACCTCACAAAAAGCCGGGAATTCTGTCTTGACTATACTAAAAATGTAAGTTACAATCTTAGTACAGTAACCGTCGGGCCGGCCTGTTGTGAGGTTGTCCCGCCTGTAACCCTTCGGAGGTCTAACCGGGGGGTTACTTTCATTATATGGTTGTCCCTTCCATTATACGCCCCAACATATGGCTAGTCAACTAAATTACGACGCAGAATAAAACCCCCTCACACGAGGGGGTTATTTTTATTTTATAACCTTATTTGTTTTTGATAATAACAATAAAATACCTCGTCTTTTAAAATTTCCTGCCATTCATCCTCCGGTATCTGACCGCTTTTATAGCAAATTATAAGTAAGTCATAATTATTACACATAAACACAATTCATCTCCTAATTTAGTGATTTGTCTTATGTACGAGAACCCTTCTGATCGGCTCCGGGGGTTCTTATTTTTTTCGCTTCAGGATTCGCCTTATCCACCTTGGCAGAAAAAGAATTAGCTTCCCATTGCGGCTGCCTGCTCGTTCTTTGATCTGTCTATCTGAATGAAAACTTCGGCAATAGCCTCAATTTTTTTGTAATCATTATCATTGAATTCCAGAAGTTTTTCTATGAGTTTCCGTTTCTCTTCTGGGATCTGGTTAGTTGGTTTGAAATAGGCCGTTTTATTTTTTTCGTTGTGTTCGGCATGGGGAGTATAATTAAAAAAATAATTAGGCGAAACTCCAAAGAATCCTAAAAGAGATTCTATTGTTTCAAGACTTGGCTGTAATTTGCCATTTTCATATTTGGAGATATTGGACTTTTTTTGATTGATTATTTTACCCAACTCTTCCTGAGTAAGCCCTTCCCGCTCCCTTAATTCTCTCAATCTTTTACCAATCCCCACATTTACCAACCCCGTTTATTTGTAATTATATATTATCCAAACTGGAAACTAAAGCATGTTTCTAATAAAGAAATTTATTTTACAAATATCACTTGACTGTTTCTTCATTGGACACTATAATAAAAGTATCCATTACAGAAACGGCAGAAAGGGGGTAAGCGCATGTATGAAAAACTTCGCACAATAAGAAATAATAAAAGCGTCTCAGCGATAGAAATGGCCGAATTACTAGGTTTAAAAACGGCAGCGGCATATTATAAGAAGGAAACTGGAGCCATAAGAATTTCCATGTTTGAAGCAAAATTAATCTCTGAAAGACTTAATATGTCGATTGAAGATATTTTTTTTGCAGATGAGGTTTCCGTTATAGAAACCAGAAACGATAAGATCCCAACTTGTCCCGATGTATAGGAGGTAAAACCATGAAACTCCACGCATTGCCAACAGCCACCGACCGCGCCAGAATCCACGATCTCGTTCGACTTAACGCTTACGGCAAACTATCCCGGGTACACATGGACGAAGTTATCACGCAGATTTTATACAATTACAAACTTAGCAAGATACACATGGACGGATACACCGTGCGCATGGGGGAGCCGATACAGACGCCTATAGGCGAGTGGCCGGTGGTTCATGTCGAGGCCCACCGAGTTGCAGACGGCCCGAATTGCCCGGTATGCGGAGGTCGGCCAGAATATCTAGACGCTGGTGTACTTATTACTGCGGCTTGTTTAAATTGCGGCATTGTTTACAAATACAAGGATGTTGAAGAAGAACCAACTGGCGAACCGGAGAAAATATCGGAAGAAATATCACAGTTAATAAAAAGATGTCTAAAAATGGTTAGGTTTACAAAGGAGGTGGAGCAAGGTGCAAACCCTCAAGACGTTGGCTAGATATGCGTTAATCGGGTACATCGTCGATAAGGGGTTCAACGTCCTGGTGGCAGCGGTAGCCATCACAGTCATGCTGTGGACGTTCAACGGGTTGTTTAAGTTATGGTAACCGGCGAGGCCGGAGGGGGTGAAAATGTGTGTACCTGCATTAAAGATATTGAAGAAAAAATCAAGGAACAATTTAACTCCACCAAAAAAGAAAACGAGACCATTGAATCATCCTCACTTATTGATACAGCTATATTCTTTGACGAAAAATACAGTGGTATAAAAACCTTCTCCGTGGTGGAAGTTAATTATGAACAAAATTGCAAAACTGGAGCAACCAAAACCAAGAATAAGAAATACAACATGCTTCATAAATACTGTCCGTTTTGTGGGCAGGGATATTCTAACTAACTGGCGAGGCCGGAGAAAGGAGCGTGACCGCCAAGTGAATAGTCCTCCGTGGGCACAGATAGGGGCATTGCAACAAGAGGTAGACGCCATAAGAAGTGAATTGCATAGAAAGGTTGATTACCCTGTGTTGGATTCGCTCAATCGCCAGTTGGATACTTTGGGACGTTCCCTGTGGGAGACTAGCAGAACACTTGATGAAATTTTATCTAGGCTCCAAACCTGTGAAAATCAAATAGCCGAAGGGAGGGTTGTTTAAGTTATGGTAACCGAAGAGGCTGGAGGGGGTGAAAGATTGAAGGTTGATGTCGTCGGCATATATGACAGTAAAGACGAGAAGTTAATAAGTATTACAAAAACATATAATGCCCTCTGTGAGCTTGACGCAACCAAGCAACAAAAGCAAATTGCGCTAGATTTATACAAAAGTGTTTGTAACGGTCTAAGGGAAAGCATCGGGACTAAAAACCTTATTGGATTTACTTTAAGTGCCGATGAAAAAGTTGTCCATATCTATGAATTTGATAAAGAAACAGGGGATAATGACTTTCATTGTGTTATTCATGGCAAGGATGGCCCATATATCGAAGTAGAAACCGAGGGGGTGTAACACATGTTCAAACGTATCAGACGTTGGTTAGCCGAGCGCAAACTGTCCGAACGGGATAGGCAATGGAAGGCGTTCTTCCAAGGGGAATGGTAGGGGGTGGATGTAGTGCCGGGCAAACGCATTGAGTTTCAATACGGCGAACAAGCCCCTATAATACGCGAGTTCAACAGAATTAGCGCTAGAGAAAAGCGGGAAAGGTTTCTTGCGCTGTACGACGCGCTGAAAGGCTTGGTGGATGGTTTGGATGACTGCTGGCAGACCTTGCCCGAAGGTAAGGCGGCTACTAAAAAGGCGAATGAAGCCCTTGCCTGTGCCGAAGGGAGCGTGATCGCTAAGTGAAAGATGTAAGACCGGAAGTAAAATGGTTCGCCGCCGAAATGGAAAAGCAACTGAAAGCCAATGATCACAAGGGCGGTTGGCAAGATAGCGATATTTGGTGGTTATTTAAGCGATTAGACCAGGAAAAATATGAGCTAGTTAAGGCCATAATGCACTGGCAAAAATATTGGGCAGAACCTTTAAGCACAATGTATCTTGAACAACTAATAAAAGAGGCCGCCGATGTTGCCGATTTTGCAATGATGATTGCCGATATTGCCAGGTCAAGCGAAAGGAGCGTGATCGCCGAGTGAACTATGACTGCTATGTAGAAGATGTGAATGGGTACGGAGTTTTCGTTGCCGATGCAACAGGGGGAATAGAGGCGTTCCGCTGGTGGCGCGGAATCGACAAGTTTCCGAGGATTGCTTGCATTAAGCCAACTGTCACCTGCTTCACGCGGCGCTTTCGGGCGAACCAGCGGAACCGGCTACCGGGGCGGGATAGACTAAGGGGAAGTGAGGTGGTAGAGGGTGCGTGAAATTTGGTTTCGTGGCAAGAGGGTAAGTGACGGTGAATGGATACAAGGCGATTTAATTACAGAAACAAGCAGCAAATTGGAAGTAAAAAGAACATTTATCCACTTAAGGCTGTCAGAAGTTGCTTTTACTGAAAACTTTTTATCATCTTCATTGGTTCTTTATGAAGTTGATCCTGAAACAGTCGGTCAATTTACCTGCCTCCACGACGAGAACGAGCGGGAGATTTATGAGGGGGATATCACTCAAGACAATACCGCGAATTATTGCAAGCTAATTGCGTGGCACGGAAATGGCTTCAAATGGAAATCAATACTAAATAAGAGGGGCATTGAAAGACAGAAATTATCAATCAGGCCATTCCCGTCTTACGATTTTTGTGAGATGCAAAATGTGGAAAGTCATGAGGTCATCGGCAACGTATGGGATAACCCGGAATTAGTGGGGGATGACCTCGCAGAACCGAGCTAGAAATAAAAAATAGCTGCCAAAACTCAGCAGCCACAATATCTCTTATAAGTAGTTTATCACGAAAGGGGCGAAAAAACAATGCCAAATAACCCCTATCTAACCCGCTATAAAGTAACCTGCCCGGACTGCAAAAGGTATCATTACACATTCAAGCCAGACATTTGCCCACGTTGCGACGCAGATCTGGGCGGTAGGGGATTTATAAGTCTACCTGAGTTTTGTGAGGCTACAATAAACGCGTTAACCGGCGAAATTAAGGTGCGCCCGGAGTGGGAATGAAAGGAGGATAATCATGGAAATAATGTGCACCTACGACGACGAGGATAGGCCGATTATCAAGGCTAAGTTTACTCCTACCGGAGGAACCGATTTTTGTCTTAAAATAGTTTCTCCTGATGCAATAAGTTTACAGATAAAGGGATGGGACGCTCTCTTCAACGGGGAAGACTTCGCCGACTTCACCGCCCTTGTCAACCGAATCAACAAGCAAATCGGGAATGTATAGTTACCCAGGACTACAACACCCGCAAGCCACCCGCCTCTCCCCGGGAGCCATCGCAGAACACAAACTCCTACCCGGGGTGGCGCTGGTTATCGTCAGTGGCCCGGAGCGAGGGTTGCGGGGCGATGTGTACCGGTTGCAGCGACCGGACGGCGAAGTGGTGCCGGCACTGCGGGAGAATTTGAGATTATAGCGGAGGGATAGCGATGAACCTCGACAACTATTCCCAGGACATAGAAGGCACAACAATAGTACACCTGCGAAAACAACATGAACAGTCGGAACCATGCTTTTGCTGGAACTGTGGAGTACAAATATTAAGCGGTTACTTTTGTAAACGATGTGGGAAGGATGATACAAATGAAAATTATTAAACTGCAAGCTGAAAATATCAAGAAACTTAAAGCGGTGGAGATTACTCCAGACGGTAACATCGTCACTATCAGCGGTAAAAACGGCCAGGGGAAAACCAGTATCCTTGACAGTATATGGTTAGCTTTGGCAGGTGGCAACGCCTCTAAGGAGATGGTCAGGCCGGTCAGGGACGGAGAGAAACGGGCTAGCGTTAAACTTGACCTTGGCGACATCATTGTGACCCGCAAATGGACATCTAACGACAAGAGTACCCTGTACGTGGAGAACAGGGAAGGCGCTACTTTCAAGTCCCCCCAGAAGATGCTTGACGGCCTTGTGGGGCGCTTATCCTTCGACCCAATGGCCTTCGCACAGCAGGACGAAAAGACACAGATTAAAACAATCATGGAGTTTGTTTCGCTTCCGGTTGACCCGGCGGTATTAGATGGTCAAAAGGCAAAACTGTACGAACAGCGCCGGGATGTTAACCGGGACTTAAAGCAGTATGAAAGTCACCTTGGGATGATGCAATGCCCTGTTCATGGGCTCCCAGTGGAGGAAGTAAGCGCCTCAGATATCCTTGCCGAGATAAAGGTGGCACAGGAACAGAAGAACGCCAACGACGAGAAGCGTCGCGAACTTCAACGAATGTCACAGGATGCCTCCACACATAGGACAACTATTGTCAGTATCGACGAAAAGATCAAAGACCTCCAGGATCAGATCATTAAACTCCAGACTTCGCGGGATAAAACCAAGTCCATACTTAATGGGCTGAATGTTAATGGCAAGGATTTAAAAGCCAAGGTTGATGCGCTGGTTAACCCTGACATTGACGCCTTCCAGGAAAAATTAAGTAACATTGAAAAGACCAACCAGGACATCAGATCGGCCAATGAATACAACGCAACCCAGGACAAGATTAAAAAGGCGCAGGCTGATAGTGACGATCTAACCGTAAAGATTCAGGCTATCGACGATCAGAAAGCCAAGATGCTCAAAGAGGCGAATTTCCCGATTGAAGGCCTGGGCTTTGATGAGGACGGCGTAATATTCAACACGATACCATTCAAACAATGCTGCACAACCGAGCAAATAAAAGTATCCGTGGCGATGGCGATGGCGTTAAATCCTGACATTCGGGTAATAAGGATCCGCGATGGGAGCCTCCTTGATAGTGACAATATGAATGTTATCAGGGAGATGGCGAAAGACAAGGACATGCAGGTATGGGTTGAGATTGTCAATGATACCGGGGAGGTTGGAATCTACATCGAGGATGGTGAAGTTAAGGCAGTTAATGCACAAACAGTGTAACCCCCCCCCTAATATAACCGGGGCTCCGGTCCCGGTAAACTCTCTATAATATGGGGTGATATAGTGGATAACTTAGAAATATGGGAAAAGGTTAGAACGGTACCGCCTACTGCACTTAAGGAGATACAAGCTGGTAGGCTAAAGGGTAAAAGTGATATTAACCCCATGTGGAGGCTTAAGCAACTAACTGAACAGTTTGGAATGTGTGGAGTTGGTTGGAGATATTCGATAACAAAACAATGGCTTGAAACTGGTGGCACAGGTGAAATGGCGGCATTTGTAAATATAGATTTATTCATCAAGGTTGACGGCGAATGGTCTGAGGCTATCCCAGGGACTGGGGGAAGCGCATTTGTGGCGAATGAAAGAAATGGTCCCTATGTATCTGATGAATGTTTCAAGATGGCTTTGACCGATGCCATAAGTGTTTCATGTAAAGCATTGGGTTTTGGGGCAGATGTCTACTGGGATAAGGATAAGACCAAATATAATAAACCAACACAGACACTACCAAGCCAACCAGACAAACCACAGCAGCCTCCAGTGCAATCACAGCCACAAAACGGAGAATTATTATCTGATCCACAACGCAAGAAAATCTATGCCGTGACGACAAAAATGAGCATTAAGCCGGAAGATGTTAAAAAGATGATGCGGCAGCGATATAAGGTTGACGACAGCAAGCAATTAACGAAGAAGAATGCCAGCGATTTCATCGAATTTCTCGGTAAACTGGAAAACGGTGAGGAAGTTTGGTTTGACGATTCGGAAGTACCATTCTAAGGAGCGTGATCACATGCCAACTTTTACCTGCCAAAATTGTGGCCGGTGCTGCGGTATCATCCCGGTAAATTCCGACGAGTTACGCATGATTCGGAGGGAAGTCCGCCAGTTTTCCCAAGAGGAAGTAGCCCGCCTGCAAAACCAAAAGAGAGGATTTTCCACCTGCCCCCTGCGTGACATCGAAAACAACCGTTGCTCTGTCTACGAGGCGAGGCCGCAGATATGCCGGATGCAGGGACTGTATGTCGGTATGACGTGCCAACATAATCCCGGTGTTGCCACCAAAAGTAGGGAGGAAGGATATAAGGCGCTGCACGACACAAGGCATGATGAGGGGTGGCAATTTGGGTTGCTTGCGTTTAACCTTGGCTGGGATGAGATTCTTTGGGGATTGCCGGGGAAGAAGGTGGCCGTAGATGATTGACCGCATATACCGCGAACTTCGCCGGGAACAAAAGAAGCTGCGGAAGATGACGCTTGGAGCGCCGGGGATATTAGCGCAGAGTTTGGTAGTTGACCGGCTGGTCGTGGAGTATTACCGGGCGTTGGAGGTGACAACCGTTGGTTAAAAGGATTTGCCCCGGATGCGGGGAAGAGCGCTGGTCGGAAGATGCGGAGGGGACCTGGCGCTGTGTAGAGTGCGGAGCTGATGTGCCGCCGCCGAAGGAGGGGGAGAAGGCGTGACAAACCCAACCTGCCGCTGCCAAGTCCGCCGCGAGGGGTGCCTCTCCAAGTGTACCGTGAGCAGAGAGACGGAGTTACACCGGCGGACGTGCGGGGAGTGTTGGCTGAATCCAATGGCGGCAAAGAATCTTGACCAGTTGAGTTTGTTTTAGAGTCACGGGGGGTAAGGGCGGCATAGCCGGCGTGGGGAGATCAGATATGAGCGGGAGGCGCGGGGATGGCAAGCGGCTACATCAAGCTTCACCGGTGTTTATTAGACAACCCGTTATTTGACAATGAGAACCTCCTTAAAGTTTGGGTGTGGTGTTTACTTAAAGCCAGTCATAAAGAGCATGAGCAACTTGTTGGACTTCAAAAAGTTATCCTAAAACCAGGGCAATTTGTCTTCGGCAGAGACAAGGCTGCGGCAGAATTAAAGCTACATCCCTCGTCACTGTATCGTTACGTAAAAAAATTAGAATCGAGTGAAAGATTGGTCATCCAGCCGAACAACAAATTTTCTATTGTAACCATTGAGAATTGGGCTTTTTATCAGGGGGAAGGGGACCAACCTGAACAACAAAATGAACAACAAATGAACAACAAACGAACAGCAAATGAACAACAAATGAACACAAACAAGAATGTAAAGAATGTAAAGAATGTAAAGAATAAAGATCTTAAAATACTTGCGCAAGAAAAAATAAATCATCAAGAAATGTTTGACGAATTTTGGCAATCATATCCAAATAAAAAGTCTAAGGGCCAGGCTGAAAAAGCATGGAATAAAATCAAACCGGACGAACAGCTTCTAGCAGTCATTCTTGATGCGTTAAAGCGGGCCAAGACTTCGGCGGGGTGGACAAAGGAAAATGGGAAATGGATTCCCCATCCGGCAACCTGGCTAAATGCTAAAGGTTGGGAGGATGAATACCATGAGGGCGGACAAAGCCAGGAAGGTTGGTCAACCGGAAGACAGGCTTTAGAGGAGTGGGCGAACAGTGAATAAACAGGAGATTAAAAGTTTAATAACTCTAGCTTATGGAAGTTTCCCAAGTATCCAGAATAAAGAACTTGTACAAATTGGGATGACTTGGGAAGAAATGTTAGGGGAATTACCTTATCCGCAGGTTAAAGAAGCGCTTAAAAAGGTGCTGGCCACGGCAAAATTCTTCCCCACGGTTGCAGATATCCAGGGCGCAATACAAAGTATTAAGGACGATCAGCGCAATACAGCCTTTCAGCCACTAAAAAAAACGGGTTGCTCCGTTTGTGGCGGCGGGGGTTATATCACAGTTTTACAGGAAGGGGAAGATCGCTACTGCCGGTGCCCGTGTAAGGCAGGCGACAGATTAAACGGCTGGCCGATGGCCCCGAGCTGGGCGACGCAGACAGACCGGCGGATCCTGCAAGGGGAAAAGATTGATGTTAACTTTTAGGCGAGGTGATCACCGTTGAAGCACCTTGGCAGTGTAACCGACATCCACGGCGGCAGAATAGCCCCCGTTGACATAATAACCTTCGGCTCACCCTGCCAGGACTTGAGTGTGGCCGGTAAACGTGCTGGTCTGGAAGGTGCAAGGTCAGGACTTTTTAACGAGGCGGTGAGGATAATCCATGAAATGCAATCAGCCACCAACGGAGAATACCCAAAAGTTTGCATATGGGAAAATGTTCCAGGGGCATTTTCGAGTAATGGCAGTAAAGATATTGAGTCGGTATTGGATTCCATGGAGGAACTTGGTTTTGTAGTTGATATGACTGTTTTGGATGCTCAGAATATGGGGGTTCCGCAGCGCAGAAGGAGGATTTTTGCAGTATGGGTAAGCGTAAATTATATACTCCAGAACAAGACGATTATATCCGTGAGCATTATTACTCAACTAATCATCGAGATATTGCAATACGTCTTGGTAGAACAATTACGAGCGTCAGGCATCGAGCTGTTAAAATCGGACTATCCCCTAAAAAAAGATGCAAAAGATGGACTACTGCGGAGGATGAGGTTATTCGGAATAAAAACGGAAGAAAACTGGTTGATATTGCTGGAGAACTTGGCAGAGACATTAACGATACTTCTGATAGAGCACAAAAGCTTGGAGTCCCATTTAGGCACGTTGATTATAGATTTACAAAGGGATATGCAATTAGAAGACCACCAGACAAGAACGGCAAACGAAAAGAGATATTCAGACATATTGAAGTTATGGAAGAACATTTGGGAAGAAGCCTACAGCCTGGCGAACTCGTCCACCACATCGACACTGATAAGCAACACGACACAATTGACAATTTACACCTGTTCACTTCTAGGTCTGAGCATGGCAGAGCTCATCGTTCAGTTGAGCAACTCTTACCAGGACTTCTACAACTCGGAATCGTTACTTTTAACCGTGACAAAGGAGTGTATGAACTATGCGAGACAGTCAAGCAGCAACTTGTTTACAGAACTGGAATGGGTTCAGCGTTGGAATGATTATCTCGATAGAGCATCCAACTGTACAGAGCAACTTGAGCGACATTTTGGAGGCGAATGTGCCGGAGAAATACTTTTTGTCGAGCAAAGCCTGTCAGGGGATTCTCCGGAGGGCCGAAAAGCGAGGGAAGAAGTTGCCGCCTGTGTTGGAGATGGCGTTGAAACAACAGTCAACCTTGACCAAACATCAGACCGTATAACAATAAATGCCAGGAAAAGCGTAACTTTGAAAGCTGGTGGTGGTGGAGGCGGGGCAAAAACAGGATTGTATCTGCTGCCAATCGCCTTTAACGGTCGCCAAGACCACGTAAACGGACCCGTAATAGGTGCTTTGGACACTGATCGAGCGACGCAGTGTATAGCTATTCAACACAGCATTATTGGGCGCAAGGACGAAGCTGGGGCGCAAGGGCCGGGTTTTAGGGATGATGGCAAGATGTTTACGCTTGATAGCCGGGGTGCTGCTCACGCCGTTGCCCAGTGCGTAACGACCGGGACCGGTCGGCGATATGACCCGGAGACGGAAACATTGATACCTGTGGCTTACGGTCCTGGTGGCCAACATGAAATAACCCACACCCTGCGGTCACAGGCAAGCAAGGCAGATAAGCCAAGTAGTACGACGTATGTTGTGGAACCTATAGTCTTTGCCCAAAACCAGCGCGACGAGGTAAGAGATTTAAAAGGTAAAGCCGGGGCATTGGCGGCAGAACCGGGGATGAAACAGCAGACGTTTGTTGCTCAACCAACCTATGTATGCAAGACTGACCAGACCGGATCGAATGGGTTAGGGATATGCGAAGAAGTTGCTTATACTCTTGATTTGGCTGGAGGACAAGCGGTGGCTTATCCTGCCCCGGCCAACACGCTTTTAGCCAAGGCAAATATGTCACATCGGGGCGACACTGACAATATTGTTATTGAACCAAAAGGGAGTGAAATTGATGGTAATGCCGATGAAAGAAACACCATTGAGATATTGCGAGCACTGCGGAAAGAAATTGGAGAGGAAGCGTTTTCCAAATGGGGACATGGAATCCTTGCTTCACTTCAACAAGAGGAAGTATTGCAATCAAAATTGTATGGCCGAAGGGTTCAGAAACAAGCCGAAGATAGAAACGGACAACTGGAGGACAAACCACGGCAGATCGCAGAAATTGATTCCCCCCGGTCCCTGTTCGGAGTGTGGCAAGCCGAATGCGCTGGATGTTCACCACAAGGACGAGGATTGGACAAACAACGAACCGGAGAATTTAGAGAGACTTTGCCGGAGTTGCCACAACTTAAAGCACAGTCAGAAGAAATTTTGCTTAATATGCGGGAAGCTAGTAAAGGGATACGGATTTTGCGACAAGCATTATCAGAGGTTCAAGAAGTACGGAGATCCGATGATGGTCAAAGTAAACCAGTATTTACCGGTTATGCAGTCCGTAGATTAACTCCCCTTGAGGCAGAACGCCTCCAGGGACTTCCAGACGGATGGACTAACATCCCTGGGGCATCGGATACAGCAAAGTATAAAGCAATCGGAAACGGGTTGGCGATACCATGTGTCGAGTGGATAATGCGGAGGATAACCGAAGTTCTGGGGCTGAAAACGCTTGGCAGTTTATTTGATGGGCTGGCCGGCTTCCCGCTGGCTGGTCAACGAGCAGGAATAAAAACTCTGTGGGCGAGTGAGATTGAGTTGTTTTGCATTAGAGTATCGCAGAAACATTTCCCGGAGGTGACCACCAATGCAATCCCATCGCACGTTACACAAACACAACATCCCCACAACTAAGCCATACACCGGCAAGGTAGGTCGTCCCGTGGGAGCCGTAGCACCCCAGGGTGAAACGGTGATTATCCTGGAAGATATCGACTTTTGCTGGACGCCGGTGCAGATACGGGATTTTAGAGAACTTTGGAAATCGGGTACGCCAGGCCCGGGAATAGCGGCGCACCTTCGCAGGGATGAGGATGAGGTCAGCCTGCTGGTGATGGATCAGAGGCGGCAGAATAAGATCAGCGACCGCGAAGGAGGATGGTTTGGATGTTCTGTCTGATTTGCCGCAAGCACCCGGCTAGAACCGGGGATCTGTTTTGCTGGAAGTGTGCTTTGGGTGAGTATCCCGATGGAGGGCTACATAGGAGACTGCATCCGAAGCGCAAGGATGCCCGTAGGAGGCCACAGGATGCCCGTTGCGGCTAGTTAACCCGTTAGGTAAGATAAAGTTACCTGCTAGGAAAAAGGGAGGCTTAGAATTGAAACTATGCCATAAAGAGTTAAGCGAGTGGGAACCTGACAGGCTTATCAAAGTAATAATTAAGCAGACATATATCGAGGGCGCGAAAGCCGAGCGTGAGCGGATCGCCAATCTGCTTGCGCCAAGAGGTTGCCAATGTTGCCCATATCCAAAGGCGCTTTGCAATACTACCGACAACTGTTTTGACTGCTGGGTAAGGTATTTAAACGATACGCCGGGGGAGGGATAGAGGTGATACAATTCACTGTTTTCGGGGAACCTGTCGCGCAAGGACGGCCAAGATTTGCCAGAATGGGTAACTTTGTTAAAACTTATGACCCAGCGGAATCCAAGGATTACAAAAGCCGCGTGTTGGCCGCAGCCCTGGAGGTCCGCCCGGAAAAGCCTTTGGATATGCCACTTTCGGTCACAATTAAGGCTTACCGGTCCATCCCGAAATCGATGAGTAAAAAGAAGGCGGACCAGGCCATGATCGGGGAAATTAGGCCCACGACAAAGCCGGATATTGACAACATCGTTAAGGGCGTCAAGGACGCGCTGAAAGGCGTTATCTGGCGGGATGATTCGTTAGTTGTCAATCTAGTTGCCTGTAAATGGTATGGTGAGACGCCAAGGGTGGAAATCAGCGTTAGGGAGGCGTGAGCGTGAATAAACTACTTTATGGACTCTTGACGTTAGTAATATCAGCCGGAATAGCTTACGGTATCATTTGGAACGGGTTGGTGTATTTTGCCGCTAACCCGGCTACTATCCAGCAACTCCAGGCCGAAGTCCAAACCCTTCGCGCCGATTCTCAGATCCTTCAAATTAAACTAACCAACGAGGAGCTAATTCGCCAGGACTTGGAGCATCGCCTACGGGTGGTCGAGCGTAGGAATTTGATAAATATGGAGGCTGAATAAAAATGAATGTTGATTTTACATCAATCGCGCCACTTTTAGACCATTTGGCACAAAAAATTGGTGTAACGGTGGATAATTTGTGGGGTGTGATGATTAGGCAGGCAATTACAAACGGAATCACAGATTTAATATTGACATTATTTTTATCGATTGTATTGTTTGTGTCAATAAAACAAACTCCGCACTTCTTTAAAAAAGCAAAAGAGGAAGAAAAAGGAGGGAGTACTTCTTCCCAGGTAAACAATGAAGTTTTTGGCATACTAACAATCACAGTTGCAATCGTGGCGATAATATTTATTCCACTTCTTTTAACTTCATCGATTAAACACCTTGTTAACCCAGAATACTACGCCTTTATGGATATTATCGGATTGGTTAAAAAGTAAGCGAGAGAGGAGGGCGACGCCGTGAATTTACCTGATATACTTTTTAACGATGAAATGGATAAGGCGTATCTAGCAACAAAAGGTTACTATGACAGCATTAAACTTATTGACCATGGAAAACTTAGAAAAAGAATCGTTAGTGAAGTTTTATATGCTACCAGAGCTAAAATAAAAGAAACTGATATTAAAAACATTAGGTTAGTAGACATCGTTTTTACTGAAACAGGACTTAATACTGACAGTTGGATACCACTAGAAAGTAGCGGCATTAAGATACAAAAATATATTGAGTGTGAGTTTACTTGCAGGGAGGCCACGCCATGACCATCATCTACACCGCCGGCGCAATCCTCCTCAGTGTCGCCGCAGTCTGTGGCTTCCGGCAGTGGCGCAAGCTGGGCGAGCCGATACAACCGCCTGTGATGCGGATAGTGCCGGAGCGCGAGTATACCCCGGCCCCGAAGCCGGCGCCGACGATTGTGCAGATGAACCGAGTGGAGCCGATGGGGAAGCGGAAGAAGACGCGGAAACAGCCGAGAAGAAAGATGGTGCATGAATTTGACCAATAGAGAAGCACATGAAAAAGCCGCTGGGATGGCGCTTGAACCAATGTTTTTTGTATTCAACGGAATCGATCCAGACGCAGTAGTGGAAGAAAATGCGGAAACAGCCGAAGGGGAGAAGGGTTTGGGATGAAAAATGGAACGAGAGGTGATGCCAACGCCAACTGTTCGGTGTGAAATCACAGGTCCCACAACTTGTGACACAGGCAAAAACTAAAACGAAAGCGAGGTGAATCCCAGCTTACGTTATCAGTTGTGATTAGGTGTATATGTCGGCCCCGTCGGGGTAGTAGCTGGCGGGGCTAATAAAAAACAGGGGGATGAATTATGAAAGTGTTCTTAGGTGGAACCTGCAACGAAAGCACCTGGCGCGAAGAACTAATTACTTTGTTGCTAATTGACTATTACAACCCCGTTGTCTCGGATTGGACGCCGGAATGTATGACAGAGGAAATTAAGCAGCGGCAAGAGTGCGACCTCGTTCTTTACACCATTTCCAAGGAAATGACTGGTGTTTATTCAATCGCAGAAGTGGTGGATGACAGCAATAAGCGGCCAGATAAAACACTGTTTTGCGTCCTGCCGGATGGGTTTGATAAAGCACAAATTAAATCACTTGGCGCAGTGGCAGCAATGGTGGTTAGGAACGGCGGACAAACTTTCGACAATATTGCTTCCGTGGCTGACTACCTGAATAAGAAAGCGTCTTAAATAGCAAGCCCCGCCATCTTCGCGGGTGGCGGGGCTCATTAAAAATAGCCGAAATTAACCAAATTCGTTGATTATGCGCCAAATATACGAAAATGAGTACCAAGATGGGCACCAGTAAAAAGTAGACTCGGTGCGAAGGGGATACTACTTTGATTAACTTTTTTAAGTCTATTTTGGGTTCTTTGTTCTGTTTTAATCATGAGTGGGAAAGAGATACATACTGCTTAGACCAAGAAAGCGCTAATGTCAGCATGTTTAGGTGCAAAAAGTGTGGCCACACCGTTAAATTATATTCCAATGATGGATGCAGATGGAATCCTAATTACGACAGGGCAGAAAAGGAATTTAAACAACAGGGAGGAGGAAAAAGCCGTGCTGTCTCTCAATAAAGCAAAAGAATTAAAATCAGCGGGGCTGGTGTGGTATCCGGAAGTTGGCGATATGGTTTATCTTTGGACTGTTGATCAGGTGGTTATTGGGTGCCCTACACCTAGCAAAGTATTACTGAATAGGTGGACAGATCCAAAACCTACCGCAGAATGTATTTTTGCCCCTTCTCTCTCGCAACTCCTGGCTGAAATTGAAAAGCGGGATGAATTGGTACAAATAGCAAGTCGTTCGGGCGGCGGTTGGTTGTGTGGAATAGGTTGCGGCGCTAAATACTTTTTTGCAGACACCCCCGAGGGCGCAACTGCAGCCGCTTTAATTTGGCTGATGGAGAATAAAAAGGAGGCCGATGTATGATTAGCCTAGAGAAGGCAAAGGCGCTAAAAGTTGCGGGGTTGTTGTGGGAATATACCCAAAGTGATTGTTTTTATTATAATTATCCATACAAAGATAACGCTGGATTTACGCATACCTATAGATATCCTGGAAATAAATTCGTGTATAGCGGAAAATGGGGTTCTGGATTTAGTGGGGAAGATGCAGAAGAAGCAATTAGAAAAATAGTACAACAACACATCTTCGCACCCCGTCTCTCGCAACTCCTGACAGAGATTGAAAAACGCGGCTGGAACGCCGACTCGGTGACGTTGAAGGACGGTGGGTATGGCTGCGACATCTACTGGCTGTCGGCTACGGTACAAACGATATACAAGACGTTCGCAGGTGAGAGTAGGGAGGATGCGGTTGCAGATGCGTTAATTTGGATTAAAAGGAAGGGGGCTGGGAAGTGATGATTACGCCCATCATATTTTTATTAGGGGCACACTATGTAGCTGATTTCCCCTTACAGGGTGACTTTGTAGCACAAATGAAAGGCAGGCGTGTATATATTCTCTTTGCCCATGCAATCATTTACGCAACTATTTTGTCTGCTGTTTTGTTCTATTTCGGTAGATATACAGACTGGAAATTTGGAGTAATTCTTGCCACGCATATGTTGATTGATTGGTGGAAATCACAACAACCAAGAGACGATGCACATTGGCACTTAATTTATTATGATCAGGCAGGGCATATAGGGATAAATACTTTATTGTATTTCCTTTAAAGACAAATAGACAAAAATAATACCCCTCACGGGGCATAGACAATCTCTTAAGTACAGTATCTATTAGGGGGTGGCATGGATGGATGATCATCTAATTCAGGCCAACGAGGCAGCGAAGCGATCAGTCAACAAGTCCGCTGCTGCCAGTGTGGAGGCTATCCGGGAGAGGAACGAGCAAGAAGATCCGTGGGAATCTGACGGATTTTGGTGCTGGTGGGCCAAGACAAGCCCGCCGGATCGGAAGGAGAAGGAGGCTTTGCCGCCGGGGGAGGCGTCTGGTAGGAGCTCCAAAAGTAAATGTAAAAAACGCAAGAAGCCGCCGAAAAACTTCAGGAGTTTGTATATGGAGTGTTGACAGCCGAATATTGGACATGGTATGGTAGTGGTGTATAGCACGCCCATTTATAAATTGACATTGGACATCATCCCGTGGGGTTGCGTCAACAGCCCCACACGAGAACACCGCACCCGCGAGGGTGCTTTTATTTGTGCGTATATACCCCAACCGGTTGATTTATTATATGGGCTTGCGCGTTCGCAGGCCCCGCGCGAAACATCAGCCGGTAATATGCAGGTTGCCACAAGCCCGGCTTAGAATAATCTCCGCGACCTGGGCGACCAGGCCGGAGATCCCGCAAGGGAAAATTTTAAATTATTTTCGCAAGCGGTGCCATGGATAAAATCTATCCATGCCAAAAACAGCATTCAGCCTTACAGCCAGTAAGCGCGAAGGGCAATCGGACATGCAATTCCTTTTATAATGTATTTCTTTGGGGTCAAAACAAGGAGCTGAGATTATGTGAGGAGTGATATTGCAAAGTATATCTCTGGCGAACGAAACGCCATAAAGGACGAGTTTATACTGAGCCGGGAGAAATGTGGTAGCAGTGAATATGTCCAGGTCCAACACCCGGAACTGCCAGAGCCAATTTACACCTTCTGGCATACACGCAAAAAGGCCAATGCTCCAAAGCATACAGGTGGCAAGAAGCCTTATGCAATGATTATGATAGAGGAACTTATACGGCTCATGAAAGGCGGGCTTCCAGCGGAAGCTACGGGGTATTTGATATATCTCACTCCTTATATCGAATGGGGAACCGGTAAACTCATATATGGCAGGGGAAAGCGGCAAATGAAGTTTGCTGACATCATGAAGGTGTTCGGAAAGAGTTACAAAACCACACAGGCAATTATAGCCAAACTGAAAGACCATGACCTTCTTGCATACACAAAAGAAGGTTATTTTATTTCCCGGGAACTTATTAAACGGGGGGTTGCGAAATGAGAATTAAATATGAGAAAGGGCTGACGCCTGAGAGGATCGCAGATGAGTTTGTACGATTTATTAGAGATAACAATATCGTGATAGGCGCTGTCAACGTCTACATCCAAACATATGACGAGGAAATGAAACTAGAAAAACACGCCAGAGATGACAGATATCTCATTGTTTCGCCGAAGGAGTTTGCAAAGCAAGAATACACGGAAGATGTAAGTAAGACAAGACGGAAAAGATTGAAGGTAGTTTAAAAAAAGCCTGGCACAATGTCGGCGAATCAACCAACTGAACACATGGCTTGGCGTAAATAGGGAACGGGGTGAGAAAGATGGCATTGGCTTTCAGGGAATGCAGCCCACTGACGGTTATAGATAAGTTCCGGAAATGGAATGAGGAGAGGCAGAACCAAGTTGATTTTATCGCACGGGAATACCAGATGGATAAAACCGAACTGGGGAAGATGGGCGACGATGAATTAAATAAACTGTTCCATGAAGCATACCAGCGCGATAGTTTGCGGGGCGCACAGGGGACGCTGTGAGGCGTGGAGAGATTTTGGAGGTGAAGGAAAATGCCGATAGCAAGGGAGTTGACGCCAAAACAGAAAATGTTTGTGGCTGAGTATCTTGTGGATCTTAATGCTACTCAGGCTGCAATTCGTGCCGGCTATTCACCTAGGACAGCTAAATCTATTGGTCAGAGGTTGTTGACCTTTGTTGACGTTCAGGCCGCAATACAGGAAGCTATGAAGAATAGGGAGAAACGCACCCTTGTAACTGCCGATATGGTAGTTGCGGAACTTGCAAAGATGGGCTTCTCAAATATCGGTAAATATGCGAAGTGGTCCGGTGATTCTGTGTCGCTGGAACCTTCGGAAGCACTCGGGGAGGATGAGCTTGCCTGTGTTGCCGAAGTGTCTCAAACTGCCACACAGAATGGCAATAGCGTCAAGTTCAAGCTCCACGACAAGAAAGGGGCTTTGGAACTTCTTGGCCGTCACCTGGGCATGTTTACGGAAAACCTAAATGTTACTGGGGAATTGGCAGTAAAGATAATTGACGACATTGAAAAATAGTGGGCATGTTCCACTAATCAGCATTATGTAAACCAGGAAGTAGCCTCAAAGCCGTATTAATCCTTACTTTTAGGATACTACGCGGTTTTTCTGCTTAATTCTGCTAGAAAATGATAGTGAGAGTGTATATTTTATGGCTGAAATTCGCATCTCAAACCTAGTAGCTCCGTCATTCCACCCGGTTCATGCCGACATCAAACGAGGTGGGCATACTCATTATTGGGCCAAAGGTGGCCGGGGCAGCACCAAGTCAACCTTTGCAGCTATAGAAATAATTCTGGGCATAATGAAGGACCCTAACGCCAACGCCTGCGCCCTGCGGAAGGTCAAGGATACGCTCAAGGATAGCGTATACGTACAACTATGCTGGGCAATAGATGCGCTAGGGGTGGAACGGTATTGGCATCAGAATACTAGCCCGTTAAGCCTGACATATATTCCAACCGGCCAGAAAATCCTATTCCGGGGTGCAGATAATCCGAAGAAAATCAAGTCTTTCACCTTTAGGCGCGGCTATTGCAAGTTCTTCTGGTACGAGGAAGTTGATGAGTTTAACGGAACCGAAGAAATACGGATGATTAACCAGACACTACTTCGTGGCGGTTCTAAATTTGTGGTGTTCTACACCTACAACCCGCCAAAGTCTGCCGCCAACTGGGTTAATACGGAGGTTCAGCTCACCCGGGAAGATAGGCTTGTGCATCACAGCAGCTATTTGACGGTCCCGCCGGCCTGGCTGGGTGAGCAGTTTATCGCCGAGGCTGAACACCTCAAGGCTACAAAAGAAACGTCTTATAACCATGAGTACCTTGGAGAGGTTACCGGTACCGGAGGTGAGGTATTTGGCAATGTTCAGATCCGGCCAATCAGCGATGAGGAGATAGCAGAGTTTGAGACCATACGCCGCGGAATGGACTTCGGGTATGCGATTGACCCATTTGCTTATCTCGTTTGCAGCTATAACCGTAAGTTAAAGCGGCTATTTATCTACCATGAATACTACAAGGTTGGGCTTTCAAACCACTCAGCATATACTCATATTGAACAGGAGAATACCTCCAACGAGCCAATCCTGGCAGACTCAGCGGAACCGAAGAGTATCAATGAGCTATGCCAGTATGGGCTCAGGGTGGCGCCGGTCAAGAAGGGACCGGATAGCGTAGAGTATGGCATCAAGTTCCTGCAAGACCTGGAAGCTATCATTATCGACGACAAGCGGTGCCCGGAGACAGCCAGGGAGTTTATGAACTACGAGTTGGAGAAGGATGTAAATGGTAACTTCAAGGCCAACTATCCAGACAAGAATAACCATACGATTGATGCGGCGCGATATGCCATGAATTATGAGTGCTTGCAGTTCAGAGATGAAGAGAAAGCGAAGCCGCAGCGTTATAATTGGAAGCACGAGAAGCCAAAGCCTGACCCCTACACCGGGGCGAAACCTGATAATAGCTATATCAACTACTAGGAGGTTGACAATGGAATACACTATCATGGGCATCGCCTTTGGGCTGTGCCTTTTCCTATGCCCCTTAATGGCCTATAGGCGCGGCCTACAGGACGGCCTAGCCGTTGGACAGGGTAAGACACCAGTTCCGATTAAGGGGCCTATTAAGGCCATGCAGGAGCACCGGGAGGCTAAGCAGACAAAGCAGGAGCAGGACAAGTTCCGTGACGGGTTGGCTAATCTCCTCGCCTATGATGGAACGCCTCAAGAGGTGGTGAAAGAATGAGCGACACAACGCGCGAATGGGATCTATACGAAAAAGGCAAGGATTACAACCGCAAGATTGACCTGGGCGCCACCGTTGACCGCAACGAGCGCATGTATGCAGGCGATCAGTGGAAAGGGGTAGTATCCAACGGCCTCCCAACTCCGGTATTTAATATCTTCAAGCGCATTATTAACTACTTCATTGCCGCTATCATGTCCAGCGCGGTAAAGATGCAGTTTACGCCGGAGAATATCGGCGACGATACGCAGGACCCGCAGGAACTGGAGGTCAAGCAGGCTGCGGAAATCATCTCTAAATACAGCGAAACCCTTTGGGAAAATTTGAAGATGGACAATAACCTCCGGCAGGTGCTATTGGATGCTGCTCTTTCCGGTGATGCTTGCGCTTACTGCTGGTGGAATCCCGAGATTGACACCGGCCAGGAGGCTCAAGGTGACAACGAGATTGAACTGCCGGATAATGTCAATGTCTTTTTTGGCAATCCTAATGATTACCGGGTACAGAAGCAGCCTTATAATATCATCTCTTTTAGGGAATTGGTTTCTAGCCTTCGGGATGAGGCCCGTAAAAACGGCGTTGAGGAATATAAGGTCAACATGATCAGTGGTGATACCGACACTCAGGAGCAATCCGGTGACATGGCCAAGATTGAGCTTGACACCTCCGGTGAGAATACCGGCAAGACTACGGCGATCATTAAGTTTTGGCGCGATCCGAAAACGAAAACGATTTGGTGGAACAAATCCACCCGGGCGGTAACAATCCGGGAGAACGTCGATACCGGCCAGAAACTTTATCCCATTGCCTGGATGAATTGGGATAAGCGTAAGAACAGTTATCACGGGCAGGCGGTAGGAACCGGCCTGGTTCCGAATCAGATTTTCATTAACAAGATGTTTGCCATGGTCATGCTTAACCTTATGTACAACGCATTCCCCAAGGCAGTATACGATTCCAGTCTTATCAAGGAGTGGAATAATCAGATCGGGCAGGCTATTCCTGTTACTGGTGGGCAAGACGTTAACAAAGTGGCGGCATTCTTGCAGCCTGGGAATATGTCAAATCAGGTAATGCAAGTCATTGACGCGAGTATTAACTATACCAAGGACATGCTAGGAGCGTCAGACGCTGCCCTGGGCGACGTGAAGCCGGATAACCACGCGGCTATTATCGCAGTCCAGCAGGCGGCGGCTGTCCCCCTGGAGACAATCAAGGCCAATCTATACCAGTTCGTTGAGGATATCGGGTATATTTGGCTTGATATGATGGCAACGAAATACGGGAAAAGAAATATCTCGATTAGCACCAACGGGCAACGCCAGGTAGTGCCGTTTGACTTTAACCGGCTTAAAGATATGCGCTTAAAGCTCAAGGTTGATGTGGGCCCTTCCTCTTATTGGAGCGAAATTACTGCCATGCAGACCCTTGATAACCTGCTGCAAGCTGAGAAAATAAACTTCTTACAGTACCTGGAGAGGATTCCAAACGGTGTTATACCGCAAAAACAAGAGTTGATTGATGAAATAAAGCAGATCGAACAGCAGAAAGCCAATACTCCTCCGGTGCCGACTGACTTGCCGAATGTGTCAATCAGTATGCGAGACTTGCCTGTCAGTGGGCAGATCCAGGCGGCTGCAATGGCGGGGATTCAACTTAATCCGGAGGATTTTCAGACTATGCTTACAACACCGGAGCAACAAATGCCAGGGCAAGCACCGGGGCGAGTAGACCCGCAGCAACTATTAAGCCAACTGTCACCGGAGCAGCGGCAGGAGTTAGTGCAACTACCTCCCGATCAGCAGGCCCAAATAATGCAGCAAATGCAGCAGGCAATGGGAGGTAACGCATGAGAGGCTTGATCTGCGTACCTCATACCGGCTTTTTCCCTTATCAATTCGTTGTTGCCTGGACACAGCTACTATTTCATACCCGGCAGTTTTGCGATCAGCTGGACTTCCGCTTTGTTGGCAGTAGCCTAGTCTATGAGGCCCGGGAGCAGGCTGCCGAGCACTGCCTAAAAGAAGGTTATGAATGGCTGTTCTTTCTTGACAGCGACATGGAACCCCGGTTGGATACAATAGAGCGCCTTTTGAGGTGGGATAAACCGGTAGTGTCAGCGATGGCTTTTAAGCGGATGCAGCCGTATACGCCCTGCTTTTATCCCCGGGTTGAGTTTGACGGAGAGAAAGTACAGATACAGACTGCCGACGATTGGGCGGAGGGGCTTGCCGAGGTTGAGGGTGTGGGCATGGCCTGTTGTCTGATTAGGAGAGAGGTGCTTGAGCAGACACCGAAACCATTATTCTTCCCCATGCCGGTGCTTGCTGAGGATTTAGGGTTTTGTAAACGGGTGCGAGATGCCGGGTTTAAGGTTTACGTGGACACTTCCCTTTGTTGCGGGCATGTAGGATCCGAGGTTATCACCGACAGGCATTATAAAGAATATAGGAGGCTTATATGCTAATCGGGATGATGCTAGTCAGGAATGAGGCTGACCGGTGGCTTCGGCAGGTCTTGGAGCAGATGCGCCAAGTATGCGATAAAATCATCGTCCTGGACGATTGCAGCACCGACAATACGCCGAATGTCTGCCTCGAATACGGTGCTATTGTTTGTTACTCTCAGGAGCCCATATGGGCCACAAATGAGGTATCCCTGCGCAAGTTCCTGTGGTATATGGCTTCATTGGTAGCCAGGAACGGAGATTGGATTCTTTGTCTTGATGCTGATGAGACTATTCACAATATCGACCTCCTGCCTGCCTGCGTCAAGGCTGCCGAAGAGTGCGGCGCGGATGGGCTTGCGTTCAGTCTTTACGATATGTGGAGCCCAACGCATTATAGGTATGATGATTTTTGGAACGCCCATACCAGGGGTTGGGTAATGTGCGTCCGGTACGATGCCGGAAAGGAGTATACCTGGCGGGAAACCGCCCTGCATTGCGGCAGGTTACCGGTGAATTCCTGCGATCTGGTAAGTGGCACGGGGTTGAAAATTCAACACTGGGGGTGGAGTACGCCGGAGGACAGACAAACCAAGTATGAGAGGTACATAAAGGCTGATCCGGATGGTGAATATGGGATAATAGGGCAGTATCTTAGTATTTTAGATGACAATCCGAACCTTAAACCTTTTTTCAGTGACACAAACAGTAAAGAGTGGTGGGAGAACGAGTTTAAGGAAAATTGGAGAGTTGGCATAGATGGAGTAGAACAGACAAGATACTTTATGAAACGTATTCTGGAGGTGGTGAAATTCCCTGAAAATGCAACTGTTCTTGATTGGGGGTGCGCAATGGGGCAGGGCGTAGAAGAGCTGAATAAGGCAGGATATAACGCAGAGGGGTATGATTTTTCGGAAACCGCTATAAAAACAGCAAAGGGAATGTACCCAGGATACAATTTTACCCATGAGTGGCCCCAGAAAACCTATGACGCTGTAATAACGTCAAACTGTCTCGAACATTTTACTGATCCTGTAGTCCAAACAGAGGAAATACTAAAGTTATCTAACAAATATCTTGTTATTATGACCCCGTACAACCAAACACCGTCAGACGTTCACCCTGTAACGATAAACGAAAACACTTTCCCTCAAGAGTTAAACGGGTTTAGGTTGAAGCATAGCTGCATTGTACCGTCAAAAAATGTCCTATATGACGGGGGAGAACAAATATTGTTTGTATATGAGAGGTATATATGAGAATTCTCATAGCGGCTCCGGTTCGTCAGAAGGAAGAAATCTTCAAAGCATACCTGGAAAGCTTAGATAATCTCGAAATTCCAGAAGGGGCGGAGGTTAACAGGTTTTTTATTTTGCATAACAGCCCCGAACTGCTGCCGCTGATAAAGGACAAGTCTTTTTATGCGGAATACAACACGGATGAGCCATACAAGACAGACGAAGCTTCACATCACTGGACAAGCACCAACGTATCTCATGTTGCCGGAATGAAGAATTGTATCCTGGATTTTGCCAAACGAAATGATTACGATTATGTGTTTTTCGTGGACAGCGACCTTATCCTGCACCCGCGGACGCTGATTACTCTTCTTGATGCCAAGAAGGATATTGTCGCCGAGATAATTTGGACCCGCTGGACGCCGGATGACATCGAAGCCCCCAACGCCTGGGATTATAATATGTTTGAATTTAGACACGAGAAACGTCTGGAGGAATGGCGCGTGCCTGGTTTATACCCCATTGGCATGACCGGGGCCTGCATCCTGATCAGTAAGCCGGTTATTCAGGCCGGCATCAATTACGACCGGGTATACAATATCAGTTATTGGGGAGAGGACCGGCATTTCTGCATCCGGGCGGCAGCGCATGACTTCGGTATTTGGCTTGACACTCATTACCCTTGTATTCACCTTTATAGGGATAGTGAGTTAGAAAAGTATAAGCGAGGTGAGTTAAGAAATGGCTAAAAAGACAGGTGGCCATGGGCGGGAAGATACCTATGGGCAAAAAAGAGATACCTAAACCGTGTCAGGGCAGCAAAAAAGGCAAGTAACCACTTCGCAAGAGGTGGTTTTCTATTTACTCGAACGGCCCAACCAGAGGCCAAGGAAGGATGATATTAGTGGATGAACCAATTTTAAGCACTGCCACACCAACGGCAGACCCTACCCCAGCAGCACCGCCGAGTGATCCTGTAATACCAACAGATCCACCGGCGCAAGACCAGTCAACCGACCCGGCGCCAAGCGATCCGACACCGCCGCAGACCATTAAGATTAAGTATAACCATGAGGACAAGGAGATCCCTTATGATGAGGCTGTTCAGCACATTCAAAAGGGACTCAACTATGACAAGGTTTATGAGCGGTACAACGAGTTAGCCAATCACCCTGGTCTCGCCTACCTTAACGAGATCGCCCAGGCTAATGGCGTAACTGTGGATCAACTGGTTGGCCACTGGAAACAGCAGAATGAACAAGCAAGGCTGGATGAACTGATCCAAAATAATATTCCCGAGGATGTTGCACGGGAAATCATCGAGGGAAGAAAATTCCGACAGCAGTACACCCAGGAAAAAATGACCGCTGAGCAGCAACGGAAACAACAGGGTATGTATGTTGAATTTATTGAAGAGTTTAAGGATGTTAAGCCGGAGGATGTCCCGGCAGAGGTTTGGCAAGAGGTAAATAATGGCAAGTCATTGGTTGATGCATACACCAGGCATGAAAACCGGACGCTAAGAGATCGCCTTGCCAAGATGGAAGAAACTCTGCAAACCCGTCAGAAAAACGACCAAAACGCACAATCAAGCCCGGGTAGCGTTACCGGAAACGGCAGCGTACCAACGGGGTATTATTCCAAGGAGCAAGTTGAGAAGATGGATCCCAAAGATGCCGCTAAACCAGAGGTTTACAAGGCTATTATGGATTCCATGAAGCACTGGAAATAACGAAAGGAGAATTAAACTATGTCCGTAAATAATTTTATCCCGACCATTTGGACGGCGACAATGCTCAAAGAACGTGACCGCAAGCATGTTGCAATTAGCAACTGCAACCGAGACTATGAGGGTGAGATCAAGCAAAAAGGCGATAAGGTCAAGATTAACAGTATCGGTGATATCACCATCAACGATTACACCAAGAACAATTTCGCCACCGGGTTGACCCTGCAAACTCTGGATGACGCCTCCACCATGCTGGAGATCACCCAGGCCAAGTATTACCACTTCGCCGTTGACGATGTGGACAAGGCACAGGCCAACCAAAAAGTAATGAACGAGGGTATGAGGAAAGCCGGCCTTGGGCTTAACAACCTTGCTGATCAATTTATTTTCGGAAAGTACACCGAGGCCGGGAACACTGTAACCGCTACCGTAACATCGGCAAACATCATCAGTTCCCTTGCGGCTGCGATTCAAAAACTGTATGAAAACGATGTGCCGGAGGGTGAAGAAATCGCCTTCGAGGTATCGCCGCAGGTTTACACCAAACTTGTCCTGGCGAAAATCGTAAAGGATTACGGCAACACAAAAATCCTTGAAAACGGCAGGGTTGGGCAGTATCTAAACTGCACGATTTATCTGTCAAACAACGTCGTCCAGGTCGGCACTCTGAGTAATTGCCTGCTGCGGACCAAAGCGGCCATTTCCTATGCTGAACAACTAATTGACACAGAAGCCTACCGCCTGACCAGCGAAGGCTTTGGAGATGCCGTTAAGGGGCTGCAACTGTATGGCGCCAAAGTGGTCAAGCCCAAAGAGATTGTCAACCTGGCACTTACGACCTCCGCTGAATCCACAATTTAAGGGAAGGAGATAAATAACCATGACGCAAGCTATTACCGTATCCACTGCCGTTAGAGACGGCTCGGTTGACGTTACCCTACACGCTGCACAGTCGGCCAACACGGTTGATTTTTCCACCAAACAAAATGAAAAGATCGTGATTATCGTTCAGAATACCAATGATGCCGTTGCAGTAGAAACGGCAACCATTACCGTTTCTCCGGGCGGCTTCTGGCGTAAAGACCTGGGGACCCTGTCCGTTGACGTTGCGGACGCTAGTGTTTATAAACAGATCGGCCCCCTGGATTCCGCGAGGTTCAAGGGAACTAACGGCTTGGTTACCATCAATGTGGCCGTGACCCAGTCCGGTACCGTAAGTTCGGTCAAATTAGGGATCATTAATTTGCCGTAGAAAAAGGGGGCCTTCGGGTCCCCTAAATTCTTTAAAAGAGGTGAGGACTTGAAATACAGATTTTTTGGAGAACCGGGTTTGCATATAATGGATTCTGAAACAGGTCACCCGTTATATAAGTTTGATGATAACGGGGAGATTGTTTTAAGCGACGACAACCCTTTCCTTAAGCGGATGATGAACCATTACCAACATGAGCCGGTGGAACCAGTTGCTGTTAACGCGCAGCCGGAACAGGATGTCACTGCCGAGCCATTTAAGTTTAACTGCCGGAAGTGTAGTTTTGAAACCAATAACCACGGGGCATTTCTGGCACACTGCAAGAAAGAACATCCGAAAGAGGTGAAGTAAATGACTAATCAACTGGAAGCAGTATTATACAATCAAGCGGCAAACGGGTGGGTGGCAACGGACAGCAAAGACAACGCCCTGGCAACTGCAAGTAAGGCCGCTGCCACTGATAAAACTCACGTTCTTACCGGCGTTTTTGCAAGCTTCAGCGCTGCGATCACAAAGTTACTTCAAATCAAGGATGGCTCCACCGTGATTGCCGAGCACTATATTGTTAATGCTGAGTTTATACCTTTAAATATCAAAGGAACAGCCGGAAATGCCGTGTCTGCTGAATTGGCGGCATCCGGTACGGGTGGAACGATTGGGAAGGTGAATATTACCGGGTTTACTGTTTAAGATGAAAGGTGGGGCATATTATGACTCAAGAGGTCAAATGCACCGACTGCGGTTATGTCCTGGCAACTATTAACGCCAGGGATAACAAGATTAAATTTACTATGCCGAATGACCCTCAGGAATATCTACTATCAAACACAGCGCATTTGTTAATATGCCCCGGCTGTGGAATGGAAAATAAGATTTATTAATCACTCCCCAGGATAAAGAGAGGGGGTTTTTATTTTGACCTCAGACGTAATTATTAACCACTGCTTAAAAGCTATTGGCGAGGATGACCCTGTCACTCCGGTTGAAATGACCCGGGTTGAGTGTCTTCAACTGATCAATCTGTTTTATCAGAACGAGATCGGGGAACGTCTCAAAAACCTGCTCTCATATACTTATGACGCTAGCGATGGAGCTCACACAATTACTTTGGGTGTAGCAACATTGCCAAGTGATTTTCTGCTTCCATCCAGGGTGTATGACGGAGACGCGGAGACTGACGACCCACTGGAACAAATTTTTGATATCGAAAATAAGGTTGCTGACACGGATACAACATCACAATATATGATTCCAAATACAACTCAGTTATGGATTTTCGGCATAACTCCGACTAACACCATTAAGTTTTATTACTACATTAAGCCGACTGCCTTGACCGATAGCGCGGCATCGTCGCCAACTGCGTTAAAAGAGAAATTTCACCTTGACCCGTTTGTCGTGCATATCAAAGAAACATATGCCATGAGAAACAATGACCTAGCAGACATGCTGGACTTAAAGACGCTTAAATTGGATATCCTTGACGCCATTGAACAGGCGCACAGCGTAGAAAAGCATGATGATAGTGATATTATCATAAGAGATGTTTATGGGGTGTCGTAAATGACATATGATCGCATAGTAAAGAGGCAAGGCCGAAACCGCAGTCGCAATAAACAACCCCTGCCAATCGAGCAAAAGGATTGGCGAGGGGTTAACTATGTAGACGACATCTACACCATGCCGCCGCAACAGCTGCCATTTGCCCAAAATGTTGACCTGGGAGCGCCGATTGGAGCAATATCCAAGGTGGCAGGGTATGAATCCCTGTTTACCTCCCTTGGCGCGGGGAAGATTTTGGGCCTTCACACCTGGGAGCACTCTGATGGCGACAAACTGATCGCGGCCTGGGACAAGTACCTTTACCTGCTGTCCGGCGCCTCTGGTAGTATCGCCAAGACTTCACAGGCAGATTGGGCGGCGGGCACTGGCGTTAATCTTGACCTTACCACCAGTTCCGGTGACGTGAAATTAGCAAAAACAGGTGTTGACTTTTCTCACGCTGATACTACTACAGCAGATTTCAATGGGACTCATTCCAATACCGTAGCCATTACTAATTCGGTAGCGTTGGGTACGCAACCGAATACATATGGCATTACTTCATTGGGTGGTACATCGGTTGATGCAACCGGATCATCTTTTGAGATCGGTTGGAAATTCACGGTTGGAGCAAGTAATATAGTAATTAATAAACTGAGAATATTTGCGCCTTCTAGTGGTAGTTATACTATTAAACTCTGGCGGGTATCCGACCAAGCATTACTTAGTAGTGTTGTGGTAGCGGCAACCGGTGGCGCGTGGACAGAAGGGGCTATTGCAGAAATAACTCTTAGTGCTAGTACGGCTTATGTTGTATCGACAAACATGATTGCCCAAGAAATGAGATATAGCCTTTCTGCTTCCTGTTCTTTTTATTCCGGTATAACTTTCAATAATGGCATGTGGGCAAATAATAATGGAGTATATCCTTCTATTGCCCAAGGCAATGTTGTATTCGGGATAGTGGATATATGTGTAAAAATAACCAGTTATTATTCTTCAGGAACATATACGCACACCGTTCAGGATGTAAGCAGTGCGGTTGTGGCAAAAACGGCAACTATTACTTTTAATAAAACAACCCCGGCAAATACTACTTGCACCGTGGAAGTGAACGTTTCCACGGATGGTGGGTCTACCTGGGGTGGTTGGGTGGCTAAAAACTCCGGAGATACGATTATTACGGCAGGAACTACCGTTTCAAACTATCGGGTGCGGTGGAGGTCTAATTTAGCGACTACCGATCCGGCTTCTACGCCTTCACTTGATGACGTGACGGTAAGCGTCACCACGGCTTATTATACCTCAGGTAGCTGGATTTCTATAGCCCTTGATATGGCAAATACTCCTATTACGGCGGTGTTGTCATGGGTACAGACTACCCCAGCAGGAACTTCCGCAACGTGGTACGCCAGGGGGTCGAGTAATGGGACGGTGTTTGGAGATTGGCAGGAGATAACTGTCAGCGGTGGATCCATACCGTTACTAAGATATGTCCAGATTAAATTCCTACTTGCAGGAACGATTGCAGCAACCCCAATAGCAAGTAGTCTCTTGATAAGTTATTCCACCTCATACACGCAGGCCAACAGGCTTGACATAACCCCTCTAGGTAGGACCAGCAACCTACTAACAGGGAATCGCGTGAGGATGCAGGACTATAACAATATGTGCTATTGTGCGGATGGACTAAGACCTTTTGTTTTATATGTGGACGCTACCACGGCGGTAACAGGTACGGCGCAAGCAGGTACGACAAATACTATCAGGCTTGCAGCCGGGGCCAGTGCAGCAAACGACTTCTTTAACAATGCGCTCGTAACGATTACCGGGGGGTCTGGGGTCGGACAGGTACGGTTTATCTCCGATTATAACGGCACGACAAAGGATGCTACCGTATCGGTTAACTGGACAAACCTACTTACAAATAACCAGGCCAGTATCGAAACTGATACAACGGGATTTGCGGCTATGAGTGGGGCTACAATTAGCCGTGACACAACTGAGCATTGGAACGGCACGGCTTCGCTGAAAGTCGTCTGCCCCGGTTCTGTTCTCTATGAAGGCGTGTACACAACAAATATTGTAGTTTCCCCCTCTACAGTGTATACCGGTAGTTTCTGGATAAAAGCCACTGCCGGTAAGAGCCTTACGATTCAACTGACAGACGGCGTAATAGAGACCCATGTATCATTCACAGCAAGCGGTATATGGGAGCGGAAGGAAATTACCCATACGGTTTCCGCTTCGAGCACTGCATTGGCATTAAGGTGTTATACCGAGACTAGCATACAAGCCGTTACATTTTATTTGGACGGCCTTCAGATTGAAAAGAGCAATATAGCAACCGATTGGGCATTAAGCCCTGACGCCACCTCCACCTACTCTATCAGTTCTGCGGTGAAGGCACGAAAGGCGGGGGTAGATCCTCCAGGAACTGCTCCAACACTTGCAGATTCAACGGTAGCAGGGACACCCAACGGGGTTTATTACGGCAAGATTACCTTTGTCAATGCGGATGGTTACGAATCCAATCCATCAGCCGCCTCTGCCTCGTTAACCGTAGCCAGCAAAAAAATTACTTGGACCGCTCCGGTAGACGCTTCAGCCGGTAATACCACGGCTTCGCGTAAATTGTACCGTACTAAGGCTGGCGGCAGTGTTTACTACTATGTGGCTACTATCAGCGACAATACTACTACGGCTTACACGGACAATATAGCGGACACATCTTTAACCGTTCTGATGGAGGACAACAACAATATCCCGCCAAACGCCTCCATTGTGTACATGTTTATGGAATATATGTTTTATGCTAATGGTAGTGATCTATGGTTCTCGAAGGTTGGAACGCCGGAGCAGGTACCCAATATTACCGGGGATATGCAGGTCAATACCCTGCCGAGTACAATATTGGACATCAAGAGCAATCCAATGGCGCTTATTCCGCAGGGTGAGAACTTTATCGCGCCGATCACAACGAATACCGGCTTTATTTTTGACTCTGACCCTACCGTGGACACCACGATGATGAGGTTGATTGATAAAAACGGATCGTTATCATTTGAAGCGTCTGATATTTGCATTGACCCGCAACTGCGATCTATTCTGGTATTTCCAACCAATACGGGAGTAAGGACACTTCTCCCCGGTTTACAAGATGGAAGTATAGAATCTACGCCGATGTCCCGGAATATCCAAGACTACTTTGACCGGACGGTTAACCGAACAAATATGGCTGGAGTATTCTTTAATAGCTACTATCTCATTTCAGTGGAACATCACAACCCCGACTTGTTGGTAAACGAATACCTGACTTTTGCCTATGATTTCAGGACTAGCGAGTGGTACGGACCGTGGACGTTTGGATGCTCCTGCTATATTATTTCTGCCGGCGTTCTTTACGCTGGCGACCCGGCGGTGGGTAAGGTCTACCGAATGTTTACGGGAAGTTCCAGTGATGGCGCAAACCTAAAAATGATCGCTGATTTACCGATGGTATCACCAGGCGGAGAGAATAGGACGTACAAGTTTAATAAATTCATGCTGATGTTATCGGACGACAGCGACACGAGCGTAACGATAGTCAAACCGAAGGTGGATTCCAGGGAGGCAACTGTCACCCTAGGTACTCTTACCGATACGTTCACGGGAGATGTGCGTCCGGGCCATAATAATCTGCGGTCGAAGAAGTACAAAATCCCCTTGTCGCGTGGGAACACGTTGTCCTACCGGATTGAGGACGATTCGACGCATCCGATCTCGATTCAGAAGGTTATCACGGAATGCGAAGTTTTGCCATTGAAAAGGTAAAAGGTCGCCTTTCGGGGCGACTTAAATTATATAAAAACGGAGGTGTTTTAAAATGGCATTAACTTCCTCATATAATCCTGCAATACCTGGGAGCGATTGGTATAAAGCAAATATTTTACAAAAACCTGTAGGAACACAGACAATAGCAAATACGGCTATTGGCAATACAGCCAGCGGCGCAAATATGGGTAATGTTATGCCGGATTGGTTGAATACCGGGATCCCGGATTGGCCTGGGCAATATACTGGGGGATACGGGACTAATCCAGCCCAAACAACTCAACCAGCCCAAACAACTCAATATCCAATGTTTCCAAAGTTAGATTACACGGTACCAACAGCCCCTGGTTTATCTTGGGAAGAATCTCGAGCACGGGCAAAAGGTATGTTTCAACCCCAATACGAACTTGCCAGAATGCGTAGCGAAAAACAGTTTGCCGATCAGCGCGCGAGACTTCCACAGTTCCTTGCAGCCAGAGGGTACCTCAAGGGTGGAAAGCGGGAGGCTGGGGAAGATAATATAACGCAAGACCAGGCCATGACACTAAACCAATTAGATACCGACTTTGCAGCAAAGGAACAACAGGCGGCAAATGATATTTATGTCAATGAACAGGGATCAGCTAACAGAATGCTTCAGCAACTTATTGACCAGAAAAATAACGAAAATCAGGCGGCTCTCCAAAAGTGGAATACGGAATACAATGCAGCATTCCAGGGAGGTCAGAACGATAAAACTAGATCAACTCAGAGTGATATTCTGAAAAATGAAACGTTAATGAAGTGGATTGACTATTTCCTTGGTGGCGAGTAGGGGAGGGAATATAAATGGCAATGGATTTTTCGCAATTTGATCCTGACATGCAGAACACGATCAAGCAGGCACAGCAGATAGCTGGATTAATTAAGACCCAGCGCAGTCAGCAGAGAACGCAACCGATTACGAGTGCGTTGTCTGGGCTGGGTGAACAATACAAATCTGCCCAGACCGACGAACAGCGCCAACAGGCAAACAGTTTGGCAAATATGACACGCGCCAATTATCTCCAGGGTGGCGGTTCTCCGTCTGAGTTACCTTCTCAGTATTGGGGCAGTGACCCAGGTCAGGGATTCCAGACCTCAGAAGGATTCCAGGCTCCCATTACAGGTTACGAGGGGTTAAAGCGGGCTGATGCCATATCTAACAGGCGGCAGTCGTTATCTGACCTATTTGAAAAACAGAAGTGGCAAGCCACCCCAGAAAGCCAGGATTGGTATCTACCAGCAGCCAAACAGCAGGCAGAGGCTACTCTTGCGAATACACGTAGAAGCGCGAATGCGCCGTATGGTGGGGGTGGTGGCGGTGCAAGTAAACCGAGCCAAACAGTTACCGACCGGGGGAATTATGGATCTGCCCTACAAGGTGTAGGAGACGCCCTTGCAGCCCTTAGCGGTGCTATGGGAGGTCAGCCATATGCAGACAAGTATTCTACCGAATACGGAGTACTAGCTCCCGTCCAAGTTATAGAAAAACAGATCAACACACAGAGGCCACAACTAATTTCACAGGGAATTGACCCGGACAAGTTAATCAATGAGGCGTACCAAATGGCCTATGGTAAAAATAAGAAAGATTACTGGGATTCAGCAAATGGTGGTGATTAAATGTCTTGGGACTTTACAGGTGGGATAGGTTCTAGTATCAATGAAGAAAAGAAGAAAAAAAGTTCCTCCTGGGATTTCACTGGTGGATTAGACTTTTCTTCAGTCACAGAAAAACCGGTAATATCCTATATCCCGGGTGAAGGATCCCCCGAGATAAAGCGGCTGGCCAGTGAATTGTTCGTCGATGCACCAGCAGCACCACCGGAACCTAGTCGGCCATTTTTTGAGCAGGTTGCTAATTTTGTCAAAAATCCCATGAATGAGATCCGTTATTTTAACCGCAAATCAGAGCAGCAGTATGAACCGGTAAGGCGAGAGTTGTATCCCCAGCTATATCCCGAGCCAGGAGCGCCGGCGCCGCAAGGCTCATGGTTTGAGCGTACAGGCCAGGCCGGGTCGGAAGTCATGGGCATGATGGATAGGCCCGACAAGGTAACAACCGGAAGTAAATTCGGTGATATCTCGGCTGACTTGGCTGGTGGACTGATGGGATTTGCCGGTAACCCTGCCAGCGCAGGGGCGAAGTTATGGGGCGGTACGGAGCAGGCCATTAGCGGAGCCTTGCCGCTTATCCCCAAACTTAACGTACTTCCGGCGATAGCACAGACCGGCTTAAAGATGGGCGCGACCACGCTACCTTACGAGGCAACCAGGGCTATAGCTAACGACAGACCGTTTGACGCTGGCGAGGCTGGAACTGCGGCGGCATCTAATGCGCTGCTGGGTATGTTGTTGCATGGCGGCGGGAAGGCGCTGGCATCGTTCAAGAGGCCGGGAGAAGTTCCGGGGGTAGAATCTACCCTGCCAATACCGGAAGTTCCTCCTGGGGTAAATACAGCGCCGCAAAAATCGTTTACTTCTCTTCGTCTCCCAGGTACCGAAAAGACTGCAATGGATCGCCTTAATGAAGGAATCCAAGAGGCACAAAACTACGTCAAGCACAATGATGTTCTTGCAGCGTACCCCCCGGGGACAACTGTTGAAGCTGCTTTTGCTGATATAAAAGCAAATACTGGTATTGACTTGCCGGGGCTTATGAACGATGTCGAGGCAATACAAGGTAGGCCGGGATTACGGCAGCAGGCGGCAAATGAGGCGCAGTTTAGCAGACTTGGGCAGGCAGCGGGGGCGATACCGGAACTAACCAAGTTTGTCGGACCTGGCCGTGAACGCATAATCGGCGGGTCGCCCTCTTTGAGAGTTACACCTCCGATGGCGCAACCTGTAAAGGGGGGATTACCGCAGGGGGATGGTTTACCCCTTGGCCACCGCATTCCTGAGAAAATGGAACCCCTGGCAAATGGTCAGCGCGTACGTAGCCTTGGGGTAAGTACGGCAAAGGCCGAGGGTACGCCCCCGGAAGTGCAGCGCGGTTTAATTAATGAAATGGTTCCCGGTGGCCGCGGTGCTTACGATGTTCATAACAATGAAGGAACCATTCAATTAGCAGAAAGAATAATCAATACCGATATGCGCCAGGCTGAAAGGTCTGTCCGGGAAAACCCAGGGACCGACTTATCAAACACCGTTGCGCTGAAACTTGTTCAGAAGGCAAACGCGGAAGGACGTTTTGAGGACGCCACAGATTTAATTCAGAACATATCACAGACGGCTACTACTCAAGGCCAGGCCATTCAGTCTTTACGCCTTTGGGGGAAGATGACCCCGGAGGGAATGCAGAAGCATTACGTCAAAACGATAAGTAGCATCAATCGCGATCTTGAAAATACTTCCGGTAAGTTAACCCAAAAAATTCAGGTTAAACCTGAAATCATGGGTGACATCAAAACCCGTATGGAACAGATTGGCAGTATGTCCGATGGTAGGGACAAAGACATTGCCATAGCCAAGACCCTTGATCTTATTGCAGCACAGGTTCCCGTTCCATTCCTGCGTAAGGTGGCCTCAATCCAGACTATGGCCCAGCTTTTGAACCCCAAGACGGCAATCCGGAATATAGTTGGTAACTTTGGATTTGCCGGTATGGAAAATGTCAGTGGCGTTGTCGGTGCTGGCGTTGATAAGGCACTATCACTGGCGACCGGCCAGCGTACAAAAGTATTGCCGAGCCTTGGCGCACAGGCGAAGGGATTCAAGCAGGGGTGGAAGCACGGCCTGGAGGACGCCCTTTTAGGGGTTGACACTTCCGGCTTAACTGGAAAGTTTGATATTCCACTGGGCAGGACATTCCGCAAGGGCCCGTTAGGGTTTGCGGAAAAGGCACTCAATATCGAATTGAGAGCATCAGACCGGGCGTTCTATCAGGGGGCCTATGAGGAAAGTCTGCTTAATCAGATGAGGGCGGCGAAGGTAAACGCGCCAACCGAGGAAATGAGAAATGTCGCCCACCTGGACGGATTGTATAAAACATTCCAGGACGATAACGGTTTAAGCAAATTGTTCGTAGGGATAAAACAGTTACTAAACAAAGTAACCGGTAGCAAGGAATTTGGCGCAGGTGATTTTATTGTCAAATATCCTCGTACCCCGGCCAACCTTTTGATGCGTGGGATTGATTATTCCCCGGCTGGATTTGTCAAGACCATCCTGGAAGCAGCAAGACCACTTGTCAAACAGCAGTTTAATCAGAAGGCTTTCGTTGAATCGTTCTCCCGGGCACTCGTTGGTTCTGCCGCTTTATTCGGTACCGGTGCGCTCCTGCATAAATTAGGAATCATTACTGGTAGACCGCCAGAAGATCGTGACTTGGCCGAACTAAATAGGGAACAAGGATTTGGCGAATACCGCATTAATGCCTCGGCCTTAAAGCGTCTGGTGTTTGGCGGTGACACGAAAACGCAAAAGGGCGACGCCATCGTTAGTTATGACTGGTTCCAGCCCCAGGCGATCCCCTTGGCTATCGGCGCAGACGTAGACGCCAATAAAGGAAGCGCAGCTGGACTTGCCGGAACCATCCTGCAAGCCCTGGGAACGGGTATAAACGCCTTTGCAGACCAGCCGGTAGTGCAGGGTATCCAAACCCTTTTTGGCGGTGGCTACGGCAACGCTGAACAAGGATTAATCAAGGTCCTGGAAGGTGTTCCAGCGTCGTTTATCCCAACACTATTGAATCAGGTTAAGCAACTATCCGATAATCAACGACGTGAGACTTACGACCCAAACAAAACACAGGAATCACTTAACAGGGCTGGAAACAAGATCCCCGGGTTGGCCGGTAATCTCCCGAGAAAATACGGCACTCTTGGCCAACCACTGGAAACGTATCAGGGTGGAAGCAACAACCCGTTCAATGTATTCCTGAACCCTGCATTTACAAACCAGTACAATCCATCCCGCGAGGTGGGCATGGTAAATAAGATTTACGAGCAGACCGGGGAGACAAGTCAAATCCCCCGGGTGATGCCGAAGAAGATCACCGTAAGCGGCAAGTCGTTTGTTTTGTCCGGACAGGAATATTCCGATTATCAACGTCTTGTAGGGGAATTAACGCAGAAGGGCTTTGCAAAGATGTCTGAAAACATGAAGCCTGAAGAGGCGGTTAAGAAGATGCAGGGGATAATGGCCGATGCTAACGAAGTGGCTAAAACGCAGATATTGAAGGCCCGGGGTGAACGGGTTTACAAGAAAGGTGGTGGGATAGCAGTAAGAAAATAGCTAGAAACCCCAAAGATTATCCACATATGGACCGTTAAAGTGCCCCATTAGTGCAAAAAGGACTAGCATAAAAGCTAAAGCGATTATAGAACCAATCCACCTGATTTCTAATAGTTGTCCAGCTTTTTCTTTAATGCGGTTTATAACAACAAAACCCATTTCAAAACCATAAACCAAGAAAGCTAAGACAAAAAGGGGCCACAGTGGATATAGATAATCCTTCATTTTCAACGACCTCCTTTATGGAGATTATACGCCTAACATCGTATTCAATGCAAGAGGGGAGGAATAATTTCCTCCCCTTCTTAGTTGGTGCAGGCCCCGCCCAGGGGGTGGCCCCGGCGGGTTTTAACAGAGATCAAACCTCTGTTGCCTGCTCCTAAATAGTACCATCTTTGCCGGGAGGCGTCCATGTCAAACGCTTCCTTTTTGTAAAATTATACCAGGGGGTGGACAAGACGACGGAGCAAAAAGAAATATTCGCTCTGTTAGTAGAAAACATCCGGCTATTTGACCGGATCATAACTAATACGGATGAGTTAAACAAAAGGTTAGTAACCGCTTTCATAGTGGCAATGCTAGCCTTTTCGTTTACTATCATGGGTACCGCATGGTTGTATTTCAAGACAGATTACCAGTATCCAGAGCCACCAGCAGTAACCCAAACACAAAGCAATAATCAAAACGTAAACGATAATAAGAATGGAGGTAATGAATAATGCCAAAGTATCCCAAACTACCGAAACCCAAAAAACCCATAAAACCCCCAAAGGAGTAGGAGGACCCATAATGGACTGCATTAACTGCAAGCTCGAAAAGCGGATGGATGCTGCGGAGAAAGACATTGATAAATTACAGCGGGGCCAGGGTGCCCAAGATGTCAACGCCGGGAAAACGGAAGTGACATTGCAGTATATCAAGATAACCCTGGACGATGTGAAGAAGAAGATTGACAAGATAACCGAAACCCCGCGTAAGCGTTGGGATATCGTGGTTAATACGTCAATTGCCGGGGTTGTAGCGGCTATTGTCGCGGCGGTAATGGCTGTAATAATAATAAAATAGGGGGTTATTTATGGCACTCGTGATTATTAATCCTGGACACTTTGACAACCTTGACCCTGGAGCCGTCGGAAACGGTATCCACGAGGCCGACATCAACGTAATCCTATGCGGTAAGATTGCCGCTAAATTGCCAGCATACGGCATTGACAGCGTTATTGTCCATGAAAACAAACTGGCTGATATTTGCATCGCGGCCAACGTTTACCCGGAGGCTGATTTCTTTTTGAGCATCCACGTCAATAGCGCAGTAAGTGCGGATGCAACCGGTTTTGAGAGTTTCACTTACCCGGGTAGCCAGAAGGCCGATAATCTTCGCTTCTACGTACACACTGAAGTCGCTAACTTTTACCGGCAGTATGGTTTTATGGATAGAGGGAAAAAGACGGCCAATTTTGCTGTTCTGCGGGATACATCCATGCCGGCCATGCTTTTCGAGAACCTTTTCATTAGTAACCAATTTGATGCTGCGAAACTAAAGGATGGCTCCTTCCTTGATGGCTTGGCCGGCGCCTACGCCAAGGGTATCGCCCGGGCGCTTGGTTGTGCTTGGAAAGGGGAAGTGGAAGCCGTGGTCCCGGATTGGGCCAAAGATAGTGTAATGTGGGCCGTGGCGCATGGTCTTGTTGTTTCTCCGGAGAATCGAAGCGAGGATTTTTATGCGCTTATCCGGGTGCTGTACGAGTACGATAAAATGAAAGGATGATCATGATGTGTTGCCCTGAATGCAATGCCAAGATGATCCCCATTATTACCCCACATTACAGTAGTATTATGCTCTGGGAGTGCCCCCGGTGCGGAATGCGCTACGACTTTAGGACAGCACAAATAATTAGAGTTGCAGGTGATGCAAATGCATCCCGATCTTCGTCTGAAACTTGAATATCTAAAATATCTTAAGGAGGAATCACCTATGGGAGACGAACAACCCCAACCAAAGAAACTGGATGCCATTGACTACACCCTTATTGCGGGTTTCCTGGTTGCCCTCGTAACTGTATGTATCATGATGATACAGATCCATGATGTACCAGTACTGATGCAAAATATCTTCTGGGCATTGGGCATGGCTCTGGGCATGAAACGAGTGCCGACAACTTAAATTATTCCACCCCTGCCCCCTCTTCGGAGGGGGTTTTTCTATTTTATGCTTGATCTATAGTTGTATCTGTAGTAGAATATAAACAAGATAACTTCATGGAAGGAGATGGTTGCATGAACGAACTAATCACCCGCACCGTGAAAATAGAAACAACCGCAGAAGCGGTCAGAAAATGCAAATCATATGCCGCGTTAGAAGGGATAAAGTCAGTACAGCGCCTATTGGGTGAGTTGATGGAAAAATGGATTGATGAGTACGAGAAGGATAAGGAGGGGGAGAAATGATCAGAAGTAAAACCAACGTCTTTGTAGATGACAATTTAACCCTCAAAATTACGGTGAATAACCGGGAAAAGGAAGCTATCCTTGATGCCAGTTCTTCGATGTTTGTAAACTACTGTGAGATTGACAACGAGGCGTACGGAGTGACGCTATTCCTAAACTATGCGCAGGCCAAGGAGCTTGCAGAGGGGATACTGGCACGGTTAGATGAGATGAAGTACAAGTCTTAACCCCGCCCTAACAACCTGGCAATCCAGCCGGAAAGGAGTAATAATGGCAACTTCGGTTATAGGATACCCGCAAGAAACAACTTTTTGCCCAAACTGCGGATCATCCGACATTGAAACGAACGATAAGTGGGACCAGGACGGATTAATGATATGTAAAAAGTGTAAATGCAGGTGCTATATAATCATGGCAGACGATGAGTAATTAGCCAAACATGCGCCACCACGGGCGCAGAGTAGAGGGGAAGTGAGTAGGTTGAACGAAAGCGATAGATTAACGAAAATGTTATATCTGGCGTGGGCATACGGCAATTTAAAGTGTGACGAACAGGATATATACAAGATTCCAAAAATGTCAGACGAAGAATTAATTAGCGAGTGTACTGATGCGGGTATGTGTGTAGGTTGGGAATAAAGGGGGATTAGAACCACCAGCGCCAAAAAGGGCGATTTTTCTTTGTCTTTTTTTCCATCTCCGCAACCTTCCCCCAAACCGACGCGATTCCTTCCTCCTGCTTCGTTAGCCTTCCGCGTAACTCCTCGATTTCTTCTTCATTCCTTTTGGCTTCTTCCTCGTACCACAGTTTGACTTCCTCAACCATCTTCCTTGTTTCCGCGTTTTCTGCTTCGTTCCTGTTAATCACTTCCGCGATCATATCAAGTAGGGATTGTCGCGTAACCAGCGCATAGGATTCAGGCGGAAGGACGTCCACCTCGACTTCCCTGTTGGCCTGGTAGTCAATTACAGCCTGGGCAGGTATGCGCCATTCCTCGGTTTTCTTGCCGGGTACTTTTTTGCAACCGGGAAATTTTTCAGCGGCACAAAGTAGGGTGACATTCTTGGGGCTACAACCTAATATTGCGGCGGCTTCTTTGGCTGTGAGGTAGTGCATTTATGACACCCTTTCATATCTTAAAGTTATCCACAGATCGGCATGATGATATTAGTTAACTCATTATTAGTAATAAAGATCATTATTAGTAGTGTCCGATTTTCCCGATACGGATAAACCGGATACGGAAAACCCGTATACGGTAGAAGTCCTTATACATCAACGGTTTGCGGGTTTTCATAGACAAGATATTCACAGCCTGCAAGTCTCCCGCGACTGTCGCGCAGGTCCATCCTTTTAACATATCCACAGGCAGCCAGTTCCTTTAGGCCAGAGTATACAGAATCCCTGCCGTCAGTTGATTGCTTGATTA
>Ga0307375_10000203_pt1 | contig 80828 bp, 83 predicted proteins | sample TR1MG_FD_202531 | JGI IMG/M metagenome (GOLD analysis project Ga0307375, IMG submission 202531) | Soil microbial communities from Risofladan, Vaasa, Finland - TR-1 | ecosystem: Environmental > Terrestrial > Soil > Coastal area > Acid sulfate soil | place: Finland: Risofladan, Vaasa | collected... | reverse complement strand
TGCGAGTGATAGACCCGCCCCTTGTGGTGGCGTGTCGTGGTAACTACGTATGCTGCGCCTGTTCGCTTCGGCATACCTGCCTTATAGCTGTTATCCGCGTATATGTCAACACTTATAACGCATAGTTCGTGACTACATCTTTACAGAAAAAAGACCACCCCATTCCCAAAAACACGAGGGATTACAGGATCTTCGGTGAGATATTGGGTACTACGGGTGGGGGCAACTTCAGATTAGGCTTTGTGGCTTGCGACTGCGTAACGGGGTGCCCGACGCGTTCCGTGAATGGCTCTAACGAAAAGCTCGACCTTGGCCTGCATCAAGTCTTGTTGAGTCCATCGGCCTCAGGAGCTCGGTTATCTCTTCTCCATAAGCTTTAACGAGCTAGCTGTCGCTTTAGGATTTCGTTGACCTTACCCGGATTGGCCTTGCCGCGACTGGCCTTCATGACCTGGCCCACGAAAAAGGTAAACACCTTTTCCTCACCCGCGCGGTACTGGGCCGCCTGTTTTGGATTGGCCTCAATCACCTGAGCCACGATCTGTTCGATGGCGGAGTCGTCTGTAATCTGCTGTAGGCCGCGCGCTGCGATGATGCTATCGGCGTCCCCTTCGCCATTCCACATGGCTTCAAAAACGTCCTTCGCCATCTTGCCGGAAACCGTATTGTCAGCGATGCGTCGCAATAGCCCACCGAGCGCTTGCGGCGTCACGCGGGCATCTTCAATATCAAGCCCCGCACCGTTTAGGTGGGCAAGAAACTCCCCAGCTACCCAATTGGCAGCAAGCTTCGGATCGCCCGCGGCTGCCTTCACCGTGTCCTCGTAATAGTTCGCAAGCTCCCGACTCGCCGTCAGCAAGGCCGCATCATAGGGAGACAGGCCATACTGTGCGCAGAACCGCCGCTTCTTGGCGTCCGGCAACTCTGGCATCGCGTCTTGAACCTCAGCCAAGAAGGCCGGGGTAACGATGAGCGGCGGCAGATCAGGATCGGGGAAATACCGGTAATCATTGGCCTCCTCCTTACTGCGCATCGACCGGGTTTCGTCACGCGCAGAGTCATAGAGTCGCGTCTCTTGGCGCACCTGCCCCCCGGAAGACAGCAGGGCAATCTGGCGGCGGACCTCATAGTCAATGGCGCGCTCCACGAACCGGAAGGAATTGATGTTCTTTAACTCCGCACGGGTTCCATAGCGAGACTCGCCCATGGGTCGCACCGACACATTGGCATCGCAGCGAAACGACCCTTCCTGCATGTTCCCGTCGCAGATCTCGAGATAACGCACGAGCGTGTGCAAGGCTTTAAGGTAAGCCACCGCCTCGGTCGCCGAGCGCATATCCGGCTCAGAGACGATCTCGAGCAAGGGGGTTCCGGCACGATTCAAGTCGACGCCGGTCAGGCCCTCCATATCCTCATGAAGAGACTTGCCGGCGTCCTCTTCTAAGTGCGCACGCGTAATACCGACCACCTTTTCGCCCTGGTCGGTCGTAATGAGCAGCCGCCCATGCTCGACGATCGGGTGCTCATACTGGCTAATCTGATAACCCTTCGGTAAATCAGGATAAAAATAATTCTTGCGCGCAAACACCGACCGCGCATGAACGGTCGCGCCTATGGCGAGCCCTAAGCGCACTGCCATGCGCACCACCTCGCCGTTCAAAACCGGCAACACGCCCGGCATCGCGACATCGATCACGTTCGCTTGGGTATTGGGCGGCGCCCCATAGGCTGTGGGTGCACCCGAAAAAATCTTGCTTACGGTCTTTAGCTGCGCATGCACCTCAAGACCGATGACTGTTTCCCACTCCATCTAACCCCCTGAACTAGAACCCGACCGGCACGCGTGCGTGCCAATCGGTGGCCTCCTGGAATTTATGCGCCACGTTCAGTAGCCGCGCCTCATCCAGATATTGACCGATCAGCTGTAATCCCACTGGCGCGCCGCTTACGAACCCTGCGGGCAAAGACATCGCCGGCAGTCCGGCAAGATTGACCGGGATCGTGTAAATGTCGTTTAAATACATGGCGACCGGATCATCATTTTTCATCCCGAGGGCAAAGGCGATCGAGGGGGCCGTGGGCCCGGCAATGACGTCGCAATGCTGAAAAGCGCGAGTGAAGTCGCCCGCGATCAGGCGTCGCAACTTCTGGGCCTTGAGATAATAGGCATCGTAGTACCCGGCAGACAGGACATAGGTACCGACCATAATGCGCCGCTTGACCTCGGCCCCAAAGCCTTGGGTTCGGGTCTGCTTGTACATATCCTCGAGGTCTGAGTAATCCGGCGCTCGGTAGCCATAACGAACGCCATCGTAACGAGCCAGATTCGAGGAGGCCTCGGCTGGCGCCAAGACGTAATAACAGGGCAGCGCATGGGCGCTGTTGGGGAGGTTCACGTCGACTAGCCGTGCGCCTAGGCGCTCGTACTCTCGCAAGGCCTCGTGCATGGCATCCGCGACCGCGCTCTCAAGACCTTCGCCAAAAAACTCTTTCACAACGCCGATTCGCAAGTCTTTGAGATCATTTCCTAAACCAGCTCGATAGTCGGGAACGGGTGCGGCTAAGGCGGTCGCGTCCATCTCATCAAAGCCCGCCATGGCCGTCAGCAAAAGGGCGCAGTCCTCGGCGGTCTGGGCCATCGGGCCAGCCTGATCGAGGGACGATGCAAAGGCAATCATCCCATACCGCGAGACCCGTCCATAACTCGGCTTTAGGCCAGTAATACCGCAGAGCGCTGCGGGTTGGCGTATAGAACCGCCGGTATCCGTGCCGGTCGCGGCCGGGACAAGTCGCGCCGCGACCGCGGCGGCCGAACCGCCGGAGCTGCCACCGGGAACGCGATCCTTGTCCCAAGGGTTATGCACAGGACCAAAAAACGAGGTCTCGTTGGACGACCCCATGGCAAACTCGTCCATATTCGTCTTGCCTACAGTGATGCAACCCGCAGCTGCTAGCTTGCGCACCACGGTGGCGTCATAGGGGGCCACGAAATCGGCCAGCATCCGCGACCCACAGGTCGTCTTCAAGCCGGCTGTGCAAAAGATATCCTTATGCGCGATCGGCAACCCGAGCAAGGGCTCGTTGCGCCCCCCGGCACGGGCGGCGTCGGCGACCTTGGCGCTTGTGCGCGCGCCCTCCTCATCTAGGGTAATAAAGGCATTGAGTTCTGGATGAGCCTGAATGCGGCGCAAAACATCGTCAACAAGCTCGCCGCTGGAGTACTGGCCTCTAGCAAGGCCCTCAGCTAATTTGGTGATTGTCAAAGTCAATGGTGATTCCCCGGAAAATCCCGACTACTCGAACGTGTGGGTGTGGGTGGCAGAAAGCCCGATTAATCGACAACTTTAGGGACGAGATAGAGCCCGTGACGGGCCTGGGGGGCTAGCGCCATGAGCCGGTCACGATCCGCCTCCAAAGTGACGACGTCCGCGCGCCAACGCAGCGCCGCTTCATCGGGATGGGTCATAGGCTCTACCCCATCGGTAACAACGGCGTTCATCTGCTGGGCAAGACCGAGTATCCGAGATAGGTCTTCCGTATAGGCATCCCGCTCTTGCTCGCTCACGCCCAAACGGGCAAGATGCGCTATCTTTTCAATCTCTTCCTTGTTCACAGGGCGCCATCTCGACCGTAACGTTAATTCGTTGCACGCTACCACATTTCACTCTCCGGTTGAACCCATAGAGGCCGGTTGATACAGTAGGGCGATTTTAAGCTCCCTACCCTAAAATAAGGGATAAAGACTTTATGTTTGGACGGTTGCGATCCTACTTCTCCAATGACCTTGCCATCGACCTCGGAACGGCCAATACCCTAATCTACGTCCGTGACAAAGGTATCGTTCTAAACGAGCCCTCCGTCGTCGCCATCCGGCAGGAGTTCGGATCCCGTGGCGGACGCGCCATTCTAGCCGTTGGTATGGAAGCCAAACGGATGCTCGGGCGAACACCCGGCAGCATTCAGGCCATTCGCCCCATGAAAGATGGCGTGATCGCCGACTTCACGGTAACCGGCGAGATGTTACGGTATTTCATCCGCAAGGTGCACGAGCGGCGCATTTTCCAGCCGAGCCCACGCATAGTGATCTGCGTTCCCTGCGGGTCGACGCAGGTCGAGCGGCGCGCGATCCGTGAGTCGGCACAAAAAGCCGGGGCAAGCGAGGTCTACCTAATCGAGGAACCGATGGCCGCGGCCATCGGTGCCGACCTCCCCATCGCCGAACCCACCGGGTCAATGGTGCTGGATATCGGTGGTGGCACGAGCGAGGTCGGGGTCATTTCGCTAGGCGGCCTCGTCTACTCTCATTCCCTACGGGTCGCTGGTGACAAGATGGACGAGGCGATCATAGGATACGTTCGCCGCAAATATGGACTCCTTATCGGTGAGGCCACCGCCGAGAAGATCAAGAAGGATATCGGCACGGCTTGGCAGAATAGCGAGATCCGCCAAATGGAGATCAAAGGCCGCCATATCGCCGATGGCGTACCCCGTGCCCTAGTCCTGAACAGCAAGGAAGTGCACCTAGCCTTAAGCGAGTGCCTAACCGGCATAGTAGCGGCCATCAAGCTGGCCCTGGAGCAAACGCCGCCTGAACTGGGCGCAGACATCGCCGAAAAGGGCCTGGTCGTTACCGGTGGCGGGGCGCTATTACGCGACATCGACCGGATGCTCATGGAGGAAACCGGGCTGCCGATTATCATTACGGATGACCCTTTGACTTGCGTCGCGCGCGGTTGTGGGCGGGCACTTCAAGAAATGGACGTCCTCGGCGACGTCTTTGCTTACGAATAACGGCGCCCTAGGGCGCCGGACTTCACGGGGTACGCCCAGGGTCACGATTTTTGTGGTAATGACATGAGCACGTTCCTCGGTTGGTCTATCAAACGACCGTCCAACCTGACGAAGCTGATACTCTTTGCCTGTGTATCTATAGGCCTTATCGTCCTTGACGCCCGCCATCGGCACGACACGCAAACCTTCCGGAATCTGATGGAATACGCCACTCACCCCGTACAGTTACTGGCGGCTCTCCCTTTTTCTGTAGCAAACGATATTCGTCGCGACTTTCGAACCAATAGCGAGTTGCGCCAAGCGAACAGCCAGCTCGAGCAGCGGGATCTGGAACTGGAGGCGAAGCTCTCGCGATTCGACGTTCTGCAAGCCGAGGTGGCGCGCCTAAATAAACTCTTGGGCGGCCAGCCCATCCCCGGTTACCGTGAAACGCTGGCCCAGATCCTGGCGGTCAGTTCCGGCCCGTTCACGCAGCGGCTCGTCCTAGACGAGGGTAGCCAACAACACCTCTACGTCGGCCAAGCCGTGCTGGGCACCCACGGAATCGTCGGCCAGATCGTCTCCGTTGGACCCCACACAAGCCAGGTGATGCTCGTGACCGACCCCAATAGTGGGGTGCCGATCGTCTCCGAACGCAATGGGCTGCGCGCAATCGCCTTTGGTACGGGCTTGGCCAACCGCCTAAGGATTCCCTACCTCACCGTGACGGCCGATATCCGGATAGGCGATATCTTCGTGAGTTCGGGGCTTGGCGGAGTGTATCCCGCCGGCTACCCGGTGGCCCGTGTGACCGAGGTCAAGGGCAATCCGAATTTGGCCTTCCTCAAGGTACGCGCCGCTCCATTGGGCCAACTCAACTACCATACCCATGTGCTGTTATTGTGGCCCAAGCAGGTCGCGCATCGAGAGGGCTTGCATGGATAGCCCCTTTACGCCGACTCAGCGGGCCCTTGTGGGGCTCACCTTTGCTATTAGCATACTGCTCGCGATTCTGCCCCTTCCCGGCTACACCAAGCTCTTGCGGCCCGACTGGGTCGCGCTCGTCTTGGTCTACTGGTGCATGGCTATACCGGACCGCGTCGGCATCGGTAGCGCCTGGGTGTTGGGGTTATTTTTAGATATTCTGTACGGTTCACTCTTGGGGGAGCAAGCGCTGGCCAAGGTATTACTGGCATTCCTCGCACTCCACTTTACGATGCGGCTGCGCATGTTCCCCCGCTGGCAACAAGCCATCGCCGCGGGTGTGCTTATCGCCATAAGCGACCTTGTAGTTTTGCTGGTGAAATCGCTCGCCCACGGAACCCCGCCGACCTGGAGCGATACCGCACCCATGATCGCCAACGTCATCGTGTGGCCGTTTTTGTTCATTATCCTTCGGGAGGTGCGCCGACGCGCCAAGATCAGCTAGCCCATGCAGCGCATCCCCCTCAAAAACGATACTAGGGAGGTCCGTTTATTCGGGACACGAGTGTTAGTGGCGGTCATTTTGGGGGCGGGCCTCATCATTGCCCTGATCGGCCGTCTGGGTTATCTGGAGATCGTACAACACCACTATTACGCAGAACTCGCCCAAAACAACCGGATAAGCCCTGTTCCGATCCCGCCCGCGCGCGGGCTCATCCTGGACCGTAACGGCGTCGTCCTAGCCGAAAACTTTCCCGTGTTTACCCTACAGATCATACCCGACCAGGTCCCCAACATGGGCCGGTTACTCCTCAAATTAAAGACCTGGATCGCCTTAAACAAACAAGACATGCATAACTTCCGGGTGCGGCTTCTACAGCACAAGTCGTTCCAAGGCGTGACCTTGCGCGCCCATCTGAGCGAGGCCGAGGCCGCCCGCATCGCTGTCAATCTGACCCGGCTAAAGGGGGTCACGCTACATGCCCGACTCAGGCGCTTTTATCCCCTGGGCGGGCTCGCCGTCGATGCCATCGGCTATGTGAGCCGAATCACGCCAAGCGAGGAGGTCGGAACGCAGGCCGCACGTTACTTTGGCTATCACTACATCGGCCAACTCGGGGTGGAGAGCAGCTACCAAAAGGAACTTATGGGGCGCATCGGGTTCAAGGATGTCGAGATGAATGCGCAAGGGCGGGCCGTCAAGGTCTTGAAGCGCATCCTGCCGCACGCCGGCCACAACCTGTACCTCAATATCGATGCCCAAATGCAGGCGATCGGCGAACAGATGCTGAACAATAGACCCGGTAGCATCGTGGCGCTCGACCCGCGAACAGGCGCTGTCCTGACGCTTGTGAGTAGCCCCGTTTATGACCCTAACCAGTTTGTCGATGGGATTGGCGAAAAGGCCTATAAAGCGCTTGCCGAGAACCCTAACGGCCCCTTGAATGACCGGGCGATCAATGGTCTGTACCCACCTGGTTCGACCATCAAGCCCTTTTACGCCTATGCGGCGCTACAAACACAGTGGTTCGACCCGCAAAAGAAGATATTGTGTCCCGGATACTGGCACTTACCGCACAGTACCCACTTGTTCCATTGCTGGAAACCCTTAGGGATGGGGATGGTCAACCTGAAAGACGCGATCGAGGAGTCCTGCGACGTCTACTTCTATGAGCTCGCCTTTAAGCAAGGCATAGACCGCATGACCCGTTACCTCACATATTTCGGTTTTGGACAGCCCACGGGCATTGATATCCCGGGTGAGTATCGCGGGCTTGTGCCGACCAGGGCCTGGATTAAGGCCAGCAAGAAGCCCTGGTACACCGGCCAAACTATCATTACCGGCATCGGGCAGGGGCGCTTGCTTGTCACCCCAGTCCAGCTCGCCGACGCCGTTGCGACAATTGCCAACCATGGCGTGCGCATGCGCCCGGAAATCGTGCGGGGCATCGTCAATCCGGTCACGCATGCCGTGCGCTACATCGAGCCTCAGGGCTATCCGCCCGTCCCGCAGCGACGCCCAGGCAGCCTCAAAACACTGATCCAGGACATGACTGCGGTAGTCGAAGGCCCCCACGGGACCGCGCGCGGGATCGCCCATAACCTGCCCTATAAGATAGCGGGCAAGACCGGCACGGCGCAGCTCTGGAGCGTTGGACCCAACTTTAGAGGCAAGCACTTGCGTGCTGATGCCTTATTTATCGCGTTTGCGCCGGTATCCCACCCGCGAATCGCCATTGCCGTGATCGTCGAACATGCGGGGTTCGGGGACCTAGCAGCGGCCCCTATTGCCCGCGCGCTCATGAATTTCTATCTTCTCGGCCATGTGCATGCTCGATTACAAAACCAACAGCGATCCCGAGTCGCGTTGGCGGGAACCAAACCATGACGGTCTTTGAACGCTGGCATCTCGACCGACCATTGCTTATCGCGCTGTTGATACTGGCATTGGTAAGCTTGGCCGTGCTCTATAGCGCGAGCGGCGAAAGCCTGCATTTCGCCTTGAATGACGCCGTCCGTCTCACGATTGGCTTCGTGATCATGATCGCGGTCGCGCAAGCCTCTCCCGAGACCTACCGTCGATGGTCCGTACCGTTATTCGTAATCGGCATACTGGGGCTTGGTGCGATCCTCGCCATCGGCGTGATGCGCTTTGGGGCACGTCGCTGGATTGCCATCGGGCCGCTTTCGATTCAGCCATCGGAGTTTATGAAGCTATCTGTGCCCATGATGCTAGCCTGGTTTTTCTCGCGCCACCACCTGCCCCCGCGGCTTTGGCGTATCGGTGGTGCGGTGCTCATCTTGTTACTCCCGGTGGCGCTGATCGCCAAAGAGCCCGACCTAGGCACGGCGCTTATCGTCCTCTTGGCCGGGATTATTGTGGTGTTTCTGGCAGGCATTGGCTGGCGCACCATTGTCTCCATCACACTGCTGACGTTGGCTGCAGGACCCATCTTTTGGGCCCATATGCACCACTACCAACGCCAACGGATCTTCGTTCTTTTCCACCCTCAAGCGGATCCGTTAGGGGCCGGCTACCACGCGATTCAGGCCATGATCGCGGTGGGATCGGGCGGCATTTTCGGGCAAGGTTGGCTCCACAGCAGCCAGGCACACCTCCATTTTCTGCCAGACAGTACGACTGACTTTGCCTTTGCGGTGTTTTGCCAGGAATTTGGGCTCTTAGGCAACATAGCGCTGCTCGCGCTTTATCTCTTTATCGTTTATCGGGGGCTCCAAATCGCGTTCGCGGCGCAGGACAGCTACTCGCGTCTCCTCGCGGGCTCCCTATCGATCATGTTCTTCTTTGATGTCTTCATTAACATGGGGATGGTGGCCGGCATCTTACCCGTCGTCGGCGTGCCCTTGCCGCTTTTGAGTTATGGGGGCACCTCGCTCATCATTACGATGGCGGGACTCGGAGTCCTTATGGGTATCCACAGTCATCGGCGCCTCGTGAGCTGATGATAGCTTATTGCGCAGCGGGTACCGGCCCGCCCGGGCGTCGCGCGTGCGGCTTCTGCCGATATCCGTAAGGGCGCGCACAAGCAGGGCGGCCCGGTCTGGCGGTTTTTATCGGACCGGTCGATGCTGTACTCTTCCTATCCTGAGGTCAGGGAACTCCATTATGGATAGGCGCAATCACTGGCCAAGAGGTCGCCCGACAAGGCTCGCTTGTGCCCTGGGCCTTGCGCTGGCGCTGACGGCTTGCAGTTTCCTGCCGAGCGCGGGCTACCGTAACCCGACGGACCTCTCTCAGGACACGGTCGTCCCGCGCAAATTGCCCTTAAGCCGTTATGGGAATAGCCCCTACACCGTTAACGGCCGAACCTATTACCCCTTAAAATCGGCGGCCGGCTACCGGCAACGCGGCATCGCCTCCTGGTACGGGCGACCATTCAACGGCCAAAAGACATCCGATGGCGAGATCTACAATATGTATGCCATGACGGCGGCCAACAAGGTTCTCCCGCTGCCCTCCTACGCCCTCGTGCGCAATCTCGCCAATAATCGCTCGATCATCGTTCGAATCAATGATCGCGGCCCATTCTACCCGCATCGCATCATCGACCTCTCGTATGCGGCCGCAGCCCGCCTAGGCGTATTGGCCACCGGCACCGCGCCTGTGATAGTGGAAGGCCTCACGCCAGGCTCGGGTCCGGCGCCGGCCGAGGCACCGCACCCCGAGCCCCGTGCAAATGCTGTCTTTGAGAGTCATCAGACCTTCCGGCGATCTGCCACCAATGTCTTCGGGGCTCATGAGGCTGATCGGGCTCGCCGGCACCGTGGTTTCTACGTGCAATTTGGGGCGTTCGCGCAATACCGTGATGCCGATGACCTCCGCGCCCATCTGCGCGGGAAGGGTCTAGACGACCTGCACATATTCCCGAACATAACCAATGGGCGTAAACTCTACCTCGTATGCATGGGCCCAGAACCTAACCGACAGAAGGCTAACGCCCTGTCCTCCCGGTTGTCCCACGAGGGACTTGGGCCGACCATCTTGGTGGACCCCTAAACGCTATGCAAGTCTACCTTAATGGTGAATGGATCCCCGCCGAAGAGGCCCGCGTATCCGTATTTGATCGCGGCTTCGTCTTTGGTGACAGCATCTACGAGGTCATACCCGTCTATGGATATCGGCCGTTTCGAGTGGCGGCGCATATAACACGGCTCAAGGCGAGCCTAGCCGCCGTGGGGATGGACGCGCAACCCTTAAAGCTTGAGTGGGATGACCTGTTCAATCGGCTGGCGGAGACGATGACCAGCGCAGATGGCAGTATCTATTTGCAGATCAGTCGCGGGACAGCACCCCGCCAGCATCGGTTTCCGGCCAATGCGCCGCTGACGGTATTTGCTTACGCGCACGCGCATAGCCCAAGCACCGGCGAATCTTCCGACGGTATTCGGGCGATCTTGCACGATGATATCCGCTGGGCGCGTTGCGATATCAAAAGCACCTCCCTGATTGCCAATGTCCTGTTGGTGCAAGTGGCCTTGGAGCAGGGCGCAGACGAGGCACTCCTCGTGCGCGACGGGCTGGTAAACGAAGGTGCAGTGAGCAATGTCTTCGCAGTTCGCGCTGGGCGTTTGTTCACCGCCCCTCGTAGTCACTTCATTCTCGGGGGCGTCACGCGCGACCTACTGCTAGAGCTTGCCGCGCGCTGCGCGATCCCGGCAGAAGAGCGTGCGCCCACGCGCGCTGAACTTCTCGGTGCCGATGAGGTCATGATTACGAGCTCTAGTCGGGAGGTCGTAGCCGTGACGCATGTGGACATGAACCCGATCGGAGATGGGCGGCCAGGTCCAGTCTTTCGCCAGCTACATAAGGCCTTTCAGGAGTTCAAGGATGGGGCACGCAAAGGCCTTAACACGTAGATGACGATCACGAATGGCAAAGATGGTACCGAAGGGCTGCTTACCTTTCCGTGCCGGATTGATATCAAGGCGTTCGGCCTACAATCGGCGCGATTTGAAGCGCTCGTCTACTCACTCGTGACGCAGCACATTGACCCGGAGGCACTTCTAGCCACCTCGCGGCGCGAGAGTCGCGGCGGCAAATACGTAGCCGTTACGGTGTCCATACAGGCAATCAGTCGGGATCAGGTCGACACCATCTACCGAGCATTGACCAGCTGCAAAGACGTCCTCATCGCCCTATGACCGCGCTGTATGTGCGGGAATTGGGCCGATGCGTCGATTACGCAACGACCTGGCGCGCCATGCAAGACTTCAGCGCGGCCCGGACGCCAGTCACGCCCGATGAGCTTTGGCTCCTAGAACATGCCCCCGTCTATACCCGAGGGAGGAACGCGCACGAGACCGCGCCAGTGGGGATCATCCCCACGATCGACAGCGATCGAGGAGGGGACCTTACCTACCACGGCCCTGGGCAACTCGTGGCCTACACCCTCTTTGATCTGGCGCGTCTTGGCCTGGGGGTGCGCCAGTTGGTCCAAGGCCTCGAGTCGGTTGCACTGGCGACGCTCCACCAGTTCGGGATCACGGGAGAAAGACGCGGGGGGGCGCCAGGCGTATACGTCGGCGATGCCAAGATTGCGTCGCTAGGATTGCGAATCCGTGGTGGGCGTAGTTATCATGGGCTCGCCTTGAATGTCGCGATGGACCTCAGCCCGTTCGGTGCTATCGCGCCCTGCGGCTATCACGGACTCAGGGTAACCCAGGTCGCCGATTGCGGGGGGCCACGCGACCCCGCCTTTGTGGCGACAGTCCTTACCCAGGAATTTTTCACGCACTTCGGGTTTACCCCTAAAGGTGACAAACATGAATCGCATTGTGGATCCGGACAACACCCCCGCGCGCGCCCTTAGGGGGGCCCAAAAGATTAAAGTGGCGCGCGCAGAGGAGCAAACCAAACCTGCGTCGAAGCCCGCGTGGCTACATGTCCGGTCACCGCTATCCCCGGAGGTCGGGCGCCTTAAGACGGTGCTCCGCGATCACGACCTCTACAGCGTCTGCGAAGAGGCGTCCTGCCCTAACATCGGCGAATGCTTTAGCCATGGCACGGCCACCTTTATGATCATGGGGCGTTTGTGTACGCGGCGCTGTCCTTTTTGCGACGTCGCCCACGGCCGACCAGACCCCCTCGATGCGAACGAGCCCGCTCATTTGGCCCAAGCCATAGCGGCCATGCAGTTGCGCTTTGTTGTGGTGACATCCGTTGATCGCGACGACCTTCGCGATGGCGGCGGATCCCACTTCGCAGCCTGCATCCGCGAAATACGCGCGCATGCACCGACTGTGAGAATCGAGACCCTGGTCCCGGACTTCCGCGGACGGGTCGGCGCGGCGCTGGACGCGCTTGGCGAATACCCGCCCGATATCTTCAACCATAACGTGGAGACCGTGCCACGTCTCTACAAACCGGTGCGCCCTGGGGCAGACTACCGCGGGTCCTTGTCCTTGCTTAAGACATTCAAAGATCGCTTTCCGCACATTCCCACCAAGTCCGGCCTCATGGTCGGTTTAGGCGAGACCCGTGCCGAGGTCGAGGAGACGCTAGCGGAACTGCGCGCCCACGGCTGCGAGTGGCTGACGATCGGCCAGTATCTGCGGCCAAGCCTAGCCCATCTCCCCGTCGATCGATACGTGACCCCAGCTGAGTTTGCGGAACTCGCCGAGGTCGCTCGTAGGCTGGGCTTTAGCAACGTGGCGAGCGGCCCACTTGTGCGTTCCTCCTACCATGCGGATCGGCAAGCCGCCGGTGAACGGGTCGGCATGTGATCATTTGGCACGGCCTCGTCAACGCGTGCCTCACCCCTCCCGGGCTGTTCGTGCTCCCCATGGGCGTGGGCTTAGCGTTGATCAGGGTGCGGCCGGGCCCCGGTCTTGCGCTAGTCGCGCTCGCTTGGGCCGGCCTCCTTCTTGTCAGCCTGCCGATCACCGCTACCACCTTGGCCCGAGACTGGGAAGTCTACCCGGCGCTCACCACCCCGCTGCCCAAAGGACCGCGCGCCATCGTCGTGCTCGCTGCCGGCCGCTACCGGAGGGCCCCTGAATATGGTGGTCATGACACCGTAGCCGCAAATACCTTGGTCCGTTTGCGTTACGCCGCGCGCCTCTATCGCGAGAGCCGCCTCCCGATTTTGGTTTCGGGGGGCGCACCGCTGGGCGGACATCCGGCGGCCGTACTTATGCGCCATGTTCTTCGTCACGACCTCAATACGCCCGTGAAATGGGTGGAAGGGCGATCGCACACCACTGGCCAGAATGCGACACGGGCGTACGCCATTCTCGCCCCCCTGGGAATTCGGCACGTCTTTCTTGTCACGCAGGCCTTGCATATGCGACGGGCCGTTATGCTCTTTCGACACGCCGGCTTCACGGTGACCCCGGCCCCCACCGATTTCGCCACCCGTCGCTTTCGCGACCGGACCGTGCTCGCCTTCCTGCCAAGCGGGCACGCCATGGCCCTCTCGGCGCTCGTCTTTCACGAAATGATCGGTGTCTTATGGGTACGGGCAAGCTCCATACTACCGCGACCGTTGGTTCGTCTCGTCAATCACGGCTGAGCGAACTCCTTGGGTTCCATCGGCTGATTCGTTTATGGGCTTTGGCTTGTAGCAGCGACGGCGCGTACCGCGACCATTGTTAGCATATTTTTGCAAGTACCGCTCGGGTGAGCAATTGGTGCTGGGATGCTATACTAAAAACGCCGGGGGGGCCTATACAATACCACGAGCGGTTTAATAGCCTAAGCCACATCATAGGCGGCGTCCTTGCCATCATCGGCGCGGTTGTTTTGATCGTATTCGCGGCGCTGGATGCGGATCCGTGGCGCATCGTAAGTTTCAGCGTCTATGGTCTTAGTCTCATTTTTCTGTATGCCGCCTCCGGCCTCTACCATGGGCTGAGCGGCCGAGCTCGGCACGTTTTTCAGCGCCTCGACCATATCGCCATCTACGTCCTGATTGCCGGTACCTATACCCCGTTTACATTGGGGCCGTTACGGGGCGTCTTGGGCTGGTGGCTCTTTGGCATTCTCTGGGGCCTCGCGGTGCTGGGAATCATTCAGGAATTCATTCCCCAGCGAACGCGCAGGGTTTCCGTAGTCCTCTATATCGTCATGGGCTGGCTTATTGTGTTGGCCATTGGCCCGCTGGCCCGTCACCTAGCACCATGGGGGCTAGTCTGGCTCGTGGTAGGCGGCCTGTTCTACACTATCGGGGTGATATTTTTTGTGTTTGACGAGAAGTGGCGCTACGGCCACGAGATCTGGCATATCTTCGTGCTCGCGGGAAGCATATCCCAGTACTGCGCGGTACTTTTTTACATCGGTCTCGCCCCAGTCCGCATCACCTAACCGACCGGCCCCGGAGCTCGGCACGCAAGGTGGGCCTTAGGCCGTCAGTTGGGCCATCCCTGGGCGTACGCCGGTGAGCAGGTATTCCAGAAGGTCGTGAACGGAGCGGATCTCGTGGCCGAACGGCAAAGACGCGGCCCCGCGAAAAAAGAGGCCGTTGCCAATATTGCCACGAGCGGCGGCGGCCAACTGGGTTTCAATGCAAAACTGACCGGCCTCGGGGTTACCATCTTTAAACCCGCAATGACTCAGGCATTCCAGCTGGCTGGCACACCCGCCATCGCGGGCGGTCGCGCGCGATTTGAGGAGGCCCTCGCGCGCTAAATAGCGCTTAAGCCATGGCGTCAGCACGGCGCGCGCCGGTAGTCCGGCGGCGCTCATGAAGGTCACGATGTCCTCACTGCGCGCCTCTGCGAGCACCTTCTTGAAATTTGGGTGGGCGTCACACTCCTCGGTCACCGCAAAAGCGGTCCCGAGCTGCACACCGGAGGCGCCCCAATCTAAGAGTTCGCGGATACCACGGAAAGATCCGATGCCACCCGCCGGAATAAGCGGGATCCGCTCGGCGGTGAGCCCAAGCTTTTTGAAGACAGCGAGCGCTTCCTTTAAGACATGGCGAAAGTCGAAGCGCTTATCGCCCACATCGGCTAGGCGTGGCGCCCCCAAATGGCCGCCGGCTTGGCCCGGGTGCTCGATGATAATGGCGTCAGGCAGCCGCCCTTTGCGCATCCATTTGCGCAGTAACACCTCGACGCCCCGCTCTTCCGACAAAATCGGAATGAGCGCGATGTCGCGATCCCGCGTGAGCTCGGGAAGGTCAAGGGGTAAGCCCGCCCCCATGACGATCGCGTTGGCCCCGCTTGCGCAGGCCTGGCGAACGAAATCGGCATAATGGTTCAACGCGCGCATCACGTTGACGGCGATAAAACCACCCGCTCCCGAGGCGCTCCGCGCCGCCTTGACCTCCCGGTCCAACGCCTCCAGGTTACCCTGGAGCATCTTGGCGGGATCGCGACAACGCCTGAGCCGCGCCATGATGTCCGGATGTAAATGACGGAGATCCACGCTAGCAATAGTCCCGACCGCACCCTCGCGCGCCACCGCCGAGGCGAGCTTGTGGGCCGAAATAGCAACCCCCATGCCGCCTTGAAAGATCGGCAACAACTGCCGCCCACGAAGAGTGAGCTTAGGGAAACGCGAGGCAATGGCACCTGTCATGCCATTAGCCTAGCGCAAGGATCGCCCAGCTTATTGATTCGTATCAAGCGGGCTTCCAGTGGGCTGCCCCTTGCTAGACTGAGTCTGGTCGGACTTCATAGCCGCCGAGACCATGTAACGGACCGCCGCCCGCACCTCGGCATCCGTCAAAAATTCGTTGCCGCCCTTAGGAGGCATGAAGCTATATCCGTAGTAACCGTTGATCGCGTGGTCGTCTAGTACGGCTATGCCCTTTTTGAGATGCTGGCGCCATGCGGCGTGGTTCCCAAAGGTGGGGGCGCCCGCAATGCCCCGGCCGTGGCAGACATGGCAGGTACTATCAAAAACTTGGCGCCCGGTCAGGGGCTTCGCGCTAACGGCAGCGCTCGATGCAAGCAGGGTGGCCAAACCCAGCCAGCCCAAACTCCGGTACATTTTGTGACGCATAAACCTCTCTCCTAGACGACTCGGAAGACTACACTGCTCAGGAAACTACAACTTGGAAAACTACACCACCCGGGAAAACTGGCGCCGATTGCCGACCGCCAAATAGCGATCAAAGATCGCGCAAATCGCGCGCACTAGCATCTGGCCGCGCGCTGTGACCACAATCCGATCACCGACCTCGACTAGCCCATCGTGAATGAGTGGCTCAAGACGATCCAGCTCAGAGGCGAAGTAGGTCGCGAACCGAAGTGAATGGCGAACCTCAAAGGCCCTAATATCACATTCCATATGACACAAAAGATCGTTGATAACCTCGCGGCGCAACACGTCGTCGGCACTCAATTCAAAGCCGCGACGCACAGGAAGCAGGCCGTTATCGATAAAGTCCTCGTATTCTTTCAGGTCCCACGCGTTCTGGCTATAGACCGCGCCAATACGGCTGACCGCCGAGGCGCCCACACCCAACACGTCCAAATCACCATGGGTTGAGTAACCCTGAAAATTCCGCCCAAGGCTTCCATCGCGGCGAGCGATGGCCAACTCGTCGTGCGCCTTCGCGAAGTGATCGAGGCCGATGTAAGTATAGCCGGCATCGATTAGCCTCTGAATAGTGGTTCTCAATATCTCCATTTTGGTCGCGGGATCCGGCAACTCGCTCGCATTGATACGGCGTTGCGGTTTGAAGCGATCCGGGAGATGCGCATAATTAAAAAGGGAGATCCGCTCCGGCGAAAGCTCCAGAAGGCGGTCAAGAGTCGCCACGAAACTGTCGCGACTCTGACGCGGTAGACCGTAAATGAGATCCACGCTAATCGACCGAAACCCGAGCGCACGGGCCGTATCGAATACGCGACGCACCAGCGCAAATGGTTGCTCGCGGTTGATCGCGCGCTGCACCTCCAAATCGAAATCTTGGACACCGACGCTTAGCCGATTGAAACCGATTTCCCGCAGGAGGCCTAGCGTCTCGTCAGGGACATGGCGCGGGTCAATCTCAATCGAGTATTCGCCGGTATCATCGCCACGCAACGCGAACCGCTCGCCAATGGCGCACATAAGGGCGCGCATTTCATCATGATTCAGGAAGGTCGGGGTACCCCCGCCCCAATGCAATTGGTCTAGCTGCGCATCAGCACCGATCAAGGGAGCCAACAGCGCCAGCTCGCGGGCGATGCGCGAAACATAGTGCTCGGCGCGCTCGTGGTGCTTGGTGACGGTCTTGTTGCAGGCACAGTAATAGCAAACGGATTCGCAAAATGGGACGTGCACATACAGCGACCAAGGGTCCGTGGGGTCCCTAGTCGTCAACGCGGTCGCAAGTTCGGCCACACCAAACTGCTCATGGAACTGGGTCGCGGGCGGGTAGGACGTATACCGTGGCGCGGAATCTCCATAGCGAGCAATCAGTGTTTCATCGACATAATCATTCATTAGGCACCCCTAAACTACTAATGTAGTCCCCGAGTTGCCCATTCTGCCTTGATATGCATCAACGGGCTAGAGGCCAAGGCTCCGGCAAACGCCTTCGACCGCCGCCTGTGTCTCGGCATCGGGGCGAATCGGGCGACCATAGGTCCGATTCGTCTCTGGGGCGTGCTTCATGGTCGCATCCAGGCCCATTTTGCCACCGAGACCGGCCACAGGGCTCGCAAAATCGAGATAATCGATGGGCGTATCGGTGAGCATCAGCGTATCACGAGCGGGGTCGGCGCGGGTGACAAGCGCCCAAATAACGTCCGCCCAGTCGCGAATATTGATATCGTCATCCGTGACGATCACGAATTTGGTGTAGGTAAACTGCCGCAGATAGGACCAGATACCGAGCATAATACGGCGCGCATGCCCAGGATAGCGTTTGCGTATACTCACTACCGCAATTCGGTAAGAACACGCCTCCGGCGGCAGATAAAAGTCGACGATCTCCGGGAACTGTTGTTGGAGAAGCGGCACGAAGACCTCATTTAGGGCCATGGCCAGCACCGACGGCTCGTCGTAGGGTGAGCGGCCCATGTATGTGGTCTGGTAGAGGGGCGCGGTCCGGTGGGTAATACGCTTGACGGTCATGACCGGGAAATGGTCTTGACCATTATAGTAGCCAGTATGGTCACCAAAGGGCCCCTCCAGCGCCGTGTCGTCGGGGAGAATCACACCCTCCAAGACGATTTCGGCCCGGGCCGGCACAAGTAGGCCGTTTCCGGCCGCCACGAGCTCAGTCCGCGCGCCGCGCAAAAGCCCGGAGAACTGGTATTCGGAGAGCGTATCCGGTACGGGAGCGACCGCCGCGATCGTCAATGCGGGGTCTGCCCCGATCGCCACCGCGACCGGAAAGGGCTCGCGCGGGCGCGTCTCTCGCCAGCGTGCATAATCCATAGCCCCACCCCGGTGCGCGAGCCAGCGCATGATGAGGCGATTGCGGCCAATCAATTGCTGGCGATAAATCGCGATATTATGCCGGCCCTCGGGGTCGGGCCGCGTAATCACGAGACCAAACGTCAGGAGCTTTCCCGCATCCTCCGGCCAACAATGCGATATCGGTAAGGCCTCCAGATCGACATCCGGTCCTTCCTGAACGCACTCGTGAACCGGGGCATCGGTGAGCACCCGCGGGTGTGCCGCCCAGAGACGGCGCAAAATCGGCAAATGGTCGGCGGCCTGACTCAGATTACGAGGCCATCTCGGCTCCTTGATGCGAACCAACAGCTCGCCCAAAGACCGCAAACCGGCGGTATCCTTAAGCTCCATAGCCTGAAGCACACGCTCGGGGGTCCCAAAAAGATTGCCGAGCACCGGTATCTTGCCGCCATCGACCTGCTCGAATAACAGCGCGGGGCCTTTTTTAATAATGGCGCGCCGACAGATCTCGGTAATTTGAAGGTGCGCGCTCACGTCGGCGCCCACCCGCTTTAGGAGGTTTTGGCGCTCTAGATGAACGAGGAATTGACGGATATCGGAAAACGGCACACGCACAGGATAAGGCGTCAAGAACCCCTGCCTTTTGATCCAGCGCAAAATGGTTTGATTCGTATCAATAGGGGAGCCGGGCGCGGGGCCGATAATGCAGCCCATGAGCCTCCTTACAGAAGTCGTTGACCGTGTCGCCCCGCGCGCCTTTGGGATTGGCGCCAAGGTGCTACCGGCGTCCGCCATTGCCCTTATGGGCGCGGTTACCGCAAACCTCCTGCTAGGCACTGGCGATACCCTCGGCTCACTGTCTGGGTCGCGCATCTGTCTTGAGGTCACAAAACCCCACCTAAAGCTCGGATTCGTGATCCGCAAGGGGCGTTTGTGGCCTGCGCCACCCACGCATTGGGACGTATGTATCAGCGGCGAGATGCGCTCTTTTCTCGCTTTGCTGCTGCAAACAGAAGACGCGGATGCGCTCTTTTTTGATCGCCAGATCGCAGTTGAGGGCAAGACCGAGATCGCCCTCCATATCCGGCACGCCTTAGATGGCGCGATTTATCGCCGCCAAAAATGGGCCCGTGGCCTATTTAAACAAGACCTTAAACAAGACCTTTAAGTAGCCCCTAGCGATCCGTATGGCGTCCAGACGTTGCAATCGCACGCCCATACTATATCCTTAAGAACAGACCGCGCCTCAGCTGGCGACCCGAGCCCCCAAAGTTTATAGGACGAGTCTGGTGAAACGCGCAACACCTATCAGGGTATCCTCGTGGCGTAAAAGGGGCCTAGTCGCGCTTGATCGGCTTGCGACTGCGATTATCCCCGGCGATCTGCGTCTTTTCGCTAAAGTGTTATGGTCGGGCCCGCAGGCCATCGGCGCCGCGTGCCCTAGCTCCCAGCACCTTGCGGACTATATAGCCGCACAGGCCGTGACCACGCATAGCGGCTATGTCTTAGAATTGGGCGCTGGCACCGGCGTGATCACCGCGGCGTTGCTGGCCCGCGGACTTGATCCGGATAGGCTGATAGTCGTGGAGCGGTCACCTTTGCTAGCCGAGCACCTACGGGTGCGCTTTCCTCAGGTGACCGTTTTGGAGGGCGATGCCGCGCAGCTTGTCGAGTTACTGGGCTGGCGTGCCACGAGGGTGTCAACCGTGGTATCGAGCCTCCCCCTCAAATCCCTTCCCAAGATAACCGTCGACCGCATAGGCAGCGAACTAGGTGCAATATTGCCCAAGGGCGCGACCTTTATTCAGTTCACCTACAGCCTCCGCTCCCGGGCCGTCGATTGGGCTCAGGACATCACCTGTCTGCGCTCGCATACGATATGGCGCAATGTCCCGCCAGCCCGCGTCAATGTGTTCGCTTGGGGCGAGGCATAGCCCCGGCGGCCGCAGACCACTCAGGTAATGGCTACATAAGCGTGTGCCGGGGACTGTGTCGCACAGCGCGCCCGGAAACCCGGGACCGGGCGATCCGGGCACATAACCCGAGACCAGATCGCTAAAAAAAGAAGCGCGCACCCACATTATAATCCGTGATCCCAGTTTGGCTGAACGGCTCGTAGTAGCCACTGGCCAAGACTGGTCCCGCCCCATACTGGAACTGGGTGTAGGTCGCGCTCGCAAACACCGACTCACTGGGACCGAGAAGATAATCGAGGGTGACACCGGCCCGCTTCCAAGGCTTCGTCCCGAGACCCTCGGCGAAACCGATCGCCGGTGCCGTGATAGTCGGGTGCACCGTGGTGCCGTAAGCCAGATTCAAGGTGGTTATGAAATGGTGGATTGGCTCCATCTGCCACAAAACACCAAGGCCAAGATAGTTATTACGATAACTTTCGTAATAATCATGGGGGTTGGTCACCCCCGCCGCTTGGCCGCGACCCCAATGATGCGAGCCATAGGCCAGATACGGGACGAGCATCATATGCTCGGCCACCGCGAAGCCCTGCCCTAAACGCACGCCGATATCGGTCATGTGTGCATGCGTGCTTTCGACAAGCGAGGTGGTCGTACCGTTGATTCCGCCGACGTAATTTAGCTTGCCGGTAGTCTGGGTGTAGGAAAGGTGGAGATAGAGGTTGTTGATGCCGTCCGAACCCATACCCGAGATCGCCACCCGACCCCCGTTTATGAAGCCCGATTCGGTATCAAAATACGGGCCGTTGGGGGGCGCTAGCCGTTCCCCATACTCGACATGACGGCGCGCAAAAGACAGGCTCAGGTTATTGTCGTAGGCCACGATCCCTTGATCGGCACTCGCCGCCCATGTCGCCAACATCAAACCAGACGCCAGCACACCTAGACCTAAGCGCCGTAGCAATATCCCAACCATAATGTGTACCCCTTTTGGGTCTTGTCTCACAATGCGGCGCCCTCATACCTGGCCCGCATTTTTGCTTTATGAGTATCTTTACCGAACGCCTACATACCTGCGGTCCGGATCGCACCGCCCCCTTGCGGGCCGATAACCGAGTGAACTGCAGGCTCCCATCCGCGACCGAAACCTAAAACAGGAAGCGCGCGCCCACGTTATAATCCGTGATCCCAGTTTGGCTGAACGGCTCGTAGTGGCCACTGGCCAAGACTGGTCCCGCCCCATACTGGAACTGGGTGTAGGTCGCGCTCGCAAATACCGACTCACTGGGACCGAGAAGATAATCGAGGGTGATGCCGGCCCGCTTCCAGGGCTTCGTCCCGAGACCCTCGGCGAAACCGATCGCCGGTGCCGTGATAGTCGGGTGCACCGTGGTGCCGTAAGCCAGATTCAATGTCGTGATAAAATGACGGATCGGCTCTGCCTGCCACAGGACACCCAGCCCGGCGTAATTGTTGCGGTAACTTCCGTACCCCGCCCCTTCGCCACTACCCCAATGATGCGAGCCATAGGCGACATAGGGCACTAACATCATCGCGTCTGCCACCGCAAATCCCTGCCCTAAACGCACACCGATATCCGTCATGTGTGCCGGTGTACTTCCGGTGGCTGAGGTAACGCTGTTGACATAATTCACATTGCCGGTGGTCTGGGTATAGGAGAGGTGGAGATAGAGGTTGTTGATGCCGTCCGGACCCATGCCCGAGATCGCCACCCGACCCCCGTTTATGAAGCCCGACTGGGTATCATAATATGGGCCGTTGGGGGGCGCTAGCCGTTCCCCATACTCGACATGACGGCGCGCAAAAGACAGGCTCAGGTTATTGTCGTAGGCCACGATCCCTTGATCGGCACTCGCCGCCCATGTCGCCAACATCAAACCAGACGCCAGCACACCTAGACATAAGCGCCGTAGCCACGTACGAACCATGCGTACCCCCCCTTTTTTTTGGTCCTGTCTCACAATGCGGCGCCCTTATACCTGGCCCGCATTTTCGCTTTATTAGTATCTTTGGTGACTATAGAGCGGCACGGGGTCGGTTGCAAGAAAGGGCCTAAGAGGCGCGAGCCCTTTACACACCCGAATATCGGCTCCGGCAGGTCTTGCCACCGAACAGATCATATAAGCCTGGGCGGACCGTCGACAGGCTCTGGGGCACACGCATCGACCTGCGCCGGACCGTTTACGGCTCGCCTACGACGGGATGGGTTTTTAGTAACGCCAGCCCCATCATCGACTGCGGTCTTCGGCATCGGCACCAATTGATCGCGCCAGCTCAAGACCTTGGCCAACAGGTCCGGATCGAGAATCGCCTGCGCCTCAAACCGCCCGGCATAGGCCGCCTCTTCGGCGCGCAGCGTGTAACACGTATCCCCGCCGATATCGATCAAAACAGCACCGATGCCCGCTTCCACAAAGGCGTAGTCGCGCTTTAGGAAAAAGTCCGTACAGCACACGCCGAGGAACGCTCCCACGTCTCGGCCCTTCAGGTTCGCGAGTACCGTACAGAGGTGTTCGTAGGCCGTAATCGTAATGACCTCCAAGCCCCGTTCGCGGGCCAGGCGATAAGCCTCACCCACCGCACACTGCCCGCACTCGGGACAACCGTCCCGATGGCGCCATTTACACCATGAGGGTTTCGCGCAATAGGGTAACAACACCACTTGCACCGCTGCCAAAAGCCGGTCTGCATCGGCTGTGCGGTCTGGACTAAACAAAGTGATTTGCGCAGCATCGGCTACGCTCAAGCGCGTGCCGATGCGGTAGCGGGCCGCACAGAGATGCCCTAGATAGATAATATCCGCCGCATCCACGCCGAGGATATCGGGTCGCGATACGGACAAGAGATCCGCGAGCATGCCCTCAAGCACTCCGACATCGGTGCCGACCAGTGAATCCGCAAGACGCGCAAACAGCCCCTGATCCGCGCACGGGATGCCGCCGACAAAGCGCGCCTGGCGGACAATGGGGCCCTGGCCTAACCAAACGTCGAGATACAACACCCCGCCCGAGGTTTTGAGAAAGGCCGAAACATCGGCAGGGGTTTCCTGGGTACTGACCGGATCGGTGCGGGCCCCCAAGGCAGGGGGGTCCACTCGTATGGGTCGCGCCAAAAGCGCATCCCCCATGGCCTTGGCGATCGGCAAATGGAGGGCGGCTGGTTGGAGTTCGGGGACGTGAGTCCTAAGGGGCGCGAAGCGACTGCGGGCGGTAAGCAGGCCCTGCTCGGAGAGCTTTTCAAGCGGCAACCTCAGGGTCTTTAGCAGCTCCTCGACATCGAGCGAGAGCGTAAGCGCGGCCTCGAACAACACGACCGTCTCGGTACGCAGCAAAAAAGCGCTGCCGATCTTGCGGCCCGCCGTCACAATGTCATTGGGGGTCGCAAACGATGCCTCCACGCCGTGATGAGCCATCGCTGCCACAGGCGGTGCGCACAGCGCCGCCATGAGATCTACGAGGGATTCGGAGGGGGCCTGTGCGCGCGGGACCGCCAACACCAACAGCAAGGTGTCGCGATCGAGCGAGAGGCTCCCACCGCCCGTCAGGCGCCGCACAATCGGAAAGCGATCCGCGACATAGGACAATCGGAGGGCGCGCTGGGGATCCTCGAAGGCCCCGATGAGGGCACAACGAGACAACCGCACAAAACCCAACACCGCCTGCCCGGCGCCCGCGCACTCAAGCAAGGCCTGCTCGTAACCCGCGAACCGGGTAGGGTCTAGGATGTGAGCATCGTGCCAGGATAAAGTTACGGACAATGGGTTTTCCCGGCTACTCCGCGCCAATAGCCGTTGGCACCCTCGCCGTGAGCCGGGGACGCCAGGAGCGCTAGCGCTTCATCTACCGTGTAGCGTTGATCTAGAGCGCCCCGGAACGCATCGATCACGGTCGCCGTACCCGTGGCCTCGGGCGCAATCCTTAAGATATCCACGCGCGCCTGCCGCAAGGTTTCTAGCTCCGTTATGTAGTTCACCGGATTGGCGGCATGAATCTGCAGTCCGTTAATGACCAGAAAGGAGGCGTCTTCCTGGGTCGCCACCGCAATGCCATCCGGTTGCTGCTCGCAGACCCATTCGCAGGCATCTTTGCCCCGATCGAAGTTGCGCGCCGTGAAACAGCGTGCCGAATAGGCAAGCGCCGGGCGCCCAAAGGCCAAGACCTCGCACTCTATCTGGGCCGGGCCGGATGCCCGTAGGCGCGTGAGCGCCTCACCGCTTAGCTCCAGCGCGGCTACAAACCGCGAGGCCCCAGCCTCGGCCAAGATCGTCAGCGCGTCTTCATTGTAGAGATTGAGGGTAGCGCCCGCCACAAACGGCAAGCCCTGACGCAGGGCCACGGCACTCATATCGTTTGCTTCCACGAGGAAGCGGTCGTTCGCGCACAGCCGGCGCGTCGCCTTAAGCTCTACCTCGCCGTCGACGAGAACGAGGCTCGACAGGACCACCTCTTTGCCATGCTCGACTAGCATCTCGCCGATGGCCACCCAGTCAGGCAGCCGCAAACCGCGTCGCTTATAACACACCGTCTCCCCCAGATAGACGATATCGACCGCCGTTTGCGCGATCTCGGCATAGAAGGCCTGCACGGCCTCCGCGGTCCAGAAAAATGGGATCGGGGCGAGCGCTAACTTCATCGCCATGGCCTATGGAAGGCGCCGAGCGTCTGTTGATGACCCTCGGATAGGGCTGACAGGCCTTGCATCCATTCCGGCCGAACAGAAAAGCCATCGGGATTCTTGGCGAAGGAATCCAGCGCCGCACGCAAAATAGCGGTCACGCGACCTACGTAAGAGGGCGAACGCTGACGGCCCTCTACCTTGATCGCCCGTACGGGAATACGGGCCAACTCGTCTAATATCGGCAAAACATTGAGGCTCGTCGGCTCTTCCAGGGCATAGGTCACATGATCCTGGACCTTGAAGCGACCCTTGCAGATGGTGGGGTAACCGGCCTTCTCGGTCTTATTGAAGACGTCAATCAAGACGCCGTCCAACCGTACGCGGCGCTGATCGTGATCCTCCTCCCAACGAACCGACGATGCGGGCGAGCAGGCCCCGCAGGTATTTGGTGACACGCCGGTGGCATAAGACGAGAGCGCGCACCGCCCCTCGACCATCACGCACAGACCGCCGAATCCGAACACCTCCAGCTCCACGGGGGCATCCCGCGATATCCGCTGCACCTGGTTTAAGGCCAGGACTCGCGGCAAAACGGCGCGAGTCACGCCGAAATGCTCGGCATAGAATCGTAACGCCTCGGTGTTGGTAGCTGAGCCCTGCACGGACAGATGACGCGCCATGGCCGGATGGTGACGCTGGCAGTGGCGCAAAACCCCCACATCGGCGGCGATGATCGCATCGACACCCGCATCGGCGGCCTGATCGGCACTCTGCTTCCACATGGCGACTCGCCCGGGCTGGGCATAGGTATTGAGGGCAAGGTAGACCTTGCGCCTGCGGTTATGGGCATAGCGGACACTAGCCGCCAATTCGGTCGGCGTGAGATTAAGGCCCGGAAAATTCCGCGCATTCGTTTCGTTGCGTAGGCCCACATAAACGGCATCGGCGCCGTGATCGATCGCGGCCTCGACGGCAGCACTCGTCCCGGCGGGACAAACAAGCTCTGGCAATATCACAAAGACCCTCCGAGCGCGAGCGCTCCTTGATACGTTCCACGTCTAGCAAGTTCTGCGGTAATGGCGTTTAGCACCCGCCATTTCCCCGAGCACCACCCAGGGGCAAGCAAAAGCGCCGCCTTCGCCGTCCCCGTCAAGCGATGAAAAACCACATGCCGGGGCGTGCGTTCGATCAGATCGGCGACCGTCTCTACATAGTCCATCAGCGTCAGCGGCTTGAATTCTCCCGCTCGCCAATCGTGGGCTAAGCGGCTGCCGCGAACGACATGTAAAGGGTGCAACTTGAGCCCCGCGACCCCTAAGGCGAGCACCCGCGACAGGGTCTCTAGCGCATGACCGCGATTCTCGCCCGGCAGGCCGATGATCATATGCGTACAGACCGGCAGTTGATAGCGCCGCAAAAGCGCGACCGCCCAGCAGTATTCAGAAAACCCATGGCCTCGATTGACGCGCAACAGAGTCTCGTCAAAACTCGACTGCAGCCCTAGCTCCACCCAAATTGTCAGACCTTTGGCCTGATAAGACGCAAGGAGCGCTACGATCGGCTCCGATAGGCAATCCGGCCGCGTCCCTATACTAAGCCCTACCACCCCCGGTACCGAGAGCGCCTCATCGTAGGCCGCCGCCAACGTATCAATGGGGGCGTAGGTGTTCGTGTAAGTCTGAAAATACGCGATCACTTTACGCGCGCCTGTACGCCGCACGACACACGCCATCCCAGCCTTCACCTGATCTGCAATGGTACTTGCAGGCGTTTTGGGGTGAAACGATTTATTGTTGCAAAATGTGCACCCCCCGCGGCCGCGGGCGCCGTCGCGATTCGGGCAGGTAAAGCCAGCATCGATCGCAACCTTGTGGACACGCTCGCCAAAATGGTGCAACAAATGCTGCCCGAAGGTTTCAACGAACTCGGAAAGTACGGCCATCAGTCGACTCCAAGGGTCTAGAACGGAACTCCACGCCGATCTTGTGCGCGACTGCGGCACAAGCCTCCACATCGACGCCGTCCAAGCCCTCGATAGCCGTCATGGTCACCCTCGGCACGAATTGACGGCACCGGTCCGCGAACGCCAGCATCGCCTGGAAGCTCCCGGGAATCTGTGGCCGACAAAGGTACCTATAAAGCGTCTCGTTATGGGCGTTAAGCGAGATCGAGACATGATCCACCAGGCCCGCGAGCTCCGGCGCCACATCCCGCCCATGAACGAGACTGGCGAGCCCGTCAGTATTGAGTCGCACACGTGTGCCGCCCGCCCGCAAGACAGATGCCACCTCAAGAACAACGGCAAGACGGGTCGTGGGCTCACCTAGACCACAGAAAACGAATTCATCGCATGGTCCTTCGGTCCGGGCGGCCGCAATCAATTCGGCGGCCGATGGCTCTTCCAGACCCGACAAACGCAGATAAGCGGTGTCCACTGTCCATACCTTATGGAATTTGGGACAAAACCGACACCGCAACGTACATCGGCTGGTAACATTCAGATAAACTGCATTACGTAGGCGATAAGCGAAGACCGCTCCCGGACGCGGTATCTGCGCGCGCCCTGTAAGCCCTGCATCGGTCTCCATCGCCTTCCACCTGCCTTAAGCCCCGCCATCCGATAAGCGCTAGTTTACGGATACCCAAGTGCTCGCCCTTTGACCCATATCAATAGGCCGACCCCCTAGGGCTAGTAGTTTAGTCGGCTCCAATCACAAGGAGTAGGGTGCCATGGGCGAGATCGCCGCATCGAATGTGCGTAAACGCGATGGTCGTGTGATGGCCTTCGACAGCCAAAAAATTCACTACGCCTTGCTCCGCGCGGGTCTTGCGACTGAAGAGTTTGCCGCCGCCGAGGCCACCATGCTCACCGACGGCATTTGCGCCAATATACCCGCCGGTAGCCCCGACATTGAGACCATCCAAGACTTAGTCGAAGACGCGCTGATTGCGCACGGCTACCGGCGCACCGCGCGTGCCTACATCGTATACCGCGAGAAGCGGCGACTCACCCGCGAACAAGGCAAGGTCCGAGTCGAGGTCGAGGAGGCGGTCACCGAGTACCTTGATCGCCGTGACTGGCGCGTTCAAGCAAACGCGAATCAAGGCTACTCCTTGGGCGGCCTGATCTTAAGCATATCCGGGAAGGTCGTTGCCAACTTCTGGCTCAATCACGTGTATCCAAAAGAGATCGGTGAGGCCCACCGGGACGGGGCGCTCCATATCCATGATCTCGACATGTTGTCCGGATACTGCGCGGGTTGGTCATTGCGGACTTTGCTACACGAAGGCTTGAACGGGGTATCACACAAAGTCGAGGCGAGCCCCCCTAAGCATCTGTCGAGTGCGGTCGGTCAGATCGTGAATTTCCTCGGTACCCTGCAAAACGAGTGGGCGGGCGCGCAAGCGTTCAGCTCCTTTGACACATACCTAGCCCCCTTTCTGCGCAAGGACAAGATGGCCTATGAGGACGTCCTGCAGTGCATCCAGGAACTCGTTTACAACCTGAATATTCCCTCGCGCTGGGGGACCCAGACGCCGTTTACCAACCTGACATTCGATTGGACCTGCCCTGAGGATCTGCGTGACCAAGTGCCGGTCATAGGGGGCGAGGAAATGCCCTTTACCTATGGCGACCTGGGCCCTGAAATGGCGCTCATCAATAGGGCCTACCTCGAGGTCATGGAAAAAGGAGATGCGAAGGGGCGAGTCTTCACTTTCCCGATCCCGACCTACAACATCACCAAAGACTTCGATTGGGAGGGCGAGAATGTCGAGCGTCTCTTTGCGCTGACTGCCAAATACGGGTTGCCCTATTTCCAGAATTTTTTGAATTCAGACCTTGAGCCACATATGGTGCGGTCCATGTGTTGTCGGCTACAGCTGGATCTTACCGAGCTCCTGAAACGTGGCAACGGCCTTTTTGGGTCGGCCGAGCAGACCGGCTCGATAGGCGTGGTCACCATCAACTGCGCGCGCTTAGGCTATCTCTACCGCGACAATGAAGCCGGGCTTCTCCACCATCTGGATCGATTGCTAGACATGGCCCGCACCAGCCTCGAGATCAAGCGCAAGGTCATACAGACATATATGGACCAGGGTCTGTTCCCCTATACAAAGCGGTATCTCGGAACCTTGCGCAATCACTTTTCAACCATCGGCGTAAACGGCATAAACGAGATGGTGCGCAACTTTACCGCCGACGCGGGCGATATTACCCATCCCGACGGTCACGCCTTGGCGTGTCGCCTGTTAGATCATATCCGCGCGAGGCTTGCCGGCTTTCAGGAGGATACGGGGCACCTCTATAACCTCGAGGCATCGCCTGCGGAAGGGGCGACCTACCGCTTTGCGCGCGCCGACCGCCAACGGTTCCCGGGCATCTGCCAAGCCGGCACCAGTGAGCGGCCCTACTACACCAATTCCTCGCAATTGCCCGTGGGCTTTACGAATGATCCTTTTGAGGCACTGGAACGCCAGGAAGATTTTCAGCGGCGCTATACAGGCGGCACCGTCCTCCACCTCTATATGAATGAACGACTTTCGAGCGCAGCCGTCGCTCGCGACCTAGTGCGCCGGTCACTCACACGTTTCCGGCTTCCCTACATTACCATAACGCCAACATTCTCAATCTGTCCGCAGCATGGTTATCTTGCGGGCGAGCACGTGTACTGCCCGACTTGCGATGAAGAAGCTTGGGCGCGTCGTAAGGCCCTGGCGCAGGGTGAATAGCAAAAAGGAGATGCAAATGAATGTCGTAGATAACGAGAAAGCGAGAGTCGCGGAAGTGTTGCACGAAGACGAGCGGCAACGTTGCGAGGTCTGGACGCGGGTGATGGGTTACCATCGGCCGGTCGCCTCGTTCAATGAAGGCAAAAAGGGCGAGCACGGGGAACGAACGTTTTTTGAAGAGTGCCGACTGAAGGCATGACGTTACGCTTAGGCGGCTTGGTCCCATGGAGCAACGTGGATTATCCTGGACATCAAGCCGCCGTCCTATTCTGCGGCGGCTGCCCCTGGCGGTGCCGATACTGCCACAACAGCCATCTCTGGGAGGCCCAGTCCGAGCCCTCCTGGGAGACGGCACAACAATTTCTTAACAAACGTCGCGGACTCCTAGACGCAGTCGTCATAAGCGGCGGAGAGCCGCTCGCGCAAGTAGCGGCCGTTCAATCGGCGTTAATCCAGATACGCGACATGGGATTCGAGGCGGCCCTCCACACCGCCGGGGTTTCCCCACGGCGGCTTGCGCGACTACTGCCACTCGTCGACTGGGTCGGGTTGGATGTGAAAGGACCATTTGCCCGCTATGCTGCCGTGACCGGGCGAAAGCGTAGCGGCCTAGCGGCCCGTGAGGCCATTGGGATCGTGCTCGCAAGCGGCAAGCCATATGAGCTACGTACCACCGTCCATCCCGACCTGCTCTGTGCAGACGACCTGATCGCCCTGGTCACAGAGTTGACACAGATGGGGGCGCCTAGCCTCACCTTAAAGGATTTCCGCGCCACCGGTTGTCCCGATCCGGCACTGAGCGCGGGCTACCGGCCGTGGCTGTCAGCGGATCTGCGGCACCGCCTACAAGACATCATGCCGGGCATTATCCTGCCCACCCCCTAAGAGATCGTGAGCGCGGCCCCTTATCGGGACACCACCACTAAACGTAGCGGGCCACGCCGTTCGGGCGACCGAAGTAGCGCGGGCGCGACGAGGCGCCCGTGAGTTTAGTCCGCGGTCAACAGGATGTAGCTATAACGTAGGACCCACGGCAATAGCACCGCCATGGCAACCGGGGCGGCGAGCACACTCAGATTAATAGATGCCAGATGATCAATGGCCGGGAAGGCGGCGGCAACCCGCAAGATTGCGGCAATCTGCACGCCAATCAACGCAAGCCAGCTCAAGCGATCGCTTTGCAGCGCGCGGCCCGAGTGGCCGCGCGTCACCCGGGTGACCATGGCGACTACGAGACTCAAAGCAAAACCCAGCCCGAGGGCATGCAAAGGGGCCCGACCCAAGACGGCGTGACCCAAGACTAGGCTTAAGTCGTGGATCCCATAAAGCGCATACCCGAACACCGACCACGCGAACCCCGCATACAAAAGCAAGAGGAGGCCATGCTGAACTACGTCGCGCCGGAACCAGATGGAAAGGTAATGCCAAGAGGCAAAGGCGAGTAGGCCGTCTACCACGATGAGCGCGCCCGGGACGCCGAGGGTCGCAAAAAGGGCGTGCAGGGCCGTGCCCAGCAGAAACCACAGCGGTAGCCGTGCTGATTGGGGAGGGCGCTGATAGTGGGGCAGGGCCGAGGCGGTGAAAAACGGGATCATGCGGTAGCTCACGCCAAAGAGTGTGGGGAGAAGGAAAAGGAAAAGCCCCGTGCGGATGGCAAGCGCAACAATAGGAGTGCTCGCCGAGTAGAGGCCGAGCGCATAAAGGAGTAGGCCCACGACCTCAGCGCAGATCGTGACATTGAACACAGCGACGCCGCGGCGCGCCGGTACACTCGCCTGCCGGTAGACCTGCAGCAAAGCCAGCGCGAGGCGCGCATCGCCTACCGCCATAATGACGATCCCCGTAATCGTGACCCACAACCCGACCATCAGGCTTAAGTAGACCAGCGCGATGCCCGCGACCCGAAGGACCGCGGAGTTGCGATAAGTCGCGCGCGGCAAGGCCGTGCCCTGCATCCACCGCGGGTAGGTAGTGGCCAGAAATCCCCATACGAAGAACGGGAAGATCCCATACACCATCAAAAATCCGTGTAGGGCAACGGCCGACATCGGCAGGCGCGGCAAGGGATAAGCGCCCCCTAGAGCCCCGGCCAGCCACAATGACCAAATCGCTAGCGCCAGCAGGACTTGCAATAAGCCGCCTAGGAAAAACGCTCGATGTGGCGCATTGAAGAGTTTCATCGTCTAGGACGAGAGAAGCGGGCGTAGCGCCCGCCGATAACGAAGACCGGCCGAGGCGAGATTCAGACCGAGGCCGGATCCAGCACAGATCCAGAGAACAGCAGCCGGCATAGTCCAGAGCCGCGGCCAAAAGATCGCCAGCAGCGTCACCCAAAGCGCTGCTACATGGATCCCGAAGTGGAGCATCATCCAACGCTCCTCGATAATGGTCTGCAGAAGTACCGGGGCGTGGCCGGGTCGGCGTTGGAGGTGGAGCCAGACTAAGAACGGCACGATCTTGTAGAGCATGCCGCTCATAAACGAGACGCCGACACCTAAGATGCTGACCACGCCCAAGAGTAGGGGATATTGCGATGGCCCATTCGCCACGAAGATCAAAGGGACCGCCAGCCAGCAGACAAAAAGCAGGCACGCCAAGGCAAGGTACCAGAAATAGGTCATGACATCCCGTCGACGACGGCCGCGCGTCCAGAGGCGGTGCAGAACAAGGGCGCCATAGAGAGCGACTACGCCGGCTATTGCCAAGAGTCCAACCCTAGCGAAAATCTGCGGCCATCCTCGCGCTACCGCCCACAGCACCCCGGTCAGGAGAGCGAGCAACACGGGCCCGAGCCATAACGTTGCGCGAACGGACCACGAGCGCGCACCTTGAAACATCGGCATGACCTGCAAGGCGACGCCTGCCCAAAGAATGAAAAGACCACCGACGAGCGCCCACAGCGGGTGCATGACCAGCAAATACACCGACAAAGGACGCCCCGTGCCTCGTTGGACCGCCATGGTAAGACCTAGGGTCAGACCAACCGCAAGACCAGTCAACGCATAGCGCATGACCAAGAGCGTTTTCTGTTCGGTGAGACCGCGCAAGGTGATCCACGTCGGCACGATGAAGGCGCTCGTCGCAGCCGCCAGCAAGGCGGCTGCGATATCAAAGAGAAACGGGCGCTGCGACATGAAGGCAAACGCCAATACGACCGCGCCGACCACGAAACCGAACTGCACGATCGGGGCAATGAGGGTAAGCGCGCGGACGCTTACCCCTGAGAGCACCGGCAGCAACTGGAAGACTGCGGCGCTTGCCGTGACCATGAGAAACCCGATCGTGACGAGATGGGTCGCCGCGAGCAGGCTTGGGGTGTAGCGGTCACTTAGGGCCTGAGGTCCGCCCAGCAGGAGCACGAGACCGGCAGCGGCGATAAACCAAGGCGCAATAAGAAAGGACCGCAGCACAAGGCCCAAGGGCGGCCCGCTATCAAAGGTTAGGGGTTGCGCGCTCACGATGTCCGGCAAAGGTCGCGTGTGATAACAACGTCATAGACGACATCGACGCCCGCAGGCACCGGCGTCGACTCGTAGGTAAACCCATTCTCCGCAAGGAGCCCGAACAATGGGTACGGCTGGCGCGGCACGCGTACCCGCAGCCGCTCACCTGGCTTAAGGCGCATCGCCGCGTGCCAGGTCATTTCCAGCGGTTCAGGTGGCGGGAGGTGACTCACATCCAAAAAATGCTCAGCCATGCGGACGCGGCTCCTCACTCATGGCGCGCACTAGATCATCGGCACGATCCAAGAGCAGATGGTCGCTCATGGGATACAAGACGTTCTCTTCTTTCAGGTGGTGTTGTTGGACCAAGACCGTCAGCGTGTCCAATATTCGGGCGCAGCCCTTATGGTCCTCGGCTCCCAAGGCGGCTCGCGCCTGCTGACAGAGGTCGCGGATCGCATGATGCTCATCGCGCATCACGACAAGCGGTCCGCCGCTACCCGCCCGTTCCTCGAATGCCGGGAACAAGAACCGCTCCTCGATACCCAGATGGTGCTCCATGGTCTCCTGCAACCGGACAACCGCCGACAGGGCCTGTGGCGTCCGGCAAGCGTTATCAGCGGCCTCCAACACGTGATCTAGCTCGCGGTGCTGGGCCGCAAGGAAACTCGACAACACAATGCTCGGCACGGGACATGTCCTCGATATAGGTGGGCCCATTGTCAAGAACTCGTCAGCAAATGCCCTTGCCCTGGGTCAAGCCTTACCAGGAACTACGCCACCGGACTATCGACTACAATCCAGCACAACCCGCAAGCCCATCGAATCGGGCGATAAGGGCCGGGTCCCCTTGGATGAAGCACGCTCTCGAAAGGGGGTTGGCGGCGGTTGATTCACCGGTTTTTGCCTATTGGCCGGTCCGGGGCGCCTTCTGGGTGGCCAACTGCGGGGGCTCCGGGGAACATCGGGAGGGGCTACGCTGACCAATCTCGCCTATCTGCGTCTTGATACTTATCAAAGAGGACATATTCTTATATCCTGTCCAGGAGAGAGGTTGAACATGCTCCGACAGCCATTTGTCACAGAACCGCAACAGGAAAAGGGTGCCTAGCGTATGTCGGTCACGAGTTTTGAAGCGAATCTGAAGCACCGGTGTTCGAATTGTAGCCTACGCGAAATCTGTTTACCGCTTGGCCTGGACGCAGAAGAGCTTGTCCGACTAGACGACTTAGTTAAACGCAGGCGGCGCGTCTCATCTGGGCAACACCTGTTTCGGGCCGGGGACCCCTTCCAGGCACTGGCCGCTGTGCGTACCGGATTCTTTAAAATCTACGAGGTCAGTGCCGGCGGCCATGAACAGATCACGGCCTTCCCCATGGGCGGAGAATTGATGGGGCTCGATGCCATCAGCACCGACGACCATAGGGGAAACGCGGTGGCCCTCGAAGACAGCGAAATCTGCGAAATTCCGTTCTCGCGTCTTGAGGGACTACTATCCGTTTTGCCACGGCTACAGCACCAGTTCCATAAGCTATTAAGCGGCGCCATCGCCACAGACCACGGCCTTATGATGGTCCTTGGCACCATGACCGCAGAACTCAAGGTAGCCGCCTTTTTACTGAACCTTTCTAACCGGCTCGAGGCCCGGAACCAACCACCCTTAATCATCCACTTGCCTATGTCGCGAGAGGACATCGGTAATTATTTGGGGCTGAAGCTAGAGACGGTAAGCCGCATGTTTTCGAAGCTCCGCGACGACGGGCTGATCACCACCGAAGGCCGCAAAACCAAGATCCATGATCGCGAGGCCTTACAGGCGCTCTGTCTTCAGGGTCCGCGCCATATCTAAATAAATCCGGTGCCCTCTTGGGCCTTGCGACGACCGCCTAAGGCGTAACGGAAATTACGCCAGCGGGGGCTTGTCCTGATGGCCTCGGGTCCTTTGGTGATGGCGACCGGGCCTATATCGGGGCTACACGGTCGCACAGACAATCCCGCGCCCTCTGGCACGACCCAAGACGGCGGCCTAACTCGCGCCATCCGCCCGACCCTCATGACTGGGTCTCTCGCGCCTTTTGGGGGTAACGGTCATCCCCGCAACATTGTATACTGCCGGCTCTCACGTAGGTAAAAATCGCCATGAAACAAACAGCCTTCCGTGTCGGCGGGGTTTTGCTTGGCCTATACTTGGCCTGGGCGATCGCCCTTGGGTATTACTCAACCCACAGGGTGATTTGGGACGCTGAAAGTCACAGCTTTCTAGATGTTGCCGTCGTTCCCACACTCAATGACCCTAGCCTCTCGGCCCTGCGCGCCCTCGGAGGCCCACACTGGCAGAAAGCCCTGGACCAGAACGGCGGGCCGCTTGTCCGAACGCTCGTTGGCCTAGGACCTCTGCGCGCCCTTCGGGTACATGGCGGCTCAGGTCTTGCGTGGTTTCATTCCTTCGCCGTAACCGCCCATTATCACGTGCATGCCTGGTTTCGAAACGGCACGGCAGTATTTCGTATCGCGCTGGAAAAACATGGCCTGTCCTGGCGCGTTACCAGGCTCGCGATTGCCCGTAAAACCGGCCGCTCTTAGTCGGCGGGGCCTTGCACGTAGCGCCGGCCGCAAGCGTTGCGGTCGCAACGGGGATGCCGATCACTCAGCACCCCTGCTGGTCTTTGCCACCTTAATCCCTTTTTCATCCGGCTCGGTACTACTTCTTGTCCCATTAGCTAAGAGCGTCAGGCGTACGATCAGGTCAGCAATGGCGCACTAGCAACCCTGCTGCGCTTTTTCAGACACCGATGATCTAGAAGATATTGGTAAAATGGAAGTATGATGGCAAGCGAAGCCAGGATGGCCATGACAGCGCACAAACCTGTCTATGCGCCCGAATTCAAGAGAGAGGCCAGACTCTTGGTCGAGACCGTGGATGGCCGACTACCAAAAGGGCCAATGGTCGGGCAGCAGCCTAGCTGTATGAGCCTACTGTGGTTCCAACAGAGCCTGCTGCCGACCGACGGGGGGCACAACACAAGGTAGCGGCCGCGTTTGATGGCTGACCCTGCTATGCGCCATCGATTACGCGTGCCACATGGCCGTGGCATTCGGCGCACTGGCCCACCAGCTGCAAGTCACCGCCCTTGATGATGCCGCTGAAATGGGTAATCGTTGTTTCGTGACCGCAGTGTCCGCACCAAACGTTGGCGAGCAGACGCTGGCGAATCTCTGCTGGGAGTGATTCCCAGCGCCGGCGGGCGGGCTTGGTGAACTTGGGCAGTGATTCGACGGCCATTCTGGATTCCTTGGGGGTTTCTGAAGTGGTCCCTACGCAGCGGACCTCATAGACGGGCCTTGATCGGCGTGTTGCATTCTGCGCGCATACTCGTTGGGCGACAAGTATCCGAGTGATGAGTGCAGGCGGACAGGATTGTAGAATCCGTGGAGGTATTGCGCGATCGCTCTGTGGGCGTCCTGTTTCGTCGCATACGGCTCGGTCGCTTCTTCGGTCTTCAGTGTTGCGAAGAAGCTCTCCGAGACCGCATTGTCCCAGCAATTTCCCTTGCGACTCATGCTGGCCACCATGCCAAGTGCGCCGAGAGCGTTGCGGAAATCATCGCTGGCGTACTGGCTGCTGCGGTCGGAATGAAACACCGTACCGGATGGCGGTGTCTGGAGATGGCAGGCATTGCGCAGCGCATCGAGCACCAGCTCATCGGGCATGCGATCCGAGAGGCTGTAGCCGAGCACCTGGCGTGTCTGTAAGGCGATAATCACCGCCAGGTACAGCCAGCCCTCACGAGTGGCAACGTACGTGATGTCGCTTGTCCAGGCCGGCACGGCTGTGTCGACGCTAAATCGCCTCTGTAGGACGTTCGGGGCGATGGCGCGCTGATGGGCACTGTCGGTCGTGCGCGGCACGAAGCGCCCTTTACGCGCGCCTCGCAAGCCTTCCTCGCGCATCACTCGATGCACACGTTTGGGGTTGATGCGCATGCCCTGTGCGCGCAGGGCATGCGCGTCATGATCACTCCATATGAACTCGGTAAAATACGCATGCCCTGTGCGCGCAGGGCATGCGCGAGGCGCCGGCGACCATAGCGGCGCCGGCTTTCCTCGTGGACCTGTATGATCGCTGCACGCAACGGAGTGTCCGCATCGCTCTGTGGCGCACGTTCTCGGGCCTGCCAGGCGAAGAATCCCGACGTCGATACCTCAAGTACCCGGCACATGAACCCGATCGGGTAGTGAGTCCGCTGCGAGGCGATATAGGCGTACTTCACTTGGACTCCTTCGCAAAGTACGCTGCGGCTTTTTTTAGGAAATCGCGCTCCATACGCAGCTGAGCATTCTCGGCTCGAAGCCGTGCATTCTCAGCTTCCACATCGCTCACAGGACGGCGCTTTCCGTCCTTGGCGAACCCCGCTCCATCACGCGAAATGCGGATCCAATTGGCCAGCGTCTTGACCGAAATACCGAGCTTGCGGGCAGCCTTTGCCGCTCCGAGGCTCTCTGCCAATGACACTGCCTGCGCCTTGTCATCGGCGGTATATTGAGCACGAATCTGACGTTCCATGGTGACCTCCAAGTGGTTGGTTTAATCCATCCATTAGAGGTCCGTCAACGGGGGAGCACTTCAATATAGGCACTGCGGGGAGCGTATCCGCTCAGGTTATTCGCCGATCCATACAGGAGTGTCAGGGCAAATCGGCGCTTTCATCCCAATCCCCTAAAGGGGATTGGGAATTCCCGCGCCATTCTTTAAGATGGGATCGTACGCCACCATCAGGTTTGCGTTCGCCGAGTGACCGGCAAGCGTGTTGGCGCTAAAAAGGCGCGCGTACACTGTGGATTTTGCCGGAGTATCATCTGCGTCTAGCGGCAGGACAAACGGAGAAAAGGGACGGCTCTGGCCGAGAAAACTGCCGATCTAGGGTGTTCTGGCTGGATACCGTCCGCAGTGCGGATACCCTGAACTCCGCGTGGTGCGGGGATTTCAGGCATAGGCACTAGGTACCCGCGGTACTTGAGCGGATAAAGCAGGCTAATTTTCCATAAACACAGCGAACATGGTCAAAGACCCTGGGAACTACTATAGGGATAGGCAAAAACATAAGGGGCTTGGGAGAGTTCGAGGTGAACGGAGCTTATTGAGCGCTTACGATCGAACGAGCAAGGCGCGCGTAGCGACTGCCAATAATGCCGATGCGGGAGCTGATGCCGGAATGGGTATCAAAAACCCCGGGCACCTTTTGAGGGTACCCGGGGGTTCGTAGCTTACTTGGTCAAACGTGAGTGCCTCTTACAGGCTGTAATACATGTCGAACTCGATGGGATGCGTCGTCATCCGCATACGCGTCACTTCCTGCATCTTCAGCCCGATATAGGCATCGATAAGGTCATCTGTAAAGACGCCGCCCGCTGTCAGGAATTTCCGATCCTTGTCCAACGCCTCAAGGGCCATGTCAAGAGAGTGACAGACGGTCGGGATCTTTTTCGCCTCTTTCGGGCTCAACTCATACAGATCATGATCCGTAGGCTCGCCGGGATGGATCTTATTGATGATGCCATCGAGACCCGCCATCATCATAGCGGAAAAACCTAGGTAGGGGTTTGTGCCTGGATCTGGGAAACGCACCTCGATGCGCCGCCCCTTCGGGTTGGCAACAAAGGGGATGCGGATCGATGCCGAACGATTGCGGGCCGAATAGGCCAACATGACCGGGGCTTCGAATCCCGGCACAAGCCGCTTATAGCTATTGGTAAGCGGATTCGTTAGGGCATTCAGGGCGCGCGCATGCTTAATGATACCGCCGATATAGAACAGAGCCACCTCGCTCAGCCCCGCATAGCCGTCACCCGTGAAAAGATTTTTTCCGCCTTTTGCCAGCGATTGATGACAATGCATCCCGGAACCGTTGTCGCCAACGAGCGGCTTGGGCATGAAGGTCGCCGTTTTGCCATGGTTGTGCGCGACATTGTGGACGCAATACTTCAGGATCTGAATCTCATCCGCCTTCCGGACGAGGGTGGCGAACTGGGTCGCGATCTCATTTTGATTGGCGGTCGCAACCTCATGGTGATGCGCTTCGACAACCAGACCCATTTCCGCCATAGCCAGTGCCATAGCGCTGCGGATGTCCTGCGAAGAATCGACTGGTGGTACGGGGAAATAGCCGCCTTTTACCCCAGGACGGTGGCCCATATTACCGCCGTCATATTCCTTGCCGGAATTCCAGACCGCCTCTTCGGAATCGATGCGGCAAAAAGAACCGGACATGTCAGAGCCCCAACGCACATCGTCAAAAATAAAGAACTCGGGCTCAGGGCCAAAAAAAGCAGCGTCGGCGATGCCGGTGCTCTTCAAATAGGCCTCGGCGCGCTTGGCGATAGAGCGAGGGTCACGCTCATAGCCCTTCATGGTGGAAGGCTCAAGTACGTCACAGCGCAAAAGCAGCGTCGACTCTTCGGTGAAAGGATCCATGACCGCACTGTCCGCATCAGGCATGAGCACCATGTCCGACTCGTTGATCGTCTTCCACCCGGAGATGGAGGACCCATCAAACATCTTACCGTCGACAAAGAGCTTCTCGTCGACCGTATGGGACGGCACGGATACGTGTTGTTCCTTACCCTTGGTGTCGGTAAACCGGAAATCGACGAACCTCACGTCGTTATCCTTAATCATCTTCAAAACATGTGCGGACATGCGTTTCTCCTGGTGCTGGGCTAGGTTATGGGCGTCCGGGTGGCAACTACGCCTGAGGCGGCCATTTTGCACGAAATATGCCAGCGAGAAAACGGGGAAAGACCGCCATTTGTGCCCGATAGGGTAAGAGTTCGTGCACTATTTTTGGGCGAATGGCGCGAAAATGCGCCGGATTGGTGCAACTAATGGAAACACACTCGCACCGTAGCGATATCAGGGTCTTTGGCAACGGCGTCCCCAAAACGGGCCTGCAGGATGCGCGCGGCCGTCGGGGTCGGCGCGAAATCGAGCGGCAAATGAAGCTCGATGAGGAGCTTACCGTCGAGATAATGCAGAACAATGGACTCGATCGCCCGGGCCGCCTCGATTCCGGCGAAGTAACGGTTTAGCCGCTCAATCACGTCGGCACGCAAAGGCAGGTGGGCGTTGGTCGCGGCGTGCTCATCGTCTTCCGGGTCAATATGGACGAGCACGTCGGCCATATTCTCGACCTGGCGAAGCAAAGAGATCCTCACCATTTCGCTGATCTGGTGCCCCTCCGATACGCTGATGGTCTCGTCGACCTGGATATGCACATCGACAAATGCGAACCCGCCGGCGCGCCTTGTGCGCAACAAGTGCAGCGTGCGGACACCGTCTACCGACATGATGATGTGACGGATACGTTCGAGTTTCTCGGCCTCAAGGCCGGTATCAACCAGTTCGCGTAACGCTTGCCATCCCAGGCTGGCCCCCATGCGCACGATCAGGATCGCGACCCCGATTGCGGCAATCGAATCCAGATCACGAATGCCGAGCATGCTGCCTGCGATACCAACCGCCACCACCGTCGACGAGAAAACATCGGTGCGGTAATGCCAAGCATTCGCGTGCAAGAGTTGCGATTGCAATCGATGGGCGGCACGACGCATGTACCGAAAGAGGCCCTCTTTGACTCCGATGGCCGCCAACGCCATGACGAGCGTAAGCGGGCTCGGGATTGCGAGGCGATGCGGAGCGCTCAAGGCATCGGCGGCGTGAAGGGCGATACCAACCCCCGTTCCAATCAGGACAAGGCTCAGCCCAAACGTGCCGACGGTTTCGATGCGCGCGTGACCATAAGGATGGTCCTGATCGGCGGCCTTAGCGCCAAAACGGGCGGCAAGCAATACGAGTGTGTCGCTCAAGAGATCCGAGAGGGTATGAAAGCCATCGGCGACGAGCGCGGCGGATTGACCAAGGACGCCGATCACGAGCTGGCCTAGCGCCAGGCACACATTCACGATGAGGCCGCTCAAAATGACGTTTTGACGTTGCTTACCCGCCATTTCTTCGGCTTGGCTTTCGGCGCTAGTGCTCATTTCTTCACCCGAATAGTCAATCGGACATCACCGTATGGGTCAGTCGTAGCTTGGATCACCTCATGCCCCTCCAGGCGACACCACGCCGGAACATCATTCAGTGCACCACGATCCGTACAGGTGACGGTCAAGACGTCCCCTGAGACCAAATTCGCAATGCACGCGCCCACACGAATAACCGGCATGGGGCATAACAGATAACGGGCATCGAGATGAGGCATCACAAGTACCAACAGGCATCGAACGCATGGCTGGGAAGGGGCTTTGTGTCGCGCAAATCCTGAGACCCGCCCGGTTGGCCAACAGCCACCCGAACCGATGGGGCGGCGCGACCCTGGCCGAAACGGGCGGTGATAGAGGCCGCCAAATCCAGGTCCGCCTCATCGGTGTCGCCCTGCAAAAGCACCAGCGGGCCATTGTGCTCCGTTGCCCACAAATGCACGAACCGGTTGCGGTAACCCTCAAGAAACCGGTTCTCTCCCTCCTCCCTTCCGACGATGAGCTTAAAGTGGGGGCGCGGCCGGAGATGGCGGCCGACCTTCAAGAGCATGATATCGTCGAAATCATAGCGTCGCTCGCCACGGCTTTGCCAAAGATCCTGAAGCTTGTGCGCGTAGTTTTCATCGGTCAGAAAGCAGCAGCCCCCCGCCGGCTGCGCGTACTCGAAGCCATACGCCTGGGCAAGCGCAATCTGGGGCTTTCGATTCCGGCCGTTCAAGGCCAACAACTGGTCACGATCCACCCATCCCTCGCGCTCGGGCAGAGTCGGCGCCAAAAGCCGGGCGCACAAGGGCCTTAGCAGCCGATCCAAGGCCCCCGATTCGCGCGCAACGACCGGCAAGGTATCGCGTCGTTGCGACATGGGTCGCTGACCGAGGACCTCGCCCGTCACGATAAAATCAAACCCGTTTTGCTCCATCCACAGCCGCGCCTTGCCGACCATGAATCCCTTGCAATCCAGGCAGGGGTTGAGATAAGCCCCATAACCATGACGCGGATTGAGCACCACATCCTTATATTCGTCGATCACATCGACAATATGGAGCCGAATGCCTAGTTGCTCCGCACAGTGGAGGGCGCTGTTGCGCAAGGCACGGTCTTGACGGTCTTTACGCACGGCATGCGTGTGCCCGGCGACGCAAAATCCGGTAAAAAAGTTGATCCCCTCGACGTGAATGCCCTGATCGAGCATAAGCCGGGCGGCAAGCAACGAGTCCAGGCCGCCCGAGAGCAACACGACCGCCTTTCGCTTCACGTTTTCCATAGAATCCTTGGCTCGCGGCCATTCTCCGTTTATCCTTAAAGCTCGCTGGCCCAAGGTTGGCAGTATAACCCCCCGGAAAGCGGCCTACACCCACCCCCGGAACCGCATGCGCACAATACGCACCCTGTTTCTGATCGCTGTCACAATCATCGTAATCGACCTGTCGGTCATCGTATCGCGTTGGGTCAGTATGCCCCATCTTACAAAAGGCCCGGTACCTGAATCGCGGTTTATTCGCTCCTACCGGAAAAACCGAGCGCGCCATAAGTGGCCGCGTCTGCGCTGGCAGCCCGTCGCATTGGGCACCATCCCGCACGCCTTGCGCTTAGCCGTCATCCTGGGCGAAGACGGAACCTTCTACCAGAACAATGGCTTTGATGCGAGCGCCATCCTCTGGGCTGCTCGCTACGATTGGCGGGCCCAACGTATCGTTTTTGGCGGTAGCACCATTACCCAACAAACAGCAAAAAACCTTTTCTTGAGCCCATCGCGCAGTTTTTTCCGCAAGGCCAACGAAGTGCTCTTGACGGTCGCCCTGACCCACCTTTTGACAAAAAACCGGATTCTGGAGATCTACCTCGATGATGCCCAATTTGGCCAGGGCATCTATGGCGTAGAAGCGGCCTCGCAGTATTATTTTGGCAAACCCGTGAGCGCCATCAATACCGAGGAGGCAGTGGAATTGGCGGCTAGCTTACCGGACCCCGTGGGCAGTAACCCGGCTAAACGAAGTTGGTATTTCCGCGCTCGCACCGCGAAGATTCTGCGGCTCCTGCAATCGACCCAGCGCCCACAGGCCCCGGTGCCCGGTAACTCCTCCGGTTCGCACCTATCCCCCGACAAAACACCGTCTGGACAACAGGCCCCGGGGCAAGATCAAAAAACTCCGCCCTCTGGCGCGACACAAAACCCCACAAACGGGGCGCGCGCGAACAAGGCTTGATTGCCGAAACTCCCCCTAACGCATTATAGTGGGACCCAAGGCGGCCGCTTTGGCGGCCTGTGCGGCGCATGGCCCCCGAACTACCCCATGGGGGCAAGCGGCCATCAGGAATAGGAACCCGAGCTTGGATAATAATCGCACCTCTGGCGGTAACGTTGTGCCTACGTCCCGTCCCCTCGTTTCGGGGTTTCCTTCGACGGTCAATGCCCATGAACCGCAGGCGCCGTCCGCACGCCCTGCGGGCGGACGCTCGGCGGACAAGCTCCACCTGGGGGAGTCGTTGCGACGACTCGATCGAATAGTACGAGCCCAGACCCGGCCAAAAGCCCGAAAACGGCCTGCGAGCAAACTGGCACCAGCCGGGCAAACGGCCGCTAGTTATCCGTTCTCCCGGGCTACGCGAACGATCAGAAGCCTGGGATGGCGCGGGCGCATCGAGCCAGCGCATGCGATGATATCCGAAAGGATCCCGTTCCTCGGCGCCGGGGGCTGCTGGCTTTGATTATGAAGGGACTTGGATTCCAAGATCTCATCTTGGCCCTGCACCGGTATTGGGCCCAGCAAGGTTGTGTTATTGAACAGCCGTATGACGTAGAGGTTGGGGCCGGAACGTTCCATCCGGCCACTTTTCTGGGCAGTATTGGCCCAGAACCCCTACGCACCGCCTACGTTCAGTCCTCACGACGACCCACGGATGGTCGTTACGGCGAGAACCCCAACCGTCTGCAACGCTACTTTCAGTTTCAGGTCGCCCTAAAGCCCTCGCCGATCAATATCCAAGACCTGTACCTGAAGTCATTACAGGCCATCGGAATCGATCTCCTCGAAAACGATGTCAGGTTTGTCGAGGACAACTGGGAATCGCCCACGCTGGGTGCCTGGGGGCTCGGCTGGGAGGTCTGGTTGAATGGCATGGAGGTCAGCCAATTTACCTATTTTCAGCAGACCGGGGGGCTTGAGTGCCGACCGGTCACGGGAGAGATTACCTATGGGCTCGAACGACTGGCCATGTACCTTCAGGGTATAGACAACGTGTTCGATCTCTCCTGGAATCGAGAGGTCCGCTACGGGGACATCTACCGACAAAACGAAATCGAGATGTCGCGCTTTAATTTCGAAGAAGCAGACGTAGAAGCCCTGCAGATTCGTTTTGGGCAATTCGAGGCGGAGTGTCGCCGACTCGTCGATATCCACCTCCCGTTACCGGCATACGACCATGTCCTTCATGCCTCACATACCTTTAATCTCCTTGACGCCCGCCACGCCCTGAGCGTGACTGAGCGAGCACGCACCATCGGCCGCGTGCGTGCGCTCGCGCGCGCGGTAGCGCAGGACTACTACCAAAAACGCGAGCAACTGGGTTTCCCTCGGATACCGAAACGCGATGATTAAGACCGAGGATCTGTTGCTTGAAATTGGCACCGAGGAGCTCCCGCCAAAGGAGTTGCACAAACTCGGCGTAGCGCTTGCGCACGACCTCTTTCAGGCGCTCGCCGAGAACCGCCTCACGAGCGCGCCATCACAGGCCAAGAGCTTTGCGGCACCCCGCAGGCTCGCCGTACTGATATCCGGGGTCGCCGCGCGGCAAACGATGGAGACGGTGGAACGTAAAGGACCCGCAGTCGCTAGCGCCTTTGGCAAGGACGGTACGCCCACGTCGGCGGCCCAAGGTTTTGCGCGATCCCTTGGCGTCCCCGTGGAATCACTGATCAGGCTTACTACCGATCGCGGCGAGTTCTTGGGCTATCGCGAACGGCCCGAGGGCAAGACGCTCGCTATGATCCTACCGACATTAATAGACGGCGTTCTCCGACGCCTGCCCATGGGGCGACGTATGCGCTGGGGGGCTACCGAGACCGAATTCGTCCGACCGGTGCACTGGGTCGTCCTGTTACATGGGAAGCGCGCATTAAAGATCCCGGTGTTAGCGCTTACCAGCGGCCGCAAAACCCGCGGTCATCGCTTTCATGCGCCCAAACCCATCGCCTTGAGCAGCGCCCAGGCTTATGCCGAGACGCTAAAGGCCACCGGCTACGTGTTGGCGGACTTTGCCGAACGCAAAGACGTGATTCGCGCCCAAGTAAAGCGGATTGCTGCCGACATAAACGCGCAGGCCTTGATCGATCCGGAGCTTTTAGACCTCGTGACATCGCTCGTCGAATGGCCGCGTGCACTGCTCGGTTCTTTCGATAAGGCCTTTCTTGACGTGCCGCGCGAGGCCCTGGTCGCCGCTATGCAGGGTCATCAAAAATACTTCCCGCTTGAACAAAAGCAGCGCTTGCTACCCCACTTCATCACCATCGCCAATATCGAGAGTCGAGACGAGGCGGTCGTGCGCAAGGGTAACGAGCGGGTCTTGGCGGCGCGCTTTGCCGATGCCCGCTTTTTTTGGCAGAGTGATCGGAAGAAGCGCCTAGAGACATATGGCGAGGGCTTAAAGAACGTTGCCTTCGAGCAACGCCTCGGCAGCCTCGCAGACAAGGTGGTCCGTCTCCAAGGCCTCGTGCGCGTCTTGGCACGGCTCACCAAAAACGATGAGGCTCTGGCAGGCCGTGCGGCGCTTTTGAGTAAGGCTGATTTGCTAACGGGCATGGTCGGTGAGTTCCCCGAACTACAGGGGATCATGGGCGGCCACTATGCGCGCCATGACCAGGAAGAGCCGTCGGTAGCGACCGCCATAGCCGAACACTACCAGCCGCGCTTTTCGGGCGACGCCTTGCCCACAACCGGCATCGGCCGAATATTGGCGCTCGCCGACCGGCTCGACACACTCATCGGAATCTTCGGAGTCGGGCTTGCGCCCACCGGGGATAAAGATCCGTTCGCGCTGCGGCGTTCGGCCATCGGCGCGCTACGCCTGCTTGATGCCCTCGGCGAAGACAGCGGTTGCGATATCGAGGTCTCGCCGCTCATTATCGAGGCCTTTGCGCAATATCCACACGGCCTACTGGCGCCTGAGACACCCAAAGCGGTCGCGGACTTCTTAACCGAACGCTTACGCCACTTGCTCGAGGGCTCTTATTCCGGCGATGCGGTAGACGCAGGGCTCGCCTATGGGGTGACCAAGATTCATGACGTCGGGCGCCGCGTTAAGGCACTGGCAGGTTTTGCGCAGAACCCCGATGCCACGGCACTGATCGGTGCCAATAAACGTATCCGAAATATCCTAAAACAAGCCCCAACGGCCATCGATCACAATCGCCCGCTGACCCTATCGGTCCCAGCCGAGGTGGAGCTGGCAAAAGAACTGCGGACGCTTCGGCCAGACGTCGAGCGGTGGCTTGCGGCAGGCGACTACGACTCGGCCCTCCTGAGACTCTGCGCGCTACGTCCAGCGGTCGATGCGTTCTTTCAAGACGTCCTTGTTATGGCAGACGATGAGCAGGTACGATGCAGTCGCTTGACCCTACTATCCCAACTGGCATCGTTGTTTGAACGTATAGGCGACGTATCCCGCCTGAAGGTGTCTGGAGAACCCTATGAGCGCTCATAACGACTCTTTTGCGGCCATGATGACCGCCGTGCACGCCTTTCACGACAAGCATGACCTCAAGAACCGCGGTGGCGAAGAGCTAGCTTATCGGGTCGCACTGATGGCCGAAGAGCTAGGAGAGATATCCGCTTGCGTCACGAAGGGGAAGAGCCGGGGAGCTTTGGCCGAGGAGTGCGCGGACCTTCTGATCCTACTCATGGGGACCGCAATCGCCGCCGACTTCGCCCTGGATACTGCTTTTTGGGAAAAAATGGACAAACTCATGGTTCGGGAATCGCGCATGGTCAATGGCCGAGTGCGCGTATCCGAGTTTCGGGATTAGTGATGCGCCTAGTCATTCTCGACCGCGACGGCGTCATCAATGAAGACTCTGACGCCTACATCAAAACACCGGATGAATGGCAGCCGATACCGGGGAGCCTTGAGGCCATTGCTCGTCTTACGCAGGCCGGTTTTCATATCGTGGTCGCCACTAATCAGTCGGGGATAAGTCGGGGGCTGTTTAATGTCGACATGCTAAACCGGATACACAGCCGCATGATCGACGAGATTCACCATAAGGGCGGCGAGATCGACGCTATTTTCTTTTGCCCGCATGGACCCAAAGACCATTGTCGTTGCCGTAAGCCTGGAATCGGACTTTTCGAAGACATAGCGAAGCGCCTCAAAACCAACCTGAATGGAACCTATGCGGTCGGGGACGCGCTTCGCGATGTGGAGGCTGCGCAGGCCGCGAACGCCGTACCGATCCTAGTGCGAACGGGGAAGGGCCAAAAGACCATAGCAGGTGGTGTCGGGCTAGACGGGGTCGCGGTCTTCGATGACTTGGCCGCATTCACCTCCGCCTTCCTCGGCGATGGGATCCCCGTTCAGCCATCATGATGAAGATTTCGAGAGCGCTCCTTTTTCAGGCGGGCTTCGTGATTTCGATACTGGTCTGGGCGCCTATCGTTTTGCTCCTTTTTTGGCTAAAACCCATCCCTCGCTACCGCGTCATCAGCCAGTGGGGGCGATTCACGGTCTGGTGGCTGAAAATCACATGCGGACTATCCTACAAGGTGAGTGGCCACGAGAACATTCCCAAAACCCCGTGCGTCATTCTTTCCAAACACCAGTCGACCTGGGAGACGCTGGCCTACCAGTGGATTTTTCCGCCCCACGTCTGGGTGCTAAAAAGGGAACTCCTGTGGATCCCTTTGCTTGGGTGGGGAATGGCATTGAGCGAGCCCATCGCGATCGCCCGCGAACGCAAGCGCGCGGCGATCGATCAGGTCATTCGTGATGGGCTCCAGCGACTAGCGGATGGCCGGTACGTCATCATCTTTCCCGAGGGCACACGCGTCACGAGCGGCCGGCACGGCCGATTCAAGATGGGCGGCGCGCGTCTTGCCCACGCCGCCCGTTGCCCCATTTTACCCGTTGCCCACAATGCCGGGTGTTTCTGGGGGCGCCGGAATTTTGAGAAAAAGCCCGGCGTCATTCAGGTCGTGATCGGCAAACCGATAGCGGTTGGGGACCTAGACCCAGCTGAACTGAACGCGCTAGCCGAAAAGTGGATTACAGAGACCACCGACGCCTTGGAAAGCGGCGAACCCGCCTGTCGCGAGGCATAGATCTCGCAGTACAATAGGCGCCATGAGCCCTGAGCGCCCCCTTCTGATCGCCCCAAGTGATTGCCGCCATATCCTGCTGCACTCCTGTTGCGCGCCCTGCTGCGCCGACATCATGCAAGAGATGCAGCGATCCGGCATCGAACTGACGGTCCTTTTTTACAACCCCAATATTCAGCCACAAGCCGAGTACGAACTACGCAAAGCGGAGAATAAGCGGTTCGCTGACAAGCGGGGCATCGCATTCGTTGATCTCGACTACGACAAGGACAACTGGTTCGCGCGCGTCAAAGGCCTGGAAAATGAACCTGAACGCGGCGCGCGCTGTACCGTTTGCTTTGACTTACGACTCGAGCGCGCGGCCTTGTACGCAGCAGAGCATGGGTTTTCGGTATTCACGAGTTCCCTTGGCATATCGCGCTGGAAGAGCATGGCGCAGGTCAACGGCTGCGGCGAGGCCGCGGCCAGTCGATTCCCCGGCCTTTCCTACTGGACACTGAATTGGCGCAAGAGCGGCGGCAGTCAGCGCATGACCGAGGTCGCCAAGGAAAACCGCTTCTACCAACAAGAATACTGCGGCTGCGTCTACTCCCTTCGAGACACCAACCGGCTACGGCGAAAGAATGGGCAGGCCAAAATCCAGTTTAGAAAACGATTCTACGGCGAGCCGCGCTCTTGACCACCAGCCAATAGCGAAACACACCTTCTAGGACACGCTGGCTTGATCCCAGCCCGCCCTGAGCCACGAGCTCATCTTCCGATTTCCCGGATAAGCCCTGCTTCCTTTAAGCCGCCGCCGTTAGTTATCGCCAGGTGGCGCCTCATAGCCTGCAAGCGCGGCAAACTCCTCAATCGTCAAGGTTTCGGCACGCCTAGTCGGGTCAATACCCAGCGCCTTCCAGTCGCCATCCCGAAAATAACGCTTGAGGTTATGGCGCAACATCTTGCGGCGCTGCGAAAACGCGACCGCAACGATTTCGGCAAACCGCCCGGCGTGAGCTGCGGCAACCCGGCTCGGGATCGGCCGCAGATAGACTAAACGCGATTCGACCTGCGGGGGCGGAGTAAAGGCGCTGGCCGGCACGGTAAAGAGCGGGCTGACCTCACATACCGCTTGAACCATCACAGACAGTCGCCCGTAATCGTGTCCGCCTGGGGTGGCCGCGAGCCTATCGACAACCTCCTTTTGGAGCAAAAAGACCATGCTCTGAATGCGCGGTTGATCCAGGAGATGGAAAATCAGGGGGCTTGAAATATTGTAGGGAAGATTGCCCACAACCCGTAAGGCACCGGGGATACGCGCGCATATCGGAAACCGAAGGACGTCCGCCTCGTGTATGGTCAGCCGGTCGGCCGGAAAGTATTGCCCGAGATCGACCACAAGATCGCGATCGATCTCGATTGCGTGAAGCGTCCCGAAGCGTGCCAATAAGTGGGCGGTAAGCGCGCCCCCGCCGGGACCAATCTCGACTGTCTGGTCGCCGGGCACAGCGGCGCACACGTCGGCAATGCCGCGAAGCACCGCGATGTCATGCAAAAAATGTTGGCCGAAGCGTTTTTTAAGAGCGGACACGGGCAAGGCTCAGGGATTTGGCGAGCGCCATGGCCTCCACTAGGCTTCCCGTATCGATAGGACCCCGTCCCGCTCGGTCAAGCGCGGTCCCATGATCCACGGAGGTCCTAATGAAGGGTAGCCCGAGGGTAACATTTACGGCGCTACCGAAGCCCTGGCTCTTAAGGACGGGTAGTCCCTGGTCATGGTACATCGCCAGAATCGCATCGACCCCCACTAGGTGTCCGGCAACAAACGCGGTATCGGCGGAAACAGGGCCTGTGACCCGCAGCCCCCGGCCTTGCGCGCGGGCGACTGCCGGGGCGATCACATCGATCTCCTCGCGACCCAAATGCCCGTCCTCCCCGGCGTGGGGATTTAGGCCCAAGACGACGAGATGGGGCGTCGTGATGCCAAAATCCTGCACCAACGCGCGGTGAAGAATATCGAGCGCTACATCCAACCGCTCGCCGGTCACAGCGGCGGGGACGGCCGATAAGGCCAGATGCGTCGTCAGCAAAGCGACCCGCAAAGAGCCCGCCACCAGCAACATGACGACCTCCGACACCTGCGCCTCTTTGGCCAAAAACTCCGTATGCCCGGTAAAGGCGTGGCCGCCGGCATTAATGACGGCCTTGTGGACTGGGCCCGTGACTAGGGCATCGAATTCCCCCGACAGACAGCCGGCGGCCGCGCGCCTTAGACAAGCCAACACATAGTCGGCGTTGCGGACATCCAAGACCCCGGGGCGGGCCGGATAGGCAAGCGGCACCTTCAACACCGACAAGCCGCGCACCCCGGGAGCATAGACAGGCCACCGGCGCGGGCGGCCGCGCAAACGCGACCGCGCCGCCAAAAGCTCAGGATCGGCAATATATACCCAATCGACCTCGCTATCGTCGCCATCGAGCAAGGCGATGAGATCCGGCCCGATGCCGGCAGGCTCCCCAGGCGTCAGGGCGATGACGGGTCGCTTAAACGCCGTCGGGATAACGGACATAGGCATTATCACGCAACGTCTGTAGCCAGTGAACGTAGAGTGCGTTGCCCTTGCGCATACGGAGAATTTGGCGGGCCTCGCCCGGGGTCATTCCACTACGGGATCGGCGCCCCAGGACCTCGATAAGCGCCTGTCCGTGCACAGTGGCGTATGGCCCCCCGACCGTATGAAGCGGAAGATTCACTGCCGCTTGGGCGAGCGCGGGCGGCAAGGTGGCCACCCTCACCCAGCCTAACAGTCCGCCCTTCAGGGCGGCGCTTCCCTGGGAGAAGCCACGGGCGGCCGTCGCAAAGGACTCGCCATGAGCAATTTGGACCTTGAGCGCCTTTAGTTTCTCATGCACCGCCAGGTCGGACATGACCTTGCTTGGTCGCAGCACAATCTCGCGGAGACGCACCTCGGGTTGCGCGGGCCCGGTGGCCCCCTTCTTTTCGCCGTTTAGCTTAATAAGGTAGTAGGCATCGTGGCCGGTCAGGAGCCGGACCTCGCCGATCGCCATAGATTGCACGGCCCGCACAAAGCGGGGGCGCAAATGCGCGGTGGTTCGCCAACCGAGACTGCCGCCCACTAGGGCATGAGAGTCTTGGGAATAGGCAATCGCGGCTTGGCTGAACGGCTCTCCCGCCTTGATCTTGGCGAGGATGCGCTGTGCATCGTGCAGCACCTTTTGCTGTTGCGCTTGATCGGCCGCGACAGGGACCGGCAACGTGATCTCAGCAATGCGATACTGACTCCCGGCAGCGGCCTTGGCCGCGACCAAAAATCGATCAACAGCGCGCTGCGACACCGTCACCTCCTGGCCGATACGACGCGACACGAGCTCGCGGATGGTCAGCTCGGCACGTAGCCGTTCACGAAAACTTTTGGCCGTAAAGCCCTGCGCCATCACCGCCTGCCGGAACTGAGACACGGTCATATGGTTGCGCTCCGCAAGGGTGGCCTCCGCGCGCTGTAGCTGATCGTCGCCGACCTTGATCCCTAAGTTGTGCGCGTACTGGAGCTGCAAGCGTTGCAACACCATCTGGCTCAAGACCCTCCTTGCCAGCAAGGCCCGAGGCGGGGGCGCCACATGACGCATGGCCAAACGTTGCAGCAGACGCGACACGCGCTGGTCGAGTTGGCTTTGGGTAATGACCTCGTTATTAACGACCGCGGCAATCTGATCGACGACAACGGGGCTGCTAGGGGGCCCGGCTTGCGGGACTATAATCGGCATAATATCTCCTTCAAGGGCCCAGCATAAACCCGTGCTGGCTCAGGGGCACGATAGGCGCCGACCCGAGGGCGCCCAGGCCATTCAAAGTGAACTGAAACATGATGGTCGTAAACTGGGTATCGTTAAGACCGATCGTTTTTCCTACATAGAAGCCGAGACCCCAACAGCAGCTATTGTATTTGACGCCGAGATAGGACCCCAAGCTCGACGACTGCATTAATGAGTAACTGGTCTCGGCCAACGCCGACCACCGCAGTGTGACCGGCCACTGGAAAGAGGCGTCCACTTGCTCCTGAACACCCCGAATATAACGGTGCCCCAAAGTCACGATCGCATTGGGACGAGGGTGATACTCGAGATAGGCGTCCCCCGCATCGGTCTGGTCGTTATTGGGGTTCCACGCCAAGTTGCCCCGAACATACCAGTGTCGGGTAAGCCGCGCATCGGCCTCGGCCGCCAGATCCGAGACCCAGTTTAGCACCTGCGTCTGCGGAGCGAGGTAAATCGTCGGTTTGCGAAAATAGTAAATCTCCCCGATGCTCGCGCGCAAGCGCTCGCGGCCACTAGCCGAATATACGCGAGTCGTAAGGCCGGCTGTAGCCTGATTCGTGTCCACGACGCGATCCGGCCCAAAAAACGCGTTCGTCCGGAAGAGGTCCATATAGGTAAACGGCGCTGGCGCGGTATCAAAAATCGGTATGTTCTGTTGATTGCGGTAAGGGATGTAGAGATAAGAGATCTCAGGCTGTAGGGTTTCGCGCACGCCACTGGCGAACGCACGTTCAAACATGAGGCCGCCTTTCAGGCTCGCCACCGGTACCGTCCGACGAATGCTCGGTTGGCCGCTGACCTCATAGTCGGTCTCGCGTAGCGCAAACTTTGGGGTGAGAAACCCAGCCGGCCATCGCCATGGGAGACTCACCGACGGATAGAGATCGAGCCGGTTGGTGGGGGGGCCATTGCCGGCGACAAAACGCACCGCGCTTGCTTGTAGCGAGTAGTGCAGAACATCTGGCTTGGCGGTGCTCTGCGCCTGAAGAAAGAGCCCCGGAAGTTCTTGGTAGGGCTGGTATGCCGGCCCTACCGTCGTATCGAGCAATTGGTATGACGAACTCACGATTTGGGCGCGCACCCGCCGTCCCGAATAACCGATCTCTCCCAATTGCGGAAGATCGACTTGACTTGCGAGCACAAGATTAGTGCTAAGGTCGGCGTAAAATGCTGGATCCGAAACCCGATTATAATTGACGCTCGCCCACCAATAAGAGTTAAAAGTCTCGCTGTGAACGAGGGCCAAGGCATAGCGGTCGCCCCCATAGACCCGATCTCTGGGTATGTAGTAGACGTCATCCGAACCGTTATACCCGACCCCGAGATAGCGAAAATGTCCATGCAACAAAAGCCCGCGTCGAGAAAGGATTTCGGGTGTCGTCGTCAGATCATAATTGGGCGCGAGGTTCCAATAATAAGGCACGGATAGGATGAGCCCCGCGTTGCTTGCGGTACCGTACCGGGGCGCCAGGAATCCCGACTTGCGCTTAGTCGATATCGGAAAACTCAAATACGGCCAATAAAAAATAGGCACGCCCTTAAATACGACCTTTGCGTTGGTCGCCACCCCCACATCCTCGTTATAATTCAGGTGGAGCGTTTCTGCGTTGATGTACCAGACCTTGGTGCCTTCGGGGCAGAGGGTGTAGCGCGTGTGGCTGATGTCGGATTTATGACGACCCCGCAAAATCACCATGACGGCACGTCCCCGGGCACCGCTGCCTGGTAGTATGAACCGTGCCGCGCGCACCACACCGTGCCCGGTCGCCCGGTTGAGATGGAGGTAGTGGGCCCGCAATACGCCGCCTTTGCCATTCGTTACATGCACGTGGCCTACGGCGGTAAACGCATTCGTAAGGCGGTTAAACCGAAGGAGACGGGCGCGAATGATCTCCGACCCGTAAGTCAGGACCACGTGGCCACTAAAAATGCTAATGCCGTCCTGAAACGCGCGTGCCTTGTCGGCCACCACATGAACGACTTGATCCCCTTTATGAACCCCCATAAACGGGGTCGGGTGAGCAGGGATCGAAGGACAAATGGCGGCGCCCGCGCTGCAAAACAACATGATTGACAGCATGAGCCCCACCGAAGAGCGCGCGGCAACGGTCCGGGGCATATGAAATCGGCGGAATGTATGTAGGCGCTAAAATCGCATACAATCCCCCACTTAAGCAAGGGCTCAATAAAGTGAGGAGAGCATTTCGTGGCCGAAGATAAGCGGCTGGCCGCCCTACGAGAATTCGGCGCGCAGGCACTAGGTACCCAAATTTGTGGTTTGACACCCGCCTCTTCCGACGCCAGTTTTCGGCGTTACTTTCGCGTGGAAAACGCCGACTGTTCCTGGATTCTTATGGATAGTCCGCCAGAAAAAGAGGATCTCGGCCAATTTGTTAAGGTGGCGCGACGGTTCGCCGCCCTGGGCTTGCATGTTCCCGAGGTCTTCGCTTGTGACCTCGATGCGGGCTTTTGCCTTCTGAGCGACCTTGGACGCAGACCCTACTTAGACGAACTCAGCGAAGAGACCGTCGAGCGCCTTTACGGGGACGCCCTGGGGGCGCTAGTCGTCTTGCAAAGCGGCACGTATGCGGACCCCGAATTCTTGCCGCATTACAGCGGCGACCTACTTCGTGACGAAATGGAACGGTTTCCGACCTGGTATTTGGAGCGCTATCTTGGGGTCGCGCTCTCGGATCGGGATGCTCGGCTCCTTGCGACCACGTTTGAAGGCCTCACTGCGCAAGCCTTGGCACAACCGCAGGTTTGGGTACACCGTGACTATCATTCCCGCAACCTGATGGTGCTCTCGCGTCATAACCCCGGCATCCTGGACTTCCAAGATGCGGTTTGCGGGCCCATCACCTACGATCTCGCGTCGCTCCTAAAAGACTGCTATGTCGCGTGGCCAAGGGCGCGCGTAATAGAGTGGGTCAAGGGCTACTGCCAGCTTGCGCGCGAGTCGGGCATTCATCGCTGCGAAGACGATGACACCTTCGTCGAGTGGTTCGACAGAATGGGGATCCAGCGTCACCTGAAGGTCGCCGGAACATTTGCGCGGCTGCATTTGCGCGACGGTAAGTCTGGATACCTGGCCGATCTTCCGCTCACCATGCGCTACTTGATCGAGGCCACTGCCCAATACCCTGACCTTGGGAACCTGCATGCGCTGTTGTGCGCGCTACCCGAGCCCCCATGATCGCCATGATCTTGGCTGCGGGGCGCGGCGCACGCATGCGACCCCTGACAGATACCATCCCCAAGCCGCTGCTGACCGTGCATGGGGCGACCTTGATCGATCGCCTCATCGGCCAACTCGCGCGCGCCGGATTCAAAGACATTGTCATTAATGTCGCCCACCTCGGTGATCTCATCGAACAGCACCTGGGCCACGGTCACGAACTGGGGGTGCGCATTCGCTACTCCCACGAGGGCCCAGCGGGATTTGAGACCGGTGGCGGCATTCGGCGCGCCCTGCCACTGTTGACGAGCGATCCATTCGTCGTCGTCAACGGCGACCTCTACACGGATTATCCGTTCGCCCAGCTTCCCGAAACCTTTCGGGGCTCCGCGCACCTCGTGCTCGTCGACAACCCCACACATAACCCGCACGGCGATTTTGGGCTTGATGGTGGGCTTGTCGTAAATGACAGGCCGCGCCTGACATTTACGGGCATCGGCGTATACCGCGCCACGCTCTTTTCCGAAACGGACCAGGAACGCTTTCCGTTGGCGCCGCTCCTCCACGAGGCGGCCGCTCTAGGTAATGTGACCGGCGAGCATTATCACGGCCTCTGGGCTGACGTTGGCACGCCCGAGCGCCTGCGCGCGTTAAACGAAGGCCGCAATGACTAAGGCGCTAGCGCAGGTCGGTCCCGACCCGGAACTCATGGCGCAGCTCCGGAAACGGTGGTTGGTCTTGATAGAGATCGCCGTGTGGGGGGACATCAGAAGTGACAAACTCGGGCTGCTTGGCAAGTTACGCAAACGTTTCCTCGATCTTGGCGAACGCCTAAAGTCGCTCGAAGCTGACCGCACCTGGATTCCGCGGCAACGAGAGCGACTCAAGAACCTCTTGGGGTCGTGCTTGAGCCTACGCGATGCGCTATTGCTTGCCGAACGAACCGCCCAGGACCTTACCGGCGGTACCGACCTCGAGACGCTTGGCCAGAATCTCATCATACTCCACACCCTCGTCGTGACTGACCTGCAAAAACAAGAAAATACCTGGGCGCAGGCGCTTGCGGCGATCAATAAAAGCGGGCTTAGCGAGGATGACGAGGAATAAAAAAAGGCCGCACCTGGGCGCGGCCTTTCACACGCCCTGCAACTTACTTCTTTGGGCGCGACTTCTTTTTCTTGCTAGCGGACTTAGTCTTTGGGGCCGCCTTCTTTACCGCCGCCTTGAGGCGTGACTTACCGACAGCCTTTTTTGCGGGCGCCTTCTTTACCGCGCTTTTCTTTACCGCGCTTTTCTTTTTCTTTACCGCGCTTTTCTTTACAGCAGCCTTCTTGGCCTGCACCTTTTTCATGGCCGTCTTCTTAGCAACGGCCTTTTTGGCCGCTGCTTTGGCTGACGCGCCCTTGCGAGCTGCCTTTTTGGGCGCCGCTGCCTTCTTCTTTGTTGCCATACACTCACTCCTTCAATCACGTTAAGAGTTGCGCCCCGCCAACTCTCCGCCTCCCTCAAATCAGGGCGTCGGGGCAAGGAGCCACTTCGAGCCACACCGCGATCGAGGCTGTTATCCCGATCGCATTCTTTGGTTCTGGTGATCCCGAAAACCCACACCCCATTCCGTCATACGAGCGTGGTGTTGGTGGTACTGCACGAGGTCACCGTTCGCCATCAAGGCTAACTGTAACAGCGATATCGACATTTGCAAACAATTTGGGCAACTTCTCTTCCTAAATACTCGGCGTGGAAGTCACGTGCGACCCGATGGACTGCACAGCACGTGCTCGTGACCCGGCCTTTCGTGCCTACGAGCTCGCTTTTTTTCCGCGCTAAACGACATCGGCAACCCGACTCCGGACCGCTACGCTCGCAAGCACATAGGCGGGTTAATAATGACCCAAGGGCAACTGCTTTAGGTGTTCTGCGCATCATCCCGGCGCCGTGGTCGCGTCGGAATCCTAGTTAGCGATGCGCAAACAGATACAGGTGCGCGCCCTTTTTGGCTCAGCCTGCCGCCCTAATCGATCGCTCATAGCGCGATCGCGGTAGTGGTTTTACGTCGAACGGGAAGGCGTGTGGCGTCGGGGTATTGAGCGCCGACATCACCGGCCTAGCGAGGCCGGGGCGGGCCGCACCTTGTTTTGCGCCCGCTATCGACTGACGTGGGTTGGTTGGTTTCCGGGGCGGCTCGTTTCATGTCACTTTGCCGGATATTGTGACAGTGGGTTATGTGTGACCCGGTCCTGTTGATGGAACTCTTGCGCAGGGGCTATGGGAGGCGCAAAGTTTGGGGATGAGCAGCAGCGCGGTATGGCGGTTTTGACAAATACCTGCGCAGGCCTCAGTCGTGCTAAAGGCCCTCGGGCGGTGGAGTTCGTGGCCCGCGCTCCTCTGGAAGGCTCGCGCCCTAGATAATTTAAACGCTGATGACGACACATGGAGTGCACAATGAGCGAGATTACAAAACAGCAGCAAGACGCGCTTTCTAAGAAGTTACAGGAACGGCGCGATGAGCTGATAAAGATGATGCGTGCCGGCACTGCGGACGCGAACCACGACGATATGCGCCATATTGGCGCAGAAGTCAGCCGCCCAGATGATCAATCATTGGCCTTGCAAGTGGCGGAGCTCAATCGGGCGGAGATGCAAAGCGAGGCCCAGGAGCTGCGCGCCATTGACCACGCGTTCGAACGATTAAAAGACGGGACTTATGACCATTGCTCGGAATGCGGCGCCAGCATCCCGTATGCCCGCCTTTCGGCCTACCCGATGGCCGAGCGATGCGTGCAGTGCCAAGCACGATATGAGCAGCAGAGCGACGGACACGACACCGCACCGTCGTCGTAAAAGAGGGGGCTCATATAGTGGGGTAGCGCACCCAGGACACGGTGTGCTGCATCTCCGGTCCGCTTCGTCGCCAGATCCTCACAAGCTCACGCATTGGGGTGGTGCGTAGGCGGGTCTCGCGCAAACCGCGCTGCGGGTACCCAGGATACGGCCCTCATCTCGCATAACACTATCAGAAGACTCACTCAACCCTGAATATGACGGCCCCCACCGAAAGCGGCCTCGGCTGCGTGCCCCGCTAGACAATCTGCACTCACAAACACCAAAGGGCCCCGGGAGGATGCGATGGACCCATAGGCATTTGGACTTATCGCCAATCAGTGCCGTCCCGCGTCCGCCGGGGATGCCTTCACCGACTCGATTGGGAAGGGGAGCCGAACCCGGATGCGTTATCGCGCGAGGAACACAGCACCGTAGCGACCTTCGAGGCCGCATGGTCGCTAGAGCCATTGCGCCACGTGCGGTAGAATGCTCGCGCGGCAAGCTTTGCCGACCTGCTTATAATAGGACCGAACGATGCGATTGACCGTGATTGGCACGGGTTATGTAGGACTAGTGACTGGCGCTTGTTTTGCCGAAATGGGCAACGATGTGGCTTGTGTCGACATCGACAGCCGCAAGATCGATGGCCTCAATCGAGGCGTACTCCCGATCTACGAGCCAGGCCTTGAGACTATCGTTGCGAGTAACGTAGCCGCAGGGCGCCTGAAGTTCACAACCTCTTTACCCGAAGCGCTGGCGGCAAGTGAAATCTCCTTCATTGCGGTCGGAACACCTCCCAACGAGGACGGGTCGGCAGACCTCAGCCATGTCTTAGCCGTTGCGCGCGATATCGGTCGTCACCTTGAGCACTATGCCGTCATAGTCGACAAATCAACGGTGCCGGTCGGGACTGCAGATCGCGTCCGGGAAACCATTTCCCAAGAGTTGGCGAAGCGCGGACGGGACCTTTCGTTTGATGTCGTCAGTAATCCCGAATTCCTGAAAGAGGGGGATGCCGTGTCCGACTTCATGCGCCCGGATCGGGTCGTGGTCGGCTGTGAGTCGGACACGGCACGCGATAAGATGCGCGACCTCTATGGAACGTTCATGCGCAACCATGAGCGCCTGTTGTTTATGAGCGTTCGCGCCGCCGAGATGACAAAATACGCGGCCAATGCCATGCTCGCGACCAAGATTTCGTTTATCAACGAGATCGCGAATTTGTGCGAGCGCCTAGACGTCGATGTCGAGAGCGTTCGCGAAGGGATCGGCTCGGATAGTCGTATCGGCTACTCTTTTATCTATCCCGGTTGTGGTTACGGCGGATCCTGTTTCCCCAAAGACGTCAAGGCCATTATCCGCATGGCCGACGATTGCGGTTTTAGCCCAACCGTCCTAAAGGCCGTCGAGGAACGCAACGAACAGCAAAAACAGGTACTGTTTGCCCATATCCAGCGGGAGTACGGCGCGAGCCTCAAAGGCCGACACTTCGCCATGTGGGGATTATCTTTTAAGCCAGGAACCGACGATATGCGCGAGGCCTCGTCCGTAGTGCTCTTGGCGGCCTTAATCGGCGCGGGCGCGACGGTCACGGCTTATGACCCGGTGGCCTCGGCCGCGGCCCAGCACGAACTCCCCCCAGCCTGGTTTGAACACCGTGCGCTGACGCTAGCGCCCGACCAATACAGCGGATTGTCGGGTGCCGATGCCTTGATTCTGGTGACCGAATGGAAGCCGTTTCGACACCCAGACTTTGAACGCATGAGGCAGCTCTTGAAATCCCCGCGCATATTCGACGGCCGAAACCAATACGACCCGGTCCGCCTAACGGAGCTTGGGTTTGACTACAGCGGCATTGGCCGATCGAACATTCGTCAAAAATAGGGTCCTCAGCAGGTTGACAGAAACCGTGGCTCATCGTAGCGTCTGCGAGAAGGAGAGACTATGACCCATACGCAAGAGGCTATTGAGGCGCTGTTCGCCCAGCCGTTTTTTGATTTGTTGTTCGAGGCACACACGATCCACCGGCGTCATTTTGATCCGGCCGACATTCAGGTCAGCACGCTGCTGTCGATTAAAACCGGTGGTTGCCCAGAGGATTGCGGTTACTGTCCGCAATCGCGCCGCCACGACACTGGCGTGGAAGACGAAGACCTGTTGAGCGTAGAAGAGGTGGTGGCGGCCGCACGGCGCGCCAAGGCCAACGGGGCCGACCGCTTCTGCATGGGCGCGGCTTGGCGAGGCCCCAAGGAGCGTGACATCGCCTCCGTTACCGAAATGATCGCCGCGATCAGGGGCCTGGGCCTTGAGACGTGCGCGACGCTCGGGCTACTGCGCGACGGACAGGCCGAGCAATTGGCGCGGGCCGGACTCGACTATTACAATCACAACTTGGACACGAGCCCTGAGTTCTACGGGGACGTCATCCAGACGCGCGGCTATGAGGATCGGTTAGCGACCCTAAGCCGCGTCCGAAAGGCCGGCCTTAAGGTATGCTGTGGCGGTATCGTCGGCATGGGTGAATCGCGTCGTGATCGCGCGGGACTGATCGCCCAACTCGCGGCCTTGGATCCGCCCCCCGAGAGCGTACCGATCAACCTATTAGTTCGGGTTCCGGGGACGCCACTTGCCGATACCCCAAGCCTTGAGCCCCTCGAATTCGTACGGACCATTGCGGTAGCGCGCATCTGTCTGCCACAGAGCCGGGTGCGGCTATCGGCGGGTCGCGAGGGCATGAGCGAAGAGATGCAAGCCTTATGTTTCTTTGCTGGTGCCAATTCGCTGTTTGTGGGCGATACCTTGCTCACAACCGCCAACCCCTCCGCGGCCGCCGATCGTGCCTTGTTTGCCAAATTGGGATTGCGTCCGCTTAAGATCGCCGACGCCGCGGAGGGAGCGGGGCCAACGGATCAAGCGGCCACTCATGGCGAGGATAACGGGCGGCAAGACTGCGCCTGAGCTCTGGGTAAACCGTCTGCCAGAACCGGCTGATGTCTGATGTGGTCTGTAAGGGTCGGCCAGCCGGTGACAATAACTCCGCAATAGGGACGACACGCCCGTTAGCGATGCTCGGCAACTGGGTCATTCCAAAAAACTCCTGGATGGGGGCGGCCAGGATCGGGGGGCCGGTGTCTTGGTAACGTAAAGCACGCACACGACCCGACCGCAGTCGTAGCCCCGGCGGCGCATGGCGATCCACGGCACCACGTTGGGCCGCCGAGAGCACGCCATAACGAAGACCAATAGCCAGATCCAAGGCCCCCACCGAGGCCTTAGGGGCCAAGGCATCTAACGCGGGGCCCAGCCATTGGTCCGCGCTCTCGATCAGCGCCACGTCAGTAACGTCCGGCCAATGTTCCTCCGGCTGCCACTCGCCTAACCTCGCGATCCGAAGCCTGAGGAAGCGGGCCTCGTCGGTCCACGGAACAGCGGCCAACCCGAAGCGTCGGACCGCATCGCCCAAGGGCCCGCGAAGATCCGCGACTGCGGGCGCCGAGGTCGGGACACTTTGCAAAAGAATTTCGCCTAGATAACGCTCTTTCCGGGCGCTCAAGGTGTGATCCCGCTCGCTCCAACGCACGGTCAGCCGCTCTTCGCCGAACGCCGCGATGATGCGTGCCCACGCCGGGCCCGGCACCGGGACCGCTAGGCGAATCCAAGCCCCGGTTGCGGTCTCCTCGACAGCGAGGGCAATCAGCACAGGTGCTCGGCTTAAGGGATCGCGAACAGAAAGACCCGCGCGTTGCCCTGATGCCAACTTAAAGATCCGGTCCTCCGATACGACACGCACGGCGATACGATCCCGAAACGCGAACATCAAGAGCCCTGCCAAGGCGTCATCGTCGCCTTCCGACTCGCCCCGCCAAGGGGCCGCGCCACAACGACGCGCAAGTTTCACGAGGCTGTCGCCCAGAAAAGAACGCGGGTGCTCGCGCAGCCATCTGAGACGGCTCTCAAGGCCACAATCGTCGGGATCGCGCACTGGGTCACGTTCGCCAAGCAGGGTTGCAACAGCGCATGCTAAGGGCCGCTGCGCGGCCTCGGCTCTTATGACGATGGCAGCTAGGCGTGGTGGAAGGCCCCAGTCGACTGCCATGCGCCCCGCACTCGTGAGTTCGTGCTTCCGGGTCAGGAGATCGAGCGTTATCAGCAAGCGCTGGCTCTCGGCAAGCGCCGGGCCAGGCGGCGGGGTGAGCCAGGGGAGCGCGGTGCCATCGGGCGTACCCCAAGCCGCCAAGTCGAGCGCAAGCTGGCCGAGATCCGCATGCTCAATCTCAGGGCTCGCAAAGCGCGGCCGCCCACGATGGTCGTTTTCGGTCCACAAGCGTAGGCAGTAGCCCGGCCGAACACGGCCGGCACGGCCGGCGCGCTGATCGGCAATGTCCTGAGTGGCGGCCAGGGTCACCAGCCGCGTAAACCCGCTGCCTTTGTCGAACCGCGCAACGCGCATGAGACCGGTATCGACAACACCATCAACGGTCGGAATCGTGACACTGCTTTGCGCGACCGCCGTTGCCAGAATCACGCGTCGGGCTTCGACCTGCATCAGGACCTCATCTTGATCGCTTGGGCTCATGCTCCCATGGAGGCGCAAGATCAGGAAACCCGCAGCCTGGGCATCGCCCAACAGCGCTCGCTCACAACGCAGGATTTCCCCGATGCCGGGCAGAAACACTAAAACATCGCCAGTCGTTCGCGACAACACCGTCAAAACCGCCGCGCGCACTTGTGTGTCCAAATATCCCGTTGGGGGTTTGGTCAAATGAACCGTATCGACGGGATATTGCCGGCCGCGCGCCTCGATAAGCGGGACCGGACCAAAATGGCGCGCAAACGCGTCGCGCTCAAGGGTCGCCGACATCAGCAGGACTCGCATGTCCGGACGAATGCTGGCCTGAACGTCCTGGACGAGGGCCAGACCTAGGTCGGTGGTGAGATGCCGCTCGTGCACTTCATCAAAAATGATGAGCCCCACATCGTTCAATTCCGGATCGCGTTGCAGGCGCCGGGTCAGGACGCCTTCCGTCATAATCTCTATTCGGGTTGCGGGCGACACCCGCGTCTCTTGGCCCGTACGATAGCCTATGGTCTCGCCTACGGGCTCGCCGCGACTGCGCGCCATCCACTCGCAGGCGAACCGAGCAGCAAGTCGCCGCGGTTCCAGCATGATGATTTTGCGTCCCCGGAGCCATGATGCGCCCAGCAACGCCGGTGGCACGAGTGTGGTCTTACCGCTGCCGGTCTGCGCGGACAAGAGCACCAGGGTGTGTTGAGAAAGCGCCGCATCAATATCCGCCAAGCGCTCGGTAATGGGCAATGCTTCCATCATGGACGAGGGTGGGGACTTCGTCAGGTGACCACGTTGCCTTGGATCGCGAGTGTCCCAGACCGGCCATCGCGCTCGCCTGGCATCAATTCGCAGACGGGAATGGCCGCGGGCGTTTGAAGAAGATTCTCTGCCATTTCGCCCATGGTCACGAACTGAACGCGCATTGACACGGCACGGGTCAGAAATTCCCGAAACCAATCGTACCTTGTCATGCCTTCAATCTCGGCATGGATCGTCAGCACGTTGATTGTGTTACGCTGCAATAGCGAGAAGTAGTGGGCGGCAAGCTGTTCATCGGGAAAGTCCGGCCTGCCCAGCAATTCGTCAAGCGTAGGTAAAGTCGTCGGGATCTGTAGGGTTCGGAACTGCTCGCCGCCGACCGATGGAAAAAAGGGGGAGCCGCCCCGCGCATCACTTGCATAAGTCAGTGCCGCTTCATCGTAAACCGCAAGGCTGTGGGCATTCGCCTGCCAGCCAGCCGCGGCCGCCGATTGCGCCGGCGCCCCGAAGATCCGCTCGAACTCCGACCGGGCACGAAGAAACTCCTGGCGCACCTCGGCAATCTCCATCGATTGGAGGCCGTCTTGCCAGCGAATATGGTCGTAACAATGGATGCCCACCTCGTGGCCTGCATCCCTGATATCCCGCATCACATCGGCGTTACGATTCCCGATATGTGGGCCCGGCCATAACACGCCGTTTAGTAGGGTGCGAAAACCGTAGGTGCCGACGACGCTCGTACGCCTGACCTTCTTGAGAAAACCCGGGCGGAAGATGCGACGGATCGCCCGCCCGGTATTATCTGGTCCTAATGAGAAGAAAAAGCTAGCCCGTATACCCAGCTCGTCGAACAAGCGCGCCAGCGGCGCCACGCCGACCCGCGTACCGCGATCGGTATCTACGTCGACCTTGATCGCTAGCGTGATATCGGGCATTACCCTATTCTAACTCCTGCGATGGACGGCCCAAATGGTAGTCCAGGGTCTTGCGTAACGCCGTCGTCAAGTCAGTCTTCGGCTCCCAGTTAAGGATTTGGCGCGCGTTATCGATAGAGGGGACCCTCGTCAAAATATCTTGGTAACCCTCGCCGTAGTACTCCTCGGACTGGACGGCCGTGATTTTTACCTTATCGGCAAGCTCGGCATAGCGCGGGTAAGTTCTCACTAGGCCAACCAAGGTCTCGGCAAGCTCCTTGATGGAGCAATCATTCTTGGGGTTGCCAATATTGATGATGCGGCCATTCGCGCGGCCATCTTGATTTTCGATGATGCGTAATAGGGCATCCACGCCATCGTCAATATAGGTGAAGCTGCGTCGCTGGTTACCGCCATCGACAAGCTGGATATCCTTGCCACGGAGGATGTTCCCCAAAAACTGGGTCAAAACGCGCGAGCTGCCTTCCTTGGGCTCGAAAATATTGTCCAGTTTCGGGCCAATCCAGTTGAACGGACGAAACAGGGTGAACGCCAGCCCATCCTTGCCGTAGGCGTAGATCACGCGATCAAGCAGTTGCTTCGAGCAGGAGTAGATCCAGCGCTGCTTGTGAATCGGGCCCAAAACCAGGTTGCTGGTCTCTTCGTTAAAGGGGGTGTCGGCGCTCATGCCGTACACTTCCGAGGTCGACGGGAACAGCACACGCCGCTTATAACGAACGCATTTCCGGACGATATCCAGGTTGGCCTCGAAATCGAGCTCGAAAACGCGTAGGGGATCCGTAACATAGGTGGCAGGCGTTGCAATGGCCACAAGCGGGAGCACGACATCGCATTTCTTGATGTGGTACTCGATCCACTCGCGATTAACCGTAATGTCACCCTCGACAAAATGGAAGCGGCTATTGCCGAGACACCCTTCTAGCTTGTCGTTATTCATATCCATGCCATACACCTCCCAGTCCTTCTGCTCAAGGATGCTCTGTGTAAGGCTATTACCGATAAACCCATTGACGCCTAGGATCAGGACTTTCAAGGCCATTGCGCTTCTCCAAAGTAAACGGGCACTTCCCGGCCTCAAAGGCCGACAAGTTCCCCGACAACGAAATTGTGGTGTTCGTGGGCATCTTTATCGGCCCACTCGAGTTCATCAATACGAAACCCCCCGGCGCCCGTTGCTATGATCAACGGAGAGACCGAAACGACTAGACCAGGCCGCGGTTGTATCCCACTGGGGAGCTCGACAGGCGTTCCCCACCAAACGAAAAATACCTGTCCACACACCTCGCTAAAGGCGCCCGGATAGGGGTGCGTCAATGCGCGCGCAAGGTTAAAGATCGCAGGTGCAGTGGCGTCCCAGGTGATGCGGCCATCCTCCGGGCGTCTCGCCCCAAAGGTCGTCGCTAGGGCCTCGTCTTGGGGGATGCGCCTGGCGCGTCCGGCGGTTATCGCCTCATGATTGCGCGCCAACACCGCCACCGCCGCATCGGTCACCTTCAGGAACACGTCCCGCGCCGTATCTACCGGGCCTATCGGGACCGCCTCTTGATCGACAATGTCGCCAGCGTCCGCGCGAGCGACCATGTGGTGCAGCGTCGCACCCGTTTCTCGCTCGCCATTGATAATCGCCCAATTGATCGGGACGCGGCCGCGGTAACGAGGTAACAGGGAACCATGCATGTTAAAGGCTCCCTGCTTAGGAAGCCTGAGGATATCCGATGGAAGCATGTTTCGGTAGTACAAGGAGTATATCACATCGGGCCCAAATTCACGAACCTGCGCGAGGACGCCATCGGCCTTCGCGGTAGCCGGCGTAAAAACCGGAATCTGGTGAGCGCGGGCGAGGTCGGCCACCGAGCGAAACCAGATGTGCTCCCGCGAGGAATCCTTGTGGGTGAATACCGCCTGAACCGTCTCGCCTTGCGCAAGCAACCACTCGAGACAACGATAGCCGACTTCGTGGTAGCCGAAAACAATGATCTTGGCGCTAGTCGTCATGGGGCTGCTGCAGTACTTCGCGGATCACAAACCGGGGGCGCTTGCGTACCTCCAGGTAAATGCGGCCAATGTACTCCCCGATGATACCAAGCCCGAAAATTCCCAGACCGACCAGGAAATACATGATGCCAAATAGCGTGAAGACGCCTTCGACCTCGGGCCCTATGAATATCCGCTGGAAGACCAAGTAGATGACCAGCAGGCCGCTAAAGAGCGAGACCACAAACCCCAACATGGTAAAGACTTGAAGTGGGACTAAAGAAAACCCCGTCATCAGATCGAAGTTGAGGCGGATCAAATCATAGAGGCGGTACTTGGATTGCCCCGCCGCGCGCGGCGCGTGTTGAACCTCGATCTCGGTTGGGTTCGCAGCCAAGGTGTAGGCAAGCGCCGGTATGAAGGTCGAGACCTCGCCGCTCGTCGCAATGCTGTCAACGACCTGCCGCCTATAGGCGCGCAACATGCACCCTTGGTCGCGCATCGCGATATGGGTAATCTCCGCGCGGATATAGTTTATCAGTCGCGAGGCGTTGCGCCGAAACCAGGTGTCCTGGCGCTCCCGCCTGTAACCCCCCACCACGTCGAAGCCTTCCTCGATCTTTTCAACCAGCAAGGGAATGTCTTCGGGGAAGTTCTGCAGGTCCGCGTCGAGCGTCACCACGACGTCGCCGCGGACCTTCTCGAACGCGGCCATGATCGCCATGTGTTGCCCGAAATTGCCGTTAAACTCGATAATACGGACCTCGGCGGGCCGGGACTCGTATAATTCACGCAAGACCGCGCCCGAACGATCGGCGCTGCCATCGTTCGTAAAGATGATCTCAAACGGCCTGCCCATGCCGTCTAGAGCCTTCGTGAGCCTCGCAAAAAGGGGCCGGAGGTTGTCTTCTTCGTTAAAGACCGGGATGACCGCGCTGATGTAGGGGTGCATCGAGTCAGGCCTTCGCAAAAACGTCGGCCATCGCCGCAATCACGCGGTCTTGGTCCGCGTCTGTCATCGCGGGAAATAGCGGGAGGCTCACAATACGGTCCGATATCGCCTCGGCCGTAGGGAAGTCGCCAGGCCGATAGCCGTAGCGGTCGCGGTAGTAGGGGTATAGGTGCACCGCCCGGTAATGCACTCCCGTGCCGATATTGCGCGCCTTCATTTCCGCCATGAAGCGGTCGCGGTCCATGTTTGCGGCGACCGGATTGAGGAGCGGCGCAAAAAGGTGCCAGGCAGGGAGATGGGGGTAAGACGGAGAACCCGGCAGCTGCCACTGCGGCCAATCGGCCAATTTCGCGAGGTAGCGCTCGGCGAGTTCCGTACGGCGCTTGATGAAGCCGGTGAGTTGGGGGAGCTGATGGATGCCTAGGGCAGCTTGAATATCCATCATGTTGTACTTGAACCCTGGGGCCACAATCTCATAATGCACAGCCCCAGTTTTTCCAAACCGATTCCAGGCCTCCCGATCCATCCCGTGGAATCTGGTCAGGGCGACCTCGGCCGCGAGGGCTTCGTCGCGCGTGATGACCGCGCCGCCTTCCCCTGTGGTGATATTTTTATTGGGGTGGAAGCTGAAAACCTGCGCGTCGCCGAAAGACCCAATGCGGCGGCCCTTGTATTCCGTTCCTATGGCATGAGCCGCATCCTCGATAACCCGCAGCTTGTGCTTGTCGGCAAGCGCGTAGAGTGGATCGAGATCGACCGGGACTCCCGCAAAATGTACCGGGACAACAGCGCGCGTGCGCGATGTAATGGCCGCCCCAATCTTGGCCACATCGATGTTATAGGTGTCCGCCTCAACGTCAACAAGAACCGGGCGACCGCCCGCGATGACGATCATGTTGAGCGTCGCCGCAAAAGTCATGGGGGTCGTTATGACCTCGTCTCCCGGCTCCAGCTTTAAAGCTGCCAAGGAGAGATGCAAACCCGCAGTGGCCGAGGAAAGGGCGAGCGCAAACGGGGCGCCCGTATAGGCCTTAAGATCCTCCTCGAACTGCTGTACGCGGGGTCCGGTCGTAATCCAGCCGGAGCGCAGACACGAAACGACCTCCGCTATGGCCGCTTCGCTCAAGGTTGGGCGGGAGAAAGGGAGAAACTCGTCCTTTGAGTAGCTCATATCAACTCCTGGTGATGAGGTATGTGCCCAGAACAATCACGAAAATACCGGCGATCCGAACGGGCGTAACCGCCTCCTGAAACAAATAATATCCAGCTACAGCGTTCATGATATAGCCCAGGCTCAGCATTGGGTAGGCGAAACTGACCTGGACGCGCGAGAGCACGAGCAGCCAGATCACAAAGCTGACGACATAGATAACAAGCCCTGCGAAGACGAATGGGTTCAGCATGATCTTCAGGCCAATGGGCAGGACGTTAGCCCAATCAAAGGCGAAGTAGCCGATGCGACGCATGCCCTCCTTCAAGACCAACTGCGCGGCCGCATTGAGCATGACGCTGAAGATGATGAGCGGGAGGTAGCGCATTAGCGGGCCTTGTTGCACACAATGACGTTAAAGTGGTTACGCGCGACCACATACATGGGGATCTCGCGGCGCTTAAGCGCGGCGTAGCCTTGCTCGCTCACAACCATATACACCGTCTTAGCGCCCTTCCATTGGTGCCAGAATCTGGGTCCCTTCATGAACCATGGCGTCTTCTCGAGCGTGGTGCCGTAGCCGAGCTCGCCCTTATAATTCACGACCTCGACCCGGCGGCGCAAATAAAATGGCAGGTCCTGGTAGTAGCCCCCGTAGGATGCGACAACGTCATTTGGGGCAAGTCTCGGGCGCAGCACGAGCGCGAGGGCCTTGACGCTGCGCGTATCGAGGTACGGCGCCGAGGCGTTAACGCCCAAAAGAAAGACGCCAAATCCCAACGCCAGAACGATAACGCCGGGGGCAAAACCACGCTTCACACCCACCACAGCTGCGGCAGTCGCACTTACGGCAAGCACTGTGCCCAGGGCCTCCATGGCGATTTTGAGGGCGTGGGGCTCGAGGCTCGGGCGGGTAGCAGGGACTGCGAATGCGATGGCCGCCGCCAAGAGGAGGCCGATGGGCAAGATCGCCTGAAATGCCCAGCGATCAACGCGCGCCAGCGGTTTATCCCAGCGGTCATCCAGATAGCGGGCGATAAGGATGGCGAGGGCCGGGAAGACCGGAAGGATATAAGGGACGAGCTTGGAGTCCGATGCGGAAAAGAACACAAATATCGACACGACCCAGACCACAAGGAGCAAGGTGTCGGCGTGGTGGGCGCGCTCCCGCCAGCGGAATCGCAGATTGAAGCGCAACGCCTGAGCGACAAAGGCGCTCCACGGCAAGAGCCCTAGCAAAAGGATCGGCAGGAAGTACCAGAATGGCTGGTAGCGATGCGCAACATGGGTAAGGTAGCGCTCGAAATGCTGGCGGATAAAGTAGTAGTGCAAAAAGGTGGGGTGCTTGAGTTGCACCAGGATATGCCAAGGGGCGGCCACCAGCAGGAAGAGCGAAAAACTGGTCGGCAGATACATGCGCTTCAATAACGGCCAGTCCCAAAGGATGATGATCCAGAGACCGATCGCCATCATCGGGAACACGATGCCGATAAGGCCTTTTGTCAGAGTCGCTAGGGCCGCGAAGATGAACGCCGCCCACATACCTAAGCGCCGCTCCCGCCCCATGGGTTCGCGATTGGCCAGGAGAAAGGCAAAAAGGCTGAGGCTCAAAAGGACTGACACCGCCATGTCCAGGGTAACGGCATGACCCATGCCGAAATAGAGAAACGAGGTCCCGAGCACGACCGCCGACAAAAGGCCGGTGCGGCGGCTGTAGACCAATCGCCCGACCACATACACCGCAAGGCAGCCGAGGACCGCGAACGCGGCCGTCCAGAAACGGAGCGACCACTGGCTTAGGCCGAAGAGTCGGATGGAGGTGGCCTGAAGCCAGTAAAAGAGGGGGGGCTTCTCAAAATAGAGAACGCCGTCCAACCGTGGCGAGATGTAGTGCGCAGTGGCGACCATCTCGCGGGGAATCTCGGAATACCGTGCCTCGTCTGGCACGCCGAGCGCGCGCGTTCCTAGCATAATGCCGAAAAATATCGTGGCGAGAAGCGTGACAAGCAGGATGTCGCGCAACCAGGGCCGAGATTCGTGCTGTATAGGGTGGGTAGGAGGCATGTCGGACGGAATCTGATTTGTGCGGCAGAGTAGCACAGATAACCGGCCAGCGGCAGACGGGAAGACGCCTGTTCGGCAGTTTTGTGGGCAAGGCGTCTGCGCAGTTGCGCCGTCTGTCCGCGTTCGCTAGGCTAGAGATCTAAAAAATCGATGGATGGAGCCTCGTCTATGAAAAACGTGTTCATAAAAACAGTGGTCGGTCTCGCGGCTTTTGCCGCCGCCACCACGGCATTCGCCTCCCCCGCATCCGTAGCCCTGGCCAAAGCGGTGCACGCCGGGGAGCATATCTTTAACACCGATACCTTTGGTGGCCACGAGCAGAGCTTTCACGGCACGCTCACGACGTGCTCGACTTGCCATATCGATGGCGGGCGCGTGATGGGCCGTCTCCCGAATGGTCGGAAGATCCCGAGCCTCGTCAATGCGGCCGCTATCTTTCCGCGTTATAGTCCGCACGCGGGCAAGGTGATTACGCTAGAGACCCAGATCCGCGGCTGTGCGCATAATGCCCTACTTGGGCGTGCGCCCGCCTACGGTGGCCGCACGATGGTAGACCTAGTCAGCTATCTCGGTTCGCTGGCCCATGGTCAGCCGGTCAATATCGGCGGTAAACCACACTAAAGCGCGGCGGGTGGCGGCACCTCACGGATCTCGAAAGACAGGTTATCAAGGTCTGCGATAACGTAGGTCGCCGTCGCACCCACTCCACCCACAGTCCCCGGGTTGACCATGACGGTCTTCCCGCCCTTCACGTTGGCAACCCATTTTACCTCAGCGACATGATCGTGCCCGCAACAAACCACGTCCCAGTCGCCCGTACAGGCCAGGGCGTGCGCATAGTGCGGATAATGCACAACGAAAAAGCGCCGCCCACCGAGCTCAATATCCGCATCCTGCCCATAGTAGCGAACGAAGCCATCGGGCTCGTGGCCTAGGCGCGTCAAATGGAACATGTCGCCCGTATTGTTGCCATGAATGGCGTGAACCGTAAGCCCGTGACGACGCAGGGTCCGCAAGGTGCTTGGGGCGACGATATCACCGCAGTGGACCACCGCTGCCACGCCCAGAAGCTTGGCCTCGGCGACCGCGGAATTCAGGAGGTCGCGATTGTCGTGGCTATCGGAAACGATGCAGATTTTCATGCGCGCAGTCTAGCAACTGAACGGCAGGAGAGCACCTAGAAGTTTGCGCACGCAAATGGCATGAGCCAGAGATAGGCCAATCGGCCAATTCCGCTGGAATTCGGAGATGTTCAAGGGAAAAACTGGGGGGCGCCAAGCGCTCGCCCCCCAGACAAGCAGAAGAGCTTCTTAGAAGTGGATCAACGGGACGATCAAAAGCGCCACGATATTGATGATCTTGATCATCGGGTTAACGGCCGGCCCAGCGGTATCCTTGTACGGGTCGCCGACGGTATCGCCGGTAACAGCCGCCTTGTGAGCCTCGGAACCCTTGCCGCCAAAATGGTTATCCTCGATATACTTCTTGGCGTTATCCCAAGCACCGCCGCCCGTGGTCATGGAAATCGCCACGAAGAGGCCGGTCACGATACACCCCATCAACACGCCGCCTAGGGCCTGTGCGCCCAAAACAACGCCGACAATGATCGGCACCAGCACCGGCAACAAGGACGGTATGATCATTTCCTTGATGGCGGCCTTGGTCAACATGTCGACGGCGCGGGAGTAATCCGGCCGGCTCGTGCCTTCCATAATGCCGGGGATCTCCTTAAATTGACGGCGCACCTCCACCACAACCGAACTCGCAGCGCGGCCAACCGCTTCCATGGCCATAGCGCCGAAGAGGTAGGGTATGAGGCCGCCGATAAAGAGCCCGATGATCACCATGTGGTTCGACAGATCAAACGTCACGACCTTCCCGGTACGCGCAACGAGTTCGTGCGTATAGTCGGAGAAGAGCACGAGTGCCGCCAAACCCGCTGAAGCGATAGCGTAGCCCTTGGTCACAGCCTTGGTGGTATTGCCCACGGCATCCAAAGGATCGGTGACGGCACGCACCTCCGGCGGCAGATTGGCCATCTCGGCGATTCCGCCAGCATTGTCGGTAATGGGTCCATAGGCATCAAGCGCTATGATCATGCCGGCAAGCGACAGCATGGCGCTCACTGCGACCGCGATCCCATAGAGCCCGGCGTAGTAATAGGACAGGGCAATGCCTCCGCAGATCACAAGCACTGGGGCTGCGGTGGCCTTCATGGAGATCGCAAGGCCCGCGATCACGTTGGTCCCGTGACCGGTCGTCGAGGCCTGGGCAATATACCGAACCGGGGCATATTCCGTCGCCGTGTAGTACTCGGTGATCACCATCAAAAGGCCGGTCACCAAGAGCCCGGTCAGAGCCGCATAATAGAGCGCAGAGACTGGATAATGGCCCGGATTGCCCTTCATGAGCCATACCGTAATGGGATAGAATAAGACGGCCGAGATGAGACCCGCCACGATGAATCCCCGATAAAGGGCGTTCATGATCTTGCCGCCTGGGCGCGCGTGCACGAACCAGGTGCCGACGATCGAGGCCACGATGGAGGCGGCGCCGAGCGCGAGCGGGTACACAAGACCCTTAAAGAACCCTGGCATATCCAGGTGGGCCAATAGCATCGTGGCCACCACGGTCACCGCATAGGTCTCGAAAAGGTCGGCGGCCATACCGGCGCAGTCACCGACGTTATCACCGACGTTGTCGGCGATAACCGCCGGGTTGCGCGGGTCGTCCTCGGGAATACCCGCCTCTACCTTACCCACCAAATCGGCACCCACGTCGGCGCCCTTGGTGAAGATACCGCCACCTAAACGCGCGAAGATCGAGATCAAGGAGCTCCCGAAGGCGAGGCCGACGAGCGGGGAGATATCGAGCGGCTGGCCAGCTGGCGTCAAGGCCATGAGGATAGCGAAATAACCGGTCACCCCGAGGAGCCCAAGCCCGACCACCAAAAGCCCGGTGATGGCGCCGCCACGGAAGGCAACCCGAAGGGCCGCGTTAATTCCATGCGAGGCGGCGGCGGCGGTGCGCACGTTGGCGCGGACCGAGACATTCATCCCGATATAGCCAGCAAGCCCCGAAAGAATCGCGCCAATGGCAAATCCGATCGCCGTGAGATGCTGAAGGAAGACAAAAATCAGCACGAATAGGATGACCCCGACTAGCGCGATCGTCCGGTACTGGCGATTCAGGTAGGCCTTAGCACCTTCTTGCACGGCCTGGGCAATCTCCATCATGCGCGGAGTTCCCGTAGGCTGTTTCATAATCCACAGGGTCGAAACACCCCCATATAACAGTGCCAACGCGGCACAACAAAGCACCACCAATAGATCAACGGACATACTCTAGCTCCCTAGGATGTGAGAACAGATAACACGACAGTCTTCGCTTCGCGCCTATAAAATTATGACTTTTTTAGCGCCAAGCCCCCCTCAAACCGGGTTCCCGGCCCAAACCCAAAAATGCGATCCAACCCCACGTCGCAAATCAGCGCATCGACTGCGGCCTGCCCATGCTCGCGAAAAACCTCCGAGAGTATCAGCTTGGCCGCGTTACCGTTATAAAAACCCGCGAACGCAGCTTGCACTTGTAAAAGTTCGCGGGCCTTGTCAATTGTCATAGCTAGACCTTAAAATCCACGCCCAGCTTCTTCTTGACCGCCACATTCTTCAGCCGGACATAGTCTGGAAGTCCATTTTTGTAAGGGGGGTAGTCCTCCCCCTGGATAAGCGGCTCCAGGTAGGTACGGCACTTCTTCGTGATACCGAACCCATCCTCGGTAATATAGTCTTCGGGCATCATCTTCTCGACGTTGGCCACATCGGCAAGATTTGCCACCCCGACCTCCCACTTGTAGGGCCGGCTGGCCTTGCGGACGATGATCGGCATAACCGCGTTGTGGCCCTTTAACGCCAGCTCGACTGCCCTCTTGCCGAGCGCGTAGGCCTGCTCCACGTCCGTCTTCGAGGCGATATGGCGGGCGGCGCGCTGCAAATAATCGGCCACCGCCCAATGATACTTATAGCCTAATTTATCCTTGATGCGTTGCGCGATAACAGGGGCTACGCCGCCCAGTTGGGCGTGCCCAAAGGCGTCTTTTAGCCCGCTCTCGGCCAGGAACTTGCCATCCTTACCCTTAACGCCCTCGGAGACCACGATGGCGCAATAGCCATAGGTCTTCACCGAGTGATCGACCCGCGCAAGGAAGGCCTCCTCGTCAAAAACCCGCTCCGGAAACAAGATAATGTGAGGGGCATCGCCGGCCTTTTCCGCAGCCAAGCCGCCTGCCGCCGCGATCCATCCGGCGTGCCGCCCCATGACCTCCAGCACGAAAATCTTTGTGGAGGTCTTGGCCATGCTGGCCACGTCAAACGCGGCTTCGCGAATGGAGACCGCGACGTACTTGGCCACCGAACCAAACCCAGGGGAGCAATCCGTGAAGGGAAGGTCATTATCGACTGTCTTGGGTACGCCGACGCAAACCACGGGATACCCTAGCGTCTCCCCAATCTGAGAGACTTTATAGGCGGTGTCCTGCGAGTCGCCGCCGCCATTGTAAAAAAAGTAGCCGATGTTGTGCGCCTTGAAGACCTCGATGAGGCGCTCGTATTGGGCCTTATTCTCCTGAAGCCCCTTTAGCTTATACCGGCAAGAGCCGAACGCGCCCGCGGGCGTATGACGCAAAGCCCGGATCGCCCCAGCCGACTCCTTGCTGGTGTCAATCAGGTCCTCGGTCAAGGCCCCAATGATGCCGTTGCGGCCCGCATAGACCTTGCCGATCTTCGCCTTATGCTTGCGAGCCGTCTCGATAACCCCACAAGCCGATGCATTAATAACCGCCGTTACACCACCGGACTGGGCATAAAAAGCGTTCTTGGGCTTCGCCATATCTCTCTTCTGCTCCGCGAATGTCAAAAATTGAAAAGATAACCCTAACGGGCACCCTTATCGGGCGCAAGGCCGCGCTCGGCCTCATGGTCTGCCTGTAGCTGCAAGAGGTGGACTATGCATTCCCCGATATCGTCGTATTCCTCGCGGCCGGTACCATACTGCTCATGGGCGCTATAAAAAAATTGACAACGATAGCGGCCCTCACCCACCTTGAATACCACGAAACTTGCGCCCCGCTCCGTCCAAAAAATAGTCGGACACACGGTCAAGACCGTCGATTCCCGATCCAGGCGCAACTCGCTGTCGGCAAGGTCGGTGGCGATCGCCTTACCGTACCGTTCGTTGATCGCCGAACGCGCAACCCAAAGCTCCGTATCGGTAAAGTCCGGTATGGATGTCATCAAGAGACCTCGAATGGACCCAAAGGCCAGTGGCGCGCCCTGGAAATGCCGCTAGGGTAACGCAAAAAGGCGAGCATTACATACTACAGGCCGAACTTTTTTGCACCAAATAATCGCAGCCCCAGTCACCAAAACATTGACGTCACGAGAGCCAGCAGGTAGCTTTAGGTATGGGAAACCCCCGCTCGGGGACAAAATATAAAGCGCCTCTACTAGGTCAATCCAAATCTAAAGCGAGAAAAACCATGCGAATCGTGCTATTGGGAGCACCGGGCTCCGGGAAAGGGACGCAGTCCAAACTGTTAGTCGACAAATACAAGATCCCCCAAATCTCCACGGGTGATCTGCTTCGGGCTGCGGTTGCAGCCGGTACAGAACTGGGTAAGCGGGCCAAAGCGGCCATGAACAGCGGCCAGTTGGTGACAGATGACATCGTGTTGGGGATGATCCAGGATCGACTAAGCCAACCAGACGCCAAGAACGGTTTCATACTTGACGGATTTCCACGCAACATCCCCCAGGCTCAAGCCTTGGATTCGCTCCTCGCGCGCATCGGACAACCCCTTCAGCTCGCACTTCTGGTGGACGTCAATACCGAGATCCTCCTGAAGCGACTGACTGGACGTCGGACCTGCGCCCAATGCGGACAAATGTACAATGTTTACTTCCAGCCCTCCAGGGTTAGCGGTCGTTGCGACAAGTGCAATGGCGAACTCCAACAGCGAGCTGATGACAACGAGGAGACGATACGCAAGCGCCTCGAGGTGTACGAGCAACAGACCGCCCCGCTTATCGCCTACTACAGGAGCCAAAATAAGCTGCGTAAAGTCGTCGGTGAGGGTGATGTCAATGAGATCTTCAAAACGGTCTCGGGCCTTATCGAAGACCACATTCATCCGCTTTCGGCATTGCGTCCACCGGTAGCCCATCAGGTCCCCGCTAAGCCGAAAGCCGCGGTCGCAAAGCCCGCGCCCACGGCGTCAGCGGCACCCAAGGTGAGCGCGGCTGCACCTAAAGCGGCGGCAAAGAAGCCCGCTGCCAAAAAGGCGGCACCGAAGAAGAAGGCGGCCGTGAAGAAAGCGGCACCGAAGAAGAAGGCGGCCGTGAAGAAAGCGGCACCGAAGAAGAAAGCGGCCGTGAAGAAAGCGGCACCGAAGAAGAAAGCGGCCGTGAAGAAAGCGGCACCGAAGAAGAAGGTTGCGGCTAAGAAAAAGGTTGCTGCCAAAAAGGCGGCACCGAAGAAGAAGGCGGCCGTGAAGAAAGCGGCACCGAAGAAGAAGGTCGTGGCTAAGAAAAAGGTTGCTGCCAAAAAGGCGGCACCGAAGAAGAAGGCGGCCGTGAAGAAAGCGGCACCGAAGAAGAAGGTCGTGGTAAAAAAGAAGGCCGTAAAAGGTCGCCGCTAAAAATCAAAGCGGTGGGAAATGGGCCCGTTTGGGCCCATTTCTTTATGGTCGACGGAAGCGCGTGTCCGTCTCAAGGAGCGCCTGCGCGCGCCCCCTTCCCCTGATTCCCAAACCGGGTTAACCTGGGTATATGCCTTTTGTGACGAGTCGTGCCCCTTTTCCCGCCACCAGAATGCGGCGTATGCGTCGAGATCGCTTTAGTCGCGATCTGGTGCGTGAGCACTCGCTCTCGGCAAAGAACCTCATTATGCCGATCTTTGTGAGGGAGGGGCACAATAAAGCAGAACCCATCGCTTCCATGCCAGGGATTGAGCGGCTCACAATTGATCGCTTGATCGTGGCGGCCGAGCAGTGGGCGCGGGACGGCATCAGCGCGATCGCGCTTTTCCCGGTCGTGCCAAAAGAAAAGAAATCATTAGGAGCGGAAGAGGCCTTCAATCCCCAAGGGCTTGCGCAGGAGGCAGTGCGTGCCGTCAAGGCCGCCATCCCTGATCTCGGGATCATCACAGACGTAGCCTTAGACCCATTTACCATCCATGGTCAAGACGGGCTCGTTGATGCCCAAGGCTATGTCATCAACGATGAGACCACTGCGGTACTTGTGCGCCAGGCCCTGAGCCATGCGGAGGCGGGCGCCGATATCGTAGCCCCCTCCGATATGATGGACGGCAGAATTCACGCGATCCGTTCTGCCCTTGAGGCCCAAGACCTCCGTCATGTCCGCATCTTGGCCTATGCCGCCAAGTACGCCTCGGCCTTTTACGGACCCTTTCGGGATGCCGTGGGCTCAAGTACGCAATTGGGCTATGCCGACAAATCCACCTACCAAATGGACCCTGCCAATAGTGACGAGGCCCTGCATGAAGTCGCCTTGGATCTCGCAGAAGGCGCCGACATGGTTATGGTCAAGCCGGGGATTCCGTACCTAGACGTCATCAGTCGCATCAAAGAGACCTTCCGCGTGCCGACGTTCGCCTACCATGTCAGCGGGGAGTACGCCATGCTGAAGGCCGCCGCCCAGAACGGCTGGCTAAACGAGCGCCAGGCCGTCTTGGAATCCCTAGTCGCCTTACGACGCGCAGGCGCCGACGGGATTCTCACCTACTATGCGGCCGCGGTCGCCCAGTGGTTACGGGAATAGATTCCGTCAAGGCCGCGGGTCGGAGTGCCCCAGAATCTCAGTCTCAATCTGCTCTAGACTTGTGTGGCGCACATCCTTGCCTTTTACGAGGTAGATGACATATTCGCAGATGTTGCGAGCATGGTCGCCAATCCGCTCGATAGCGCGCATGGCCCACATCACATTCAATACCCGTGAAATGGCCCTCGGATCCTCCATCATGAAGGTAATCATTTGGCGCATCAGGCCGTCGTACTCTTTATCGACCTGACGATCCTCTCGGGCCACCCGCAGGGCGGCCTCCATATCCAGCCGCGCAAAGGCGTCAAGGGCATCGTGCACCATTTGACGCACATGATTACCAAGCGAGTGGACCTCCATATACCCGTCTTTAGGGCGCTCCTCGACCGCGAGCCGGACCGCCATGCGCCCGATCTTTTCGGCCTCATCACCGATGCGCTCCAAATCCGTTATCGTCTTGATGACCGCCATAACTAACCGCAGGTCGCTCGCCGTGGGTTGACGTCGGGCAATAATCTGATTGCATTCCTCGTCAATAGTGACATCCATCTTATTGACTTTATAGTCATTTTTAATGACTTCGTCGCCCAGCTGGGCGTCCCCTTTCACCAAAGCCGCCATGGCATCGATGATCTGCTGCTCCACAAGCCCGCCCATGTGGAGAACACGCGTACGAATATCCTCGAGCTCCGCACTATAGCGGCGCGAAATATGGGGATTCACATGCAGCTCCATGATGTCTCCTGGCTTTATCAGCCGTAACGTCCCGTAACGTAATCTTCCGTCTGTTTCGTGGCCGGATTCGTAAATATCGTATTCGTGTCGGCAAACTCCACGATCCGGCCGAGATACATAAATGCAGTATAGTCAGAAACCCGCGCGGCTTGTTGCATATTGTGCGTCACGATCACAATGGTGTAGTTCTGCTTTAATTCATAGATGAGCTCCTCAATCTTCAGCGTGGATATCGGATCCAATGCCGAAGCAGGCTCATCTAGGAGCAGCACCTCTGGTTTTAACGCAACGGCGCGCGCCATGCATAGGCGCTGCTGCTGACCGCCCGAAAGGCTCATGCCGCTTTGCCCGAGTTTTCCGCTGACCTCGTCCCATAGCGCCACTTGGCGCAAAGCCTCCTCGACCCGGTCGTCAAGATCGGCTTTCGCCATGCGCTCATAGAGGCGGATACCGAAAGCAACATTCTCGTAAATAGACATGGGAAAAGGAGTTGGCTTCTGGAACACCATCCCGATCCGTGATCGCAGTCGGTACAAGTCTTCTCCCGATAGCAAAACATTGCGGTCATCTAACCAGATCTCGCCCGTGGCTCTTTGATCGGAATAGAGCTCGTACATGCGATTAAAGGTGCGCAACAGGGTCGATTTACCACAACCGGATGGGCCAATAAACGCCGTAACCATGTTAGTGGCGATATCGAGGTTGATATCATGCAGAGCGGCTTCCTTGCCGTAATAAAAGTGCAAGTTGCGTACTGTAATCTTGATGCCATTCTGCGCGGATTCCATTATTGGGGTTCCTGCGATCTCTTTGGGAAACGAATAGGGGCCCAGCTGAGGCAGCGAGCCCCCCTTGATTATGCCACAGCTCCCCTTAAGAGGGAGATCAGTTGGCAAAAACACGTCCCCGGTCCCCATTAACGCGCCCTCACAAACCATGCCCGATCGGCATAACGCACATCGCGACCCTCCAAAAAAGAACGAGCCCACTAGGCCTCGGCCACGCCGCAGACGAGCAACTCGGCATGCCGGCGCCCACGGTCGCCGCCGAGCACGCCTTCCAAGCCTCACAGTCTGACCCTTTGCTATGACAAGCTCATGAACGACGACTGCCGGGGCGCAAAAGCGCCTGTGCGTCGGTGTGGGCAAGCGCGGGCGGGCGGCATCCTGGTAGCCGCCATCGACCGCTAGGCAGGACGAGCCCATAGACCTGGCTCCGGAGAAGGGCCGCGCCCTAGTTGTCCGCCTACCCGAGCCACAGCATGGCGGCTCTCAGGCAAGAGCCTGCGAGCCGAAGACCAGGATGTTGCCGTAGCGGCCTGCTGAACCTCCCCATGCCTAAAGGCAGGGGGTTCTGGTGCGGGCGACAGAGGTCTTTCCGGCTCTCACCACTGTCGCGGGAGCGACGTGACTACAGCATCCGGAATCTTCCCCTGTCCCTGCACCCAT